>Ga0265298_10001470_pt1 | contig 34940 bp, 19 predicted proteins | sample AusTroGonzalo_MG_3_FD_193486 | JGI IMG/M metagenome (GOLD analysis project Ga0265298, IMG submission 193486) | Bovine rumen microbial communities from tropical cattle in Woodstock, Queensland, Australia - Gonzalo_01 | ecosystem: Host-associated > Mammals > Digestive system > Stomach > Rumen ...
AGATCGAGCGCTGCGGGGGGCTCTGGTGAAGGCCCTCCTCGCGCTCGACTGTTGCCCTGTTCATCTCCCGAAATGTCTATTAGGATCTTTTTGATGGTAATCCATCACCCCAAATGTCTATTAGACCTTTTTTGCGGTTGCGAATTTGGAAAATGTAATTATCTTTGTAACGTAAAAGCAGATCGGTTAACGTCCGATCAAAATGGTAAACAAAAGAGCACCGGATCCGGTGGGTGAAGGTGCTCTTATTATGATTTAGCCGGGCTGGTACTGAGGGGGATCCTTTCTGTCGTTCTCGTTTACCATTTAATACTTTTACTTATGAACGTAAAGATAACGATCTGCTTCTACGTACAACAGTGTACGTGTGGCACTCCCGTTTTCGTCCGTGCTTATTGGCGCAGGCGGAACGGCCGCAAGGAGTTCGTTCTGGGCCACTGGCGACACCGCCGATGATCCTGGCGCAGTTGCCAGTGATCCTGGCGCAGTCGCCGATGACCCTGGCGCAGTCGCCGATGACCCTGGCGCAGTCGCCGGTGACCCTGGCGCTGTCGCTGATAATCCTGAGCGGCTGACATGACATACTGCACGAAGCCCGGCTGGAGCCGTCTTTGCAAGAAGGCGGCTCTTTTTTGAGCGGCCGGGTCAAGCCTGGCATGACGATCGGCACATGAATCCATTTCCCTGCCGCGACACAGTCAGATCATCCTTCCCGTCTGTGTCGCGGAAGGATTTCGGCCGAAAACGCCCCAGATGGTTATGCGACACAGGCAAAGCGCCGTCCCCGACTGTGTCGCGGCAAAAGTGGTGGCAGGAGTTGCGATGCAGCAACGATAAATTGCTTTTTTGCAGCCGATTGTTTGAGAAATGTGATTATCTTTGTCGTGTAATAGCAGATTAGGCATTGCCTGATCAAAACGGTGAACAAAAGAGCACCGGAGCCGGTGGGTGAAGGTGCTCTTTATTTGATTAAGTCGGGCTGGTACTGAGGGGGATTCTTTCTTTCGTTCTCGTCCACCGTTTATTGCTATTATTTATGAACGTTAAGATAACGATCTGCTTCTACGTACCGGGTGGTACGTATGGCACACCCGTTTTCGTCCGTGCTTATTGGCGCAGGCGGAACGGCCGCAAGGAGTTCGTTCGGGGTTATTGGCGCAGTCGCCGGTGACCCTGGCGCTGTCGCCGATAATCCTGGTGCAGTTACCGATGGTCCCGCGCGGCTGACATGACATACTGCACGAAGCCCGGCTGGAGCCGTCTTTGCAAGAAGGCGGCTCTTTTTTTGAGCGGCCGGATCAAGCCTGGCATGACGATCGGCACATGAATCCATTTCCCTGCCGCAACACAGTCAGATCATCCTTCTCGTCTGTGTCGCGGCAGTATTTCGGCCGAAAACGCCCCAGATGGTTATGCGACACAGGCAAAACGCCGTCCCCGACTGTGTCGCGGCAAGAGTGGCGGCAAGAGTAGCGGTGCAACGACGATAAATTGCTTTTCGGAACAGTATCCAATTATGTCAACGCGGTAGGAAACCAACGATACGTGTTTGATATTATGGGCAACAAGCATCGGATAGTCGTTGTTATCAAGGGCGTGGCATAAAATGACGGAATAATTCGTATATTTGCCAAAATATACCTGATTCTCCGCCTTATGATTTCCGACAAGATTGTCATGGAGGGTCTGACGTACGACGACGTACTGCTCATTCCTGCCCGTTCTGAAGTGCTTCCCCGCGAGGTCGACATCCAGACCCGCTTTTCCCGCGAGATCCCTATCCATGTGCCGATCGTTTCGGCAGCCATGGATACCGTGACCGACGCGAATCTGGCTATCGCCATCGCGCGAGAAGGCGGTATCGGCGTGATCCATAAGAATATGCCGATCGAGATGCAGATGGAGCACGTGCGCAAGGTCAAGCGCGCTGAGAACGGCATGATCTACGACCCCGTGACCATCGACGTCGAAGCCACGGTGGGCGATGCCCTCCGCCTGATGGCCCAGAACCACATCGGCGGCATTCCGGTGGTGGATCCTCAGGGCCACCTGATCGGCATCGTCACCAACCGCGACCTCCGCTTCCAGGACAATCCCGCGAAGCCCATCAAGGAAGTGATGACCAGCGAGAACCTCATTACCGTGGGCCCGAGCACCACCATCCCCGAAGCCACCGAGGTGCTGCGCAAGAACCGCATCGAGAAACTTCCCGTGGTGGATGCTGAAGGCCGCCTGGCGGGCCTGATCACTTACCGTGACATCACGAAGATCAAGGACAATCCGAAAGCCAGCAAAGACAGCCTTGGCCGCCTGCGCGTCGCCGCCGCCGTGGGCATCAACTCCCACAGCTTGGAGGACGTGGAGCGCCTCGTAAGCGTGCATACCGATGCCGTGGTGCTCGACACCGCGCATGGTCACTCCCTGGGCGTGCTCAACACCATCAAGAAAGTGCGTGCTGCTTTCCCCGACCTGCAGATCGTGGCGGGCAACATCGCCACTGGAGAAGCTGCCCTCGCACTGAAGGAATGCGGAGTGGATGCCGTGAAAGTGGGCATCGGTCCCGGCAGTATCTGCACCACCCGCATCATCGCGGGTATCGGCGTACCTCAGTTGACGGCTGTGATGAATGTTTCCGCCGCCCTGGCCGGCAGCGGCATTCCCGTGATCGCCGACGGCGGTATCCGCTACTCGGGCGACATCGTGAAGGCCCTCGCGGCCGGCGCCAGCACCATCATGGCGGGCTCGCTCTTCGCCGGTGTGGAGGAGGCCCCGGGCGAGGCTATCATCCTCAATGGCCGCAAATTCAAGTCCTATCGCGGCATGGGTTCGCTCGAAGCCATGCAGAAGGGCTCCAAGGACCGCTACTTCCAGGATATGGAAGAGGATATCAAGAAACTGGTGCCCGAGGGCATCGTGGCCCAGGTGCCGTACAAAGGCACGCTGGCGGAGGTCATCTACCAGCTGGTGGGCGGCCTGCGTGCCGGCATGGGTTACTGCGGCGCGAAGGACCTGGCGGCGCTGCGCGAAGCCAAGTTCGTGAAAATCACCGCTGCCGGTATGGTGGAGAGCCACCCGCATGATGTGACGATCACCCGCGAGGCGCCCAACTACTCCACGCGATAGTTTGGCGCGGGAGTTGCTTCTTCTCTGACCCGTGATTACAATATGAAGATGAAAAAGATACTTTTGGCTGTGGCGGCCGGGCTGCTGGCGTTGGCTCCGGCGTCTGCCCAGCGATATGGAGGCGTGGTGGACAAGTCGATTGCCTTGATCGGCAACGACATCGTGATGCTGTCTGACGTGGAGGCCGAGGCCCAGATGATGCGAGCCCGCGGCCTGGCCGTCGACCATCGCGCCCGCTGCGAGATCCTCGAGAACTTCCTCGTGTCGAAACTCTTCCTGACCCAGGCCAAGCTTGACTCGCTGGTGGTCAATGAAGCGCAGGTGGCCGCGTCGCTCGATCAGCGCATGAACGAGGTGATGGCTACCCTTGGCGGCGAGCAGAAGACGGAGGAATACTTCGGCAAACCCATCTACAAACTGCGTCAGGAATGGCAGCAGACCATGCGTGACCAGTCGCTCATCCAGGAGATGCAGCGCAACGTGGCGTCCGATGTGCCGAAGCTCACGCCGCGCGACATCAAGAAATATTGCGATGAGACTCCCGCTGAAGACCTACCCATGGTCAGCACGAAGTACCGCATCCGCCAGATCGGCATCTATCCCGATCGCGAAGCGGCTGAACTGGCTGTGAAAGAACGGCTTATCGGTTTGCGTGAGCGCATCGTGAACGGAGAGAAGTTCTCCACGCTGGCCCGCCTTTATTCACAGGACCCGGGCAGCATGAGCAAGGGTGGCGAACTGGGCATGGCGTCGCGTTCCATCTTCTGGCCGGCGTTCTCCGACGCGGCCATGTCGCTCAAGGTGGGGCAGGTGTCGCAGGTGGTGGAGACCCCCGACGGGTACCACATCATCCAGCTCATCGAGCGCGAGGGTGACAAGTTCAACGCCCGCCATATCCTCATCAAGCCGCAGTATACCTCTGAAGACCGCGACAGGGCGTTCCGGAAGCTCGACAGCATCCGCAACCTCATCATGGTCGACAGCATGGCCTTCTTCGACGCTGCCCGCTCCTTCTCCGAAGAGCGGCACAGCGCCACCAACGGCGGCCTGATGGCCGACGAGTACACGGGTTCCTCTTACTTTGAGAAGGACCAGCTCAAGCCGGCCGACTACAACGTGTTGCGCAACATGAAGGAAGGCGACGTCTCCGAGCCTTTCGAATCGCTCGACAACGAAGGCCGCAACGGCAACACCATCTACAAGATTCTCTACCTGGAAAAGGTGCTGCCTGCCCACGTGGCCAACTACCAGGAAGACTACAGCACCCTGATCGAAGAGGTCAACAACAAGAACGCCATGAAAGCCATCGACAAATTCATTGCCGAGAAGCAGAAGACGACCTACATCGTCATCGACCCGATGTTCCAGGGGTGCGATTTCGAACGGAAAGGCTGGATCAAGTAATCCATGGCTGCGAGGCGACGGATGCTGCTGGCGTTGCTGCTCCTTGTGGGCAGCGCTGCGCTGCTGCGGGCCCAGCCGGCCTCGGAGGAGAGCGTATTCCGCCTCCTCGAAGCGGAGCGTGCCGAGCAATATGAGCAGTACGGCGTCAACTTCCGCCTCGTGAAGGGCCATGCGCGTTTCCTGCACAACGACACCTATCTCCTCTGCGACTCTGCTTCCTGGAATGTCGACAGCAAGGTCATCGAAGCCTTCGGCAATGTGCAGGTCATCCAGGACAAGACCATGCTCAAGAGCGAGGAAATGGTGTACTGGATCGACGAGAGCAAGGCCGTCTTCCGCGGCAAGCTGGTGGAACTCCTCGACAAGGACGGCAACACCCTTCGCACGGAGCGACTGACCTACAACACGAAAGACAGCGTGGCCGTGTTCGAGTTCGGCGGCTCGATGAAAGACAAGGACGGCAACGTCATCGAGAGCAACAAGGGAACCTACGATGCCAAGGAGGGGCTCTTCACGTTCGAGGATCGCGTGGAACTCTATATGGACTCCATCGAGATCAAGACCCACGTCCTGCGCTATTTCAACGACAACGAGCGCGCCCATTTCGGGAAGAATACCTACGTGTGGCGCGAAGAGGGCTTCCTCCGGGCAGATGCCGGATGGTACGACCGCCCGAACCGGGTGGTGTACTTTGCCGACCATGTGTTCATGTTCGACCCGAGCTACGATGCGTGGGCCGACGAATTGTACTATTACCAGGCCGACGGAGCCGTGGACATGTTCCACAATGCCCAGGTGCTGGATTCGACCAACAAGAGCGTCTACCTGGGCGACCACCTGCAATACCTTCCTCCCGACACCACGCATTCCCAGCGGGGACTCCTGACGGGCGACCCTGCCATTATCTATTACGGTGAGAATGAGAACCATGTGGTGGATACGCTCTATGCGCGGGCCGACACGTTCTACGTGTATTCGGTGCCGCGTGCCAGCATTCCGGAAGAAGAGGTGAAGGAGGCGGAGAAGCGGCTGGACGACATCCAATTCGATGCACTGAGCAAAAAGCGGACGGAAGAAGCCGCGGTACGCGAGCAGGAGCGCATCAAGAAGATGCGCGATGTGGGCCTGCTGCCGCCAGAATGGGTGGAGAAACAGCAGAAGGCGACCGCCGATTCCCTTGCGGCGCTGGCCGCCAAAGCCGCCGCCGACTCCATTGCGGCACTGTCTCCGGCTGCCGCGCCCGACTCCCTCCCTGCACTGACTGACAGCCTTTCCGTCGCCCCCGAACCGATAGAGAATTCCGACACGACCGTCGTCGCTCCACCTGTCGACACCCTCCCGGTCCGCTATGTGCTGGCCTGGAACAACGTCAAGATGTACCGTAGCGACCTGCAGGCCGCATGCGACTCCGCCGTATTCTGCGAGATCGACTCCATAGCGCGACTTTACGGACGCCCCGTTCTCTGGAACGAAATCCGCAACCAGCTCACCGCCGAGGAGATGCATCTGCTGTTCAAGGACGGCGCATTCAGTCGCGGCAGCATGATAACCGATGCCTGGCTCATCTCCCAGCAGGACAGCATCCATTTCAACCAGATCAAGAGCACGGAGATGCAGGGGTGGTTCCGCGACAACAAACTTTACCGCTTCGATGCGTTGGGTGGCGTGTCGGCCATCTTCTACATGGCCGAAGAAGAAGAGGTGACGACCATCAACGTCAAGGAATCTAAATCCCTGACCGCCGCCATCAAGGACGGGTCGGCCCAACGGCTGTTATATATGGAATCCATCAAGAGCGACGCCTACCCGGTGGGCGATCTGCCGCCCGAGAAGCAGCAGCTCAAGGGCTTCGAGTGGCGTGCCGCCGAGCGTCCGGCCACGCGCGATTCCATTACGCTGCGGCAGGTCAGGACTTCGGAGCGCAAGCAGTATGAAGGGATGCTACGCCCGCTCTATCGAGAGACGAACAAATATTACGACAACTATATGGTGGAGGTGATCGAGAGCGCTGCGGAACGTCGCCGCCTCGCCGCAGAGCGCCGCCAGCAGGAACGCGACTCTATCCAGCGTGTCAAGGATTCCCTGGCACTGGCCAAGGTGGTGCCGGTGCCCGATTCTTTGGCTATCGAGGCTGATACGCTCGTCGTGTCGGATGTCCCTGTCGCGATTGATTCGACGCATATCGTCGCAGATACGCTTGTCGTGACTCCGCCGCTCGAAGTGGTTGAGCCGCTCGGACCCACAGCGCCCGTCAAGCCGGCGAAAGTCCCGGCAGTCGATACCGTGTTGGCCGCTCCGGTAGAAAAAGTCGAAATCCCTGTCGAACCCGTCCGGATGGAGGCCACGCCCGCGTCGCCCGAGACGGTCGTGGTGAGCGAACAGCTCACCCGTGCCGAGAAGCGCGCCCTCCGCAAGGCCGAAAGAAAGGCCCGGCGGGAAGCCCGCCGAGCCGCACGTCTGGCCAGGAGAAAGGCCCGCGCTGCAGCGCGTCGCTAATCTTCCGGCTTGTCTTCCAATCCGAGACCCTTCAGGAATCCTCCGATGCCTTCAAACAAGGCCGGAATCTGGTCGAGGAAACCGTTGATCGCATCGGTAGCCGACTGGAGTCCCGACTTGGCTACGAGGCCCACATATTTGCCGATGGCGGCGGTAATCTGTTTCCGTTCCTCCGTACTGAAGGAATCCCGTTTCTGCTGAAATTCCTCCACGAGTTTCTCAAACTGGGTGTTGGCCTTGTTCCAGTCCTCTTCCGAGAAGGAAGGGGCTTTCTTTTCTACCTGGTCGACAAAGGCATCAATCCGTTTCGGCAAAGACTCCTTGCACGAAGTCATCATCAAGGCCGACACGGCCATGATGAAAATGAGCACGAAAATTCTTTTCATAAATAAGCAGGGATTTACAGGTTATTTGCTGCAAATATAGCTGATTTGCCCCAAAAGCGGTCGCGGAGGCCGTGCGTTTTTTAGATTGAAAAACGATCAATCTGGGCCGGATTGGGACCGAAATCGAGTAGTTCGATGGTGATTATTCAGAATAATCTATGGGTTAGATGCTGGTATTTGCCAAATTTTATGTATATATTTGTACAGCGAAGATCAAAAGACGCCAAATACTCTTTTTTCAATCTAAAATACTGCCTATGAAGAAGCTAATGATCATTGCGCTGATGGTACTGTCCTGCAGTGCCCTCTTTGCGCAGAGCAGAGTTACCGGCAAGGTGACTTCTTCGCAGGACGGGTCGCCCATTCCTTTCGCCAGTGTCGTGGTGAAAGGTACCATGACGGGTGTCGCGTCCGATGAGAATGGCGCATTCTCTCTTGACAATGTGCCGTCGAATGCAGTCCTGGTATTCTCTTCCATCGGTTTCAACGACCTGGAAGTGATGGTCAACGGGCGGAAAGTCATTGACGCCGTCCTCGCACCCAATGCGGAAGCACTGGAAGAAACCATCGTCGTGGCCTACGGTACGGCGAAGAAGGGAACTTACACAGGCGCCGCTTCCGTCGTGAAGCAGGAATCCATCAAAGACGTGCCGAACGTCTCCTTCGAGCAGGCGTTGAACGGTAAGGTGGCAGGTCTCCAGATGTCTTCGACTTCCGGCCAGGCCGGTTCCACTAGCAGCATCCGCATCCGCGGCATCGGCTCCATGAACGCCTCCAACGAGCCGCTCTATGTCGTCGACGGCGTGCCTGTCATCTCGGGTGATATCGGGCAGATGAGTGACTACACGTATTCCACCAACAACGTGATGAGCACCCTCAACCCGGCGGACATCGAGTCGATCACGGTATTAAAGGACGCGGCAGCATCCTCGCTGTACGGCTCCCGTGCGGCGAACGGTGTCATCCTGATTACCACCAAACGCGGCAAGATGGGCCGTCCGACGGTAGCCTTCAAGGCGTCGGTGGGTATCTCTCCCGACTGGGCCTACTGCAACTATGATCCCGCCACCACCGAGCAGAGCGTCCAGATGCTCTACGAGACCTTCTGGGATTACAACTATTACTGGACCAGCAGCAACAAAGGTGACGCCGCCAAATCATCAGCGAACGCCATCTCCCGCCTGAAGACCAAGTTCAACAAACACGGCTATGACTTCATCGCTTCCGGTACGGGCCGTTATGATCCCGTCCAGATTGTCGAGTACGACAACAGCGGCCGCGGCGGCAAGTACTTCGACTGGGAGAAAGCCTATTTCGGCACCGGCGTGTACCAGACGTACGACCTGAGCGTGAGCGGCGGTTCCGATGTGGCTAACTATTATACTTCCGTGTCCTACACGAAAGACCAGGGCCGTGTGAAGATCAATGCATACGACCGTCTCTCCGGACGCGTGAACCTCAACCTGAAGGTGGGCAAGGTCGTGGAACTGGCTACCAACTTGAATGTCGCCAGCACCGACCGGTCGGGCTACAACGATACCTGGAACAATGGCACCAACCTGTTCATGCAGCGAAGCAACCTCATGTGGGGTCTCTACTGGCCGACCGATTACAAGACGGGTGAGCCCTGGACGGCCCGCTACGGCAGCTACGGCCAGAACAACGTGTACTACAACACCCTTTGGGACAATGATTCCAAGACGCTCAAGACTACAGTCAACGAGGCGCTGACCGTACATATCATTCCTGGACTCGATGCCAAGACCGTCTTCTCGTTCGACAACACCGACACAAAGGAAGAATACTACATCAGTGCCGAACACTTCAACGCCCCGACCGTGGACGGCCAGGACGTGGCCCGTGCCATCGCCATGGATACGGAAGTCCGCAAGATCGTGTCGTCTACGACACTGTCCTACAACAAGACGTTCGGCGCCCATACAGTGGGTCTCCTCGCTGGTTTCGAGGCAGAGAAAAACAACACCCGTTTCTCCCGTGCTGAAGGCAAGAACCTCTCGACATCTGCCCTCCACACCGTGGCGACGGCCGGCGTCCTCGACGCCAATGCATACAGCTGGGGCTACTCCATGATGTCCATCCTGTCCCGCGCTGAATACAACTACGACAACCGCTATTACGTGTCCGGTTCGTTCCGTCGTGACGGCTCCTCGCGCCTGAGTCCGCAAACCCGCTGGGGTAACTTCTGGTCCGTGGCCGGTTCCTGGCGCATCAGCAACGAGGCCTTCATGCAGAACCAGGATGTGCTCAGCAACCTCCGTCTCCGCGCCTCCTACGGTGTCAACGGTACCCTCCCGAGCAGCTACTATGGCTGGCGCGCCCTCGCCGCCTATGGATACAACTACAACGAGAACCCGGGCGGTGTCCTGAGCAACGTAGCCTCCGACGACCTTCGCTGGGAGAAGAGCTATACCTATAACATCGCCCTCGAATATGGCTTCCTCGACAACCGCATCACCGGTAGCGTGGAGTACTTCAACCGCGATTCCAAGGACCTGCTCATGAACGTGCCCATCTCGCGTGTCACCGGCTTCAGCTCGACGCTCCGCAACATTGGCGAGGTCAACAACCATGGTTTCGAAGTGGAACTTAGCGGCGACATCTTTCGCTCCAACGACCTCAACTGGACGGTGGGCGTGAATGCCTCCTTCACCCGTTCGAAGGTCACCAAACTCTATCGTGAGGAAGGCGAGACTGTCGGCCAGGACATCATCTGGTACGACCCGACGGCCACTGACGACCTCTGCCAGTTCATCTATCGCGAAGGCCAGTCGATGCTGGCGGTCTATGGCCTGGAGTGGGCTGGTGTGGAGAAAACGACCGGTCTGAACCTCTGGTACTCTAACAACGAAAACTGCGACTTCAAGGATGAGAGCGGCCGCAATGTGGTGTACGATTTCGGCGACGCCGACGAGGTGATCCTCGCCGACCTGGTGCCGGTTGTGTATGGCGGCATCAACTCCGACTTCAGATGGAAGGGTTTGACCCTCGGCCTGAACTTCAACTACAAGATTGGCAAGATGTATGACGGCGCCGAGCAGAACACCGTCGACGACGGTTACTTCTGGGAGCGCATCCGCTCGAAGAACATGTGGGAAAACCGCTGGACCGACGCCAACCCGAACGGCAACCTGCCGCGCATCATCGGCAACGACAGCGAAGACTTCGAGCAATACAGCTCGCGTCACATCCACAACGGTAACTTCATCCGCCTGAAGACGGTTACACTGGGCTACAATCTGCCGAAGAACCTCATCGGCAAGATCGGCCTGCAGAACCTTCGCTTCTACTTCTCGGGCCAGAACCTGCTGACCCTGGCCGCTTGGAAATACTGTGACCCCGAAGTGAATGCCTATGGCACGCAGGGTTGGGGTACGCCGATTTCCAGAACCTACACGTTCGGTGTCGAATTCTCCTTCTAAATTAAAAAGAAATGACCATGAAAAAGATATCTGTTATATTGGCAGCGATTGCCCTGGTCTTCTCTTCGTGCGCTGATTTCCTAGACGTCCAGCCTACGAACCAGGCGGCGGCCTCTTTGTCGATCATGAACGAGGCCGATGCGAAGGTGATGCTGAACGGCCTTTACGACGCAATGACCACCTCCAGCTTCTATGGCCGCAATTTCATCCTGTACGGCGATGCCAAGAGCGGCGACCTGACCATCCAGTCGAACGGCCGTGGCTACGACTACATGTTTGCCTACAGCCACAGCGTGACGAATTACAACATGTCCGGCTTCTGGACGACGGGCTACAATATGATCATGCTCTGCAACAATATCATCGAGAACATCGACCGCCTCAAGGAAGAAGGCACGACAGGTCTCGATGAATACCGCGCCCAGGCGCTGACTATCCGCGCCATGATCCACTATGACTTGTGCCGTCTCTATGGCAAGTGCTACAACGACGACAAGGGTTCCTACGGCATTCCCATTGCCGACAAGACCGTGCCTGCCGGCGCGCAGCTGCTTCGCAATACGGTGGAAGAGGTATATTCCGTAGTGATCCGCGACCTCGACGATGCGGCATCCACCATTTCCAAGAAGAAGAACAACGGTTTTGTGAACTACTACGCCAACCGAGCCATCAAGGCACGCGTGATGATGGACATGCAGAATTATTCCGCCGCGCTTTCGCTCGCGGAAGAAATCATCAACAGCGGAGTCTACAATCTCTATTCGAACAGCCAGTGGGTAGCCTCCTGGGCTTCCCAATTTGGTTCCGAGTCCATCTTCGAACTGGGCATGAACGTCAATGAAGGCGACTTGGGCAAGACCGGCTGCCTCGGTGCCCAATACATCCTGGGTGGCGGCACCGGCGACAACAACCAGATCTACATGGCCAGCCAGGCTTGGCTCGACCTCATGTCCGAGGATCCCGAAGATGTCCGCTGGGGTGTCATGGGGCTCGACCAGGTGGGTGAGCACGACAGCTACCACCGCATGGGTTCCTGCTACAAGTATTATGGCGGCCTGGATATGAAGGGCGACGGCAAGGCCTCGTCCTCGGCTGTGAACATCAAGTTGATCCGCCTCTCCGAGATCTACCTGATCGCCGCAGAGGCAGCTGCTCGCAGCAACAGCATGTCGAAGGCTTCCGAGTACCTCGGCGCCATCAGCAAGCGTTCCCCGAACCTGCCCACGCCGAATACCGTGACAGCCGAAATGGTGCTGAAGGAGAAGGACAAGGAGCTCTTCGGCGAAGGCCTCCGCTTCTGGGACCTGATTCGCACCAACGCCACCATCGTGATGGACGACACCACGCCCGACGTGAAGGTGACCACGCGTGAAACCACGTTCACCCGTTCGTTCTACAAGTGTATTCTTCCTATCTATAATGGAGAATTGAATGCAAATCCGGGCCTTCGTGCTCAGCAGAATCCCGGATATTGATTTAGGTTAGTTTTTGGGGACAGTCACTCCTATTCGGGAGTGGCTGTTTTTTTATTATCTTTGTCAACATGAAAGCATTCCAGACACCGATGGGCGAGCTCCGGGTCACAGCGTTCGGACACGCCTCCGTCCTGTTCGAGATACAGGGCAAGAAAATCTATGCGGACCCCTACAGCCAGGTCTGTGATTACAAAGGAAGGGCGCCGGCCGACCTGATCCTGATCACTCACAATCACTATGACCACAACGATGCGAAGGCCATTGCGGCCATCGAGACACCCGATACGACCTTCATCGTAAGCCAGAACGTCGGCCGGGTGGACGGCCGCTACACGGTGCTGGCCAACGATGAGATCTGTACATGGAAGGGCATCACGATTTGCGCCGTGGAGGCCTACAACGTGAACCGTCGCAACCCCGACGGCGAACTGTTCCATCCGAAAGGCGTGGGGAACGGTTACCTGATCGATTTCGACGGCTTCAAGGTCTACCTCGCGGGCGACACCGAGCCGATTCCCGAAATGCAGGAACTGCCGAAGATCGACCTGGCCTTCCTGCCGAAGAACCTACCGTACACGATGACCGACGAGGAATTCATCAAGGCCGCGAACCTCATCAAGCCGAAGTATCTCTACTGCTATCACTATTTCGAGATCGACATCCCGAAACTGAAATCGGAATTGGATCAAGGGATAGAATTATTGAATTAATATAAATGGATATCCAGATCTGGATATCCATTTTCATTCGATAACAAGTCCGCGTCAGCGGACCGCCGGAGGCCGTTTGGGGCAGAGCCCCAGTTACTCAATGAAGCCGACGATCTGGCCCTTGACGACCTTGTCGCCTTGCTTGGCGTTGATCGAGACGATGCGACCGCTCTTGAGCGCCTTGCATTCTTCCACACCGTAGTAGGCCTGGACCCAGCAGGCAGGCTTGCCTTCCTGAATCTTCGTGCCGATGGGCGGAGCCACCGATTCGCCGGCGGGATCGATCGACCAGGTGAGCGTACCGGCCGCAGGCACCTGGATCGGTTGTGCGTTCGGGTGCTGCTCTGTGTACTTCTCGATGTCGAAGGCGGGGCGTTCCACCACCGGGCGCTCGACGATGATCGGCGCACCAGCCTTGGCGCGGGCGGCTTCCAGGTCGTTCTTGAAGCGCTTCTCGGCCACGCCGCTCTTGTAATCGCGGTACTGGCGTTCATGCATGGCGAGCTCGAAGAGTTCCTCGTCGTCCTCTCCGCGGTCCCAACCCTCTTCTTCCATCATTTTCTCGAACTTCGGCAGTTCGTTCGGGAACGCATCCTGCGGGTTGCCCGTGTAGAATTCAAGGCCTTTTTCCTTGACGATCTCCACGATTTCGGGAGCCAGTTCGCCCGGAAGCTTGCCGGTCTTGCCAAGGATCATGTTCATCGTGTCGGGGTCGATGGTTTTCCAGCGCGGCTCGCCCTTGAGGGTGTGCATGAGGTTCATCAGCGCGGTGTTCTTCACATACTGGCTGAACGGCGTCACAAGCGGCGGGTAACCCAGCTTCGGCCAGATGTACTCCACTTCCTGGAAGAGTTTGACGGCCATCTGGTCGAGCGTCAGTTCAGGCTTGCCCTGGTTGCGGAGCGACATGTTGATGGCGTTCATGAAGCCCTTGAGGTCGGCCATCATGGAACCCATCATGCCGCCCGGCAGGCCGCAGCCCACGAGGAGCGACGAGCAGTGGTGGTTGGTGGGCTCGATGAAGAAGCCCAGGAAATCGTCGATGAACTTCTGGGTGAGGCTGCGTGCTTCCATGTATGCGTCCATGTTGATGTCCTTCACGAGGAAGCCGGCATCCTTGAGCATAGCCTGGATGGTGATCACGTCGGGATGGATCTTGCCCCAGGAGAGGGGTTCGATGGCCACGTCGAGATAGTCGGCGCCGGCGCGGGCCACTTCCAGCATGGAGGCTACCGAGAAGCCCGGGCCCGTGTGGCCGTGGTACTGCACCTTGATCTGCGGGTATTTCTTCTTGATCTCGGCGACCAGCCTGCCCAGGAAAACCGGGCGGCCGATGCCGGCCATATCCTTGAGGCAGATCTCGTCGCAGCCGTACTCGACCACCTTGTCGACCACGCCCATGTAGTATTCAACGGTGTGGACGGGGGAGTAGGTGATGGAGAGGGCCACCTGCGAGATCATGCCGCCTTTCTTGGCGCCGATCACGGAACCCTTCAGGTTGCGGTGGTCGTTGAGGCCGCAGAAGGAGCGGGCAATATCGGTGCCCTGGCGCTTCTTCACCTTATACATGAGGAAGCGGACATCCTCCGGAACCGGGTTCATGCGGAGGGCGTTGAGGCCGCGTTCGAGCATGTGGGTCTGGATGCCCACCTTGTTGAAGGGGGCACACCACTCGCGGACGGCCTTGTTCGGGTTCTGGCCATAGAGCAGCTGGACCTGTTCGAACGCACCGCCGTTCGTTTCCACACGGTCGAAGCAACCCATGTCGATGATTACTGGAGCTATTTCTTTGAGCTGGTCAACACGGGCGGTATACTTGCCGGATGACTGCCACATGTCTCGATAAACGAGCGAAAATTTTATTTCACGAGCCATTGCTTGGAGTTATGAAAAGATTGGTTTGATTTTTCCTCAAAACATTTGGCAAATATAACGAATATCTCAAAGAAAAGCAATATATTTGCAGTGTCAAAACCGCCTCCGTAGTTTAATGGATAGAATTTCAGATTCCGGTTCTGACGGTTGCGGTTCGATTCCGCACGGGGGTACATGGGCCTGGCAGAAGCCAGGCTTTTTTGTTGTTTTTTCGGCAGAAAAAGCATAACTTTACAAATCATGTCTGACCAAAATCCATTCTCACAAGATAATCGGCAGGAACGGTTGAAATCGCCGGAAGAGATAGGCGGTACACTGAAGGTGACGGCCCTGCCTACCTACCTGCTGGTCCTGACGGCCCTGCTGCTGCTGGGCGCCTTTTTTGTCTGGGGCTTCCTGGGGACCGTGTCCGATAAAGTCTACTACAGCGGCGTGGTCTTCCCTGCGGAAGGAACGGCCGATGTCTCGTTGCCCAACAAGGGAATGGTGCGCACCGTGTTCGTCCATAGCGGCGACCGCGTGGTTCCCGGGCAGTCGGTGGCCCTCATATCGATGGGCGACAGCTACAGTATCCTGACCAGCACCGTCGAGGGCACGGTCATCGATACGAAAGTCGACAACGAACCCTTCGAGGCATTCGAACCCATTGTGAGCGTCATCGACGGCAATGCGCCCCAGACGCAGCGGACGATGCTCATCGCGTATGTGGACAATGCCGGCCAGCGCGAACTCCGCATGGGAATGGGTGCCCAGGTCTGGCCTGAAAATGAGAAACGGGACGAGATCGGCTACGTCAAAGGACATATCGTCCGCATCGACCGCTACCCCGCAGCGGCGGAAGAGGTGCGCCGGACACTCAAGAGCGACCAGCTGACCCGCCGCCTGCTGGATGAAGATGAAATGATGTACCGGGTCAATATCGAACTGCAGCCTTCGCCTCAGGACGCCTCGAAGCTGGACTGGTCTTTCGGCGAGCCGGAAGACGTCAGCATGGAAGTCGGTACCTATTGCTCCGTGCTGACCGAGACGAAGCGCCGCAGCATGTTTGAGTATCTGTATGAGTCGGCCCGGACATGGTACCGTGCCATAAAGCTTCGGGTGGAATGAAAAAAGAACGCCCTTCTTCGAACGGGGAGTCATTGTCCACGATCAAGCTCATCAACCGCTTCAACCGCGGTTGCAAGGGTTTCTTCATCGTGACTTTCCTCCTCCTGATCGGAGACATGGCGTCGTATCTGCTCCCGCCCTTCTTCCAGCAGGTCTATACCGACAACATCATCACGCACAAGAACCCCGAATGGTTCACGCCGATGATGATCTTCTATTTCCTGCTGTTTGTGCTGGAGCTCGTGATCTGGCTCTTGTTGAACCCTTTGCGCAGGAGGGAGTTCGCGAAGCTGGGCATCAGCGCTTCTTCCCGGTATGTACTGAACCTCCTGCAGCTGCCGATGAGCGCCATCGACCGCTTTTCGGCCGGGGAACTGGTGGCGCGCTACTCCAGCATCCGGAACATCGGGGCGACAATGGACCACTTTGCCTATGCGCTCGTCCTGGTCGTGCGCCCGCTCATCTGTGCCTGGCTCTTGATGCTGTACAGCTGGAAACTGGGCCTGGTAGTGGTGCTGTCGATGGTGCTGCTGGTGGTTGTGATGCGGATGACGGCCAATACCATCAAGAAAAAAGCCAGAGGTTCTGAGGTGACGGATGCCCGCCTGCAGGGCGTGACGATGACGGGTATCAAGAATATCGAGACCATCAAGTCGATGGGCGGCGAACGGATCTTCTTCGCCAAGTGGGAGCAGACGTATGTGCAAGCGCTGAACGCCCGTGTGCGCACCTCGATGAATACCATGAGCATCGGATCGCTTCCCCTCCTGGTCCTGAACCTGTGCAATGCCCTGATCCTGTGCCTGGGGGCCTGGTATATCCTCCAGGGAGAACTCACGCCGGGTATGCTGCTGGCTTCCCAGGCGCTGGCCACCAGCATCACCTTCCCGATCAACTCGACGGTGAGTGCGGCGCAGGAAATCTACCGTTCCCATGCCGCCATGGAGCGCTTGGAGGAGGTGGAGGCGGCCAGCAAGGGCCAGTCGCTGCAATTGCCCGACATCGACGACTTGCCGGATCGTCCCAAGCTCCGGGGAGAGGTGGAGTTGCGCAACGTGACGTTCGGCTATGACCGCAGCCGACCGCCGGTGCTCAAGAACTTCTCGCTGAAGATCAACCCGAGCGAGCAGGTGGCGTTCGTCGGTTTCTCCGGTTGCGGAAAGAGTACCATCGCCAAGTTGATTTCCGGGCTGTATGAGCCATGGGAAGGGGAGGTGCTCCTCGACGGCATTCCGGTCAGCCAGCTCAACCGTGCGGTCAAGAACAATTCCCTCTCGGTCGTCAACCAGGACATCACCCTTTTTGAAGGAACCATCGCCGACAATATCAAGATGTGGGATACCTCGATCGAGGATTTCTCGATGGTGCTGGCGGCCAATGACGCCCAGATCCATCAGGACATCGCCAACCGCCCCGGTGCCTACCAGACCCTGCTGACCGAGAACGGCAAGAACTTCAGCGGCGGACAGCGCCAGCGCATCGAGATCGCCACGGCGCTGGCCAAGGATCCCACCATCCTGATCATGGACGAGGGTACTTCTGCGCTCGACCCGAAGACAGAAGAGCAGGTGATGCTGCATCTCCGGATGCTGGGCATCACGCTGATCCTGATCGCCCACCGCCTGAGCACGATACGCGATTGCGATCGCATCGTTGTCATGGAAAAAGGCCAGTTGGTGCAGGAAGGCTCACACGACGAGCTGATGCAGCAGGACGGCCTCTACCGGGAACTCCTTCAATACGCCTGAGCCATGGACAATCCTTTCTTCGAACAATTGGTGCAGCGTATCGAGGGTGACCGCCAGGCCTTGAACCAGACCTCCGACATCCTCCGGGCGATGATCGACCGGAAGATGTGGCAGAAACTGACCCAGAAAGGAGAGATTCCCACCGACATCAAGCAGCTGGAGGAGGCGATGTACCGGCAGCAGATTTTCTTCCGCCCGCTGCAGCTGGAAGGCCGCTGGTGGAGGCGCTGCTCGGGCAAGCTGCTGGCTTTTACCCAGGAAGGCGACACACCTGTGATTCTGACGCCGCATTTCGCTGACTATTCGTTCCTTCATCCCAAGACGGGCCGCCGCTGCTCTGCCCGTAAGGATGGCTCCCTGCTCAAGCCGGAAGCCTTCTCGCTCTGTTATCCGCTGCCGGACGAGAAGCTGACGATTTCGTCGTTCCTGTGGTATGCCTTGCGCCAGTTGAATGCCTTCGATTACATCTGCGCATTCCTGGCGTGCCTGGGCGTCGTCCTGTTGACGATGATGACGCCGTACATTTGCAAGCTGCTGTTCAACGAGGTCATTCCCTCGGGCGATGCTGCCCAACTGACCCCGATCGCCGTCCTGCTTTTCAGCGCGGCAGCCGGCCTGGTAATGGTGCAGCTGTCCCGCAATTTCCTGGTCGTGCGGATGAAGGACAAGACGGAATATGCGATGCAGGCACCGCTGATGACCCGTCTGCTGATGCTGCCTACCACATTTTTCAAGCAATTTGCGCCCGGCGACCTGTCGAACCGGGTCCTGTCGGTGGTGCGTCTGTTTACCAAGCTGACGGAAGACATGCTCTCCACCATCCTGTCCCTGCTGTTCACGGCTGTGATGTTCATCCAGTTCTTTACTTATGGCGGTCCATTGCTTTGGACGGGCATCCTCGTGATCGCATTGTACCTGCTGGCTATCTACAGCGTGTATTATTTCCGGAAGCAGGTGCAGGACAGCGCCAATGCCAGCACGTCGAAACTGACCGGCGTCATCTACAACCTGGTGTCCGGCGCCCAGAAAATCCGGACCAACGGGGCGGAAATCCGGGCTTTCCGGCACTGGGCGGTGGCTTACGAGCCTTCCGAACCCAACGGCAGCCGGTATCCGCTCATGTTCAGCATCGGCAACTCGATAAGCTACAACTTCCGCCTGGTACCACTGCTCGTGACCATGCTGGCCGCCTGGCACTATGGCCTGGGCCTGTCCGATTACATCGCCTATTGCAGCGTCCTGGCTCTCGCCACCCGGGCGGTGGAAGATTTCGAGCGGATTACCAAGGATGTGGCGCTGCTGGGACCTGAGCTCCGGCTCTGCGAGCCCATCCTGGCGGCTGAATCCGAGGCGCAGTCCGGCAACGTGCTGCTCCGGAACGCAACCGGCAAGATTGACATCAGCGGCCTGAAGTTCCGCTATGCAGAGGACATGCCCTACATCTTCGACGACCTCGACCTGCACATCAATCCGGGCGATTATGTGGCCATCGTCGGCCCTTCCGGTTGCGGGAAGTCGACACTCGTGCGCCTGCTGTTGGGCTTCGAGCGTGCCGAGAGCGGTTCTATCTTCTACGACGAGCACAACATCGACGACATCAACAAGCCGAGCCTGCGCCGTTACTGTGTCAGCATCTGCCTGCAGGACGGCCAGCTGGTGGAGGGGACCATACGCGACAACATCCTCTTCGGCAATGACACGTATGACGATGACGCGGTATGGGAAGCAGCCCGAAGGGCAGCCCTCGACAAAGACATAAAAGGCATGACGCTGGGACTGGACACGCCCATTTCCGCTGACGGACAGGGGGTTTCCGGCGGGCAGCGCCAGCGCATCCTGATGGCCCGCGCCCTCATCCGCAAGCCGAAGATCATCTTCCTCGATGAAGCCACTTCGGCCCTGGACAATATCAGCCAGCACATCATCTCCGAGAATCTGGCAAAAATGAACTGCACCCGCATCACCATCGCGCACCGGATGAGCACGATCAAGCAATGCAACCGCATCATCGTGCTGAACGGGGGCCGCGTCGCCGAAGACGGCAGCTACGAGGAACTGATGGCCAAGGGTGGATTTTTCTGTGAAATCATGAAACGGCAGTCAATATGAGAAAGTGGTTGATTGGATGTGTGCTCCTTTGCGGACTGCCGGTCTTTGGCCTGGCGCAAAGCCTGGAAGATGTGATCCGGCTGGCGCAGGACAGTGCCGTCACGGCTTTCCAGAGCCAGTATGAATACGAGTACCACCAGCAGCGACATGCCAGGTTCGAGGCGCTGCGCAAGCCCCAGCTGACGCTGAATGTCGTGCCGAACTATATGCGGATGATCAACGACATTTCCCGCGACTACGTATATATCCGCAACTGGGACCGCTTCTCCACCGCGGCGCAGGTCAAGCTCAGCCAGAAGGTCCTGGGTCTGGGCGGCGAGGCGTATGTGGGAAGCCAGGCCATCTGGACGGAATATCTGGCCAAGGACTTGTTCGAGCGTCCCCGCGATTTCGTGGCGGCGCCTGTGATTGTCGGCTACCAGCAGCCGCTGGTCGGCTACAACGTGTACCGGTGGGAGAAAGCCGTGGAAGACGAACGGCTGGAAGCTGCCCGCAAGCAGCATGAATACGACTTGCGCCTCATTGCCGAAGAGGCCACCCGGCGCTTCTTCCGCCTGGCCTGTGCCCAGGGCATGCTGGACATGTGCGAGCGCAACAAACAGGCAGCCGACACCCTCTATGCCATCGCCAAGGAAAAAGCCGGCATCGCCATGGTGACGCTGGCCGAAGTACGGTCGCTGGAATTGCAGCGGCTCAATGCCGCGAATGCACTCCTGAGTGCCCGAAACGAGGAGCAGCTGGCGCGGGAATCCCTGCAGTTCTACCTCCACCTCGAGGAAGGCAACCACCTCCTGGATACGCGCCTGGCGATTCCTTCCGAAACGCGACTGGTGGACCTGTCCGATGCGGAAGCCCTGCAACTGGCGCACGCCATCAGCCCGGTCATCCAGCACCAGCAGATGGCCATTACCGAGGCGCGTCATCAACAGGAGAAGGCGCGGCGGGAAGCCGGCGTCAAGGTCGGGGTCGATCTCAACGTCGGTATGCAGCAGATGGGCGGCACTTTCGCGGAAGCGTACAGGTCGCCGCAGTTCTACATGCTGGGCGCCGTTTCCATCAGTGTGCCGATTGTCGACCATGGGGCTGGCAAGAAAGGATATGCCGCCGCCTCTGCCTGGAAGGCCCGAGAAGAGCAGGCGCTCCGGGAGGAGGAACGCGCCCTCCGCGAAGATGTGCTGACCACCCTGGAAAACCTCCGTTCGCACCAGCGGATGCTTTCGCAGACGGCAGAGGCGGTCGCGCTGGCCGACGACGTGTTCCTGCTGACGGCCGACAACTACGCCAACGGCCTGTGTGACATCAATACCTACTCTCTGGCGCAGAGCCGGCGCGACAATGCTTACAACCAGTACCTGACCGCGCTGGCCAAGTACTGGACCACCTATTACCACTTCTTAACCCTGACACAGTATGAATAGGTCGCTTGCTTTCTTTTTCCTGCTTCTGGCGATGACCGCCTGCCGTCCCGCCAGTCCGGTGCCGGCCGTTCCGCAGCCGGACCCTGCGGCGGAGTCTTCTTCCGCCGAGGCGACTCAGCCCGCGAATGTGAGCCGGAACCTGCAGCGGACCATCGAAGCCGACGGGTTCTCGAGCAAGGGAACCATCCAGGCCGTCACCGAAGTGCCCGTCTATAGCCGTATCAGTGAGCAGATTGTCGGTTTCGACATCACGCTGGGCCAACGCGTGCGGAAAGGGGAGGTGGTGACACGGCTCAGCCAGACCGCGCTGAAAGACCAGATCGCCCGTGGTCAGGCAGAACTGGAACGTGCTGAATACCAGTACCAGACCATCTTGATGGGCCAGGGATACAAGCGGGATGCACTGGACCAGGCCCCGGAGGAAATCCAGCGCCTGGCGCGCATCAACAGCGGATACAATACCACCGAAGCTTCTCTCCGCCTGCTGGAGCACGAGCTCACATACTGCACGATTACCGCACCCGTAACGGGCGCAGTAAGCCGGATCGAAGCCACTCTCTACAGTGCCGCCACCCCGGGCGTGCCGCTCTTCTACATCGTGGATACCGAACATCTGAAAGTCTGCTTCGACGTGCTGGAGAACGAACTCCAGAAATTCCAGCCGGGAACGAAGATCCGGGTGGTTTCGGTCGCATACCCTTCGGAAGTCCACGAGGCCGCTGTTTCGGCGATTAGCCCGGTCGTCGAAAAAAACGGCATGGTACACCTTGAAGCGACGCTCACGCCGCATCCGCATCTGATGCCGGGCATGACAGCCATCGTAACCTTGCAATAGGCCCGATTATTGTTATCTTTGCGCCCGGTTTTTATAAGAAAGAAAATGAAGAAAGCATACGTTTTTCCGGGACAGGGGTCCCAGTTCGCAGGAATGGGGCAAGAGCTCTACGTCCGTGATCCGCAGGCGCGCGACCTGTTTGATGCTGCCGACAGCATCCTGGGTTTTGGCCTTCGGGAGATTATGTTTGAAGGAACGGAGGAAGACCTGAAGGCGACCCGGGTGACACAGCCTGCCGTCTTCCTGCATTCCGTGGCTGCAGCGCTCTGCGCACATATCGAACCCGATATGACCGCCGGTCACTCCCTGGGTGAATTTTCCGCCCTGGTGGCCGCCGGAGCCCTTTCGTTTGAAGAGGGCCTGAAACTGGTGTCGATCCGTGCCCATGCTATGCAGCGCTGCTGCGAGGCGGTGCCCGGCACGATGGCCGCCATCATTCGTTGCGACGCCGATACCATCGAAGCCGTCTGCTCCGAAATACCCGGCATCGTGGTGCCTGCCAACTACAACAATGACGCACAGATTGTGATTTCCGGTGAACTGGAAGCCGTCGAGGCTGCCTGCACCGAGCTCAAGGCCCGCGGTGCGAAACGGGCCATCCCGCTTCAGGTGGGCGGCGCTTTCCATTCCCCGCTCATGGAGCCGGCCCGGCAGGAACTGGCCGAAGCCATCGAAAAAGCCGCGTTCCAGGTGCCTCGTTGCCCCATCTTCCAGAATGTGGATGCACAGCCGCACACCGATCCGGATGAAATCCGGCACAACCTGCTCATGCAGCTTACCTCGCCGGTGCGCTGGACCCAGACCGTGAAGAACATGGTCGAAGCGGGCGCCACGTCTTTCACCGAAGCCGGCCCCGGTACCGTACTCCAGGGCCTGGTACGAAAAATCGCACCTGAAGGGACGGAAATCGACGGCATTGCATAATTTTATGTACATTTGTAGATTAGAAATAATTTAATCCGATATAGTCGTATGGCAAAAGAAAAGAAATTCATCACTTGTGATGGCAATTTTGCCGCGGCTCACGTGGCATACCTGTTCAGTGAGCACGCGGCTATCTATCCTATCACCCCGTCTTCCACCATGGCTGAGCTCGTCGACGAGTGGGCCGCTTTCGGTAAGAAGAACATGTTCGGTGAAGTCGTGAAAGTGACGGAGATGCAGAGCGAAGGCGGTGCCGCCGGCGCCGTGCATGGTTCCCTGCAGGCCGGTAGCCTGACGACCACCTTCACCGCGTCGCAGGGCCTCCTGCTGATGATCCCCAACATGTACAAGATTGCGGGCGAGCTGCTTCCGACTGTGTTCCATGTGTCGGCCCGTACTCTCGCCGCCCAGGCTCTCTCCATCTTCGGCGACCACCAGGATGTGATGAGCGTCCGCCAGACCGGCTTCGCGATGCTGGCCTCCGCCAGCGTGCAGGAAGCCATGGACCTGGCCGCCGTGGCGCATCTGTCGACCATCAAGTCGAGCGTGCCGTTCGTGCATTTCTTTGACGGCTTCCGTACCTCGCACGAGATTCAGAAGATCGAAATGCTGGAAGCCGAAGACCTGCGTCCGCTCGTGAGCGACAAGGCGCTGGCGAACTTCCGCGCCAAGGCCCTCAATCCGAACAAGCCCGTGACCCGCGGCACCAACCAGAACCCCGACGTTTTCTTCCAGGCCCGCGAGGCTTCGAACCCGTACTATGACGCCGTGCCCGACATCGTGGCCCGCTACATGGGTGAGATCAGCGAACTGACCGGCCGCCATTACCTGCCATTCGACTACTATGGCGCACCCGACGCCGAGAACGTCATCATCGCCATGGGCTCCGTTTGCGAGACCATCCGCGAGACCATCGACTATCTGACCGAGACCCGCGGTGACAAGATCGGCTTGATTACGGTCCGCCTGTACCGCCCGTTCTCTGCGAAGTATTTCCTCCGCGCCCTCCCCAAGAGCTGCCGCCGCATCGCCGTGCTCGACCGCACGAAGGAACCCGGCGCCCTCGGAGAGCCCCTCTACCTCGATGTCAAGAGCGTGGTCGCCGACATGGGCGAGAACGCCCCGATGATCGTCGGTGGCCGCTACGGTCTCTCGTCCAAGGACACCAGCCCGGCCCAGATCATCGCCGTGTTCGACAACTTCAAGCTCCGTGAACCCAAGAACGGCTTCACCATCGGCATCGTCGACGACGTGACCTTCAAGTCGCTCCCGCTCAAGGAGGAAGTCTCCATCGTGAAGAAGGGCACCTACGAGTGCAAGTTCTTCGGCCTCGGCTCCGACGGTACCGTGGGCGCCAACAAGAACACCATCAAGATCATCGGTGACCATACCCCGAAATACTGCCAGGGCTACTTCGACTACGACTCCAAGAAGTCCGGTGGCTACACCTGCTCGCACCTGCGCTTCGGCGACCAGCCGATCCATGCGCCGTACCTCGTGTCGACACCCGATTTCGTGGCCTGCCATGTGCCTTCGTACCTCTACAAGTACGACGTGCTCAAGGGCATTAAGAAGGGTGGCTCGCTGCTGCTCAACAGCCTTTGGGATACCGAAGAAACCTTTACCCGCATCCCTGACTTCGTGAAGAAGGTCATCGTGGAGAAGAAGCTCCGCCTCTATCTGATCAACGCTACGAAGATCGCGTCGGAAATCGGCTTGGGTGGCCGCACCAACACCATCCTTCAGAGCGCCTTCTTCAAGATCACGGGTATCATCCCGTATGAGGAGGCTGTGGCCTACATGAAGAAAGCCATCGACAAAACCTACGGCAAGAAGGGTGAGAACGTGGTGAAGATGAACTATGCGGCAGTGGACCGCGGCGGCGACTACGTGGAGGTCGAGATTCCGGAATCCTGGAAGAACGCCACCGGCAAGTTCGTCCATGCGAACTACAACCGCCTGGCTCCCGAATTCATCCGCAACGTGGCTGACGTGGTGGCTGCCCAGAATGGCAACGACCTGCCCGTCAGCACCTTCTCGGGTGATATGGTGGACGGCACGATCCCTGCCGGCACCGCTGCCTATGAGAAACGCGGCACGGCCGTGGAGGTTCCCGAATGGAATCCGGCCAACTGCATCCAGTGCAACCAGTGCGCATTCGTCTGCCCGCATGCTGCCATCCGTCCGTTCCTGATGACGGCCGCCGAAGGCGAGAAGGCACCGCAGGGCATCAAGCGCAAACCGGGCGTCGCCCAGTTCAAGGACTATACCTTCACCATGCAGGTTTCCCCGGCCGACTGTACGGGTTGCGGCAACTGCGCCGACGTGTGCCCGGCCAAGGAGAAGGCTCTCGTGATGAAGCCGTATGACAGCCAGACCGTCGAGCAGGCCAACTTCGATTACCTGCACGCCAACGTGGGCTACAAGGACAACGTGGCTCCGAAGGAGCAGAACGTGAAGAACTCCCAGTTCGCACAGCCGCTCTTCGAGTTCTCGGGTGCGTGTGCCGGTTGCGGCGAGACGCCGTATATCAAGGCTATCACCCAGCTCTTCGGCGACCGCATGATGATTGCCAACGCTACGGGTTGTTCGTCCATCTACAGCGCCGCCTTCGCTTCCTCGCCGTTCTGCAAGAACGCTGAAGGTCATGGTCCGGCCTGGCAGAATTCCCTCTTCGAGGATAACGCCGAGTTCGGCCTGGGTCTGCACCTGGGTTCCGACCGTGTGCGCGAGACGGTGGCCCGCCTCATGCGCGAAGGTCTGGAATGCAGCTGCTGCTCTTCCGAGATCAAGGCGCTCTTCGACCAGTGGCTCGCTGCCCGCAACGACGCCGCGGTCACGCGCAAGGTCTGCGACGCGCTGGTTCCGCTGATGAAAGAATGTGGCTGCGACATCTGCAAGCAGCTCCTCGAGCTCCAGAACTTCATCCCGGCCCGCAGCCAGTGGGTATTCGGTGGTGACGGCTGGGCCTATGATATCGGCTACGGCGGACTCGACCATGTGCTCGCCTCCGGCGAGAACGTGAACGTGCTCGTGCTCGACACCGAGGTGTACTCCAACACGGGCGGCCAGTCGTCGAAGTCGACGCCGGCCGGTGCCGTGGCGAAGTTCGCCACCTCTGGCAAGAAGATTCGCAAGAAGGATCTCGGCATGATGGCCATCAGCTATGGCTATGTCTATGTGGCACAGGTGGCCATGGGCGCTTCCCAGGCTCAGTTCCTGAATGCCATCAAGGAGGCTGAGGCCTATGACGGCCCGTCGCTCATCATCGCCTACGCACCGTGTATCAACCACGGCCTGAAAGCGGGCATGGGCCACAGCCAGGCCGAGGAGAAGCGTGCCGTCGAGTGCGGCTACTGGCATCTTTACCGCTACAATCCGGCTCTCGAGGCTGCCGGCCAGAACCCGTTCAAGCTCGACAGCAAGGCCGATCCCGACTGGAGCAAGTTCCAGGATTTCCTCAAGGGCGAGGTGCGTTACGCTTCGCTGATGAAATCCTTCCCGGAGAACGCCGCAGAACTCTTCGCCAAGACCGAAGAATTCGCCAAGTGGCGCCTCTCGACCTACAAGCGTCTCGCTGGCGTCGAGTAAGGGGGTAAATACCTGATTATTAAGTCACCCGCCGTAATGACGGGTGACTTTTTTATTTAATTTGCACAATTCAATAAAAATATACTACCTTTGCAGTCCCATAGATGGTGGATGTAGTTCAGCTGGTAGAGCATCGGATTGTGGTTCCGAGTGTCGTGGGTTCGAGTCCCATCATCCACCCAAACAGAAAAGGCTCCTTGAAAGGAGCCTTTTCTGTTTGGGTGTTGTCGGTCGGCTCTGCCTCCCTCCTTTTTCTACCGGGGCACATCCCCGGGCCCCTCGCGCGTTCGCGCGACGCTTCGCTTTTTTTATGGGTGGATGATGGGACTGGGCGCTTCCAGCGCCCTTTTCTACCGGGGCACATCCCCGGACCCCTCGCGCGTTCGCGCGACGCTACGCTCTTATTTAAGCAGAAGAAAGGACCGACCCGGAAATCGTCTTTTTTTATCGGAATAGCGACGGAACGGAGATGGCGGCTACGATTATAGGGCGGTGAAGCGGACGGCGGCGGAATGGCCGTTGGGGTCGACGACGGTGAGGATGTGGGAGCCCGGGGAAGGGACGACCTTGATCTTGTGCTCGCCGTGGGTGGTTTCGCCGAGGTAGGTGCCGTCCAGGTGCCAGTAGAGGGTAGCCTGCGGGTCGCTGTGGGCGGCGGAGAACACGACGCCCTGGCTACGCGCATCGAGGGCCACGGGCGATGCCACCTGCATCCCTTCCTGCGGATAGATGATCTCCACCGCGCCGGAAGCGCGTGAACCGGCATAGTTCGGGTGGAAAGGCGGCAGTGGCTTGTATTCGCTGTGACTCTTCATGTAATACCATTCTTGGGCGGGAGGCAGCACGAACCACGGTACGTGCCGGATCTCTGCTATGGGCCAGCAATCGCTGTCGACCTGCCACGTTTCTGTGGGGTTGAGGTGGACCAGACGGTGATAGGGACAGGGATTGGGCCGCTGCGGCGCACGCGGTACCCACTCCGACACCACGCCGTCGGTTTCACATAGATCCGTAGCCGGATGTCCGCTCAGGCGGCAGCATACCACTTCTTCCAGCTCGTCGGACGGACGCGGGAACCAGCCCGTGGGCGGCAGCAGGCTGAACAGGTCGAACATCACCGGAGCGGCGTAACCCACGCCGGTCAGCAGCGGGCGGCCTTCGCCGTCGCAGTTGCCCACCCAGACAGCCACCACATAGTCGGGCGTGGCGCCCACGGCCCATGCATCGCGGTTTCCATAGCTTGTGCCGGTCTTCCAGGCGACGGTGCGGCTGGAGTGGAATGTATGCCAGTCGCCCTCTTCTTCAGGACGGCTCACTTCCGTCAACACGTCGAACGTGCACCAGATGGCCCCCCGCGACAACGGTGCCCGGGCTTCTTCGTCCTGCAGTGCGCGCGCCAGGGTAGCATAGGCTCCCGCCAGGTCGGCGAGCTTGATCTCGGCGCCGCCCAGGATGAGCGACAGGCCGTAGGTGTCGGCACCGCGCGTGATGGTGGTAAAGCCGGTGCGCTGCAGCAGGTCGATGAATTTCTCGACGCCGTAGTCGTAGAGCATCCGGACCGAAGGCACGTTGAGCGACCGCCGGATGACGTCGCGGGCAGGGACGGCACCGTCGAAGGTATGGTTGAAGTTGTTGGGTGTGAAGTCTTTGTAATGGAATGGGATGTCCGATACCAACATGCCGGGCAAGAGTTGGCCCTCATCGAGCATGGCGCCGTAGAGCAGGGGCTTGAGGGTGCTGCCGCTGCTTCGCGGAGCCTGCACCACATCCACATTCTCGCCGTGCGCCTTCGCGTGCCCCACATTGCCCACATAGGCCACGGGCTCGCCCGTATGCACGTCAAGGATCAGCGCCGCGGCATTGAACACCTGATTGGTGGCAAAGACCTCGGCATGGCGGCGGATTACCGCTTCGGCACGTTGCTGGAGTGCTGCGTCGATATGGCTCCGGAAGAGTTGGTCGCCCTGCTGCTTGCGGAGCGTTTCCAGATAATGATATGCAATCTCGGGGAGGGGATGGGGTTTGTCGGGCAGCGGCTCGTCCTTGGCGAGTTCGCATTCGGTCCCATCGATTTCTCCGGCCTGGTACAGCTTGTCGAGCAGGAAGTTGCGCTTTGCAAGGAGGGCGTCGCGGCGGCTGCCGGGATGGATGAGGGCCGGGGCGTTGGGAAGCACGGCCAGGGTGGCACTCTCGGCCCAGGAGAGTTCGTCTGCCGGCTTGCCGAAATAGCGCCAGGCGGCGGCTTCGATGCCGACCACATTACCACCGAACGGCGCATTGGCCGCATACAGCGCCAGGATCTCATCTTTGCTGCAATAAGCTTCCAGGCGTAGTGCAAGGGCCATTTCGCGCAGTTTCTCCCCGACGGTGCGGGGCTGATTGCCGCGACTCAGGCGGATGGTCTGCATGGTGAGGGTGCTGGCGCCGCTGCGCACTTCACCGCTGCGGGCGTTGAGGCGCAGGGCACGCGCTACCGCCAGGGGGTCGATGCCGGGATGATGGCGGAAGCGCTTGTCCTCGAAGGTGATGATGGCTTTGGCAAACTTCTCGGGCACGCTGTCGGCGGCGGGGAAACGCCACTGCCCGTCAGCGGCGATGCGGGCGCCCAGCAGGTGACCGTCGCGGCTCTCCAGCACGGCGCAGACAGGGTCGTCGAACAAGTCCCCCGGCCGCAGCGCCACGGCCAGCAGCGCTATTCCGGCCACGACAGCCGTCATCAAAAGCAGATTCTTCGTACGCGCACGCAATTATTTGCCTATATTTGCATTTACTAGCAAAATTAGGCAAAAAACCTTATCCATATGAAAAAGTTCACCTTTGCTTTGAGTCTTCTGCTTACGCTCACGGCCCTCTGGTCGTGCGGCGGCGGCAGCAACGGCAATGACAGCGTCGCCGACTATTCCCGGGAGATCCGCGTCGACGATCCTGTCACCATCCACCTCTTCGACACGATGTCCCTCAAGGACGACGACCAGACGGTCGCCGCGGTTCGGAAGGCGGTTTCCATTTCGCCGAAAGTCGATTTCGACGTACAAGTGGTCGATGCACAGACCCTGTGCCTCGTCCCGAAAACTCCGTTGGAATACAATACCACCTACAAGGTGACGGCCGATTTCGGCAAGGTGGCCGGCCATTCTTCCGGCTCCCGCACCTATGAGGTGAAGACGCTCGCTCCCGTGGTCCGGTTCGAATTCAGTCCGCTTACCTCTGCGAGTGACGACATCTATCAGGTGGTCCTCAATATCGAATCTTCAGAGCCGCTGGATGACAAATATCTGGAAAGCGGCCTTACTTTCAAGGGTCCCAAGGCTTCGACCAGCTGGGTCCATTCGCCCGACGGCCTGCAGCACACGGCGTTGATCTCCGGCATCAAGGCGGCCGTTGCCCGTTATCACTTCGATATCCAGGCTTCGTATCCTCGCTATGCGGCAGAAGTGTCGCACCGCGTGCAGATTCCCGCCATGGGCACTTTCGAAGTGGTCGAATCCAAGATATATTCCGAGCCTTACGGTTTCGAGGTCGCTTTTTCCTCGCCCCTCGATCCGAAGCAGGACTTCAACAACCTGGTGTCGATGCCCGGCGCCGGCCGGCTCTCGTTCATCGTGGACCAGAACGTGCTGCGGATCTCTCCGGCCGTGAAAGCCAGCGAGAAACAGTTCATCTCGGTGAGCAAGGCCATCCGCAGCGCCAAGGGCCAGAAGCTTGAAGAAGATTTCGACCAGTGGTTCGTGATCCCGAGCGGCGACCCGATGGTGAAGTTCCTTTCGCGCGGCGTGGTGCTGCCCTCCTCCAACGGCATGAACCTGCCCTTTCAGGCCATCAACTACGCGAAGGTGCGTGTGCGCGTCAAACGCATCTATGAGAGCAACGTGCTGCAGTTCATGCAGGAAAACCGGCTCGGCGAGACCTGGTGTTACACCGACAATGTGGCGCGGGTGGTGCTCGATACGACCCTCGTGCTGGGCGAGCCCAATTCCGCGAAGCTGCGCAACCTCAATACCTACGGCCTGAACGTCGCCGACCTGGTGAAAGTCCAGCGCGGCGCCATTTACCGCCTCGAAATCCGGGGTGTCGACCCGCTGTCTGAATTCAGCGAAAGCCATTATGAGAGCGATTATTACTTTGGCAGCTACGACGACTACGAGAACCGCGTCCGCAACCTGCTGGTCTCCGACCTGTCGGTCATTGCCAAGGGCTCCAACAAGGGTGAATATACCATCTTCGTGACCGACATCCTCTCGGCCCAGCCTGTTTCAGGAGCGAGGGTAATCCTCTACAACTCCGTGAACCAGGTAGTCGCCGACGGTTTTACCAGCTCGGGCGGCCGCTTCTCCTGCACCATCAAGGACGACTCCGCCTACACGGCGGTCATCTCCAAGGGCGAAGACAAGAGCTACCTGTCGCTCAAGGGCGGCAATGCCATTTCCATGAGTGGCTTCGAGGTGGACGGCACGGCTTCCCGCCAGGGCCAGAAAGGCTTTATTTTCGGTGAACGCGGTGTATGGCGTCCGGGTGACGACATCCACATCACCTTTATTTCCATGCTCGACGAGGGCGTGCTGCCTGCCGGGCACCCGGTAACCGCCACCCTGAGCAATCCGCAGGGCCAGGTCATCAGCACGCTGGTGAGCAACAACGGCTGCGACGGCATGTACAGCTTCACGTTCACCACTTCTCCTGACGCTCCGACCGGCAACTGGGAGGTGGCGGTGACGGCCGGTGGCCAGACCTGGTACAAGACAGTCAAGATCGAGACGGTGAAGCCCAACAATATCGTCATCGACCTGCAGCTCAACGACAAGCCGGCTATCCCCGGTAACGATGTGCGGGGTGACATTACCGCGCGCTGGCTGGTGGGCAACCCGGCCAAGGATCTCGAGACGCGGGTAGACGTGACCTTCACCCGCGGCCGGACGGCATTCGACAAATACAAGGACTATGTGTTCGAGGACCGCTCCCGCAGCTTCTCGTCGCAGGATATGGAACTCTACAAGGGCAAGACCGACGCCAACGGCTGCACCGCTTTCCGGACCAACGTCACCGCTTCGGGCAATGACGTGCCCGGCATGCTGACGGCTCAGTTCACGACCCGCGTCTTCGAGAAGGGCGGTGATTTCAGCATCGATCGCGTGACCACGACCCTTTCGCCGTACAATACCTACATCGGTCTCCATGTGCCGGAGCAGGAAGATGACTGGGGCGATACCTACCTTGACAAGTCCCGCACCCACACCTTCCGGTTGGCCGCCGTGGATTATCGGGGCAACCCGGTCAACCAGACCGTCAAGGTGAACATCGAAATCTACAAGATGGGCTGGAGCTGGTGGTGGAGTTCCTCTTCCGAAGGCCTGGCTTCCTATGCGAAGGACTCCTACAATGCCCCGTTCAAGGAAATGACCGCCACACTGACCGGCGGTGCCGGTGAATTCAAGATGGACTTCTCGAAAGAGGAGAGTGGCTTCTGGTTCATCCGCGTGGTCGATCCGAAGGGTGGGCACGCCACGTCGGCCGTGACGATGGTGCGCAGTTCCTACGAGCAGTCCGGCGACGGCAATTCCGATGCCGCCATCCGGCTGCCCATGACCCTCAACAAACCCAAGTTCAACGTGGGTGAGACCGCCCAGCTGGTGATTCCTTCCGCTGCCGGCGCCAAGGCTCTCGTGTCCATCGAAAAGGCTGAGCGCGTGCTCAAGAGCTTCTGGGTGGACTGCAAGGCCGACAAGACGGAGATCGCCATCCCGGTGGAAGCCGGCATGGCCCCGAACGTCTATGCGACGGTGACACTGATCCAGCCGTATAACAACAGTGACAACGACGCGCCGATCCGCATGTTCGGCGTCCAGCGCATCCTCGTGGAAGAGGCTGCGACCCATCTCCATCCGATTATCGACATCCCCGCCGAGGTGCAACCCGAGAAAGAGGTCACCTTCACGGTGAAGGAGCAGGACGGCCGTCCCATGAGCTATGTCGTGGCCTTGGTCGACGAGGGCCTGCTGAGCCTCACACGCTTTAAGACGCCTGACCCGTGGAAGGTATTCTATGCCACTGAGGCGCTTGGCGTCCGCACGTGGGATCTTTATGACCTGGTTATCGGTGCCTACGGCGCCCGCATGGAGCAGCTCTTCGCCATCGGTGGTGACGGCGAAGGCGCCGACGCCGTGACGCCCAACAGCAAGGCCGACCGCTTCAAACCGGTGTCCATCTTCCTCGGTCCATTCACTGTCAAGGCCAAAGGCGTTGACAAGCATACTGTCCAGCTGCCGCAGTACATCGGTACGCTGCGGGCCATGGTCGTCGCTACCGACGGCGCTGCCCAGGGCTCTGCCGAGAAGAGCGTGAAGGTCACCAAACCGGTGATGGTCAAGGCTACGCTGCCGCGCGTGCTCGGTACGGAAGAAGAAGTGGTGCTGCCTGTGACAGTCTTTGCCAACAAGGACGGCGTGGGCAACGTGACGGTCGAGGTGAAGGCTGAAGGCGCCCTTTCGGTGGCCGGCAGCAACACCGCGACGGTCAACGTCCCGAAGGCCGGCGAAGAGCTGGTCTACTTCACGCTGAAGGCCACCGAAGTGGCTGGCATCGGCAAGATCAAGACCGTAGCCAAGAGTTCCAACGACAGTTCGACCGAAGAGCTGGAAATCGATATCCGTGACGCCAACCCGCGCAGCACCAACTCCATGGTGCAGCTGGTCGAGGGCGGCAAGAGCATGAAGATTCCTTTCGCGCTGGCCGGCCGTCCCGGTACCAACGAGGTGAACGTGGAAGCCTCCACCATCCCTCCGATCGACCTGGACTACCGCCTCGGCTACCTCATGGGCTATCCGCACGGCTGCCTCGAGCAGACCGTCTCGGGCGCCTTCCCGCAAATCTATCTGGGCGACCTGGTGGACCTCAGCAAGGATGACGTCGAACGGACGGGCAACAATGTGAAGGCAGCCCTCAACCGCTTGAGCTCCTTCGCCATCTCGTCGGGCGGCATGACCACCTGGCCGGGCACCTCGTCCTACATGGGTGCGAACGTGTGGGCCACGATCTACGCTACACACTTCATGATCGAGGCGCAGAAAGCAGGCTTCGCCGTTCCGACCGGCCTGAGGAAGTCCAACCTGTCGTACCTCAAGACGGTGGCTTCGGGCAAGAGCTACGATGCGGAATGCCGCGCTTACGCGCTCTATGTGCTGGCCCTGGCCGGTTCGCCGGACCGCAGCGACATGAACCGCCTGCGTGAGGACCGCGAAAAACTGCCTGAATCGTGCAACCTGCTGCTGGCCGGTGCCTATGCGCTCGACGGCAAGAAGGATGTGGCCAAGACCATCCTGCAGGGCACGAAGACCGGCACGGAGCAATTCAACCACTTCTCCGCCAACTATGACAGCGAGGAACGCCTGCAGGCCATCGCGGCCATGATCTATACCGCGGTGGGCAACAAGACCGCTTCGTTCGAGTGTGTGGAGTGTCTCTCCAACTGGCTCAACAACCGCGACCACTACATGAGCACGCAGAGTACCGCATGGGCCCTTCGCGCCGTGGCCGACTACATGAAGAACAACGCCGTGGACGGCTTGAACGTGAGCGTGAAGGCCGGCCGCAGCAGTTCAACGCTGAAGGGAGCCAAGGCTATCGCCCAGGGCTCGCTCGATGCCGGCGACGGCACGTCGCTCGACCTGGAGGTGACCAACAACTCCAAGGCCCCGGTTTACCTGGTGGTCAGCTCCACCGGCATTCCGGAGAAGGGCCAGGAGGTGGCGCGCGCCGACGGCCTGAAGCTCGTGGTGACCTATACGCTGCCCGATGGTACGGCCATCGACCCGGCTTCCATCGAGCAGGGTACTGATTTCGTGGTCAACACCTACGTCACGAATACCAGCGCCACGACGGACTACACCAACCTGGCGCTGACGCAGATCTTCCCGTCCGGCTGGGAGATCCACGTGGACCGCATCGACGGCTTCTATCAGGACTTCCGCGACGACCGTGTCTATTCTTACCTCTATCAGGGCAGGAACTCCACTTCGGTGGTCAAGACCCGCGTCACAGCTACCTACAAGGGTCGTTTCTACCGTCCTGCCGTCATCTGCGAGGCTATGTACGACAACACGGTCGGAGCCTCCGTTCCGGGTGGCTGGTGCGAAGTGAAGTAACCTCACCCCCGGCTCGACCGGGGGTCTTTAAAAATTTTTGAAAATATTTTTGCGGATTAAAAAAATTCGCATACCTTTGCAGCCCGTTTCGGAAAGAACGGCAAGTTCATTGAAAGAATAGGAAGAACAAAGTACAAGCAAGTACCGATTTTAACACGATT
>Ga0265298_10001471_pt1 | contig 34929 bp, 24 predicted proteins | sample AusTroGonzalo_MG_3_FD_193486 | JGI IMG/M metagenome (GOLD analysis project Ga0265298, IMG submission 193486) | Bovine rumen microbial communities from tropical cattle in Woodstock, Queensland, Australia - Gonzalo_01 | ecosystem: Host-associated > Mammals > Digestive system > Stomach > Rumen ...
ATAGTAAAAAGAACCTTCCAAATTGACGATGCTGGGCTTCAATGTCACATAGGTACCGAATATCTGTTGGAAGAAAGTTTTGTTCGGTTTGTCAGATCTCTGGCTTTGCACCCCGATATTCATGCCGAGCAAGGAAATCCCGAAGAAGTCTTTCGGTGTATTGTAGTGGTACCAAAGGGTCTGCATGGTCTTGTACGGTTGTATTCCATCAGAATAGTACGAAAGACCTGTAGAAATGTTTTCTGCATTTTGGTTGTACGCAAGGAGTACGTGTAGCTTGTGACCGTAACCTTCGTAGCCTAATTTGATGGCATCGTGGGTGGGCGCGGTCATGGTCCAGTCATCGTAACCCAAGATACGCTCGTCGTCATATTCAAAGCATTGGCGACCGATTTTGGTGAAAAGTCCCGTTTTGTTATGCTTCATGGAGAGCCAGCCTTCCGACAGACTCAAGGTGCCGCCGGCTTGTCCCCAAACGCCTGAGAATTGCGGGGAAAGGCGTATTTCCAACCAGTCGGAGCGCTTGTACCCGAGGTTGAGCCGGTATTGTCCCATGATGAAGGCGGCCTTTCGTTGCTGTTCTTCGCCATCCACTTTGTCAAAACCTCCGACACGAATTTCTCCACGGGTGTTCAATTTCGCGTCAATCGAGAATTCGTTGTCGGCTACCTGTGCCAATAGTCCAGAATACGCACACACGGCGGCTAACAGGAATAACCACCGTGCAGCGTTAAAATGAAGCCGATGCATGGTTACTGAATTTCGAAAACACCGTCCAATTTGGTCATCTTGAAGACCTGCATCACATCGGGGCAGACATTCTTTAACAGCATTTTGCCGCCCTTTGCTTCTACTTCTTTTCTGATTTTCAAGAAAATACGCAATCCGGAACTGCTAATAAACGGCATTTTCTCGCAATCGAGAACGATGGTTTGGTCCGCATGTTCGAGCAACGGGGTGATGGTTGCTTCAATCTGTTGTGCGGCCACGGTATCCAACCGTCCGTCAAATGTGGCAATGATTTGGTTGCCTTCTTCAGTGATAGAAATATTCATAATGTATTATCAATTTGGTTTATAAAAATATAATTCAAAAACAATTGGCAAAAATAATGATTTTTTTTATGTCAAGATATTTTATTAAAAATTTCAGACATGGATAGATATTATTATCCATTCTGGCATGTTATATCATACGTCATGCTCAAAACATTCTTCCCATCCTTGAATTCATAACTGATTTCGCTCATGATTTCCTTGATGAGGTGAATGCCCAGGCCGCCGATTTTGCGCTCCTCCAGAGAAACGTCAAGATTGGCCTCCTGTTGCTCAAGCGGGTTGAACGGTGTGCCGGAATCGCTGAGAACCGAGAGGAGTTTCCCGTTTTTTAACGCTAGCGTAAGTTCGGCAGTGCCCTTTTCGCCTTCGGGATAAGCGTACATGATGACGTTCGTGGCCGCCTCTTCTAGTGCGAGGTCGAGTTGCGGCAACAGCGACATATCCATGTTTTCTTGTTCGAAGAAATGGCTCAAAAAAGGCATTAGTTTGTCGAGTTCTGGGATTCTGTTTTCCATAACGAGCGTATGGTCGCTACGAACATACCGGATGGCGAGCATGGTGAGGTCATCGCTCTGTTCGGCACCATCGACGAATAGGTGTACCGCTTGATGCATTTGCTCTATTTGCTGTTCAGCCGTTTGGGTGCTGAAAGCGGCGGCGGCTTTCAGAGCCCGCTGTTCTCCAAAAACTTCTTTCTCGGCATTTTCAGCCTCAGTCAGACCATCGGTGTAAAGGAATAGCGTATCTCCAGAAGCCAAGGTCAGCTCATTAGCAGCGTATTGTGCGGAGCATTCCACGCCCAAGAGGAGGGAAGGTTCGGTGTCTAGATATTCCGCATGACCATTCTTGATGACGATAGGCGGGTTGTGTCCGGCATTGCAATAGCTGATTGTCCCCGTGGTTAAGTCCATGATTCCCAGGAACATCGTGATGAACATAATGTCGGGGTTGTTTTCACTGATGGCGTTGTTGAGGGCCTCTATGATTTTTTCGGGACGGTCGCTTTGAGCAGACAGCGTGCGGAACAGACTGTGCGAGATGGCCATCAAAAGTGCGGCGGGCACCCCTTTGCCGGAAACATCCCCAATGCAGAACAGGAGTTTGTTGCCACGTACGTAGAAGTCGAACAGGTCGCCGCCTACAAACTTGGCTGGGATTTGTAGTCCTTTGATTTCAAGTGTTTTAACGTTTTTTATTGATTTTTCGGATGGCAGTAGCGATTGTTGGATGTTGCGAGCAATGGCGAGTTCGTCCTCAATATGTTGCTCCTTCATGCGCACTTCGTTGAGCTTTCCTAGGTTTTGGATGGCACGGTAGGAGATAAAGATGACGGAGTAAATACCTGTGAGGGCCATAAGTGCGAAAAAGAGACTGGACTTTCGTAGGCGCTTGTACATGTCGGAGTCGTAAATCGTCAGTGTAAGTATCATGTTTTTATCTTCAATCGGCTTTGAGAAGACATGAAATTTGCCCTTTTTTTTATGTGCTGTGGGCTCCACCAGCACTCTCCCATCGGTGGATACCAAGGTACAGAAACTATTTGGATAAATATCGACACTTTTGATAATGCTGGCGAGTGTGTCGAGAGAGACGTCTGCGCTGATCACGCCCACGGCTTTCCCTGTACTGTCGTGGACGGGGAGGTCGTAGGAGATCATAGACGTTTTACCGCCGGCATTGTCGTAATAGGGATCACTCCAACAACCCTTCGGGGAAACCAAGCCGTTCTTGAACCAATCCATTTGGAAGTAATCGTGCTCCTTGCATCCTAACTGTATGGATACCAGTGTGTCAGATCCTTCTTGGTATCCATAGTAGGGTTCGAACCAATACCCTTTTTCTGGAAAGTAGTTCGCCGTGAAAGCCAGACCCGCCCCCATGATACGCGAACTGGACTCTTTGATGTGTTGGGCGATTTCGTACATCGCGTCGGGGTCATCAAGGGCATATTCCGCCATAGGCCGTAGGGCATTCACGGTGGTTTCGATTTTCCCCATACGGGCGAGAATCGTATTTTCGGTGTTTTTCAAGGTGGCCTCCGCCCGTCTCTCTGCCGAGTGCAGAGCATCTTTCCTGATGTAGAAATAGTAGACCACACTGCCAATCATCAGGGCAGAAATGGCGATGAATATCTTCAGAAGTTCTTTTCGAGCGAAGTCCTGTTTGTTAATTTGGTTTTCCATCTTTGCAGGTTTTTAATGCCTGCAAAGGTACAATTTTTCTTTTTGCTATTCGCTCAGTTCCAGCCACTCCATCTCTTTTTCCTCAATTTGTTGTTTCAAGGATTCGTAAGAACGGTATAATTCGCCGGAGGCGATGGCTTCGGCGTTGTGTTCGGGGTCGGCTAAACGAGCCTCGGTATCGGATAATTGCTCTTGCAGCTTCTCCATCTCGTCTTCCAGTTTGCGAAGACGATTTTTCTTCTTGCGGTCGTCGGCTTCGCGCTGCTTTTTCTGCTCCCACTGCTCTTTGTTGCTGGAGATTTTCTCGCCGCCTGCGGTGCTTGCGGTTGCATTTCGGCTTTGTAATTCGTTCAAAGTCTCCAACTTGCGTTGCGCCAGGAAGTCATAGACATCGCCGGTGAAGGCGTGCATCTTGTGCTTCTTGAACTCATAAACCTTGGAGGTGAGTCCCTGCAGGAAGTCACGGTCGTGGGAGACGAGGATGAGGCTGCCCTCGTATTGCAGCAACGCATTCTTGAGCACGTCCTTGGAGGGCATGTCGAGGTGATTGGTCGGCTCGTCGAGGATGAGCAGGTTGAATGGGGAGAGCAGCAGTTTGGCTAATGCCAGACGCGCTTTTTCACCGCCGGAGAGCACCTTCACTTTCTTTTCGGTGTCTTCCGTATCGAAGAGGAAACTGCCGAGGATGGTGCGGATTTTGGGTCGGATGTCGCCCACCGCCACATCGTCGATGGTCTCGAAGACAGTCTTTTCGGGGTTGAGCAGCTGCGCTTGGTTCTGGGCGTAGTAGCCCACCACCACTTGGTAGCCAAGTTGCAACTCGCCACTTTCTGGGGGCAGCGATCCCACGATGGCCTTCACCATGGTGGATTTGCCCTCTCCGTTGCGCCCCACGAACGCCACGCGCTCGCCACGTTCAAGGCGGAAATCCACTCCAGTGAGCACGCCAGGCTTGGTGTCATAACCCAAGTTGAGGTTCTTGCTTTCCACCACCACCAGTCCGGAGTGCGGCGCGGGCGGGAATTTGAACGAAATCGAACTGGTGTCGTACTCGTCCACCGTGATGCGGTCCATCTTCTCCAGCATCTTGATGCGGCTCTGCACCTGTCGTGCCTTGGTGGCCTTGTAGCGGAACCGCTCGATGAAGCGTTCGATTTGCGCTATCTGCTGTTGTTGGTTTTCGTATGCGGATTGCTGACTCTCAATGCGTTCCAGACGTTGTTCCACGTATTGCGAGTAGCTGCATTTATAGTCTTGGATATTACCTAAGGTTATTTCGATGGTGCGGTTGGTGACGCGGTCGAGGAACGCGCGGTCGTGGGAGACCAGAATCACGCAACCGTCATAGTTGGCCAGATAGTCTTCCAACCACTGGATGGATTCGATGTCGAGGTGGTTGGTGGGCTCGTCGAGGAGGATGATTTCGGGCTTCTGTAGAAGTATTTTGGCCAGACAGACGCGCATCTGCCAGCCGTTACTGAAGGAAGACATCGGTTGGTGGAACTCTTCGCGGAAAAATCCCATGCCGGCAAGCACCTTCTCAGTCTCGGCTTCTATCGTGTTGCCTCCGAGATGGTTATATCGGTCGTTGAGGTCGGAGAGCTGTTGGGTGAGTGCAGCGTATTCGTCGGATTCGTAATCGGTGCGTTCGGCCAGTTCGGTGGAGATTTGCTGCATTTTGCGCTCCATGACCTTGATTTCAGAAAAGGCGGAGACAGCCTCGTCCCACACCGTCAACGGGGAGTTGCCGGCGAGTTCCTGCGGCAGGTAACCGACACGGTGGCCTGAGGTGATGACCATGGTGCCGGAAGCAGGCTCGATGTCGCGGTGGATGATCTTCAGCAACGTGGATTTTCCCGCGCCGTTATGACCCACCAGCCCGATGCGGTCTTTGTCACCCGCCACAAAAGAGATGTCCTTGAAGAGGAAATCTCCCGTAAAATTCACCGAAAGTTTGTTAATCTGAATCATTTTTTAGGCTTATAGGCTTAAATGCTTAGAGGCTTAAAGGCTTAGAAGCTTAGAAGCTTAGAAGTTTAGAAGTTTAGAAGTTTAATGGTTGATAAGGTTATGGGTTTGAGATTTAAAGAAAAATGTTTGTCTTATTATCCTCTAATAATATTTAATGGATCTTCTTTCTGGCTTTCAAGATAGGAGACTTTTCCGATGTTGAGCAGCATACCGATGGCGCAGCCGGAGACGAAGAGGGAGGCGCCGCCGCTGCTGATGAACGGCAGGGTTTGTCCAGTGGTGGGCAGCAGCTCGCAGTTGACGCCGATATGGACGATGGCTTGGCAGGTGAACCAGAATCCGATGCCGAAGGCCAGTAGCCTGCCGAACGTGCCTGTCGCTTCCTTGGCGATTTTTCGCGCTCGATAGAAGATGACCAAGTAGGCCATCAACACCAATGTGCCCACGATGATGCCGGTCTCTTCAAACAGGGAGGCGAAGGCATAGTCGGTCTCCTTTTCAGGCAAACGGTTTTTGATAACACCCTTTCCCGGACCGGCAGGGTTGAACCCCGAGCGGGCGATGGCGGCCCGAGCCAAGATCATTTGGTCACCGTAGCCGTTTACATTCTCTTTCGTGATATAGTATTCCCAACGGTTGATGAAAGTGGCCATACGACCGATGCTCGCTTTGCGCTCGTCGCTGAGGTTCGCTACGACAATCACCGCCACGATGAGTATCGAAGCGACAATCCCAATCATCCACCCTAGGTCCTTGAGCTTGACTCCGCCTACAAAGAAGATTACAAGCCCGGTGCCGAAAAGGATGATGGCGGTGGACATGTTCATGGTGGCAATGCCTACGCAGAAACCGCCTAGCAGCAGGAAGAGGTAGCGCACATTGGCCTCAGTCAGTTCCCCATGGTTGTGGTATTGCCGCGCGATATAGTTGGCAATGTAGAATATGATCAGGAAGCCGATGAAATAGAAGGTTTGCACGTCTCGACCGAGGATGGTGACACCGCGCACGGCCTGCGACAGCATGGTCAGAATGAGCAAGACAGCAGCGAAAAAGAGGAAGAATGGAGCAAGAACTCCCAACTTCCGGTAGTCAACTTTATATAATACGAACATGCCGGCATATCCGAACAGCAGATGCTTCAGATGCTGCAGCACCACATTGCCACGCATACTATAGACCATGACAATGGAGACGGCAGTGAGGAAAATCACCAGAATCAGGATGATCCGGTCGGTTTTCAGACCCAGTCTCGCGAAAAAGGAGGGTTTCGGGGCGGTGATGTCGGTGTCCATGTTCGGGATATTTTAGAGTTGTGCGACAGATGCTTTGAAACGTTCGCCGCGCTCACGGTAGGTGATCTGGCTGTTGCCGTGCACGCCGGGCGTGTAGAGCACCACATCTCCCTTCTGACAAGAGTAGAATGCGTGGTTCACGGCATCATCCATGCTCATGGTCATCATGACGGGGATGCCCATTTCAGCGATTTTCTGATAAACATCGATGTTATAGACGCCTTGCAGCACCACTTCTTTGACTTTCTGGCGGATTTCGGAGAGAATGTCCTCCGTGATCAGCTCGGGCATGTCGATGTTGGTGATCCACACCGTGGGTTTGGTCATGGACTGCAGGGAATACCACACCGCATTGGAAGTCGTGGAGCGGGCGTCATCGATGAAATCAACACCGGCGAAACTCTTGACGTGCTCCAACTTGTGTGCACTTCCCTCGAAGTCGGAGAGGGATTCGGCGATGTTCTTCTGACGTAATCTGATGAGTTGCTCCGACAAAGTTCCCACACGCGGGTTGGAGGTCTCTTTGGCTTGTTCGAACAAGCGGAAACTGTTAGTCTTTTTTGTAGGCATAATGGTTTGGTTTTTTGCGATTTACGATTTGCGATTTGCGATTTACGATTTGCGATTTGCGGTTAACGGATTTTTAGGGTGACGATGGTTAGGACGGCGAGCAACATGCTGACGACGATGAAGCGTTGTACGATTTTGGATTCGTGCAGTCCCTTTTTCTGGAAATGGTGGTGCAACGGAGCCATCAGGAAGATGCGGCGACCTTCGCCATATTTTTTCTTGGTGTATTTGAAGTAGGAAACTTGCATGATGACGGAGATGGACTGAGCCAAGTAGATGCCGCAGAGTATCGGGATGAGCAACTCCTTGCGGATGATGATGCAGGAGACGGCCACGATGCCGCCGAGGGTCAAACTGCCGGTGTCACCCATGAAGACTTGGGCAGGGTAGCAGTTCCACCAGTAGAATCCGATGCATGCCCCGATGACGGCAGAGATGAAGATCACTAACTCCCCGATGTTGGGTATGTACATGATGTCCAAGTAGTTGGCGAAGATGACGTTGCCCGACACGTAGGCCAGCAGGGCGATACCTACGGCAACAGACGCCGTCGTTCCCGTCGCCAATCCATCCAGACCGTCGGTGAGGTTCGCGCCGTTGGAAACCGCTGCGATGATGAAGACGATAATCGGGATGAAGAACAGGAACGACCATTTACCGCTTTCATCACCCATCCAGCGGGTTAGTCCCGAATAGTCCAGTTCGTGGTTTTTGAAGAACGGGATAGTGGTCTTGGAGGAGTGGTGGGGCTCGTCAAACAATCTCGGGGCATGAGCGTTCTCTTGGTTTTCAACTTTCAGTAAATCAACGGAATTTACTTCCGTTACCTTCTGTTGTTGTACCTTTTTCTCACAGATCACCGCGTTAGGATGGAAATACATCACGGAGCCTACTACCAGTCCGAGCAGAATCTGGCCGAGCAGTTTCTTGCGGGGGGAGAGGCCTTCCTTGTTCTTCTTGAACACTTTGATATAATCGTCCGAGAATCCTAACACGCCCAGCCATACGGTGGTGAAGATCATCAGGATGATGTAAATGTTATGCAGTTGACAGAGCAACAGTACGGGAATCAGGATGGCGGCGATGATGATGAGTCCGCCCATGGTCGGCGTGCCGGCCTTCTCGTTTTGTCCGCTCAGTCCCAAATCCCTGATGCTTTCACCGATCTGTTTCTTTTTCAGAAATTGGATAAAATATTTGCCGAAAAAGATGGAAATGATGAGCGCTAGGATGAAGGCGGCGGCGGAACGGAATGAGATATATTGGAAGATACCGGTTCCCGGGTATCTGTTCTCATGCATCCAAGAAAAAAGATAGTATAGCATAATCCGTTGTTTTATTGAATGTTGAGATTGTTTTTAAGTTCTTCCGTGTCATCGAAATGGTGCTTGACGTGGTTGATTTCCTGGTAGGTTTCGTGTCCCTTGCCAGCCACCAGCAGCACACTTTTGGGTTGCAGCATCATACAGGCGGTTTTGATGGCATCATGGCGGTTTTCGATGACCAACACCTGTTTGGCCTTGCTCGCCGGTACGCCTTTCTGCATGTCGTTGAGGATGTCCATGGGATTTTCGGTGCGCGGGTTGTCGGAGGTGAGTATCACCTTTGAACTGAATTTGCAGGCGATTTCTGCCATTTCAGGACGTTTCAGCGCATCACGGTCGCCGCCGCAGCCCACCACGGTGATCACATCGGCCTCTTTGCCCACGATGTCGCGGATGGTCTTGAGGACGTTTTCGAGTGCATCGGGGGTGTGCGCGTAATCGACGATGGCCGTGGCGCCTTCCGCACTCTGCATCATCTGGAAACGGCCGGCCGCGCTGTCCAGCATACTCATCTTGGTCAGCACTTCTTCTTCGTCAAGACCCAGCAGGGTTGCGGCTCCATAGATGGCCAGCAGGTTGTAGGCGTTGAATCGTCCGCAGAGTTTGAAATAGACCTCCCGGTTGTTGATGCGCATGTGCAGTCCGGTGAAGGCGTTCTCCATGATGACGCCTTTGATGTCGGCGGCGGTGCGCAAACTGTAGGTGTGCACGGAGGCTTTGGTGTTCTGCACCATTACGCGACCGTTCTTGTCATCAATGTTAGTCAGCGCGAAAGCACTCTTGGGCAGTTTGTCGAAGAAGGACTTTTTCGCGGCGATGTAGTTGGCAAACGTTTTGTGGAAGTCGAGGTGGTCGTGGGTGATGTTGCTGAAGAGTGCGCCGGCGAATTTGAGGCCGGTGACACGATGTTGACAGAGGGCGTGAGAACTCACCTCCATAAAACAGTATTGACAGCCTCTGGCGACCATTTCAGCCAACAGGCGGTTGAGTTCTACGGCATCGGGAGTCGTGTGGTTCGTCGGAATCTCTTCGTCACCGATCTTGTTGACAATCGTAGAGATAAGTCCGGTGGGGTAGCCTGCGGACATGAAAAGGCGATGCAGCAAAGTCACGGTGGTGGTTTTGCCGTTGGTGCCGGTGATGCCCACCAGCTTCAGCTTGCGGCTCGGATGGTCGTAAAAAGCGTCTGCGAGCTGTCCTAAAGCGACAGAACTGTCCGCCACTTTGATATAGCAGACCTTCTCGTCGATGGTCTCGGGAAGCTCCTCACAAACGATGACTCTACAGCCCTGAGCGATGGCGGCGGGGATGTATTTGTGTCCGTCTGTCTGTGTACCGCGCTGAGCCACATAGAGTTGCGATGCTCCATCGGGCTGCGCGACTACGGCACGGGAGTCGAACAGGATCTCCGTGACGTTGGTCGCGGCATCTCCTGTCAGCTCATAGCTGCGCAATGCTTTCAGCAATATATCTAATGGTTTCATTGTCTTTTTTAGGTTTATGGTTTAAGGTTTGGTGGTTTTGGGTTTTGTAGGAGCGTATTGCATACGCCCACTATCTCATTGATCCAGATAAAGTTTGACGATTCCTGATGAGCTGTCGAGAATTTGCGCTTTGACACGTCCTTTTCCAGTGATGCGAACCCGATAGCCGGCCCGGATGAGTTCTGTGACGGCATCGGAGGCGAGCATACCGCGCACGTCAGGCATCTTCTGGTAGGTGGCGGCGGGCAATGCTTTCGCGGTGACATGGCGGTTGGTGTCAGCGGCATCCACGCGAAGGTAGTTGTCGGCCGTCTCGTAAGAAACAGTATCGTAGCCCAGCCCGTGCAGCAGTTGGTTGAAGTACTGCTTGCGGATGGGACCGGTGCGGTTGATCGGGGTGAAAGGCAGCTCCTCAGCATGACGGGTGGCACTGTAGTTGGAGCTGTTCATGATACTGCGGGCAATTTTCGCGAAGGCGTCGGCGGCCACTGTACTGTGCTGCGGCACCCCGTAGATATAGACGATGACAGTATATTGCGGTTTGTCCATCGGGAAGTAGCCGCAGAAGGAGACCGCGTTGATGTCCTTCCGGTAGGCGCCCACGCTCTCGTCCCAAATGTCACGAGTGCCCGTTTTGCCTGCGAACATGCAGTTCTCATCCTGGAAACGGCGTGCTGTGCCATGGTCGCCCCACACGACCTGCTCCAGATATTTCTTGGCTTTCATGATGGTGGTGTCGGAGGCGATTTTTTCAATAAGTACATGCGGCTCAAAACGTTGAATGGTGTCATACGTGTTGGTGACGTAGCGCACAAACAGCGGGGACATCATCTTGCCATCGTTGGCAACCGCATTGTAATAGACCAAGGTACGGATAATGGGGATATTGAAACCGGCCCCGAAACAGGTCGCGTAGTAGGTGTTGAAATCGTTGGACCCGTCCCTTATCCGGGCGGGCATAATATCGCCCAGTTGGCTGTGGAGGGTGTCCAGCAGACCGAACTTCTTCAGTTGGTTGAAGTAGGCGGGGAATCCCCGTTTGCCGTAGGTGTCGAAAATCATCTTGGCCATACCCACATTGGAAGACCTTTGGAAAACCTCGATTGCCGGGACTTCAATGCTGGTATAGTTGTAGTCCACCTTGTGATAGTGCTTGATTTGTCCCGATTTGGTGGGGTAGTCGAAGGTGTAGTTGTAAATGGGGTATCTTCCTATGGTGTCGTTCGGCGTTTTCTCCAGATAAGCCAGCAGAGAGGCCAGTTTGAAGGTGGAACCCGGTTCCACCTTGGCATCGAGGGCGTATTCCATGCTTTCGGTATAGTAAGAGGCGTCAGCGGCGGCACGTCGCAAATTGGAAATAGCCTTAATCTCGCCTGTTTTAGTCTCCATCACGATGGCACAGCCCCATTCGGCATTCAATTCGGAAAGCTTCCGGGACAGTTCGTTGTGCACGGCGTGTTGAATCTCTAAATTTAAGGTGGTGTGAATGTTGTATCCGTCTTCCGGGTCCAGTCGATCCCGCAGAGGCACCATCGCGTGATTGAGTTCGAGAAATTTCTTACTGCCCTGCACGCCGGCGAGGATATCGTTCATGGTGTGCTCCAAGCCGTATTGTCGGTCGGGGGTCTCCACGCCGAGTGTCCTTTTCGCCATCTCTCCGTAAGGGTTGATGCGCACGCTGGTGGGCACAAAGTTGAAGTAGGTGTGGATAATCCGTTTGCGCACCGTTTTGCCGGTCTTTTCGTCCTGCACGTTTTTGTACAGGTAGGGTCTGTTTTTGATGAAGGCGGTGTCGGCTCCCGTCACCCACATTCTCTCGTCCCAGATTTTCACTGGGAACAGGGTGCCGTATGCGGTGTCTTTGATTTTCGAGGTGAAGAAATTGTAGTAGTAGTCTTCGCTGAATTGCGGGAAACGGTCCTTGAATTGTTTGTAGAAGTCTTCGGACAGTTGTTTGAAGATGTGGTCGAAGGCTTTGGGGTTTCTTTTCAGCGTGTCCCCATAGGTCTTGCGGAAACGTTTTCCGTCGAAAGCGACCTCGAAGACAGTGAAGTTGGCCACCAATACGCGACCGCGGTCGTCGTAAATCTCGCCGCGCACCGGTTTGAGGCTGTTTTCTCTGATATAGCAATACGCCACACTGTCGATGGGGTTCTTCTTGTAGTTCGAGTCGGTCGTGTCGAAGCATTTGTCGGGGTCGCCGGAGGCAAGGCCGCGTTCCACGATGGAGAGGTAGAGGATCTTGGCGAAGCAGGCAATGCCGACCAGGACCAGCAGCAGGTACACTATCGACATGCGCCGCAGTGTGGAGGAAGAGGCTTCGTTTTTGTTATTTGTTTTCATGTTTGCGCTCCTTTCTTTTGAACCAACGGCGTTTTTCCACGGGCTTGGGCGTCGCCTTCACCGTGAAACACTGCTTTTCGTCTGTGATATATCCTTTTTCCTGCATCTTTTGGATGAGGATTTTGTTCTTTTCGTAAGGGATGAACTGGTTGTTGGATTTCAGCCGGCTGATTTCGAGTTTGTATTCGTTCTCCAGTTCGGTGATTTTTTTCTGCTTGACATGGATGCGTTGTTCGCTGATAACCAGTGTGGTAACCAGAATGAGCAGGAAGAAGAAATAGAAGTACCAAGGGCGCATCTGTTTCTTCACCAGGATTTCCCCGCCGAAGATGTTGGCGAAGAACCTGCCGAATCCGGTCTTCTCCGGTTTGTCGTTCCGTTGGGTTTTAGTGGTCGTTTCCATGTCTTACAGGGGTTGATTTTTCGGCGACGCGCAGTTTGGCGCTGCGGGCGCGGGGGTTTTGGTTGATTTCTTCCTCGTCGGGCTGGACGGCCTTGCGGGTGACGAGCTTGAACGGGGTCTGGGGGTTGCCGAAGAAGTCCTTCTCCACCACGCCGCTCAGGTTCCCAGAGCGCATGAAGTTCTTCACCATGCGATCTTCGAGGGAATGGTAGGAGATGACGACCAGCCGGCCGCCTTCCTTGAGTGCGTCGAGAGACTGGGTGAGAAAGGCTTCGAGCACGGCCATCTCTTGGTTGACTTCGATGCGGATGGCTTGGAAGATTCTGGAGAGGGTCTTGTTTTCTTTGCCTCTCGGCAGTGCGGGTTTCAATGCATCCACCAGTTGCTGGGTGGTCGTGATCGGTTGCGATTCACGGGCTTTGAGGATGCGTCTCGCCAGGGCACGGCCCTCACTGAGCTCGCCGTAGCGGTAGAACATGTCGCTCAAGGCCTTTTCATCGTATTGGTTGACAAGGTCTTGTGCGGAATTGCCGCTCTGCGTGTTCATGCGCATATCCAAAATGCCATCCTCGCGGTAGGAGAATCCCCGCTCCGGCGTGTCGAATTGGTGCGACGAAACACCGAGATCCGCCAGAATGCCATCCACTGGATAGGCTTGATGGTATTTCAGGAAACGGCTGAGGTTCTTGAAGTTGGAGGCGACGAAGGTGAACCGATCGTCGTCAATCAGCTGGGCTTGCGCATCCGCGTCTTGGTCGAAAGCGACAAGACGGCCGTTGCGCAGGCGTTCCATGATGGCACGCGAGTGACCGCCGCCGCCGTAGGTGACGTCCACGTAAATCCCGTCGGGGTCGTTGACTAAATAATCTATGGATGTTTGCAGGAGTACGGGGTTATGATATTCCATCGGCGCCCTCCTTCTCTGCTAAATAATGGCCCAAGTGCATCTGCTCGTTGAGTTTTTCGAGCTCCTCGGGCGTCATGTCGAACTTCTCGTGATATTTGCGGCTGTTCCACATCTCAATCTGTCCGTTGTCCAACACCATCACCAGTTCCTTCTCGATGGCGTACATCTCCATCAGCGGTTTGGGGATGACAATGCGGTGCTGGGCATCGCATTCCACCATGGCGGTGTTGCGCAGGAAGGCGTTGCGGTACAGCTTCACGCGGGTCAGGTTGCGGTCCAGCGAGTTCATGTAGTCCATCTGCTTGCGATAGGCCTTTTCTGACCAAAGCATGATGTACTCACCGAAACCGTGCGTGACATAGAAGGTCTCCCGCTCGTCTTCCGACAACGAACGCAACAAAGCCGTCGGCAGTTTCAGTCGGCCGCTCTTCTCAATGGAGACTTCCCAATATCCGTATTCCGTTGTCATCTTACTATGTCACTTTTCAACCCGACAAAAATATAAAATTTACAAAACCGATTTCCATAACTTTTGTCTTTTTCTTCTACTGTTACACTTCTGTATATTTAAAATACTTTGTATCAACTTTTTATATCGTGGAAATTATTGGAAAAAAGTTATCAACAATTGTTAATTATCAACAATAAGCTATTGAAAACTTAGTAGTTAAAAGGTTTTGTGGTGTTATTTGCTATCTTGCTGAATATCAATAAAATAATATTTGTATTGTGAGTGAGTGTGATGTTTTCCTGCTGATTTTGGAAGGTTTATGGAAAAAAATGGAAACTTTTGGCGCGAAATGATCAATCGGGAAAAATAGAATAAAAAAAACGGGAGGGTTGTCTGACCGTGTTCTGGTCGTGACAACCCTCCCGTCTGTCAAAGACGTTATATTTCAGGACATTTCCTTAAGGATACGGCTATCGGAGCAACGTGACTGTGCCGGTTTTCACCATCAGCTCCTCAGGCGTGCCGATTTTGGCGTAATTGATTTTCCAGACATAGACGCCCTCCGGGACCGGCTTGTCCTTGATATTGCCGTCCCAACCGATTTCCGGATTATTGGTGAAGAAAATCAGTTCTCCGGTGCGGGTGTAGATGAATAATTCGTAATTGACCACATCGTTCACCCTGGGCAGGAAGATGTCGTTTTTGCCGTCGTTGTTCGGGGTGAAGGAGTTGGGCGTGTAGAAGGCGAAATTGTCCTCCACAGGAACAACTTGGATGGTGTCATTCGAGCATCCGTCAGCGTTTGTGACGGTGAGGTGCACGGTCATCATGTCACTTTCCGTGAGGTGGTAGGTATGTGAGGGCTCCTCCACGTAGGAAGAGTGTCCGTCGCCGAAATTCCACGTGTAATTAGTGATGTTCTCGCCCGTGGAGAGATTGTAGAAGAAGACCTCTTCGCCGTTCTCAGGTTCCGAAGGACTGAAGGTGAAGTTGGCATGTGGGAAATCGGAGACGTGGATGACGTTGGGGTAGGTGAGGGAGTCGCTGCATCCGGGGGCACTTTCCACGAGCAGCGAAATGTCGTAGTAGCCTGGCTCGGGCAGCGAGGTGTGTATGGTGGCGTCATTGCTTGTGAGGTTGTATGTGGAGTCGTTGGAGATGGTCCAGTAGAGGTTGGCGTAGGAAGGGCTGTATTGCGCCTGCAGAGTCACTGGTAGCGGCATGCAGCCGTGATCTGGCGTGTAGGTGACGGTGAATTCAGGCTTCGGCACGATGGTCACTTCCACCGTGGCAGTGTCGGTCAGGCAATGCCAGTGGTCGGTGGCCACTACATGGTAGGTGTTGCTTTCCGTGATGTTGCATTCAGAGGCTAGGGAGTCGGGTTGGTCAATGTTCGTCTCGGGAATCCACTCGTAGGTGAGGGTGGGAGTGCCTCTTTCCTGTCTTACCTTGATATATTCCAATTTATCGCATGAAGTGAAAGAAGTGTCAACCAAGTTAATGGTATCATTGATGCGCAAGTGGAACGATATGGTGTCGATATACCTGAAATGGGGCTCCAGATTGGAGAAAGAGGTGCAACCTTGGGTGACGATGTATAATTCTGCCACCTTCGTGTCCACACCGGAAGGGAAATTGGCCGTGGGCAGCATCTTGACATGCACCATTTGGGCGGTTTCGCCCTCTGGGAAGTAGAAAGAGTTGTCTTCGGGGGAAAGGTCCATCCCGTTCGGCTTGGTGAGGGTGTAGTCGGAGCCGAATATGGCATTTCCACCTGTGTTGATGATGATGGAGGTGGTGGACGTTAGGGCTGGGCGTTCCATGGTGAACAACAAATCCAGTTCTCGGCAATTCTGGATGAGCGTGTCTCCAGCGTTCGGTTCCTCCCACACCGTATCAATATGCACATGAGGGCTGTAGAAACTGCCCTCCTCCAAAAACACACCGGAATCAAGTGCATTGTCCCCCACATTGGCGACAGCAAGTTTCATGTGATAGGGCTGACATGCGAAAATAACCGCTTGAGCGGACAATGCGGTGGTGTAACCGTCATACTCTACTCCAGTGGAGTTAGCGGGGTTGTTGACATAATACTGTGTATAAGAACCTCCTGAACCACAAGGATTGCCGCTGTTGACGTTGTTGATGGCCACAGGGGTGTTGACGGTTCCGGGAATGATGGCCACGTTTTTGGTGGTGGTCGCGTAGGTGACAGGGTCGATGCCCGTCAGGAAAAAGGCGAACACATCATTATAGGTAGAGCCTACGTATTCACAGTATTCTTCGGAACCGAAAATGTAATTGAAAGCAAATTCGTCGGTCATGGCGATGAAATCGAATTCCAGAGATGCGGAACCATTAATGGAAGCGGTGGCTAAATTTGAAAGTGCGTTCTCAGTATAGAAGTTCGAAACATCTGCCGTACTGCCGCTGGAACTGTTAGGACCGGCCGCCTCACTCACGTTACCAGTCGTCATCACCAAGCCTGATGCAAAAGGGAAAGAGGTGAAGCCGTTTCGGTTAAATGTGCCGATTTGCGGATAGGATACATTGCCTGTCTGGTTGTTGAATTTGGCAGGATCCGTAAACACGTCTGGACAGGCACAACCTGTAATCAACACTCCCTCACCGGCCAGATGACTTTGCAGAATGGTCTCCACAGAGGTGCCCTGCAGTGAGGATACGGTCAGATTCTGGTTTTGCGAGTAGGAATATGAAACCAATAAAATGCTGATAAAAAGCAAAATATATTTTTTCATTATGATATAATAAGGTGTATTCTCAAAAATTATCATTGTCTATAACGAAAAATGTCCGTCATTGTTACAGAAAAAATCATTCAACCTCAATTTCATCGACAAATAGCCAAGCGGGGTATCCGAAGCCGGTGTGGCCTTTCGGAAGCTGATGGCCGGTGATGTGTACTTTGAGGTATTGAGCGGTCACGGGGTCGAAATCGATAGCGTACGTTTCGATGCTGCTGGCATGGTCCCAATCGGCGAGGGGGTAGTGTTGTTCCGCCACCTTCCGGAAATGCTTCCCGTCGTCGGATACGAGAACCGAAAAGTCTTTGGGATTGTAGATCCAGTCGTTGATGTTGATGATGGAGCGGAAGGTCACCTTGTGCATTTCCGTGGGTTGCTGCAGGTCGATGGTGGCCTCCAGCGGGGTGCCCCAGAATCCGATCCAGCGGCCGGTGCGGTAGTTCTGGCTTCCGTGCAGACCGTCAATGAGCGTGGGTGCGCCCGCGTAAGCGTAGTTTTCGTGCGGCGGTTCTTTTAGGGTGATCGGCTTCATCGAGGATTTCGAAAAGCGGAACTGCGTTCGGTATTCGGAAGCCTCCCCGTCGGGACGGATCAGCACAGCTCGGAAGTCGGCATCTTGACGGATTTCCACGGGTTGGGTGTAAAGCTCTCCTTTTTTCGGATTGCTGCCGTCGGTGGTGTAGCGAATCTCGCCGTCGCCGTATTTTGACAATATTATATTAATACATCCCTTTTCGTAATCAGGGGTTACTTCTGCTTGGAGGTTGAAGATGTGGCGGGCGTAGTTATATCCATAGACATCGTAAAGTTTCGCCATGCGGAAACAGCGTTGGATGAAGTCTTTGTAGTCGCGCTGTTCGGGCTCGCACCACTGCAGTTCGGCGAGGGCGGCCATGCGCGGCAGGGCGTCGTACTCCACGTCCTTGAAGCTGTGGACGTATTCGCCCCAGATGTTGGCCTGCACCCCGAGAATGTGCTTCTGTTGCTTCGGGTTCAGCTCTTCGGGCATCGGGTTGAAGGAATAGACGCGCTCCACAGGCAGGTAGCCGTCGGCAGCGACCGGTTCCTCTTCAGGGGTAAGTGACTGTCCCTGACTGAAGTAGAGGTAGTCGCCGGGAGACATTACCACATCGTGGCCCTTCTTGGCTGCGGTGATGCCGCCGGCAGTTCCGCGCCAGCTCATGATCATCGCGCTTTGGCTGAGGTCGCCTTCCAGAATCTCGTCCCAGCCGATCACGCGGCGGCTTCTCGCCTTTACCACTTTCTCCATACGGTTCATCACGTAGCTCTGCAGGTAGTCTTCCGCCGTGCAGCGTCCGGTGGTGACTAATCCTAAAGCCTGAATCTTCGCCTGGCATTTCGGACATTCCTGCCAGCGGGTCTTCGGACATTCGTCGCCGCCGATGTGGATGATGTCGGACGGGAAAACATCCATCACCTCATGGAGGATGTCTTCGAGGAAGCGCATGGCTTGTTCGTTTCCGGCGCAGATCACCTCGTCGGAAACGCCCCAGCGTTGCCACACCTCATACGGACCGCCGGTGCATCCGAACTGCGGGAAGGCGGCTAGTGCGGCCAGCATGTGTCCGGGCAGGTCGATTTCCGGAATCACGGTGATGTGGCGTTCGGCGGCGTAGGCCACCAAGTCGCGAAGCTCGTCCTGCGTGTAAAAGCCGCCGTGACGGATGTGGTCGTACTGGTTGGTGTTGCGACCGACCACAGTGCCGCTGCGCCACGCCCCGACCTTGGTGAGTTCGGGGTATTTCTTGATTTCCATACGCCAGCCTTGGTCGTCGGTGAGGTGGATGTGGAACTTGTTGATATTGTGCATGGCCATCATGTCGAGATAGCGTTTCACGGAATCCATGGGGATGAAGTGACGGGCCACGTCGAGGTGCATACCGCGGTAGGCGAACTTCGGATGATCTTTGATAGTGCCGGCAGGGAAGTGCAACACGTCAACCTTCTGGCCGGCAGGCAAACTTTTGCGCAGGGTCTGGATGCCGTAGAAGACACCGGCCGCGTCCGCTCCCGAAACCACGATGCGTTCCGGCGTGATTTCTATCCGGTAACTTTCCGGAAGGAGTTCGCCGTTCTCGTCCGGCGTTTTGTCCAAGACGAGAAAAACGCCGGTGCGGGTGGTGGCTTCAATGGGTTTTATAGGCAAATCAATACCTACGATGTCGGATAGGTATTCTGCCAGAAAATCAGCTTCGCGCCGCAAGGAGTCTTTCACCTCATAGTAAATAATCGTGTTTTTAGTGAGCGCAAAGGGCGCGTTTTGGTTCAGCGAAATCTCTTTCGGCAGCGGAATGACCTGATAGTCAGCGTCTGCTATCTTGTCTTTGCAACTGGAAAAGAAGAGCGCGATGCAAAGCGTCATCGCAAATATGAAACAAAATCGTGTGTAGAATTTTCCCATAATTCAATTCAATTAAAGCTGCAAAGATACATTTTAATTGGTAATGGATAATGGATAATTGATAATTATTGGGGTAGTACATTCCGTTCCCCCTTAACTGCTAACTACTAACTGCTAACTGCTAACTATTGCCTGTTGCCTGTTGCCTAAAAAAATGTATCTTTGCGGCCCTAAAAACAACCTATTATGAATGGCAAAGTAATTATCGTTTCCGCGCCGTCAGGGGCCGGAAAAACCTCCATTGTGAAACATGTCCTGAACTATCTCCCCGAACTGCGGTTCTCCACCTCCGCGACCACCCGCGCCATGCGTGAGGGCGAGGTCAACGGAAAGGACTACCATTTTCTCTCGGTCGATGATTTCAAGCGCGGCATCGGACGCGACGAGTTCCTTGAGTGGGAGGAGGTCTATGCCAACCAGTTCTACGGCACCCTCAAAAGCGAGATCCAACGCATTTGGGACGAGGGCAAAACCGTGATTTTCGATGTGGATGTGAAGGGCGGACTGAATATCAAGAAGTACTTCGGTGACAATGCATTATCTATTTTCGTGGAGCCGCCTACGGTGCAGGAACTGGAAAACCGCCTGCGCAAACGCGGTACCGAAACCGAGGAGTCGTTGCGCAAGCGCGTGGAAAAGGCTGAATACGAGCTCTCTTTCGCCCCTCAGTTCGATAAGATCATTCTTAACGATGACTTGGATGTCGCCCGAGAGGAGATGCTGCACACTATCCGTGAATTCCTTGACAAAGAATGAGTTGTAAGCGAAAACATATTGCCATTATCGGGGCGGGGGCTTCAGGGCTGTTCTTGGCTCGAAAGCTTTCCGAATCGCCGAACGTGGACATTACGGTGTTCGAGAAAAACCGGCAGGTGGGCGCGAAATTGCGTGCCTCAGGCGGTGGCAAGGCCAACATCTTCAACCGCGAGATCCGTCCGGAACACTACAATGCTCCCGAATTTGTGGCGAAACTGTTGCAACAGTATTCTCCGGAACAGCTTGATAGTCAGTTTGCCAAGTGGGGTCTGCTGACTGTCTCGGACGAAGAGGGACGGGTCTATCCCGCCACCCAGTTTTCGCAGACCGTGGTGGACGTGCTCTGCAACGTGCCCGCCGATTGTGTGCATTCTGAATTAAACTATGAGGTGCAAAATGTTGATTGTCAGAATGGTAAATGGATAATCAACGATTATCTCCAAAAGTTTGACTATTTGGTGATAGCTTCAGGTTCACCTGCCAATATGATTCCCAAAAATCGTACGCATTATAATGATTATCTGAAAGACTTGAAGCTGAAAACTCATGCATTAGAACCCTCTTTAGCGGGTTTTATTCTGAAAGACTATCCCAAATCATTATCGGGCTGCCGTACAAAAGCGATTGTCTCTTTATATCAAGATAAAAAACTTGTACATAAAGAGTTGGGGGAAGTTACATTCAAAGACGATGGCGTCTCCGGCATCGTTATCATGAATATGTCAGCCTATTACCGGCGTTTGTCTTCCAAACGGAATTGTGGTTTGGAAATCAATCTCATCTATTGGGACAAACAATTTGATGTTAATGCATATTTGGTTGATAATAAAACGGTTGTAGGTATTTTGCATCCTAAATTATCCGCTTTATATCAGCAAAAGCCATTCAACATCCAGCGGTTGACCTTCAAGATTGAGGACACCTACCCGATGGAAGGGGCTCAGGTGTGCCATGGCGGTGTTGATTTGTCGGAAATAGAGGGTGATTTTGCGGCTAAAAAATACCAAAACCTCTACCTTCTTGGCGAGATGCTGAATGTCGATGGGGTCTGCGGCGGTTACAATCTCTTCTTCGCCTTTGCCTCGGCGGCAGTGGCGGCCACGGCTCTTACGAAATAATCTTTCGTTCCGCTCTTTCTGCTCACCTGTAAACTTTAAAACGTTAAAAATTGTATCTTTGCGCCGTTTTTAGAAATTCAAAAAATATGCGTGACGCTCGTATCTTTGTCGAAAAGAAACCCGGTTTTCAGGTCGAGGCCGACAGTTTGAAAGCCACTTTGAATCAGAACTTTAACCTTAATATCAGAAGCCTTCGTCACTTGAAGGTCTATGACATTTTTAATATAGAAGAGGACCTGCTCGCGAAGGCGGAGAACGTGGTTTTTTCCGAACCCGTGACCGATGAGGTTTTCCACGAATTTTCACTGGACGGATTGAAGTATTTCGCCGTGGAGTTCCTGCCCGGACAGTTCGACCAGCGCGCCGATAGCGCCATGCAGTGCCTTAAACTCCTGAATCCCAAGACAGAAGCGGTCATCAAGAGCGCGAACCTCTTTGTCATTGATGGCGATTTGACGGCTGACCAATGGCAGAAGGTGAAGAAATATTGCATCAACGAGGTGGAAGCCCGCGAGAAGGATATGGCTCGCTTGGAACTGACCGAAAATCCTGAGGTTCAAGATGTTCCGATTTACGATGGTTTCAGAACCTGGACGGAAGAGCACCTGCTCGATTTCCACGGCAAGATGGGATTGGCCATGTCGTTGGAGGATTTGAAGTTCATCCAGCAGTATTTCGCCAACGACGAGAAGCGCGACCCGTCCGATACGGAGGTTAAGCTTTTGGACACCTATTGGAGCGACCACTGCCGCCACACGACTTTCGAGACGGCCATCACCAATATTGAAACTGAGGGCAACAACGTTTATAAAGAACAGATTGAGAATGCGTTACGTGAATACCTCGCCGTGCGCGACGAGATGTACGGCAAAGACACGAAACGTCCTGTCACGCTGATGGATCTGGCCTCCATCAACGGCAAATACGAGTACAAACGCGGCAACCTTCCCGATAAGGAGATTTCCGAAGAGAACAACGCCTGCAGCATCCGCGTGAAGGTGGATGTCGATGGCAAGGAGGAGGATTGGCTGCTGATGTACAAGAACGAGACGCACAACCACCCGACGGAGATTGAGCCGTTCGGTGGGGCAGCTACCTGCGTGGGCGGCGCCATCCGTGACCCGCTGAGCGGACGTAGCTATGTGTATCAGGCACTGCGTGTTACGGGCGCGGGCGACATCAATGCCCCGATTTCCGCCACGCTGCCCGGCAAACTTCCGCAGTCGGTGATTTCCAAGACCGCTGCTGCTGGCTATTCCTCTTACGGCAACCAGATCGGCTTGGCCACCACCTGCGTGCGCGAAATCTATCATCCTGACTATCAGGCAAAACGATTGGAAATCGGTGCTGTAGTAGGTGCCGTTCCCGAGAATCAGGTGCGCCGCGAGCGTCCGCAGCCCGGCGACATCATCATCATGTTCGGCGGTCGCACCGGTCGCGACGGTATCGGAGGCGCCACCGGTTCCTCGAAAGAGCACACGGAGAAGTCGCTCGACACCTGCGCTGCCGAGGTGCAGAAGGGTAACGCCCCCGAGGAGCGCAAGATCCAGCACCTGTTCCGCCGTCCTGAAGTGACGAAACTCATCAAGAAGTCCAACGACTTCGGTGCGGGCGGCGTCAGCGTTGCCATCGGCGAGCTGGCTGACGGTCTCACCATCGATTTGGACACGGTGCGCACGAAGTATAAAGGTCTGAACGGCACAGAAGTCGCCATCAGCGAGTCGCAGGAGCGCATGAGCGTGGTGGTCGCGCCCGAGGACGTGGAGACCTTCTTCCAATACTGCCGCGAGGAAAATTTGGAAGCCAACATCATCGCCAAGGTGACCGACGACAACCGCCTCACCATGACGTGGCGTGGCAAAACCATCGTGGACCTCAGTCGCGACTTCATCAACACCAACGGCGTGCGCCAAAGCGTGAACGCCAAGATTGCCCCCGTGGCAGAAGATGTGTTGAAATCCGCTGACATTCAAGGAAATAACATGCAGGAGAAGTGGCAAAGCTGCCTTACCAATCCGAACGTGGCTTCCCAAAAGGGCTTGATTGAGATGTTCGACGCCACCATCGGTGCCTCCACGGTGCTGATGCCTTTCGGCGGCAAGAACCAGCTGACGGAAGCGCAGGTGAGTGCGCAGAAACTTCCTGTGCGTCACGGACATACGAACCTTGCCTCCATCATGTCGTTCGGCTACAACCCGTTTATCGCTATCCGTTCCCCGTATCATGCAGGTGTGATGGCAGTGTTGGAAGCCATGTCGAAAATTGTGGCGGCCGGCGGCGATTACAACAAGATCCGTTTCACCTTCCAAGAGTATTTCGAGAAGCTCGGTAAGGACGCAACTCGTTGGGGCAAACCGCTTTCCGCACTGTTGGGCGCCTTCTGGATGCAGAAAGAGTTCGGGCTTGCCTCATTGGGCGGCAAAGACTCCATGAGCGGCACTTTCAAGGACATGCACGTACCGCCTACCATCGTCTCTTTCGCCATCACCACGGAGAATTCCGACCACATCATCTCGCCGGAATTCAAGCAAAAGGGCAATTATATTTATCTCATTGAGAATAAGTTAGAGAACAATATCCCGAATATTAAGCATACTCGCGAAATCTTTGATTTCATGCGGAAAAATATCTTGGACAAGAAGATGGTCTCCGCTTTCACGTTGCAGTTCGGCGGTATCGCAGAGGCGTTGGCCAAGATGAGCTTCGGCAACGACTTAGGTTTTGATATTCAGACAGATAAAGACTTGTTTGCATATAATTATGGTAGCTTTATCGTAGAAACTACTGAGAAGCTGAACGCACCCTTCGCTATTGAGTTGGGTAAGGTTGCCGATGACTTCATCGTCAACGGTGAGAAACTCGACAAGGCGGCGTTGTTGGCGGCATGGCGCGGTTTCTACGGCAAGCTCTACCCGCAGACCGCTCCGAACGAGACTACTTCCGTGGGTGCCGAGTTTGCCCATAACACCAAGACTTTCAATGCAAAACCTGCCGAGAAGGTGACTACTCCTAAGGTGATTCTGCCCGTCTTCCCCGGTACCAACTGCGACTACGACACGGCAAAGGCCTTCGAGGATGCCGGTGCTGAAACCCGCATCTTGGTCTTCAAGAATTTGGATGAGGCGGCCATCGAGCACTCCATCGACGAACTGGCAGCAGCCATCCGCGAATCGCAAATCCTCGCATTGTCTGGCGGTTTCAGCTTGGGTGACGAACCCGACGGTAGCGGTAAATTCATTGCCAACGTGTTGAATCACCCGAAGATTAAAGCTGCTGTGGAAGACCTGCTTAACCGTAAGTGCTTGGTGCTCGGTATCTGTAACGGCTTCCAGGCACTCATCAAGTCGGGTCTGCTGCCGTTTGGTAAGCTCGGCGACGTGACGCCCGACTCCCCGACGTTGTACCGTAACAACATCAACCGCCACATTTCTCGTCTTGTGCGCACCCGCGTGGGCAGCACCAATTCCCCGTGGCTCGCATCGTTCCACGAAGGCGATGTCCACAATATTGCCGTTAGCCATGGCGAAGGAAAGTTCGTGGTTTCGCAAGAGCTTGCTAAACAGCTCTTTGAGAACGGACAAGTGGCGTTCCAGTATTGTGACGAAAACGGCAATGTGAGCATGAATCCTGAGGACAACCCCAACGGCTCCTTCTATGCTATCGAGGGCATCGTCTCCGATAACGGTCTGATTCTCGGAAAGATGGGTCACAGCGAACGCAAGGGCCGCAACCTCTACAAGAACATAGAGGGGAACAAAGTGCAGGATATCTTTGCGAATGCAGTAGCGTATTTTAGAGCTTAGGAGCTTAATGTAAGCTTGTAAACCAAAAAGACATGCGAATTAACGACATAGAATACATCGAAGTCGAGGTGCTGGATGTGCGCGCGGCGTCTCATGCGTCGGAGGCGTTCTCCATGATTTTGGTGAACAAGTTCCAGAAAACGCAGTATGTCCCCATCATCATCGGGTTGAATGAGGCGCGGGCGATTTTGGGTGAGCGTCATGGCCGGCTGCCGCAGCGTCCACTTACGCATATCCTTTTTGCCGAACTGTTGACCGACCATATTCCGGAATACAACCTCGAATTTGTCTCCATCGATGAATTCAATCAGGGCATTTATTACGCTTCCATTGTCATACAATCTCCCAAAGGCGATTATTTCAATGTCGATGCGCGTCCGTCAGATGCAGTGGCTATTGCGTTGCACGCCCATATCCCTATCTTCTTCCATAAAGCTATGTTTGAAGATCAGATGCAGATTGCTGGGAAAAAATCCGACTATCAATCGGATCCTTTTAGTAATGAGGATTTTACGGTTCCCAAGAGTGTTTCTTCCCAACCGTCTGCCGAAACCGAGTGGGAAACCATGTCGTTGTCGGAGCTGAAAGACTTGCTCCAGGATGCCATTGACGAAGAGAATTACGAACTGGCGGCGAAGATTCAGGAGGAGATTGACAAAAGAGGCAACAGGCAATAGTGATTAGTGAACAGTGAATAGTAATCAGAATCGAGCAGCCCCAATTCCCCTTCCTGTAGAAGGGGTGCCCGAAGGGCGGGGTAGTATTAAATCCGACTTTCAACACCAAGCCCGCGCCGCCCTCAAAGAATACTGGGGGTACGACAGTTTTCGCCCTTTACAGGAAGACATTATTCTGTCAGTGCTGGAAAACCGCGATACGTTGGCACTTTTGCCTACGGGTGGTGGAAAATCCATCTGCTTTCAGGTTCCCGCTTTAGTGAAAGAAGGGCTCTGCATTGTGATTTCTCCACTTATTGCATTGATGAAAGATCAGGTGGAGCACCTCCGCGCTCGACATATCAAAGCCGGGGCTATCTACTCGGGAATGCGGCAGAGCGAAATCCAGGCCACCATCGACAATTGCCTCTTCGACCCGGAATACCGTTTTCTTTATGTCTCTCCCGAACGTCTTCAGACAGAGAATTTTAAGGTTAACTTCGAACGAATGCCAGTCTCGATGATTGCCGTGGACGAGGCGCACTGTATTTCACAGTGGGGCTACGATTTTCGTCCGCCGTATCTAGAAATCGCTAAGATTCGCAAGATTTTCCCGCAAGTGCCGGTACTCGCGCTTACTGCCACCGCTACGCCCGAGGTGGTCAAGGATATCCAGTTGCGATTGGAGTTCAAGACTGAAAATGTCTTCCAAAAGAGCTTTAAACGGAGTAATCTGACCTATTTCGTGGTCAACGAGGAGGATAAAAACAGCCGAATGTTGCGCATCATGAACCGTTATCCAGGTTCGGGCATCGTGTATGTGCGCAACCGCAAGAAGACCGCGGAAACCGCTGAGTTCCTGAGAAATAACGGCATCTCCGCAGACTATTACCATGCCGGTCTCGATCCGCGTGAGCGCGACCGCAAGCAGCAGAGCTGGATGAAGGGAGAGACGCGCGTGATGGTCTCCACTAACGCTTTCGGCATGGGCATCGACAAACCCGATGTGCGTTTCGTCGTACACATCGACCTGCCCGACACGCTGGAGGCCTATTTTCAGGAGGCGGGGCGCGCCGGTCGCGACGAAAAAGCAGCAGTGGCCATCTTACTTTACGACAACTACGATGTGGCGCAGCTCAAGCGCAACTTCACCTTCACGTTCCCCGAGCTTGACCGCGTGCGAGAGGTCTATCGGGAACTGTGTCAATCCTACCACATCGAAATAGGTGCTGGCGAGGGCAAAATCTTCCCGTTTTCGATGGAGGAGCACGCCCGCGCCGTGAATATGAACGCCACACAGTATTTCAACGCCTTGAAACTGCTCAACCATATTGGAGTCATACTGGTCTCCGAACATTTGCGTGAAAAGTCGGAGCTGCAGTTCCGAATCAACGGCGACCAGCTGATGAAATACTATCAGGAAAAGCCTGAATATGAACCGCTTATCACCACTATTCTGCGTTCCTATACAGGGGTGTTCTCGGAATTCACCAATATTGACGAACGATTGCTCGCCAACCGATTGGAAACGACGGAAGAATCTGTCGTGGAGCAACTTAAGGGGTTGCGTTCGGAGAGAGTGCTCTCGTATCAACCGCAGAGCAATATTCCGCTGATGGTTTTCCTGAAAGACAGAATTGACGAAAAGTATCTCTATTTCGACAAAAAAATCTACGATTTCCGCAAGGAAAAGGCTGCAGAACGGTTGGATGCGGTGGAAAACTATGTCAAAACCGACAATGTGTGCCGCAGCCAGTTGCTGTTGCAGTATTTCGGAGAGTGGACCAGCACACCGTGCGGCGAGTGCGACGTTTGCCGAAGAACTCAGATCCAACGTGTGCGAAATAAGGATTTCGAACTGATTTCCAATGAGATAAAGGCATTACAACAACAAGGCAAAACGCAGAAAGAGATTTTGTCCGAGTTATCCAAAAAGTACGAAGAGCCGCAGATTGTGGAGGTGATGCGGTGGCTCGCAGACCGAAACAGTTAGCAGTTAGTAGTTAGCAGTTAGTAGTTGGAACAAAAAAGGGCTTAAGATACTGAATCCTAAGTCCTAAATCTTAAATCTTAAATCTCAAGTCTTAATTCCTAAGTCTCGCGTCTCGCGTCCTATTTCTTCTTGAACAGGGAAACCAAGAAAAGCAGTACACATGCGCCGATGACGGCGGTGATGAATTGCCAAATTTGACTGCCACCCTCGAGACCAACGAGGCTCATGAGCCAGCCGCCGAGGAAACCGCCGATAATACCGACGATAATGTTGACAATCAGTCCGTTGCCGCTTCCTTTCATCAGCTTGCCAGCCAACCAGCCGGCCACTGCGCCGATGAGCAAATAAATAACGATACTTACAATGCCGTTCATAACATTTGATTTTGGTGAAACTTTTTTTGATGGGGCAAAGGTACAAAAAACTTTGACTTTGACAATGACTTTAATTTTGGCTATTGGCTGTTAGCTATTAGCTGTTGGTTAACGATGGATAACAAGAACGGAATTGGAGACACCGCGTTCGCCTGAGTGGTCAAATCGACCATTATCGGAAGGACAGTTGATAATGCTTTGGTAATCACCGAGATTCAGATACATGGTGGTGGAGCCGCCGCCGTCGAGGTTGAGGGCATCGCGACAACCGAGCCAGCGCAAGAGTTGCTGTAACTCCGTGAGCGACAGTCCTTCCGCTTGCTTGAACCGTCCATCTGCTACGAACAGCAACACGGTGCCGTCTTCGCGAATACCCACAGCCGTGCGGTTATGTCGGTTGGTGACGAAGGTGCGGTCGTCGCGCATGTACTGCAGCGTGTCGTGCCAGATCAATAACGGTCCGGCAGTCATGATGTTGGGGTAGGGGAGCGCCTCCTCCCAATGTCGGGAAGAGTCGGTTTTGAGGATGACAACGCTGTCGCCGCCCAGACAGAGCGTTCCGTACTGGTAGTACTTTCGATTCACTGTGTCCTTGCCGGGGGTGTTCTCCCCGAGATTCACGCTGTCGATGCGGAGATAACAGATCGGAAAATGCTTCTCCATGTCGAAAAAGGAGCCGTTGACGGCTGCCACTGCCTCGTGCTTGTGTGCCATTTCTGAGGTTTTCGTGCGGCACGGTTCATGCGCGAATGCTAACGTATAGTGCGCAGTATCAGGGATTTCCAACACGAAAATCTGTTGGTTCGAGGCAAAGAGCTGTTTTTCGTTGAACAGACATTGATGCAACACCATCCCGTCCAAGGTGTCAGTTTTCCAGTTGCCGTTTACGAACGCAAGAGAGTCGCGCTGCGCATTTATAGACAGCGCAAGAACTATGAAAAAAATAACGAAAACGATCCGCCTATATATCAACTCATTCACCATAATATCTCCTTTATCGAAATTCCAACGTCATACGTCACCCGTCATACGTCATTCTTAATCAGACAGTGCCTTGATGACGGCATCAATGTCCTCGTCCGTCGTGTCCCACGAGGTGACGAGCCGGATCTCGTCGGCAGCTTCGTTCCAGTAGTAGAAGAAGGTGGTCTGTGCGAGGCGGTCGGCGACGGGGCGCGGAAGTTTGAGCAGCAAGATGTTACAGTCGGTGGATTGGGTGAAGATGTCGCCGCGCAGTTCCGTGATGCGCTGACGAAGCTTCTGTGCTTGTGCGTTGGCGTGGGCGGCGTTCTTACGCCAGAGATCGTTCTCGAAATAGGCGATGAACTGGGCGCTGAGGTAGCGCATCTTCGAGCTGAGCTGCGCGCATTGCTTGCGGTGGTACTTGAGCTCGGGCACGAGCGCGGGGTTCAGCACCACGACGGATTCGCCCATCAGCATCCCGTTCTTAGTACCCCCGAAGCTGACGATATCGACGCCACAGTCGGTGGTCATCTCCTTGAAGGTTTTGCCGAGTTTCACCGCAGCATTGGCGATGCGGGCGCCATCAAGATGCAGGTACATGCCGAACGGATGGATGAAGTCGGCGATGGCGCGGATCTCCTCGCAGATATAGACCGTGCCGAGTTCCGAGCACTGCGAAATATAGACGGACTTGGGTTGCGAATGGTGCTCGAAGCCCCAATTTGTGAGGTGTGGCTCAATGAGTTGCGGGGTCAGTTTGCCATCGGGCGTGGGGATGGACACCAGCGAGGCACCGGTCATGAAGGCGGGCGCACCGCACTCATCCACGGCGATGTGGGCGGTCTCGGCACAGAGGATGCTGTTGAACGACCGCACGCAGGCACGCTGCGCGACCACGTTGGCGCCCGTGCCATTGAAGACGGGGAACACCTCCGCCGTTTCGCCGAACTGCGCTTTGAAAAGCTCGCGCAAACGAGCAGTGTAGGTATCGTCGCCGTAAGCAATCTCATGATCGGCATTGCACGCGGCAATCGCCTCTAATATAGCGGGATGCACTCCCGAATGGTTGTCACTTCCGAATGATCTCATCTTGGTTTGAATTAGAGCGCAAAAGTAGAAATTTTTCGAACGTGTGACGTATGACGGAAGATGTATGATGAATGTCGGAAGGAGAAGTTTTTTCCGTAGTGCCATCCAAATCTTGCGAAAAACCAAATTGAATTTTAACTATTAAGAAACTAATTAGTTAAAATTAAATTATAGATCATTGATTTTCAAGAACAAAGAAAATTTCGCAAAACCCTTGACAACAGCGGATTTTTGTTGTGTCTTTGTCGGCAGAATCATTAACGTTTTTAATCATCAAAATAAAGTATTATGACGAACATTTTAGAAGTAGAAAACAAGAAGAGGGTATGCGGCAGCATCGAATTATGTTTCCCAAAAAATATAGCACAATATTGTTATATGCCAAAAAAGTTATATTTTTGCAGCGATCAGAAAACAAAATAACAATGATATGAAATGGGGTGAATTAAGAAGAATTGCGGAAAAAAAAGGTTGGTACTTATGGCGAAAAGGAGGAAATCATGACCTCTATCGACATCCGGGAAAAGGAGAAGTGTTGGTGATAGAAAGACATGATTCTCAGGAAATAAGGCCTGGTTTGTATTACAAACTGAAAAAACAAATAGGATTTTGAAAGAAGAAAGGAAATAATAACGGTATGAAAAAACGTACAGCATTAATCGAAAAGGGCAAAGACGGCACGTTCGGAATCTTTACCTCAGACATAGAGTCCACTATCATCGGAGAAGGTAATACGGTGGCTGAGGCAAAAGTGGATTTTGAGAATTCTGTCAGGGAAATCATCCGGTTTTGCGAAGAAGACGGTATTCCTGTTCCTGATGACTTGAAAAACACCACGTTCGTGTACAAATATGACATGCCCTCTTTCTTGAACTATTACGATTACCTCAACATGACTAAACTGGCCAACATGTCGGGCATCAACCCTTCACTGATGCGCCAGTATAAAAGAGGACAGTATATCTCGGAAAAGCAGGTGTCGAAGATACAGACCGCCATTCACAAAATCGGGAAAGAGCTATTGGCGGTTCGTCTGGTATAACTATTGCCTATTGCATTTTGCCTATTGCCTATTTCAACGCTCGGAGGCGTTGACTCCTAGAACTGAAAATAGATGAATGGCTGCAAGTCGGCGGTGACGAACTGATAGAGGACAAAAACGACTGCGACGACGATGAGTCCCATCAGCCAGAGCGGGAGCATGGCGAAGTTAATGCGGTACCAGCGTTTCCAACGGTCTGGTAACCAGTGGATAATCATGCCCAACACAAACATGATGAAGACGGACTTGTAGTTGGCGATGATGTCGGGGATGGCCGCCACGTTCCACTGCCCGCCGATGCTGTTGACCATCGCTTTCGCCGTCTCCCACGCCGTTTCGTTGGCGGTGGCGGGATCGAGGTTGGAGCCGGAACGGAAGAACAAGCGCGTGAAGCTGATGAAGACGAAAGTTTGGAAAATACCCCACGTCTTGTCGAGCCACTCCACCGTTTTTTCGGGTTTGATAAGCGTGAAAATGGTCTTAATGAGCGTACCCGCGAACCAAACACCAGTCCACACCACGCCGATCATCAAGGCAGGATGCGGCCACAAATGATTGGTAATCAAGAAGGTGACGAAGAACACCGTGGCGATAGTACTGCGCACCAACATGTTGCAGTGCCGCCAAATCTTGTACGTCAAGATGCCGATGCCGTTCAGACCGCCCCAAATCATGAAGTTCCATGAGGCACCGTGCCATAAGCCACCTAACAGCATGGTATTCATCATGTTGAGGTTGGTGCTGATCTTCAATCGAGCCTTCTTGCTTACAAGAGAGGCAATCAGCAACGCGAATGCAATACCGCCGATAATGCTGGTCACCACCACGCTCTTGGTGAGCAGGATAATGACGGCGGCAATGAGCAAAATGCAGAAATAGGTGCCGAAAGTGGCGTTTCGGTTACCACCGAGCGGAATATAAAGGTAGTCTTTCAGCCAGTTGGAGAGCGAAATGTGCCAACGTTTCCAGAAGTTGCCCGGGTTGGTGGCCTTATACGGCGAATTGAAGTTCTTCGGCAGGTAGAAGCCCATCAGCATAGCCACTCCGATAGCGATGTCGGTGTAGCCGGAGAAGTCGGCATAGACCTGCAGCGAATAGACGAACAGCGCCGACAGATTCTCGAACGAGGTGAACAGCGACGGGTTGTTGAAGACTCTGTCCACGAAGTTGACCGCCAGATAATCGCTCATAATCAACTTCTTAGCCAATCCGTTGAGTATCCAGAAGACGGCGATACCAAACTGCTTGCGAGTCAGGAAGAACTTCTTGTAGAGTTGCGGCACGAACTGGTCGGCGCGGACGATAGGACCGGCCACTAACTGCGGGAAGAACGAGACGTAGAACCCGAAGTCGAGGATGTTGGAGACGTGCGCAATCTTCCGCTTATAAACATCAACTAAATAGCTGATATTCTGGAAAGTGTAGAATGAGATACCCACAGGAAGCAGAATCTTGGAGGCATCGAAATAGTCGGTTCCCGACCAATCGTTGGCCCACTGCGCAAGCCAGTTGATTACCTCATGCTCGCTGCCCACGATGGTGTTGTAGGCATCAGTACAGAAGTAGGCGTATTTGAAGTAGAAGAGTACCAGCAAGTTAATGACCACACCGGAAATCATGAACGTTTTGCGCAGACCGTTGCGCTGCGATTTGTCCATGAAAACGCCAAGGAAGTAGTCTAAGAAGGTGTCAAACAGCAAGATAAGGACAAAGAGACCAGATGTTTTGTAGTAGAAAAGCAAGCTGACAAAGAAGAGGAACGTATTGCGTAACAGCCGTTTGCTTTGGAAGAGGGCGAAAAATGCATAGACGATGGCGAAGAAGGCCCAGAAGTTGAACTGGGTGAACAGCAACGGATGTGTCTCGTCAAATGAGAATAAGTTGATCAGAAATTGCGAAATATTCTCCCAGGTCATTGTTGTAGCGATTTAAGTGGTTGAACAAAAGCATGATAGAAAAGGTCGCCGATGAGGTTGTAGCCATTCACGGTGAAGTGTACGCGGTCTTTCTGCGCTAATCCCTTGGCCTGCCATTTGGCCATGGAGCCGAGACCGCCCATCACCTCGAATTGGTCCCAACAAGCACCGCCCGTAAGGTCGGCCAACCGGTGCATCACATCACTTACCTCAGGGCCCGTCTTATTCACGGCGTAACGTCCGCGTCTTACCTTCTTCCAGGTGTCGTTGTTCGACAGGAAGATGAACGCGCAGTCGGGATTGGCCTCACGGATGCGGGCGATGAGTTGTAAGTAGTTGTTTTTGAATGCGGTAGAGTCGAAGTCGTTACCGAAAGCGTCATTCACACCGATACCGAAAATCACCAAATCGGGCGGGAAAGCTTTCATGTCGCGGGTGAAGTTCTTACAGCGCAAATAGGAGGGTACCGCCGCACCGTTAACGCCTATGGACGTGAATGTTACGCCTGGTTTCCCGTTTTTCAGCCACAGTCCGTTCACGAAGAAGGTGTCGGACGCACCGCACGGGAAGTAGAAGGTGAACTCCTGCAATGGACGGTCAAGGTAGTAGTAGAAACGGTCGTTCACGGTGTCGGTTTCGTCCGCGAAACGCCAGATGGTGTCGTATTTCAGAACCGGGTCGATGTAGTGGCCGTTGGAGCGACCGAGGAGGATGAGCGTGTCGGTGGCGAAATCGTAGGCCGGCTCGTTCATCGTGAATTTGATGGAATGCACGGATTGGGTGCAATAGACCGAGATGCCCGACATGCCCAGCGGCGACGGGTATTCCTTATAGACGTTGCGGATCAGCGAAAAGACATCCGAGCGGGAAATCTTGTAATCGCGAGGATTGTTGCAAGCGTTGGCTGCAGAATAGGGGAATATCAGTCCGCGGTCGGCAGGTTCTCCGCCATATTCCGCCAAAACGTGTTTGCGGATACGATGCGACATCGTGCCCGCCTGCACGTGCGAGCCGCCGATGTGCATAATGTGGACGTTACCCCGCTTGTTTTGGATGACATCGTTCCATTTTTGGTAAAAACGCACCAATTTCATGCTGTCTTTGCCCCAATAGAGCGTGTCTTCGTTAAAATGGATAAAAGCAAACGAGGAATCGTAGTCGGAGAACAATTCGGGAAGCACCCATGCGGCAGCGGTGTCCGCCTGCATTTCTAATGCCACGCTGTCGGCGGGCTCGTCACACTGCGCAAACGATTGCATTACGCAGAGTATCAATGGGATAAGTATTACTTTTCGGCAGCCTCCCATAAGTTGTCAAATTGTTCGGCACCCATCTTGCGACGGGTGGTGTAAAGTTCGTACATCGTGGCGAAATTTTCCGACAAGGTCTTGCCCACATAGTTCGCGCCAGCGGGAGTGAAGTGTACGTAATCGGGACCGGCCCAGCCTTTCTTCACCCAAGCCACCATGGAGTTTCTGCCGCCCATCACCTCGTACAAATCCCAGTAAGCCACGTGGTTGCGCAGACACATATTGCGCAAGCTGTCCACCATCGCGGGCAGATACGTGTAGGTCTGCAGCGAACCGCCGTAGGAGTGGCTCATGTCGGAAGGACCGATGAACAGCAGCGTGGCATTGGGGCAGACACTCTTGATGCGCCGGATTTGGCTCTGCATGAGGGTGCAGTATTTGTTGATGGAAGCGGTGCTAAAGGTGGACGGCATCTGGTTGCCACCGAACTGCAAGATAATCAGCCCGACATCGGAAAGTTGGTAGCATTTGCGCAGAATGCTATCCGTGACGAGGGTGAACTGATTGCCAGAGGAACTGCGCAACGGGATGTTATCGACGCTCACGCCCGGACCATTGTCGATCATGATGCCGTAAATGTCGGCGGTGCCTTGCATATTGATGCGCAACGAGGCAGTGGAAGAATCTGTCTGCCAACGAAATGCATGGATGCCCGCGCCTGCGCTGGTACAAGTGGAATCGTAGCCGTGTTTGCGGTCGCTGAGAGTGGCGCGGAACTTGCCGTCGTGGTCGTTG
>Ga0265298_10001473_pt1 | contig 34924 bp, 34 predicted proteins | sample AusTroGonzalo_MG_3_FD_193486 | JGI IMG/M metagenome (GOLD analysis project Ga0265298, IMG submission 193486) | Bovine rumen microbial communities from tropical cattle in Woodstock, Queensland, Australia - Gonzalo_01 | ecosystem: Host-associated > Mammals > Digestive system > Stomach > Rumen ...
CTCTTTTGAAGTATTACTCTCTACAGCACAATATAATATCAACCACAATAACAATGAGTTAGAGGGAGATATAAGTGATATTCAAGATGAAATTGCTGAGTTACATCAAGAAGATGAAGAATTGCATGATGAAATTCACCAAGTAGCTGATAATCTTACTGATACAGCACAGACGATGAATACTTATATGCACGATCAGACTCTTGCAACAAATAATCTTCAGGATGATGTAGAAGATATCAACGAAGAAATAGATGATCTTCACGAAGAAGACATCCATCTTCATAGAGAGATACATGCTCTTTCAAATGATGTACAAAGTAAGTATGATGAGAACTCCGAGAATATCTTCAATATAACTCGAAGAGTCAATCAAATGCCTACTACGGTGGTTCTTAGTGAGTATGAATACGAACATCTTTCAGAGATCCAGCCAGGGGTTATGTACTATGTTTATGAGGAAGAAATATAATTTTTCATAGAGATGGCAATACATATAGACAATAAGGATATAGTGGCAGTAACCGTCGCAAAAAAGTCGATTTCTGCTATCTATACTGCTACTTTAACAGGAGCAAAACTCGTGTGGGAGGCAATCAGAAGTTGCTTCGGTAGTGGTATTTGGATCCGTAAGAAACCTTGGTTAGGAAAAGAAGGATGGAAGGAGAGAAAGTCCTATTAAAGACAATACAAAACATTTATTATATAAAGAGAAATATATTAGAAAGAATACATGGCTAAAGTTATAACAGGAGATATTGCAGATTTAACCGTTTCTTGGGAGAATTACGCAGGAGAATCAGTAGAAAAGTTTATAAAACAGGAACTTGGTGCAAGCTGTGGATATATATACAGAACAAGTCAGAAAGAAGGAGATTACTATTATCTCTATGGATTCCATTCAATTGATGATTTTAATGAGTGGATGGCTGGAGAACCTATAACTCCTTTGTTCCGAGTACAGTTACCAAACGTTGAGAATGACGTATTTGCAGCAAACCTCTACACAAATTCAAATACTACAAAGATCGTTAACCTTGGAGATGGTGTAAAAGTAAATCTTAGATATACCTCTACATCAACCAATCCAACAACTCACGAGACATCAGATACATATAACGACGGTACATTAATCATAATGAGAAGTGCTAATGGAAGTGCTTTCTCAGAAGTTGCTAGACTCACTATTTCTCCAATCGAATATACTCACACTACTTCTTATCAGGAGGTAGATCTTACTGAGTATCTTTTGGATGGTGATAACGAGATCCGTATGAGAGTGATTGATAACGTAAACGGTTCAGTTTCAAACAACGTGAACTTCAAATCTATCGTAAATACCACTCTTAGAGTATCTAATGCTACTCCTATCACTAATCCTATGACCAGTCCTCTCTTCCAATTCTATGTAGAAGGACAGATCGCAAAGACCCTTAATATCGAGATCACTCAGGATGGAAATACCGATCAATATGCTATTCCAATGGGTACAGCCACTTGGATAGAAGCACCTTACTATGCTCAACTTGATGGATCTTACGAAACAGGAATTATCAATGTAGAAGCATGGTTGAGTGTTGATGATACCGTATTAGAGTCAAATCACATATTTAATGAGTTCTACTATGTAAATCAACCAAGTAATGTTGATGCAATTATCCTCAATAACATAAGTCCTACTGCGGTTAGTTATACCAATACTCATTTCTTTGATTTTGTTGTATTTAACGCAGTATCTGATGTTAATATCGAAGTTAAGGAAGGAAATACTACATTACTTCAATATACATTCGAAAATTGCTCTGTAAACACTCTTTATTCTTTCTATAACTCAATCCAAATAGATAGCCAGAGTGATTATATCAACGCAACTATGATCGTTTCATCTGCAAACGATACTCAGACTTATCCTTTCGTTATCGATAACAGAGAGAAGATGAGTCCTACTGCAGGTGCTGATTTCGTTATTAATCCTCTTCGTAGAAGTAACTCAGAATCAAACCCTAATACTATTATCAATGATGTTACTGGAAATGCAGTTACTGCTACATTCACAAACTTCAACTTCACCAATGATGGTTGGGTAAATGGAGATAACGGAATCAAGGTTCTTAGAATACCTGCTGGATCCTCATTGTCGGTTGCTTATGATCCTTTTGTAAATCTCACAAGAGGTACTACTATTGAACTTGATTATAAGGTATATAACGTATTTGATGACGATGATGTAATGATCAAGATGAGTTCTGAGACATTTGATCACAAACCTCTTGGATTTATCATGAATGCTACTGAAGCCGCATTCTATACTGCTGAAAACCAGACCAAGAGAGATCAGGATGTTATGTTCCAGGAGAATACTCGTACTCATATGGTAATAAACATCATCCCTAATCTTGCAAATAGTGGATTAAACTACATCAGAATCTTCATTAACGGTGTTATGAATCGTGAAATGATCTATTCTGGATCAGATATCTTCAAGAATGGTGATGTAAGTATGATCTTTGGATCGAATCACTGTGATATCGATATCTTTAGCATTAGAGTCTATAAATCAGGTCTTTCTGCATCTGATGTTCGTCAGGACTATATGAGTTCTATCCCTTCTCTTGAGGATAAATTAATCTTCAAGAACGCTAATGATATCCTTTCTGCAGGTGGTACTATCTCATACGATAAAGCATGTGTGAAGTACAACACACTTGTCTGGACTGGTAATCATCCAGAGTATAGGACTGGTGACCAGGAATATAGAGGAACACTTCAGGTGAATATTCTCGATGATCCTGCTCATAGTGGTGTTATGACCAATCTTCGAATCAAAGGTCAGGGTTCATCTTCAAAGGGTTACTGGAAGTGGAATCATCAGTATGACTGGAATAAATACGATCAGGATACTGTTTGGACTGATGGTAATGGAACCACTCATACTAATGGATATACCTTAACAGATGATGATCCTGCTGCTGTTAAGCTCGTTGCAAAGCTTAACTGGGCATCTTCTATGCAGTCTCATAAGATCGGTTCTACAGCACTTTATACAGATCTTTGGAAAGAGATTGTTGGGGGTAACTCAATCACTAATACTCAAGGATATGAAGATGCTAGAGTATCAGTACACGAAAAACCTTTCTTGTATTTCATCAAGGAAGATGCTACATCCGTTCCCGTATTTGCAGGTCTTATGACATTTGGTTCAGGTAAGTTTGATAAACTCACCTTTGGTTATGATAAAAACCGTTTCCCTGACTACCTTATCATCGAAGGTTCTGACAATGGTATGCCATTGACTAACAGACAGATTCCTTGGTTTGAAGATGAGGTTACTTATAACGAAGATGAGGAATACTACGAGTATGCTGGTCAGGGTAACTGGGACTACGGTATGGGTAAACAGAGTATGTTGAGTTACTTCATCGCAGCAAACAACTTCGTTTATCTTCACAGTCTTAGACTTGCTCCTTATTCAAGTGCAAGTGATTTGGTGAATCCTTCTTATCAGTATTGGAATACTTCTACATATGATGTAGTAAGATACGATCATATCTCTGGAACTTGGGTAAATGCTGGTGCTACAAAGACTAACGGTCAGTATAGTGTCTTAAATATTGTTGATCAGACAGGTGTAACTCCTACTGGTACTACTGCTACTGATAATGAAGCATTTAAGGTATGGAGAAAGAATGACTTCAAAGCTCATATTGCTGAATACTACAATATCACTGATGTTCTCTTCTCAATGGCATTATTGAAGATGATTGCTGCATCAGATAACCGTTGTAAGAATACATACGAATATCTTGATCCTGTGACACATAAGATCTGTCTTGCTCAGGATGATATGGATACTATCATGTTGACTGATAACGTTGGTCGTAAGACAAAACCTTATTATGTTGAGGAACACGATATTAATAGTGAGGGTGGATATTACTTCAATGGTGAAGATAATAACTTCTTTACCCTTATGGATGAAGCATATAATGTTGAATTACGTGCTATGATGAAGAATATCCTTAACGAAATGAGTTCTTCAAAGTATGGTGGGAGTGTTGAGAGTTGTTTGGATAGATATTTCTTCAGTGTTCAGGAGTACTTCCCAGCAGTTGCTTATAACGAAACTGCAAGACTTCTTTACGAGGAAGCATCTGTATATCAGGCTGCTGGTACTTATACTAATGGTACTAAAGCAATTTCTCAGTCACTCGGTGATCAGTTACAGGGAGAGAGACAGTGGTGGACAAGACGTTTGAAATACTTACAGTCTTGGGCTGGTGCTGATCCATTCTATGTACGTTCTACTACAGGTGCATCTCTTAACTTCCGTTCACTTCTTACCACTCTCGGAACTAATCCTACTTATCAGTTCGATCTTACTCCTTGGCAGTGGTTGTATCCTAAGGTTGGTACTGGTCAGGTTCCTGGTCAGGATAATACTCGTGTACAGGCAGGAAATACCTATACTACTAATACCCTCACTACTGATGGTAATACTGATACATTCATTTATGGTGCTGATTACTACACTAGCTATGGAGAATTTGGAGATAAACCTATTGGTGAAGCATTCCCATTAGTAGGACAGAGATTGCTTGAATTTAGCGCGGATTCTCGTGAAGTATCTACATACGAATTCCGTCCAAGAAGTATGACAGTTAGCTGTCCAGTTCTTAAATATCTCTGTTTATATGGTTGTTCAACTGTTGCTGGTGTTCTTAATCTCAGCAGCAGCACAAAACTTGAAAGTGTAGATCTTAGAGGAACTGGTCTCCAGACTGTTGTTCTTCCTGAGACAGATACTCTTACAGAGGTTTATCTCCCTGCACTTACTTCACTCACAGTTAACAACTGTCCTAATATTAGTACTTTCTCTCTTGCAAGTTATGGTAATCTTGTATCTATCAACACTGATAACAGTACCCTTGCACTTGATGTGATGGAGAACGCAAGTAATCTTCATAATCTCACATTGAATAACATCAATATCACTACTACCTCAAGTAATGCTGAAGATATTTATGCTATTCTTGCTGATCCTGATATCACTTGTAATATAACTGGTAGTATCTATCTTGATATGGAGTTGACTTCAGCACAGAAAGCTGCTTTGACTGAGAAGTTTGGGTTGAGTGTATTTGCAAGTAATTCAGCATTCTATATCTCATTTGATTCTACTCCTATCACTACAGTTACTTTAACTCCTTCTGCAGAGACTATCGGATCTGATGAGACTATTACAATCGCTGTATCCTTCGATGGTAATGATGATGCTGGATTCTCATGGAATGTACAGAGCGATAATGATCTCACTTTAACAAGAACAGAGAAGTTGCTCACTATTGAATCTGGTACTATCACAACCGCGGAGAATGTCACGGTCACATATACATTAACCAAGGCAGACCTTACTACAATCACTCAAACAGTTAATTTGATGATCATGCCATATTCATTCTATGTAAATGGAACAAGCATTGGTGAATATGAATTCACTATGCTATATGGTGCTGGTGATTCCTCGGTTACTTATACTGATGGTTGGGCAATCACTTGCAATGATCCTAATAAGTCATTTAGCATCAGTTCAGCAACTCTCTCTAACGGTAATGTGGTGTATTCGGGAAATAATATAACTTCTATTACCAAGAGTAGTCTTGCAGCAAGTGGAACGAACAGCTATGATTTAGATGTAAATATCTCAGTTGACTCATTGACCGTTCCTTATAAGTTTACTATTAAGACTACTAAGGTAACTCTTGATATAGATAATATTTCTACTCTCATAGCAACCCATGGAGAAGGTAGTGTTAATGCTACATTCACTGTAAGTCCTTCTACTTATACAAGTAATATCACAATTACTTCTGCATCTGTGAACTCAGGGGATGGAACATATACGGTATCTAATGTATCAGCAAGTGGTTGTACTATATCCGTTACAGGAAATACTGCATCTGTAAGTAACAAGTTATTGACCGTTGTATATAAGATTAATAATGGATCTACAACTTCAGTTTCCCAAACGTTTGATGTGACTTACTTAAATCCTGGTGCTGCTATAGAGGCAACATATGAATTCAATGGGGATAGTGGTACTTATCAGAACTTTAATATGTTTACTTCTAATAGTAGTTTCGCAGGGTGGCCAGTAGATGGTAATAATGTTCCTGTTGAGCAGATATCTTGCTCGGTCTACTTCCCATCTTCTGGCAATACTTATAATCTCAGATGGAGTGGTGCTTCAAACCAGCCTCGAACAAAGTGGTATGGATATCATGATAACTCCTTTGGAGATATAACTATAAGAATTAATGGAGATTCTCCTAAGACAGTTAGTGTAACTATACCAAACAAGTATTTTGGGGCTACTGATGTTGCTGGACAGACCGTTTCTTGTAAGATTAACTTAACTCTTGCTGGACAGGACAATATGAGTAATCTTGCTTATGCTTGGAATGGTGTTACTAAGTTAAAGAGTATAAAGATCAGCAATTTAGCTGCATTTGGGGGAAATGTGTTTGAAGATTGTACTAACTTATCTTCAGTTACTTTACCAAACAACTTAACAAGTATATGGAGTAGAGTATTTGATGGATGTTCTTCACTTACTTCACTTACTCTTCCTGCAAGTCTTACCTATATCCATTCGTATGCATTCGATGGATGTGCTGTTACTGATCTTACTTGTCTTGCTACAACTGCTCCTTCTATATCTAGTTATGCATTTAGTGGTATCGCTCAAGGAGGTTGGTTAACTTATCCTAATAATAGTGATTACTCTTCTTGGTTGACAGGAGGTACTTATTTGACGGGTTGGAATACTACAGCTGCGAATGATATCCACCCTACATTATGGTTTGATATTACTGATCTAGGAAGGTCGGATTTGAATAAAGTTTATGTCGGTCAAAAATATGATCAAACCACTTATCAACCTTTACCTCAGGGGGATGTGGTTATTCCTGATACAATAACATATAGAGGAAAAGTCTATCCTGTTACTGGTATAGGATCTGATGAAGCATATTGGGATGGATTTTATCACAACAACTATATCACATCTGTTACTTTTGGAAATAACATGAAATCGATAGAAATGAATGCATTCTCGGGTTGTACAAACCTCGAAACATTAACTATAGGAAGCGGCGTTGAATATATTGGTGGTGGTGCGGTTATAGGGTGTATAAAAGTAAATACCATCTCAATTAATAAGTCGGTTGCACCTGAGGTTGATGAAGGCGGGTGGAGCTCATGGGGGGATGGAACTGATACAGCTGGCTATAGTTCGGGAACCACAAACGTTCTTTATGTGCCACAGAATGCTACTGGTTACAACACCCAGGGTTGGACAGAATTTCTTTTAAATCCTTCCTACGGTAAATTCACAGTAAGTAAAACTCTTTAAAGGATCTGGGTGAGTGAAATCACCCAGATTCACCAAATATATTTTATTAAATATGAAACAATTTAATGATTATCTTTTACCAGATGTTGGAAAGTGTTTTAAGTCAAATGGAGTAATCTCTTTCAGAGTTGCTTCAAATGCAGAATACGAGGAGATTCCAATAAACAAAAACAATATACAAGTCGTTGGAGAATATGCATTCATCGATAAGAAGTTTGCTGTACAGGGGAAGACATATAAAGATCTCAAGACAAATCTCGTTAAGAAACTCTTCTCAAATGATGATCAAATCGCTATTATCCTTAACAATGATTCTGAGATGATGCAGTATATGAATGATTGGAGAGATTGGTTTGGAGAGATAGCACACAAAATAATTGGATAATACTATGAATTTCACTATTGAGGAACTCACATATTCAAAGACTGCAATAGATCATAATATTGATAATACTCCAGGGGAGAAAGAGTTAAAACAACTAAATAAACTCATAAAGACTCTCCTTCAGCCAATTAGAGATGCTTATGGTTCACCAGTTTATGTAAATTCAGGGTATAGATGTGAGGAACTCAATAAACTCGTTGGAGGATCTAAGACCAGTCAACACAAGAAGGGGGAAGCAGCAGACATAACCTGCGAGGATAACAAGAAACTGTGGGAAATAATAAATCAAATGATAGAAAACAAACAAATAACAGTAGGTCAACTCATTAACGAACACGATCTGAGTTGGATCCACATAAGTTTAGGAAATAAAAATCAGATATTTGCGAAATGAGAGATATATTAAGAAACGCAACAATAGGGAATGTGTGGTTTCACATACTTGCGGCGATCTCAGTGATCCTTTTAATTGCATCGTGGTTTGTTCCTCCTATGGCAGTGATAGATGCGTCCGTACTGGCAGCTGTGGGAGAGTTATTTGCATTCGCTGCATTAGGTACAGTGATTCATGCTATAAACAAGGGTAGACAGGTTAAGATGACCCATGGTAGTACTACTCTTGCAGTAAACAAAGAAGACGAGGAACCTGCTGAATAAACTCGGGGAGTTATCTCCGATATTCTTTCTTTTTATATATTTGTTGTGGAGGTCTATACGGATCTCCACTTTTTCTTTAATATCTCACTATCAATAGGATTACCATCCTTATCATAGAATCTTTGATGACTCTTGGAACTACGGATAGAGTATTCCTGAGTGATACCAGTCTTCCACTCATATACTATCTTAAATCTTCCCCAACCAAATCTACTGACTATGATCTTCTTGCAGTACTGACGGAGTAATTCCTGCTCTTTTTCAGGAGATATCTGAGTGGGGGTGATAGAACCATCATAAGCAAAGGAATTGATGAAAATAACACGGTTTATGATCTCATTAAGACGTGAATTCAAGTCTATCTCCATCTCTTCTATAGATGCAAGGATATCCTGATTGTCATCTATCATCTTATCTCCTTCACTCTCCGAGAGTCTTCCTTTGATGATTCTCTGGTTGATCATCTTATTCTCCTTAGCGATCTTATCCTTCTGTACCTCAGCTTCAGCGAGTTTCCTCTTTATGATCTCGGACTCTTTATATAGAGAATCTCTCTCCTTGTCTTGATTGACTTCTACATATCCACTATTAATATAGTTGTGGAGAACGTATGATGTGAGTCTATCCATAGTATCCATATTCACTGAGAGGGTACTCTCATCATCGAGATATCCTCTTCTTGAATACCTATTATTAGACGGACTAGGGGTCATAGCAAATCCCTTATCAGTATAGAGAAGTCCATGACAGAGATAAATCCCCTTTGTAGCAGACTTCCTACCTATCTTCCCACGAGCTTTCTTCCTCATACTCTCACACTTGTTCCAGTCCTCGTCTGAGATAATCCTTGGGTAGATCCCTTCTCCCTTATATCGACTCTCCCTAAGGGCAGCAGATACATAATATATGGATGCGATGATCTTACTCCCACTCCATACTCCTCTTTGCCAAAGATCCCTTCCTATGAATCCACAGGTCTCCCCATCGAGATATCTCCTATAGATTTCTCTCACTATATCCGACTTCTCAGGATCGATACGGATCGTTTTATCTGGATTCAGGGAGTATCCGAAGAGTGGAATACCACACGTGAGTTTACCCTCCTTACGACGTTTTTCCTTGCCTCGGAGGATTCTGGAGACCCTCAGATATCCCTCGTTTTCTGCAAGAGAACTGAAGATACCGAAGAATATATTAGCAGTCTCGGATATAGTCCCATCATCCTTCAGGAGTTTGAAATAAGGATTTAATACAACTAGTTGGACTTTATGTTTGATAAGATAATCCCTGATAGAGTACACTACCTGAGCCCTTCTGGAGATACGAGAGATCTCATAAGAATAGACAGCATCTATCTCAGGGTCAGTATCTATATAGTGTTTGAGTTTGTTTAGACCACTCCTCTCTTCTTCAGAGAGTTTAGTAGCAGATTCCTTATCTTCGATGACTATGATATTCTCTTCAGAATACCCATCGTTGATAGCAGCTTCACGGACTTTAACCGTTTGTTGATCAAGGTCTTGGGATATGGTTGAGACCCTGATGAGAAGTACACACTTATTCATATCTATTTATGTATATAGGTTTTTGTAGGGTAAATATACATAAATATTTGTGGTTTTTTATAGTCCCTTTAAAAAACGAGCATCAAAAATCACAATTATTATTGGCGGTTCATAACTTGATCCATATTTTCGTGGATCCTATAAACAACTTCCGTACCTTTATGTTGTTGAAGTTCATCCCAGGGTACTTCGTCGATTCTACTTGCTAGTCCACTCGGACACATACTCCTTAATAGACCCTGGGATACTTCAACTTTTTTTTTCTACATAAATTCCCAGATCGTATCCTCGTCGTAGTCGTGTCCTCCTGTACCGAGATCAGCACTGATATTGGTCTCGAAAGGATTTCCGTCATAGAGGATACAATCAGCTGGGATGAAATAAGGGAATCTCTCTACCTCATAACTACTCTTGATCAACTGGAGTTTCTTGAGATCGAATTCCTCGTTGTCTGGTATCTCAACCCAGTATGTGAAGACTTCGGTTGGGAGAGTCACCGTACGTATGTCCACAGGAAGTGGATGATCTCCTTCATCACTGAACAACTCGTGGAAGTACTTGTCTGTAGTTGCATACTTGCCTTTCTTCTTTATGAGATTGTCTTCCCCATCATCTACGTGGAGTTCTTCGAGAGAATCCCATCCTACTACGGTATAGTACTCAGAATCAAAGTCCTTGTCGGTGTTACAATAGTCCATCACCAGAGGACGACCTGTGATTGTGATTTTGATCTTTTTCATTAGTCTGTGATTTTTGCGTGTTCTTTAATCTTCTTGATAATCTTCTCCAGTTCTTTCTTGGATATAGCATTAGTACCAGCATATCCTTGTTGTCTAAGATAGAGATAGTTCTTTCCCATACCCTTTTCTCGATTGGAGAGAGTTGTAGTAGTATTTCCTTGTTTTACCTCAGTACTTGCGATATGATTATCGATAAGGGAAATCATATCATTGACTGTTTCAATAGCACTCTCAGCATCTTCTCCTAAAAGGAATAACATAACTCCATCAAATCTATTATCAGTGGTCATAGTGAAGAAGTATCCCAAAGACTCACTGTGTTTGAGATAGATGGACATCATTCGGATTGTTCCAATCTCCTCAGACTCTTTCTCGGTCTGGTGAGTGACATTCAACTGGGAATAACCAGAAGTTACTCCCAGAAGAATAAACGATAAGATAAATAAGATCTTTTTCATGTTTTTAATGTGTTATTGCAATATACTTAGCCATTTTTTCAAGATCAACTCTGAATATTAACAGGACACTGTCTTCTGGATATCCTTCCTCAGGACCAAGATCTGAGGAAGATACTAGTTGCCATCCATAATAGGTAGCTCCTGCAATTTCATTGTCCATACTCGCCTTTGGTACAACAGAGGTTTTGCATCTAATAACGAGTGATTCATTTGAGTTGGTGTTTTTTGTGTTGTTTGACATAATAATTGAGTTTTTTAGTTAATAAATAGTTGAAATTAGTTTCACCTACATATAACAAAAACTCGAAAAAATTTAGTTCAAACAACAACTTTTTTAACCTCACTCTATATCATCATATTACTAAACTTTAGGGGTTGGTTCAATATATAATCTTAGTTCTTTGACATTTTGATACCAACAAATATACACAAATCACACCAATTTAACAATTCATCATTCTTGGGTTATTATATGTATAGAAAAGATGAGAAAGAGGGAGTTGATTCAATGGGCAGCGAGTCAACGTACCGGAAGAAAAATACGACTGAAGTCGATGTCTCTAATAACTGCTGCCCAACTATAGTTATTAGAGACTTTTTTTATACAAAATTAAAAGTAATAACATGAAATACTACGTATACATTCATAGAACCCCAAGTAATAAGACATATGTGGGAATCACTAAAATGAATCCTGAAAAGCGTTGGAAAAGAGGATTGGGATATAGAGGAAATAAACATTTCTACAATGCTATACTAAAATACGGTTGGGATAATATTTCACATGAAGTGATCGAAGTGTATACTGAAGAGTGGATGTATGAACTAGAGAAGGATTTGATATTCATGTTGAAATCAGCTGATTCTAATTTTGGATACAACAAGAGTATTGGAGGGGAGAGCATAAGATTGAAATATGAAACAGATGGAGAGAGAAATGATGCATCACGCAAATACAATAAACGATATTATCAGCATCATAAGGAGGAGCGAAAGAGGTATAATCAACAACATAAGGAAGAGATAAAGCAACATATGCAACAATATCGTCGACGATACAATCAGGAGCATAAGGAAGATATAATAAGGTATAATCAACGATACAATCAGGAGCATGAAGGGAAGAAAAAACAGTATAATCAACAATACTATCAGGAGCACGAAGAACAGAGAAAACAGTATGGAAGGGAATGGTATAAAAAGAATAAGAAAACAAATAAATAAACTAAATACAGATATGAATGTGAATAATAAAAACTATGATGAATTAACTGATTTGTTCTACACTTGGTTAAGTATTAATGATTTAGATGAATATGCTATTGTTGATCCCGAAAGGGCCGCTGCTTTTGGATTTTATGTAGCAAAAAATAGTGATATTCGAGATATCGATCAGTGGGATATACGCGGTTATATCCAGTTACAATTAAATACAAACGAATTATTCGGAACAAGAAAATAAATAAACTATTAAGAATATGGAAAACGTAAGAGAAAACATGATTAAAAGTATCAAGAAGTATATCAAAACTGGAAAATATGGATATCTACTAAACGATTCAGATGATGAGTACAGCAGAGTGATGATCGTAAAGACAAATGAAGAGATTGACTGGGAAAAGGATGGATGGAATATGTGGATCGTTGAAGAAGATCAGTGTTCTATTCAGGTAGTCAATAACGAAGGAGGTACTGATTACCATATCCTTCACCCAAAGGAAGAACTCTGGATGTTATTGTATTTCGATGTAGTACTCGCTGGAGAGAAATTAAAATAAATGAATGAAGAAATGAACAACTATACTTTAGGAGCAATAAATCAAAGATTCGATAAGAATGGAACTAAGATAGTCCAATTGACCGATGTAAAGGCAGGGTTAGATGGACTTCGTAAGATCTCCATCCAACAGAATCGTGAGAAGGACAGTGCTATTGCACTCCTCCCTTATCTTGGTGAGAGAGGTACTTACACCCCTTCAAACGTGTTCTTTATCGATATTGATACTACTGAGGGAGTAGATAATCTCGTTGATAATCACGAGAAACTCTTCTCAGTGATACCTAATATCCTCTTCATTCAGAAGTCCTTTAGCAATAAACTACATATCTGCTGTGTACATAAGGAGACTTATGAGGATCCAAAAGACTGGGTCTATAACACAAAACTCAATACACTTGCTATCGTAGAACTCATTAACAAGATCTTTGGAGTTAATTACTACCAACTTGAGAAGGGTATAGATACTCACTCATTCAACTGGACTGCACTTCTCTATATCTCTAATAATGAGATCCTCTTCAATAACATGTGTTCTCCTATTTCCCTTGACAAGAAGTCAATCAAGACTTTGAAGATGAAATATGAGGAGTTATTTGAGGAATACAAGCAGAATTCTGAGAAGGTTAACACAGATGGTAAGTATGAAGATGGAGATAATGCTGATAAACTCAAGATAGACAGAGATGTTAAGTTGGGAGAATGGAGTGGAAACGATCTTAGATGGAGAATCTCTCGTATTGCTGAGGAGATCTTTGGAGAGGATGCTAAGTCCTGGTGTGATAGACACTTCTACTTCGAGAATGGCAAATCTATATATAATAAGGTAAAAGAGGACATTCCTATCAGCTATCGTGTACTTGAGTGGTTGATGATCAATGGGTATATCAATGTGAAACCTATGGAACTCTCTGCTCAGACCGAGACTAATGAAAAGACTATCAATATGGATTCCTCTGAGTGGATGTCAGATTATATCGATACAATCTTGGAATATATTGAGAAAGAGAGAGTTTTGACTATCGAAGCCCCAACAGGAGCTGGTAAGACTACTATGATGTTCAAGATCTCACAACACTTCAGAGAACCTCTTTATATCGTTCCCTATAACGTTACAAACAACCTCTATAGTCCTATGAATATCGTTTCTTCTCAGACAAGTAACGAATATAAGAAAGGAAAACCTAATGTGATGATCTGGGATCAGTTCTGTATTAGATTTAGAGATATAGACCCCGATATCATCTTCATTGACGAGTCTCATGAATTATTCTTGGATAGAACCTATCGTGATAGTGCTATTAAGACCATGGATCTCCTTCGTACTTGTTTGATTAATGGAAAGACCAGAGTGGTGTTCGTGAGTGCTACTCCAACTGCTGAGGTACAGATGTATAACAGTTATGTATTGAAGTTCAACAAACCCGATGAAAGAGACGTTAAATTCGAGGTTCACTTCGCAAACGACACAGCAAAGTGTTTTATGAGAGATCTTCGTAAGGGAGGATTCGATAAGGTTTGTGTGTTCTCCGATCGTGATGCTCAACTCGGTATGGCGAATGCATTGGTAAAAGGCTATGACTCAACAATATATCATTCAAACTATAGAGATAACGTGGATAGATTGAGGAATACAGAGATGTTGGATCATAAGGTTTCGTTCTTGACCTGTATTGCTTTTAGTGGATTGAATATCAGGAATAAAAATGAGAAGATCCTTATAGATATCCGTTATGTTGATGGTGAAGCAAGTCTTCATCAGATCATGCAGATCGTGGGAAGATTTAGAAATAATAAGGACATAACTGTCAGAATCTACGTGGATGGGAAGTATGGAAGTGACGTGAACCTTGACGAGACCTTTGAAGACGCAAGAATTATCATTGAGAATGACTCTTTGGAGGTAGTGAATGACTATTGGAAGAGAATGAATCGTGAAGACGTGCAAAACTCTCTTAGAGAGATTGAAGCATTCTATAAGGGTCAGACAATACCTAATTTAGTTGGCGTGTTAAAGAAGAACTATCCTGTGAAACTCTATAAAGATGAATCAAGTGATGGATACAGCAATACCGATCCTGAGAAGAAGATCCAGTCTGATCTATTTAAGAAACACTTTTTAGAAGGGACAGAAATCGATTATGAGAATAAATATATAAAGGAATGGTACAGAGATCTCAAGAATATCTCTTCATCGTTCGGAATTGACTCTGAACCCTACTTTAAGAAGTTGATTGGTGAGGATTCTAAGAAGAGTGATAGGTTGGTTTCTACTATTTTGAAGGATCTCGATGGGATTCTTAGAGTTATCTCGTTTGAGGATGCTGGTTGGGAGGAAGAAAAGAAGAAGAGAGAACCTCTATTAGAGAGTATTAAAGGATCTAAACTAACTAAAGCGTTAATGGCTCGTTTTAAGAAGTCAGATGAGTGGAGAGAGAAGTACAGTGGATGGGATATAGATGATGTTATAACCGACTATGCAACTGAGTTAGCACTTTTATTTGGTGACCATCAAGATGGTAGATCTAAAGGTGGTAGTGTTAGTAAGAGAAATGCAGTTAAGAAGATAACAGATGGAATCAATGTATGGGATAGTTGTAAAGAAGCGAGTAATGACCTTGGATGCGGATTAAATACAATAACTAATCGAATAAAGAAGGGTCTTATATGGGAATGCTAAGATTCGGAATTGGGAATTTAACTAACAGGTAATTATATTACGAGTTACTTAATTTCCCAATTTTTTGTTCACAATCACCTATATCTGCTATCTTAGATCAGTCCCAATTTAATTTCACAACATATTAAGTGCTAGAAAGTTAAATAATCGACTCATATCGCTTATTATATTTATAGTATAGAAGATTCATTTCAGTTCATTTAACGTTCAGTTAAAACGATATGGTTTTGTGAGTTTGCCATATTTATATTTATTTATTTAGTTTATTTAGGGTCGGATCCGTTACAAAGGGTAACGGATCCTTTTGTTTACAAATGCAGAAAAGAAACTTATTATATATATAGATAAGTAAATAAACAATTAAATAAACAATTTATAAATTATGAAAGCAACAGTACACAACAACATCGAGATTAAAATCACATTAACCAAAGCATCAAAAGAATATTTATTCTACTTAAACGATATTCTTCATGGATTAGCAGAACACTGTGCAGCAGTATTTGATTTCTCCGTTCAGAGACCCACAGAAAAGGACATTCTCAATATTGACGTTCGTGTATTCGGATGTACAAACGAATTCAGATTAAAACTCTATAATGTCCTCAACATACTCTTCAAAGACGATTCCAATATCTTCAATTATGAGACAGTCAAATCAGATTCATATGTATATGATCCTGAGAAGATCGAAGAGAAGAACCTCAAACAATGTGACAAGATCTTCGAAGTAGAGAAGAAATAAACTAACTATTCTAAATGCAAGAAGAATGGCGAATTATCGAGGAAGCACCTAACTATGAAGTCAGTAACTTAGGAAACGTCCGAAACAAAAAACTCAAGAAACCAGTACGACCCTTCACAAACAACGCTGGTTATCTCCAAGTAGTAATAAGAAGCAACAAGAAAAACCTGTACCGTCTGGTTCACAGGCTTGTTGCTATTGCCTTTATACCCAATCCCAATGGATATAGCGAGATCAATCATAAGGACTTCAACAAGGACAACAATACTGTCGAGAACTTAGAATGGGTGTCTCATACAATGAACATGAAGTATAATATCCATAGACTGACCAGTGAAGACAAGCTGATCAGTCTTATTACTAAAGAAGTCAGTAAAGTAATTAGAGATAATATAAAAAGATACGTACAAGCATATGCCGACGATCAATAGAACACCAATAAGAGAGAAAAACGTTGAGTATCAGCATGAAGAAAACTCTGCTCCATACTATAACAGCAGATCATGGAGATATCTCAGGAAGTTCTACTACGATACTCACCCACTTTGTGAAGAATGTCTTAAACATAATGTAATAAGACCTGCAGAAGAGATACACCACAAAAGACCTTTCTTAACAGGTAAGTCTGAAGAAGAAAGATGGTCATTACTCCTAGACACCAATAACTTATATGCATTATGTAGATCATGTCACGATAAGTTACATCTAAAGGCAAAGAGATATAAGTTAAACTGTATAGATAACCTTACTGATAAGGAATACGAAGAGGATATCTACAATTACGAATAAACTCGATTTAAGAGACTTAAAAGACTAAGATGATAAATTATATTGCTTAGGGTGTTTAAGTCGATTATACGCGAAATAAACGACCAATACAAAGAAGTATGAAAACGTTAGTAGTATTACCATATAAACAAAAAGGATCTCAAGGTAATGAACTTAGTATTACTCTTAGAGGATGGAGAAAGTTCTGTCAATTCGATTATCATTTCATTATCATAGGAGAGTTCGAAGATAGTCTTAGAGAAGAATATCCTTGGGTTGAATTCATATATTCTAAATGTAAGGATAAGATAGAAGGACAATATAATCAACATATAGATGTACAACATTGTATGGAGATAGTAATGGATAAGTATTCTAATACATATAATGGATTCATATGGATAGCAGATGATAACTATGCTATCAAACCATTTACGTTAGAAGATATAACTACAGTACATTATCTATTACCAGAGTTTGTAGGTAAGAAAGAAGATCCAGTATCATACTGGAGACACGATAAGTGGAAGACAAGACAGTTACTCGATAGAGAGAACCTACCACACATCAACTACACAACACACTATCCATGTTACTTAGAGTTCGATAAGTTAAAAGTAATTTGGGATAAATATAATATGAGGAATGTTAGTTACGTATTAGAAGATATATACTATAACTACTTCGATCACGAAGATCCTATTCAGGTAGATACCATACGATTAGGTGTATGGGATGACGAAGGATTCATAGATAAGTTCAGAGAAGCTGTAGATAATCCTAACATTAAGTTTATGTGTAATAGTGTAGAAGGTTGGAGTGTCGAGATGGAAGTAGAGTTAGTTAAACTATTGAAGTAAGATTATTATTAGGGTGACGTGTCGCAAAAATTTTTTGAAGACCCCCGGGGATGGTTTTGTTTTTCGCAGGCCGCTTTGAATACCACCCCCAGTTTTCTTGCAACACAAACGAGTTTTTTCAAAAATTAACCTAATTAATTGAGAAAGAAGTAAATAAAAATTTTTAATAATGGTTACAGAAGTATTAAAAAGATACAGTAATTACAGATCAGAGATTCAGGAGTACATGAAGTACGTAGTCGAGTCACTTATAGAGAGATACGGAGAGATTTCCGAACACTACATCATCTCACTTGACATCCTCGCAATGAATCTAGATATTATGTACAATACTAAGAAGGAAATGGACACAAAAGGTTTTCAACACGAAGACCACCAAGGAGTTCAGAGAAAGGCAGGTTGGATCCAACAGTTCAACACTTCACAACAAGCAGTCTTCAAGATCATGCACGACTTTGGTTTGAATCCAATGGCAGCAAGTAAGATCAAAGACAATAAAAGAGAAAGAGACATTCAGAAATTTATCGACAGCTTATCACAGTAACCTATGACCCAATACGACTTAACAAAACCTTACATCCAATACAATGAAGATATTCTTACAGGAACCATTCCGTCTTGTAAGAATATCTTTTTGGCATGTGAGAGGTTTAAGGAGTGGATGTCAAGGGATGATATGTATCTCGATTACGATGAGGTGGATAAGAGGATCAGGTTCGTCAGCAAGATCAAACACTTCAAGGGTAAGTCTGCTGGTCAGTACTTCCATCTTCTACCATACCAGCAGTGGATCTTCGCCAACATCTTCGGATGGAAGTGGAAGAAGAACGGTTTTAGAGTGACAAGGAAGGTACTCCTCTTCATGGCAAGAAAGGGTGGCAAGACAGCTCTTGCAGCAGCATTGTGTCTCTCTCAGATGATCCTGGACAAGAACCCTGGACAGGAGATCGACTTCGTTGCGAATAACGGTCAACAGGCAAAACTCGGATTTGAATACACCAAGAACTTCGCAGAGAGTATCGACCCAGAGAATCTCATCTTCCAGAGATACAGGGATACGGTCAAGATGCCAAGAACCAAGTCTGAGATCTGTGTGAGGAACTCCGAGTCCATGACATTGGATGGTTTGAACTCTTCGACCTTCATCATGGATGAATTCCACGCAAGTAAGGACTGGGATCTTTACAATGTGTTAAAGTCCTCTCAGGGATTCCAGGAACAACCACTTGCTATCGTGATCACTACCGCAGGATTCCTACTCGATGGTTATCCACTCTATGAAATGAGGAAGGTATGTATCGAGATCCTCAAAGGGATCAAAGAGGATGATTCTCAGTTCAGTGCATTGTATGAGTTAGAGGAAGATGATGATTGGCAACACGATGAAGACTGTTGGATCAAAGCCAACCCTTCACTGGGTGTCACTAACACCTATGATTCCCTCAGAGAGGATGTTGTGGGTGCTATCAACCAACCAAGTACTGAGTATAATGTAAAGACCAAGAACTTCAATATGTTCTGTCAGAGTAACTCCGTATGGATCCAGAACAAGTACATCGAACGCTGTATGCAACCAGTTAATCTTGAAGACTATAAAGATGAATATGTATATGGAGGAGTTGACCTTTCTGCTGTGAAGGACTTGACTTGTACGAGTATATGTATTCCACCAAATGAGTACAGAGATAAGAATCCCGATAAGTACATCTTCAAGACTTGGATCTATGTACCGGCAATTGCTATGGAAGAGTCTGTAAATAAGCATCTTTATAGCGAATGGGTCAAAAATAAGGAAGCAACTCTTACAGAAGGGAATGCAGTTGATTATAATTTAATATTAAAGGATCAAGTAGATCTTACAGATATTATAACCTTCGGGAACATCGGATATGACTCATATAACGCTACACAATACGTTATACAGGCAACTAATGCTGGTCTTCCTATGCAACCATTTGCTCAGGGATTAGGTAACTTCAACAAACCCACCAAGTTCCTCGAGATGCTAATCATGACTGATAAGGTAATCATAGATACTAATACAGCAGTCCTCTGGAGTTTCAATAATGTAACCCTGAAGTACGATTATCATGAGAATTGCAAACCAGATAAACCCACTCAGGAAGCAAAGATTGACCCGGTGATCAGTATGACAGAAGCTTTAGGAACTTATTTAGCAGCAAGTGGTTACGATGCTCAGATAGTTTAATATTTAACAAATGAAAAACAATAGGATTATTATATAAAGAGAGAATTCTTTATAAACAAATATTCACGTGAATAACAATGGGATTATTTTCGAATTTATTTAATAGAAACGTAGAAAAGAGAGACTCAGAACCTGCATCTCAACCATCTCAACCAGAGATTGAGGTAACAGTTCCTGTGGGTCTCGAATTCCTTTTCAATAGAAAGAACGGTGAAGCAACTACCGTTTCAGCTTATTTTGCTGCCACAGAGATCATTTCTAACACAATGGCAACTATCCCTATTCATGTCCGTAACGTTTCAGACAATAAGATCTTAGACGGACACTCAATCAACTTCATATGGAATTCAGGTCTTCAGACCAGATTCATGTTGATCAAATCTCTTGTTTGGGATATGTTAACTCACGGAGATGGTATTGCTTACATCAAGAGAGCTAGTGATGGTACTCCAATAGAACTTATTTATTGTCCTCATGGTAGTTATTCCATCATGTATAACGAAAACAACAGACAATTATATTATTTGATCCCTTCGATCAAGAAAGGAAAGATTGAACCTATCAATGTTCTTCATTTCATTAAGAACTCACACAATGGTGTTAATGGTATAGGTATCAGCCAACTCGCACTTCAGTCATTAAATCTTGCAAAAGCAACCAATAAGAGTGCTGAAAAGTACTTCGATGGTGGTTGTAAGATTGATGGTGTTCTTACTTCTACTCAGGTAATGGGTCAGAAACAGAAACAAGAAGCAAAGGAATCTTGGGAGAAGATCTATGGATCTTACGGATCTGGTGGTGGTATTGCAGTACTTGGTAATGACTGGAAGTATCAACCTATTGGTCAGAACGGTGAACAATCACAGATGATCCAGTCCAGAGAGTTCAATATCACTGAGATATCAAGATACTTCACTATTTCTCCTACTCTTCTTGGTGATCTCTCTCACACCCAGTACGGATCTCTCGAAGCTGCTCAGGCAGACTTCATTGCACACACTCTTTTCCCTTTGATCAGTATGATTCAGGACGAGTTGAACAGAAAACTCCTTAAACCTAGTGAAAGAGGTAAGATATTTATTGATTTAGACGAAGATCATATCTATCTCAGTGATAAGTCTTCAACTGCTACATATCTTTCTACCCTTACAGCTAACGGCATCTTATCAATCAACGAAGCAAGACATATTCTTGGTTTACAACCAGTTGATGGTGGAGATCAACATATAATTGCTTATACTGATATTAATCAAAACACAATTGAAAACAATAAAAATAAAGAAGAATAAACGATGATAAAAGTTTTTGCAAAATCTAAAGAATATGAGACATATGCAGCCAACGGAATCAACTCTGGCGAAGTATGTTATGTTGCAGAAGATAAGTCAGCTCACTTCAGAACCAATAATATCGATGGTACTGACAAGACTTATGATATGAGTGAAGGCAGTGCTGCTTCTCTCACATCTTTATCAGTTACAGAGAATGGTGTTTATGACACAACTGGTACTGATTACGATGGTTATGATGAAGTAACTGTTGAGGTTCCTGCAAGTGCTGTTGTAAGTGGTTCTAAGTCAATCACCGAGAACGGTTCTGATATCGATGTTACAGAATATGCTAAGGTTAATGTAAATGTACCTATCCCTGCTGGTTATATTGTTCCTACAGGTGCTAAGTCCATCACTGAGAACGGTACTGATATCGATGTTGCTCAGTATGCAACAGTTAATGTAAGTGTTTCTGCACCTGCTCCTACCTGGAATACATTAAGTGGTAATAATCTTGAAATGACTGTTGGTACTACCTATATCTTTAAAACAACATCGAGTAATGTTGCTATGAGTTATATATCAGCTGATACAGATTATGATGATGTTATCACAACCGAAGATGATTCAGTAACACTCGGTGTTTTAACCCCCAACGTTGAACACTATTTCACAGCAGTTAATGACGGTATAAGTGGTAATACTGCAATCATGCAGTTTAACCAAACTGGTGTTCAATATGCTGTATTATCTTAAATAACAGCCGCTTATTTAACATTTATAAAAAATAAATTTATTATTGAATAGAAACATGGAATATAGAAGGTTTACAAATACTGTAGAAGACAGAGACAAAGAGTCAAGAAGTGTCTCTGGTTATGCTTCTGTATTCAATTCAGAATCAAGAGATTTGGGTTTCTTTGAGACCATTGCTCCTGGTGCAATTACAGAGGAAACAATTAAGGAAAGTGACGTATTTGCTACTCTTAATCATGATCCAGATAAGGTACTTGCAAGAAGCAATCATGGTGTAGGATCCCTCGAATTATTTGTTGATGAAAGAGGATTACATTACAGATATGATGCACCTCACACAGATCTCGGAGATTCAGTACTTGAACACATCGATAGAGGTGATCTTACTGACGCAAGTTTCGCATTCACAATTGCAGACGAACCCGATGCCCAGAGATGGGAGAAGAGAGACGGAAAGATCTACCGAACCATATACAAGATCGATCGTTTATATGATATATCTAATGTATGGACAGGTGCTTACGCAGAAGCTTCTACACATAGAAATTCTCCAGACGAGTACGAAAAGTACATCAACGAACTCAATGCTCAGGAAGAGATAGCAAAGAGAGAAGCAGAACAGGAGAGAGTTAATAAGATCAACGAGAATCTTGATAATAAACTTAAAGAATTTTATAAAAATATAAAGATATAACTATGAAGTATTCTAACACACTTGAATATTCTGAAGCTATTGCAAATCTCGTAAAACGAAACCTTGAAATCGTTTCTCTTTGCAAGAAAGAAGAGAGAGAAATGAATGAAGATGAGGAAAAAGAGTTCGATGAGAACAAAGAAGAGCTTAAAGAATTAGAAAACGAAAAAGAAGAATTAGAAAAGTCTTTGGAAGAACAACCCGAAGATGAAAATAAAGAACAGAAATCAAATAAAAATATGGAAAAAATGGAAAAGAAGAATTTTTCAATTGTCGACGAGATCAGAAAGTCGATGGAAACACGTCAACCTATCGTTCTTAACAGAAGTGCTATCACTGTAGCTGCTGAAGGTGAAGATGTGGTTGCTACAGATGTTTGGGATGTTTGGGCACCTCTCCGTCAGGATAACGTTCTTGCTAACGCTGGTGCAAAGGTTTACACCGGTCTTGTAGGTGATGTTCAGATCCCTGTATTTAGTAAATGTTCAGTTGCATGGAAGGGTGAGACCGCATCTGCAACAGATGGTAACGGTTCATTTTCAAGCGTTTCTCTTTCACCTAAGAGAATCACTGGTAAGTTCCCTATCTCCCTTCAGTTCCTTGCTCAGACTACTCCTGATGTAGAAGCTGCTATCCGCAACGATATCGCTATGGCATTCAGCGAGAAGATCGAAGCTACCCTCCTTGACGACGCTCAGGGTTCAACAACTCAGCCTGCAGGTCTTTTCTACGGTTTAACTCCTGCATCTGTTAATTCTTACGCTCAGCTCCTTGATATGGAAGCAGAGGTTGAGGAAGACAACTACAAAGATTGCAAGTATGTTGTATCTCCTAAGGCAAAGGCTGCTCTTAAGGGTATGATTAAGGGTCAGAACGCAACTGGTATGGTAATGGATGGTAACGCAATTGATGGTACTGAGGCATTCGTATCTTCAAACGTTGAAGCTAAGAAGGGTCTTTATGGTGCATTCGATAACCTTGTTATCGGTATCTGGGACGAACTTCGTATTGACGTTGTTGCTGATTCTGCTACTCTTGCAGACGGTCAGATCATGATCATCCTTAACGGTTACGCAGATGCTAAACTTGTTCGTAGCGACGCTCTTGTAGCATTCGATACTACAGTTGCTTCTGGTAGTGGTGCTGGTCAGTAATAGATAAACTATGAAAGAACAGGGAGGTTATACCCTAACCTCCCTTTTATCAAAAACACAATTCAAACAAAATGAGTAATTATTTAACATTGGCAGAAATAAAAAAGCATCTTAATATAGATCCATCCTTCACAGATGACGATACTTATTTAGATACTTTATCTTATGTTGCTGAAGATGCAGTTGCGAAGTATTTGGATTGTGATCTAGTTGATTTGTACGAGAATGGAAGACTTCCAAAAGCAGTAGTCCACGCTATGTTGCTTTTGATCGGAAACATGTATAAATACAGGGAATCTACTACTTCTGGTCCTGTAAACGTAATTCCTCATTCATTCGATTTACTTTGTGATTTGTATAGAAATTTTAAGATAGATTAACATGAATGCAGGTGATTTGAACGAGTTAATTGATGTATATTCAGTTACTTATACGAAAAACAATTTCGGAGAAGAAGTAGAGACAATAGCAAAGAAATTTTCCACTCGTGCTTGTGTATGGCATCGATCAGGAGGGAGAAGAATGTCAAATGATTCGATAGTTTACGACTACGCAAAGACACTTCAGGTTAGATATTACGTAAATATTGACAACCATGATCTTATTCTTTGGGAGGGAAAATACTACCGGATCCTTGATATCGAACCTAACAAGAGAGATATGTGTAAAACAATAAATATAGAGGAGATAGTACAATAATGACAGATTCATTAAATATTGGTCAAGTTATATACACGACTTTGTCGCAAGATGCTGATATAAGTGGCTATGTAGGAGACAAAATATTCCCCGTTGTTGCTGTTTCACGTAGTGACAACAATCTTACTTCTTTAATGCCATTTATAATTTACCAGAGAGAAGGTATGACAGGTCGATCGACAAAGGACGGTGTATATGAGGATACCGCTCAGATCTCTATAAAGATTGTCACGGCAAACTATATACAAGGAATTGAGATTGCTACTTTGGTTAGACATCTATTCGAGGACAAGAAGATTAAGTACGAAAACATCACAATGTGTGATACTCAATTGCAAAATGCATATGAGGAATATAACGACAATTATTCTGCATATGTCCAATCACTTAAATTAAATACAAAAATATCATAATATAAAATGAATACACAGATTATAAAAGGAAAAGATTTGATGCTTTTTGATGGCTCAAGTTCACACAGTTTCGCTTACGCAACCAACCATACCCTTACACTCAGTGCTGAGTTAGCAACTGTTAGTTCTAAGGACCATGGTCTTTGGGATAGCGGTGAAGTACAGAAATTCAACTGGGAAATTTCCTCTGAGAACCTTTATACCGAGAATGATTTCGAAGATATGTTCGATCATTGGACTGCTGGTGACAAGATCACTGTTAAGTTCGGTTTGAAGTCTGAAGATCTTGATGGCATCGTTGGTGACAACTCTCACGACTATTGGACACTTGATACTACCAAGACTTACTACCAGGGTCAGGCAATCATAACTTCTTTAACAGCAAACGCTAACAACGGTGAGAACGCTACTTATTCAGTAACTCTTAAGGGTGTTGGTAAGTTCGAGAAGAAAGTTTCTGCTGCTCCCGCATCAGGTTCTGGTTCTGGAAACGCTCAGTAATAGTACAGATAGCGAAGTAGAGTTAACTACTACATAACATTGAAAAAGAGAAGTCTCTAGGATTATTATATATAGAGAGACTTCTCTATTTTTTTGAACAAATAAATATATAAAAAGAAAAAGTTATGAAGATTAACATTAAAGACAAGGAGATCGAGTTAAGATACACGATCAGAAGTATGATGATTTACGAGAACATTATGGGAAAGACTTTCTCCCCAGACGGACTATCTGAGATCATCATATATTTTTATTCTACAATTCTTGCATCATCTAAGGACACAACAATATCTTACGATGATTTCATTGATTGGTTTGATCAAAATCCAGAAGCATTAAACACTTTCTCAGACTGGTTGAATGACAACGTAAAAGTACTTGGTGATATAAGAAAAAAACCGAAGCTTCCGAAACAGAAGTAAAACTAGTATATCATTATCTGTTTAATGTGTTTTGCTTCCAATTCAGGATAGTTACAATACCATACTTTTTGGACGAAATGATGTTCAATGAGATAGATGATATAATAGAATGTATCCCATACTTAGATAGAGGAAATTGGGAACAATGCAGATTAAACACATACGTAACATCGATGATTGATCATAAAAAGGTCAAAATCAACGAATTTTTACCATTCCCTTGGGAAAGTAATAAAGTTACCAAACCAAGTAAGGGAAACATTGAGATATCCAGTGAAGATATCAAGAGACTCAAAGAATTAGAAAAACAATGGTCAAAACATGGATAATTTTGAGACAAATATTGAAGAAGTATACGAAAAGTTCTTACAACTCAATAGTCGTGAGATGAATAAAGCAATCAAATCTGCTTTGGTTGCTGGTGCTAAGGAGTTACGTAAGACTACTATCACCAATCTCGATAACTCTATCCTCGTTAAAGGAAGTTCTATGAATGATCTCCACGAAGGAGTCAGAATTGGTAAGGTTAAGGGAGAATATGGTGAAGATCTTGAGATATTAGTCAATATCATGGGTAAAAAGTACTACAAAGGAAGTGATGGTAGATTAAGATGGTTGGAAACAGGTACTCAGAATCGTCAAAACCTCACAAAAGGTGGCGCAAGACTCAATACTCCCAGAAATACAGGTCAGATCCAAGGAAGATACTTCTTCAGGAGCGCAAATGATAGCGTTATTTCGATCATACAAGCGATTTACGCGCGAGAATTGGATAAGGCAATAGAAAAGATCAACAAGACAAAAATATAAAGAAATAAGCGAATAAATGGCAGATTATGTAAGTACCCTCAGGGCCGACACTAGTCAACACGATAGAGCACTGAGTGATGCATCGAAAAAGGTTGGTGATTACAAGAAAGAGACAGATAAAGCATCTGCCTCTATTAATGGTATGAAGGATGCCACTTCACGTTCTACAAGAGAATTGATGAAGGAGATGTCTACCATGGAAAACCTTGGTCGATCAACATCAAATTATAAAAGACAATTAGCAGATATAACAAAACAGATCTCAGATCTCACTATTAACTATAGAAATATGTCCGAAGAGCAGAAAAATGGTGCATTTGGACAGGAAGTAGCAGCAAAAATCGAAGAATTGAAGAATAAAGCTGCTGAATATAAGGATGCTATTGGTGATGTGAGTGCTGAGATACAAAGATTATCCTCAGATACAGCTAACTGGGACTCTATGAAACAGGGAATAGATGTTGTTTCTTCATCCCTCCAAGCATTTGTTGCTACGGGTGTTCTTGGAGAACAGTCTACAGAGAGGTTGGTTGCTGTTATTGCTAAGTTAAAAGCAGTAGAAACTGCTACAAACGCAGTTATTAAGATAGGTAATGCTCTTCAGAAAAACTCAGCATTAATGCTTGGAGTAACCAAGGTTCAGGCACTTGCAGCAGCAAAAGCAAAGACATTAGAAGGTAATGCAACTGCAGTCGCTACTGTAAAACAAAAAGCATTTAATTTAGTTGCTAAGGCAAATCCTTATGTATTACTTGCTACTGCTGTTATAGGAGTAGTTACCGCATTAGCAGCATTTTCAAAAGGACAAGATGAAGCAACTAAGTCCATGTATAATGCCAATGAAATGAATAAGGCATATAAGGATAAGCTCAATGAAGTTGCTGGAGAAGTCGGATTAACTATCGGAAAATTTGAATCCCTTAAGTCTCAATACGAAAAATTAAAGTCTGTTGGTGAAAAACAAGAGTGGATTAATAAGAATAAGACAGCATTTAATGATTTAGGATTAAGTGTCACGTCCGTAAATGATGCTGATAATATATTCATCAAGAACTCCGATAAAGTTATCAAAGCCATGCAATTACGTGCTCAGGCAGCTGCAATTCAGCAACTTTATCAAGAGAAATATGCAGAAGCATATCAAAAAAGCATTAAAGTTGCCGAGGGAAGGAGTAGTTCTTTTGCTCCTTCCACTTTCTTCCGTAGAGATTGGAGGAAAGCAGGATTAAGCGATGGGGATTTTACCATGACAACAACAACACCTTTGTCTGTGGGTGCAATACCTACAACTCTTTTCGAACTCACCCCAGAAGGTGTTGCTAAAATGCAGGCATATTGGGAACAACAGGGTGCTAATGTAATGAGTTCTTTTACAGAGGGTGCTGCCGGTATGATTGATGATATGACTGCGATGATTCGTGAAGCAGAATCTCTCGAAAGTTCCTTTAAAACCACAACTACTACAACTACAACATCAGGTAAACAAAAAGAAGAGATAAAAGCACTTGAGGGATCCATAACATACATCAAGAATCAAATCTCAGAAACACAGAAGCTTAGAGATGCTGCTGTGGTTGGAACCGATGAATGGTGGAATCAAGTACATGCATTAGAAGCACTTAACGAACAACTTGAAGAAGCAGAAGCAAAACAAAGACGTTTAACAAGTAATTTTGAACCTCTTGCTCCTATTTCCAATCCTATTACTGCTCAAGCACAGGGACCAGCGATCAAATTAGCAGGAAAGAATCCTTACGAGAAACTCCAAGAACAACTTGCAGAATTTGAGAAGTTTTATGAGAAAACAATGGAGAATATTGCAGGTTATAGTGATGTATTTAATTCTATTGGAACCATTTGCAGTAATCTTAGTGGAGTTTTAGGAGAAGAAGGTGCTGCATGGATGCAATTTGGTGCTCAGGTTGCTCAATCAGTATCTAAGATGTTACCTCAGATTGCTTCATTAGTACTTGCTAATCAGGCAGCTGCAATCGCTGAAGGTACTGCTTCCTCCGCATCATTACCATTCCCAGGTAACTTGGTTGCTATAGCGAGTATCGTTGCAGAGTTGATAGCGATCTTTGCTGCTATTCCTAAGTTTGCTGAGGGTGGTATCATTGGTGGATCGAATTCCATAGGTGACTATAATATCGCAAGAGTTAACTCCGGAGAGATGATACTTAACGGTACTCAACAGGCAAAATTATTCAATATGATCAACACAGGAGGTCTTTACGGAAGCGATGAAGGTACTGGAAGTGTAAGTTTCAAGATTAGGGGTAATGATCTCGTTGGTGTATTAAACAATTATAATCGTAAACTAGCTAAGAGATAATATGAGTGTATATATAGGACAATTCAGTGATATCAATGATAATATATATCACGTTACCATAGATGCCCATTTAATATCTGATTCTGAAGAGAAATCGATAGATTTTGGGGAGACTCCCTGTATCATAGAGAGTTCTGATGAAGATCTTTTTGCTCCCATCAAGAGTAGAAGTTGTACAATAGAGATTCTCACAAAAGAGTGGATGTTTGACTTATATTCCCCTGTTGCAAAGGGAGTGTCAGTAAAGGTGAAGAAAGGGTTAAATACAGTGTTTTTTGGCTATTTAACGCCTAATTCTTATGATCAGTCATATACATACATCGATAACCTCACTTTAGAGGCAGTAGATGCTGTATCTGTATTAAAGGACTTCAAATATTCTTGTCAAGGAAGTATACCTGCTTATTTGAGTGTTAAAGACATTATTTTAACACTTCTTCGTAATGCGGGATACTCAGGTATGTTATATGTTCCAAACACTCTTACAGGATTAAATGGATCATCCAATGCAAACACGTTCAATAACTTAACTATTGGAGAGGGTAACTTCTTCGATGATGATGATGAAAAGACACCTTGGACACAATATGAAGTACTTGAAGAGATCATGAGATTCTTTGGTTGGTCTTTGTGTCCAGATGGAGATAATGTATATATTGTTGATTATAGGGTTATTGGACGAAATAATACCACCCCAACCTTCCTTGCTTATGAGATTCCAACAGGTACTCAGTCAAGTAATGTTACAAGAACAGACAATCTTAACATTACTAAATCAACATATGCTCCAGGAGAACCTTCACTATCAATGGAAAATGCGTTTAATAAGATCGAAATCAGCGATAATCTCTATGAAATCGAGGAAATTGCACCTGATATCTTCGAAGAGGACACACACATCTCTATAAACGAAGAACAACCATTTTCATTAAATCAATCAAAATGGGTTAAAACCACTGTTAAATCAAGATGGTTGAGACCAGATGAGGTGTCCTCTCAGGTTACTGGTTATGAATATCAGACTATTTGTAGAATTAAACCCGAAACTAACTGGACACATCACTTTTATAGAATGTCTTCACTCGGATCTACTCCTGTAGAGGTTATTAATCAGGATGGTAAGAATTACTATGACGGAGATATTGGTTCTTTATATGTAAATGGACCAATCAATCATTACATGAACACTCATGGTTGTTTGATGCAGCATTATGCATACTTAAAGAAGGATGCTAATCTTGTTCCTACCTCACTCGATTGGGAAGATTTATTGACATTCTTTGTTGTAAATGATAAGGTTAATACTAATGGAACTATTAATCCAGCAACATTCAGAAACCTTGAACTTCCAGTCCTCGAGTATAATGTTCCAGAGGAAGTAATGTTTAAACCTTCTTCAGGAACTAGTTGGATTACTATCTCAGGAGAATTGTTCTACCAATACAATGACGTAAAATACGGAGATAAAAACAAAAATACTCTTAATATCGTCAATACAACCAGTCATTATTACACAACTGCTCCGGTGGAAAAAAGTACAGATATAGACGAAATGCCATTTGATTTAACCACGAGAAGTTGGGTGAATGATCAAACTTATTATCCAGGGTGGATGGGTCAAGTATATAGGGATTACACGTATATACTTGGAGAATTTGGACAGGGATATAAGATGTGGAAGATGAAAGTCCAGTTGGGGGATAAGTATTGGAATGGAACTCAATGGACTTCAACCGATTCAACATTTTATCTCTCATATAACAACGATCCAGCAGGAGATGACGAGGAATATTTGCCAAAGTTCGGTTGGTGTCATCTTGTTCCTAATACAACTTTTCGTGATAAGGTTGGAGAAGATGCATATTGCATCCCCATTGCAGCAATTGATCCAAATGCCCCCGCAGGAGGACAGTTAAAGATTACTGTTTATACCCCAACATTTTATCCCAAAGAGGTCCTTGATTTCTTAACCGCCTGCGTTGGTGGAGGCGTAGATGTCAGTACATTTATTAATTGCAACTGGACAGATATCACCCCCGTAATCTATTGTAAGGATTTTGAGATTGGATATGTTTATACCGATACAAATGAATGGTATAGCCAACATAAATCAAATGAATCTAACTCTAAGGATGTTTTATATACAAATATCATCAATGACAACTATGTTAATGAGTTTGATACACTTGAGTTAAAAATCAACACTCAACAGAAGAATAGACCTATTTCGAGGAGTTATATCACATCCAATAACGGATATGTATATACTATAAAACACTCATTAGGAGATACTTACAAAGAGCAGGAAAAGAACTTAGTAGATCAATATTATGAACACTATTCTTCACCAAAGAGAAGATTCACGTGTAATATCAATAGTAAGCAAAATCCATATACGAAGGTCACCCTTGCCTCACTTGGAGGAAGATATGTAGTAAATGCTCAATCAATTGACTTAAAACGTTCTAATAACACTATTACGTTAATAGAATATTAAAAATATATAGTAGAAAGAATGAATTATAATGTAGTTTCACGTCCAAAACTCCCTAGAAACAAGTATGGGGAAGTAGAAAAAGCAGGAGGTGTTTCAGGTACTTCTTATTTCTCTGGTTCAACAGAATCTGGAGGGTCATCTGCTGATGTACAAATAGACACATTTAAGGGTTCAACAGCCTCCGAAGATGGTATCCAGGGTTTGGTTCCTGCTCCTAAATGCAATGTAAATGAACCGCTTGGTACACTCAACGATAATAAGAAATTCCTTAAAGGTACAGGTGCCTGGGTAGATATTCCTATTTCAAGATACACCACCGAAAACCCAAATAAAGATGGTATTACTCTTGATGGAGATCTCACAGTTACTGATACCTTATCTACTCACACTCTTAATGTTACAGGAGCAGCACACTTCTGGGAGTTAGTTATTGATAAAGTACGTTCAACCTCAGGTAACCTACTCATCACCCCAGCTGATTTTGTTGTAGATTATATTGGATCTGATGTTACTTATGATGTAGATCCAACCGAACCACCATTCACATCAATGTTTTACTATCCTTCTGATCAGACAGGTATCATTGGTTTAAGAGAATTATTTACCAATCAGAGTGTAACACAACTTAAAGCAAAGAGATTATACCAGAAGAACTCCGATGGTACTAATCAAATAGTTTCTGATTTTGAAGTAGGAGACATGGTGCGATGCAAAACGTTGAATCTCGACGAAGATAATGGTTTTGATAATAAGGATTATTGGACATTTGTTCTCGCAGTGGGTACTGAAACTTATAATTCAGAATCATGTATGTATATTGATGTGCTTTATCAATATACAGCAGATGGAAGTACTTATGGATTAGGTACTACTATTATTTATGACGATACCATATTACCAGCATTGGAATATCATGACAATGATTTGGAAATCGGCATCGGTGATGGTTATGGTACGGATAAAGTATTCATTGCTTCTAGTAATGTCTCATCAGGAAATTGTTATTTATCAATTGAGGATAATGACACTGGGGATTATTATGAAGGAAATATTACATGGGATGGTGTAAAATGGAATTTTGATTTGACAGAAAATTCAATTTATCCTAATACAACAATGAATGTCGGCAATTCATCAGATCCTCTTTACAATGGTTTATTAGAGTGTGTACAAGATAGCAGATTTTCAAATCCTATTATAAAAATTACAGATATTAATGGTTGTTCTTTAGATTGCTTCATGTATGCCGATGGTGTGTTCTATATTACAGATAAAGTTAGTCCTTCACCTGCATTAGAATCATTTACATTTGGTTATGGTACATTTAACCCTGCTGTTGGAGACAATTTAGTAGCTCTTGGTCATCTATGGGATGGTAATCGTCAAGATGCTATTCTTATTGCTGCTTGTGATCCAATGGACACTAGTTTAACAGCTCCAGCAATTGCTCAGTATAGGGGTATTAGAACATTCGAATCCCTCTCGAAATATCGAACAAATACTCTTGCTGCCAGTGGTAATGAGTTTACAGGTAGATTTCTTGTAGATTATCAGGGTAATTACATCGACATCAACGAAAAATTAAACATTTTCGTTGCTGATCTCACATCTGGTTTAGAGAAGGTCGGTATTCACTTAGATGGAGATAGTAGTACTATTAGAATGGTTGGATCTGTTGAAGTTCGTCAAAATCACGATGGAACAACAGATACTTTTACGGTGTGGGATGATGATGATAAATTAAGAGTACAAATATCCCCTGACGAGATTCCTGCAAAAGTAAATATACCTTCAAGTATCAACCCAACATATAATAGTTACTTTAATAGCTTGAATAATAGGTCAATAATTCCATCATCGGGTGAACACGGAGAATTAATTCAACATCATACATATACTGAATTTATATGGTCGTGGGATCACAGATGGCAGTATTATACACGAAATGCATATTTTGATTTTATAACATATGATGAATTAGGAAATTATAGCAGCGGTGATAAGATCTCATTAGATGACTTCTGGGCAAATATAGATTCTATTGCATATTTTAAGGGTAGTACCCGTATGACAGAGAGAGGAAATAATCAACAATCAATATCTAGTGTGATATTGAGATTACAATGTAACAGAGGTAATGGATGGGCAACTATTAATACATATAATATTACTAATAATGCATCTATTACTATTCAAAGTGAATCGGCATCAATTACTTACAATAATATGTTATTGAATAACTATACTCTTCCTTATACAGGAGAATATAGAATAGAAATGGAGATTGTCTATAATGTATATGCAAGTATTGTATTTACGGGTAAAAATGGTCAACAATCAAATGCTTATGTGGCGTTTAGTAATAATGTGAGAGGGGGGATAAAGGTGATTAGCCCAAGTAATGCTATGACCAGGATAGGTGCTAATGGTATCTTATTCAATACGTCTCAGACAGGACAGTACTTCTACAGTGGAAATGATGGTATAGAGATGAAATGGGGAGATGTTGGTGTAAGTCTTGATCAATATGGATATAGGAGATATAAGAAGATATATACTGTTTCAAATAGTGGAACAAGAAGTTCTTATTATTCTTATTCTATCCCTACAGATGCGGATGTGATTTTTGTTACAGGTAACTTTGTGAGACTTGTAACCAATGCAAGTAATACAATCCCAGAGGGAAAAGATCTTATTGTAGTTGGAAAGTCGGGAGGAGAAACGATAAGTCAAACTTTCTACCCATATACAACTTATGCATCTGCAAATCTTAATTCAATGCCTTGTACTGTTCATGATCCATACTCAGGAGAAGATGGAAGGGATTATGATGGAACAGCAACCAGTTATAGAAAACATTTTATCTACCACAACAGTGAATGGTGGGAAATATAAATAAAACATAAAGAATATGAGTGTAATAGAAGACATACAGGAATTACAGCAGGAAGTTACTTCATTAGGTAATAGAATGGCCTCTGTTGAAGGAGGACTCTCTACAGCACAATATAATATCAACCACAATAACAATGAGTTAGAGGGAGATATAAGTGATATTCAAGATGAAATTGCTGAGTTACATCAAGAAGATGAAGAATTGCATGATGAAATTCACCA
>Ga0265298_10001474_pt1 | contig 34921 bp, 19 predicted proteins | sample AusTroGonzalo_MG_3_FD_193486 | JGI IMG/M metagenome (GOLD analysis project Ga0265298, IMG submission 193486) | Bovine rumen microbial communities from tropical cattle in Woodstock, Queensland, Australia - Gonzalo_01 | ecosystem: Host-associated > Mammals > Digestive system > Stomach > Rumen ...
GTGTTTCATAAGACTCTTCCGATAGTTTGTGGACTTGATCCTTTTCCCCATATCCCAAATGGGCACCTCGAAAGGTGAAAAACACATAATGTCCACCAACCTTATTAACAAAATACGGAGCATTGAATTCTATGCTAAAGTGATCTACTAATGGGAACAGTATGTATCTCGTGATACTATCATTGATTCCTTTTGCAAAGACATTCACATAAACAGAATCGCCTCTTGCCATTCGCTTTTGGTTGTCTGCAAATATGCGTTGCTGATACTCAAGTATGGCTTGCTCCAAATCCGCATTGTTCAATACGAATTCGGGATGCATATCATCGTCGCCCTTTTCCTCCACACGGCTACAAGATGATAGTATTGCAAGCAAAAACACTAATATATATAATAAAGACGTTCTACTTTTCATACGCTCCATGTTTTTCAAAATTTTGCAATTATCACCTATTAATAGAACCCTTGCTTTCATTATACTTATTTTTAGGTTTATGAATTATATTTATTAATTGGTACTGCAAATATATAAAACAATGTGATTGGTTATAAAAGAAATGCAAGAAATTGTAAAAATATTACGATTAATTAACAAAACGGCAGATAAGATTTCTCACAACAAAAGCGCCGCTTTTCGATGGGAAAAGCGGCGCTTTGCTTATAGGAAATGATACTAATCACCTAAGAATTCCAAAACTAACGTCTGGCAGGGCTTCAGCTTCAAGTCCTTCGACAAGTCGTAGGTGCGGCCTGTGAGCACATCTTTCACCTTGGTTGCCGAACCAATCACCTCTGCATAGCGCTTCACAGGCATGACAGCAGGTTTGGTAGTGCCATTCAGAATGGTCATCACCGTGTTGCGATGCCATTGGCGAGCAATCACATAGATGCCGTTGTGAGGTATGAACTGCGTCTGCATACCACGGATAATCGTCTCGTTGCCATTGCGCCAATGCAGCAGATTGCTCAGCCAAGTGAACATCTGATCCTCGGTCTTCGTGCGACCTTCCTTCGTGAAAGCGCTGTGATCATCACCAGGGAATCCGCCAGGGAAGTCCTTGCGCACATAGCCATCGCTCTTCTCCTTCGTGCCGTTCATCATAATCTCCGTGCCATAATAAAGCTGAGGAATACGACGAACCGTGAGCAACAATGCCAGAGCCTGCTTCATAGCCAGCGAGTCCTCGCCATTGCCTAGGAAACGATCCGTGTCATGATTATCGAGGAAAGCCATCACCGATGACGGGTTCGGATAGAGATAGTCATAGACAAACGAGTTATACAGGCGGTTCATGCCTCTCCACCAACCATCCGTTTCCTCGTGCTTGGCAGAGTCCATACACTCCTGGAACGAGAAGTCCATCACGGTTTTCAGATAGCTGTTCACATCGCTCAGCTTTGAGTCCTTCTGCCATGAGGCCGTGTAAGCAGGCACCGTGACCCACGTCTCGCCCACCGTATTGAAGTTAGGATACTCGTCGTCCAGCTCTTTCATCCATTGCGCCATAGGCTCGCGGAAAGCGTAAGGATAGGTATCCATGCGGATGCCGTCGATGCCTGCCGTCTCTATCCACCAGATAGAGTTCTGAATCAGGTAGCGCATCAAGTATGGATTACGCTGGTTCAGGTCGGGCATCGTAGAAACGAACCACGCATCCTGTGTCTCCTTTCTATCCACCTCAGAAGCATAAGGATCAACCACTGGTGTCAGTTTGTAGCTGGTCTGCAGGAAGTCAGTACCGCGAGGATCACTTGTACCCTTAGAATCCTTCAACCATCCAGACAGGTTGAACCAGTCCTTTGAAGGCATATCAGCCACCCAAGGATGCTCAAAACCACAGTGATTGAAGATCATATCCATCACCACCTTCAGGCCTTTCTTATGGCAATCGTCTATCAACCGGCGATAATCCTCGTTAGAACCAAAACGCGGATCTACACGATAATAGTTCGTGCAAGCATAACCATGATAGGTTGACCACGTGTCCATCATGTCGGGAGAATCGTTTTCCAGAATCGGGGTAAACCAAAGAGCCGTGACACCCAGTTCATTGAAATAGTCCAGATGCTCGCGCAGTCCCTCCAGATCGCCACCATGGCGCAGCGAAGGAGCCTTGCGGTCTTCCTTATACTGGCGCATGCCCTTCACCTGAGGATTATGATTAGCACTCTGAGCAAAACGGTCAGGCATCAGCAGATAGAGCACATCGCTGATATCGAAGCCCTTTCTGTCCTCCCCTTTCATCTCGCGAGCCTTCAGTGTGTACTGCACTTTCTTCTTGTCGAAGTTGAGCGTCATGGTACCAGGCTGCGCATCCTTCACGTTCATGTACACCAACAGATAGTTGGGTGAGTCCAGTCGCACCAGACTATCAATGCGCACACCAGCATAATCAGTAGTCACCGATGTCACATCGCGAATACCTTTTCCATACACCATCAACTGCACCTGCGGATTCTTCAAACCCACATACCAGTCTGTAGGTTCTATACGATCAACAGATACCTTTGCCGCATGCATTGCGGACATCTGTGCCACGAGGGCCAACAACAATATGATTCGTTTCATAGTCTTAGTTATGAATGATTAGTGCAGATTGCGGATCAACCAATACACGGTCGCTATTCACCTCACCCAGTCCGTTCTCATTGATCTGTTCGTCACAGCAAACCACCTGATAACGGCCCTTGGGGATGTTTACCATCTTCGCATCACGGTTGGCATTCAGAATAACAATGATGTCGTTCCATTCGTCGCCACCAGCATGATTCTTCAACATATAGGCAACAACGCAGTCGTCATCCGTATCCAGGAACTCCAGATGTTTTCTCACCAGCTCAGCATCTCCCAGATGGAAGGCAGGATGATTCTTTCTCATGCCTATCAGGTTCTTATAGTAGTTGAACACCTGTGAGTACGTCTGTTTATGTTCCCAGTTTATCTGGTTGATGCTATCGGGCGACTCATACGAGTTATGCACGCCCTTCTTGTCGCGCAACAACTCCTCACCACTCAACATGAAAGGAACGCCCTGCGATGTGAACACGGCAGTCTGAGCCAGCAAGTCCAACTTAATCAGCTCATCTTCCTTGATACCCGGTATGCTCGAACGCAAACGGTCGGTCAGGCACATATCGTCATGACAGCTCACATAAGCCATCATCTGCGTAGGTTCCAAAGCATAAGGCTCGTCGGAATAGTTCACCTTCGTATAGTCCACCTGCGGATGTTCCACCATACCAGCGATGCCGGCCTTCAAGCTTTCTTCCATGCCAGGAATTCCAGCCAGGAAAGCGCCCTTTGTATCGTCAGAGAAGGGACCACGCAATGCATCACGCATATCATCGGAGAAAGCAGCGATGCCCGGCATCTGGCGGATATTTGCCTTCATGCCCAACAACTCATTTGGTATAGCGCAGCCACCAGCACTCCAACCCTCACCATACATAAATATGGCAGGATCAATCTTGTTCAGTTCCGCACGAATAGCATTCATGGTCTCTATATCGTGCACACCCATCAGGTCAAAGCGGAAACCATCAATATGGTATTCATTAACCCAGTACTTCACACTCTCTATCATGAACTTCCTCATCATGGGCTTTTCGCTGGCAGTCTCATTGCCGCAGCCAGAGCCATTCGAATAGTAGCCCTCCGCTGTCTTACGATAATAGTAGTCGGGATAAGTCTTCTGGAAGTTACTATTGTCTATGTTGTAAGTATGATTATAAACCACATCAAGAATCACAGCGATGCCAGCCTGATGCAGAGCCTGCACCATCTGCTTGAACTCCGTGATGCGAGTCATGGGGTTATAAGGGTCAGTAGAATAACCACCCTCCGGCACATTGTAGTTCACAGGATCATATCCCCAGTTGTATTGTGGTTCGTTCAGACGCGTCTCATCCACCGAACCATAGTCATACGAAGGCAGGATATGCACAGCATTCACGCCCAGTTCCTTCAGATGGTCAATAGCCCACAGCTCTGTTAGTGCCAAATATTTGCCTGGATACTTTGCGTCCTCTTTAGCTATTGAGAAGTCGCGGTGATGCATCTCATAGACGATGATATCGTTGAATGGTCGGTGTACAGGCTTGTCTGCCTCCCATCCCTTGGGATTGGTCTCCTCCATATCCACGATAACGCCCTTCTGTCCGTTCACCGTCACCGCCTTCGCAAAGACACCAGGCGACGACTGACCGTTTACAACGAACTCATAGGTCTTACCCTTCTGATTTCCTTTAGCAGTAGCAGTCCAAATAGTATCCGCCAATTGCTCCATCTGAAGGGTATCCTCCCCTACTACTACCTGACAGGTAGCATCTGAAGGTGCGAAAAGTTTAAAAACCGTCTGGTTTGGTGAGTAGGTAACCTCATCAAACGAGAAACTCTCTTTCACTGGTTCACAAGCAACAATAAGCGCTGCCATTCCTGCTAATACTGCTTTTTTCATAGGATTATTTAGCTATGAGCGACACGGCAAAGCCACCTCCAGGCGCTTCGGTGAGCTTCAGCACATCACCCTGTTTAACAACTTTCTTCGTGATAACATAAGCTTTAGGATTCTTCTCGTAGTGAGCATCCTTTGCATCCGCATAGATGGTACAGTCGTATTTACGACCCTTGTCCAGGAAGTCGAGCTTGATGACAGACTTATGTCCGTTCTCGTCGCACTTACCTCCAACAAACCAATTGTTCGTTCCTTTGGCTTTACGAGCCACCGTAATATAGTCGGCAGGCTCAGCTTCCAGATACTTAGAGTCGTCCCAATCCACGGCCACATCCTTGATAAACTGGAACGCATCCATATACTTCGCGTAGTTCTCTGGCAGGTCAGCAGCCATTTGCAACGGACTATACAGCGTGACATAGAGAGCCAACTGTCCCACCAATGTGGTATGCACGAAGTTAGGATTATCGCTCCACGTATTCAACTGGGTCTCCAAGACGCCCGGAGTATAGTCCATAGGACCACCCTGCAAGCGAGTAAACGGCAGGATAACGGTATGATCAGGACGCGAACCACCAAAGGCTTCATACTCCGTTCCGCGAGCAGCTTCATTACCTACCAGGTTTGGATAAGTACGGCACAAGCCTGTAGGACGCACTGCCTCATGAGCATTTACCATCACGTGGTGCTTTGCAGCCTCCTTGATGCAATACAGGTAGTGGTCATTCATCGACTGAGAGTAGTGATGATCACCACGAGGAATGATATCACCCACATAACCACTCTTCACAGCATCATAGCCATACTTGTTCATCAGGTTGTATGCTTCCTCCATGTGGCGCTCGTAGTTCTGCGTTGACGAAGAAGTCTCATGGTGCATCATCAGCTTCACGCCCTTTGAGTGAGCATAATCGTTCAGCATCTTGATATCGAAATCAGGATAAGGCGTTACGAAATCGAACACATCACGTTTCCACATGTTGGCCCAGTCTTCCCAACCAATGTTCCAACCTTCCACCAACACCTGGTCCAAACCGTTCTCTGCAGCGAAGTCAATGTATCGCTTCACCTTCTCATTATTAGCAGCATGACGACCATTAGGCTTCACCTTGTTCCAGTCCACCTTATCAATATATACAGAGGGATAGTCGTCGGTATAGTTCCAAGAGCTCTTACCCACAATCATTTCCCACCACACGCCGCAGTACTTCGTGGGATGAATCCACGAGGTATCATCCAGTGCACAGGGTTCGTTGAGATTCAGAATAAGGTTCGACGACAGCATATCGCGCGCATCATCGCTCACCATGACGGTGCGCCAAGGCGACTGACAAGGTGTTTGCATGCATCCCTTCAAGCCTGTAGCATCGGGAGTAAGATGGCTCACAAAGGTAAAAGGCTTAGGCAACGGACATGCCGATGCTCTCGGCCAAGGTGTATAGTCATTGCTATTGCCTGCCAACTTCGTACTGAAAGCCTTGGTCTCGGCATCAATCAGTTCCAGATGCATCGTGGCATAGTTCACACATGCAGCCTCATGGATGTTGATATACAAGCCATCAGCCGACTTCATCTGCAGCGAAGTCTGCACACCCGTCTCAGAGAATACCGCCACCGACGAGTTGTCCCAGTTCACGGCTTTCTTCAGTCGACCCCTAATCTCCGACAACTTGGTCTCCTGCGTTTCCTGCTCCTGCGTGTCGTAATCACCAGGCAACCACCATGCGGTGTGATCACCCGTCATGGCAAACTCCGACTTTTCTTCCTGAATAAGGAAATAGTTCAGGTTCTTCTGCTGTGGGAACTCATAGCGGAAACCTATACCATCGTCAAAGACACGGAAGCGAATAACAATCTCTCGCTGTTCCTTCTGCTGCTGAAGCACAGCAGCATACTCCACATAATGGTTGCGGATGGCCGATGTCTCGCCCCATACCGGGCGCCAAGTCTCATCAGTCTCCGAAGTCTCTTCATGCTTGATGGTGAAGCCAGCCAACAAATCAGTCTCATGCATACCCTTCGAAGCATGCTTGTCCTTGGCCAGTTCCAATCCCAGATGTGATGGAGCTATTACGGTCTTCCCTTTGAAACTCATCTCATAGACCGGTCTGCCATCAGCATCTACCGAGAAATTTACTACTACGTTGCCATTCGGCGATTTCACCTCGGCAGCCATAACCATCACAGGCATGGCCAGCAAAGCGAGGAGCGCTTTGATCTTCATACTTACAATCTAGTTTATTTTAAAAATATATTAATGGTTAATTTCTTCCTCCACGTTGTATAAGCATCGTCACCTCACGATTGAAGTCATCTGCCTGCATCAGTTGTTCGATAGTCATGTGCATGCGATAACGCCAGTAATGACGTGGGTTAGCCGGGATATTGATACGCTCTGCGTCAGCATCAGGCAAGCGCAACTGCTCATCAATGCTCAACCAGTCTTGTAGCGACAACAGGCAAAGCATAGAGGGCGACATGAGATGCATGGAGACAATCTCTTTGGCGAGATAGCCTGTCAGCGGATGAGGTGCCGGACCATCGTGGTGCAACATCTCATTATAATATGCCTGTGTCTGACCCATATCCTCGTCCCACCACTGTCGTAGCGTTGCCATGTCGTGAGTAGAGATGGTAGCTACCGAACGGTAGGGATTCTGAGACAGATGACCGAAACGCACGGTGGGGTTCTTTGGCATGGACTGTATCTCCAAAGAGAGGATACGCAGTTCGTCCATGACCCAAGGAACACAGTCGGGCACCATACCCAAGTCTTCGGCACATACCAGCATGCGGGTAGCCTGCGTCAGCAAAGGCAGTTTCTTCATGGCTTCCGTGTACCAGAACTGATTATTGCGACGATAGAAGTAGTCATTATAAAGACGATTGAATGCGTCCTTGTCGCTATCCCACAATGCCTCATAGACGAAGTCGTTCTGCACACCGATACGCGGATGGAACTTATTCGGGTTCTTCCGGTCGCGCACGAAGAGCACGTCGCTGATAAGTGCATACAGACCGTCGCGCAGGCTGTCTTCATTCTTATCCTTAGCCCATGCTTCCACCTTTCGCTGGGTGTCAAACTCGGGTTTCATCTCCCAGATGTCGTCATGCAGATGGTTCAAGAAATGCTCCTTCACATAAGACGCACGCTCTCCGAATATACGCTGCAACGTCCAGTCTGCAATAAACGGACGGGTAAACAGCTCTTCCTGGAAATGAAGTCCGTAGGCTTCAATCTCCTCGGGCGTCATACCCAGTGCCGGCGAGAACTGTCCTAACAGGCCATGAACGGCATCGATGGGTATTTCCCAAATGCGGAAGAAGCCCAGCACATGGTCAATACGATAGGCATCGAAGTACTCCTGCATCTTGCGGAAGCGACGAACCCACCACTTACAGCCATCGCTGATCATCTCATCCCAGTTGTAGGTGGGGAATCCCCAGTTCTGACCATTGGTAGAGAAGGCATCTGGCGGAGCGCCTGCCTGTCCGTTCAGGTTGAAATAGCGTGGTTCTACCCAGGCCTCAACGCCGTAGCGAGAGATACCAATGGGGATATCACCTTTCAGAATGATTCTATTCTGGCGGGCATGTTCATGAGCTGCACGCATTTGCTGGTCCAGGTTATACTGCACAAAGCACCAGAAGTCAACTATCTTCTGATCTGCTTTTGGCAGTTTCTTGGGCCACTCTGAGAACTGAGCCGTACCAAACTTATCACGGTAGTAGCAGAACTTGGCATAGGGTTCAAGCCACTCCTTATTGTTCGCAAAGAAGGTCTTATAGGTGGCACGACGCTTGATGCTGGCCCACTCTTGTGCAAAGACGGCATGCAAATACTCCAGCTTAGCCTTGTTCACACGCTCATAGTCAATCTGGGGCAACGCGTTCAGCTCCACGCGCAACTTCTCGAAAGCTTCCTTTTGAGCCTCATCCTTCAATGCAGGCAACTGACGAAGGTCTGTATATTGCGGATGAAGGGCATAGATACTGATGGAGTTATACGGATAGGAGTCCTGCCACGTATGGGTAATAGTGGTATCGTTGATGGGTAATACCTGCAGAATACGCTGCTGTGTCTTAGCGCACCAGTCCACCATCAGCTGCAAATCGCCGAAGTCGCCCACGCCAAAACTGCCTTCTGAACGCAGGGCAAAGACGGGCACAACGGTGCCAGCTCCCTTCCATGCGGGGATAGAGAACCAGGCCTGGTCCAACTCATAGACCACTACTTCGCCCGGAACCAGACCGGTTTTCACCAACGTACGGTTTTCGGAGTTTTCCCAAACAACCGACTCACCTAAAATCACAAACTTAAACTCGAACACTTCTGGCAGACGATCGGCATCCAGACTAACCACCCATTCATGGCATTCATGCTCTGCCATAGGCAGCGCCTTCGAACAATCCCAGCGCCCAAGATATGTAGCATCGCCGACAATAGCCAAGCGAGCCCCACTCTGCAACTGAGGAGCACGTACCTTCAAGCGAATGGTGCGGGCGAATTCGGTATCAGGACTCAACTTGCGCTCACGCGACATGACGCAGTCGGTAAAGGCCGATGAGTACAAATAGCTATCCTCTGGAATATCAATCCAGTGGTCATATATCTTATAGCAGGCGCCTTTCACAGCCACCAGCTCCAGTCTATGGGGTTCCACCAACCACTCGTGGCGCATTACCTTGTCTCCACGACACACACTATAGTAATAGTCGAAGTACCCTTTCTTCAAACAAGAGATCTCTGCAGTCCAATGCAATCCGTCACGTGTAGACATGGCATGGCTATCCACATGTCCACCTTCATTGATGATATTCATCACCAGCTGCTCTCCAAAAGAGGTTCTGTAATCGAGGTTAAATAGTAATTTCATAATATACTGTAGTTTTATTGCTACAAATTTAGTGCATTTTTCTTTTGGTTTTATTCTTTTACACAATAATTATTGCCATGCAAGATGCAAACGTTTGCATCTCATCCAGGGGCTGGACGCTGGCATTCTAGCCCCTGGCGGGACACATTCCAGGGGCTGGAAACAGTTCTTCCAGCCCCTGGAACAATCCGTAAAGCTATACTATTAGGGAACAAAAGCATAGCTTTACGCAAGGAAAAGCGTTACTTTACGCCATGAAAAGCATAACTTTACTCTACGAAAAGCTTAACTTCTTGTTTTGATAAGCGCCACGCTGAGAGCACCGAATGCCAACAGGGCGCCTGCAATAAACATCATGTTGTACTGATGACTGCCCACCAGCGAGAGGACAACGCCACCCAGAAGTGCTGCTGCTATCTGAGGTACGCAGATGGTACAGTTGAACAATCCGAGGTAAGCGCCCATGTGTCCGTAGCCCTGAAGGGCATTGGTAACAAGTGCGAAAGGCATGGCAAGCATGGCAGCCCACGCACAACCAATGAGCAGGAAGGGCACAAAGAGCACGTACTGGTCGTGAACGAAAGGCACTAAGGCGAAGCCGATGCCACCCAACAGCAGGCTGAAGGCATAGGCCATCTTCACATTGCGGAACTGAGGCAGCACCATAGCCCACAGCACAGCACCCAATGTTTGAACGCCAAAGACGATGCCCGTCCAGTTGCCGGCATCCTGATAGCCCAGAGACTTCACGTCGGTAGTTCCCCAAACCGTGTCGCCAATGGTTCCTGTGGTGTAGTTCCACATATAGAGGAAGGCTGCCCAGCAGAAGAATTGTACAAGAGCCACTTGCCAGAAGGTGGCTGGTGCTTTCCTCAACAGGGTAATCCAGTTGGCACTTTCCTCCTTCTCCTCTGCCGGAGCGTTATACTCTGCATACTCCTGTGGATTCCATTCTTTGACCTTCAGTGTGGTATAGACGACACAAAGAATCAGGATGAGCGCTCCGATATAGAAAGAATAGATAACGGAATCGGGGATGACGCCTGATGGAGCCGTATTGGCTATGCCTATAGCAGTAAAGATAAAGGGGAACGCAAAGCCGATAAGTCCGCCTGCATTACACAGGAACGACTGGATGGAATAGGCCTTGGTCTTTTGCTTCTCGTTGACCATATCGCCCACCAACATCTTAAATGGTTGCATAGCCATATTAATAGAGGTATCGAGAAACATCAACGCACAGGCACCAAACCACAAGGCCATGCCCACCGTAAGTCCCAAAGAACCGGCATTGGGCAACAGCAACATCACCAGCACGGCAACGGCAGCACCAACAAAGAGGTAAGGGATACGACGTCCGAAGCGCGTCCAGGTCTTGTCGCTAAGTGTGCCGACAATAGGCTGAACGAGCATGCCCATGAGTGGAGGCAGCACCCAGAAGAAGCTTAGATTATGCGGGTCTGCACCAAGTGTGGCGAAGATACGTGAGATGTTTGCGCTCTGGAGTGAATAGGCTATTTGCACTCCAAAAAATCCGAAGCTAAGGTTCCAAAGCTTCCAGAATGATAGATCAGGTTTTTGTTTCATAGTTTATGTTATCTTGTAGTTCCTCTAATGATTAATCTTGTTCTCACGACGCGCTTTTCCACCTTCCCCAAGGGCACAACTCCTTCTACATGTCCAATCAGGATATTGGCGGCTTCCTCGCCCACCATCTCACCACGTTGTTCAACAGTCGTCAGCATCGGGTCGCACGAGATGGCACGAACACCATTCGTAAAGCCACAGATAGACACATCTTCGGGCACACGCAGTCCCATGTGCTTCACCGTATAGAGAATACCCAGGGCTGTATCATCATTGATGGTAAAGAAGGCATCGGGATAATTATCTTCCTCAAACAACGAAGGCGTAATCATCTCGGCATCATGACGTGTATCGCAAATGCGCACCAAATTCTCGTTGAAAGGAATCTTATTCTTCGACAAAGCATCCTTATAGCCATTGAATCGGTTCTTGGCAATCTCCAAGTGCAATGGCGAACCATAATAGGCAATGCGACGACAACCCGTACTGATAAGATAATTTACGGCATTGAAAGCACCCATATAGTCATCTACCACCACACGGCTCGCGTCCACGCCCGTACATATTCTATCAAAGAAGACCAACGGTACGCCAGCATCTATCAGGCGCTGGAAATGAGCATAGTTATGCGTATCCTTAGCCTGCGACACGATGACGCCACACACCTTGTTCTCCAAGAACGACTGACAGAGTTTTACCTCGGTTTCATAACGCTCGTTACTCTGCGCCACGATGATATGATAACCACGTGTAGCCGCCTCTTCTTCAATGCCCTTCAAGATGGAAGCAAAGTAATAATGCACTATCTCGGGCATGATAACCCCTATCAGCTTCTGAGGGCGAACACGAGAAAGGCGCAATGACTCTGCCAGCACATTAGGCGTGAAGTTATGATCACGCGCAAACTGCTGAATGCGCGAGCGCAAAGCCTGCGAAATACGAGGAGAATCTTTCAATGCGCGCGATACCGTGGCGACCGATACGCCCAACTCTCGCGCTATGTCCTTCATTGTCAACGGCATATTCTATTACAATAGGTTTTTAGTTTGCACAATGCAAAATTAATGTTTTATTATTTTCGTTGTTCAAACGCTCACTATTTTAGTTAATGAATGAAAATGCAAACGTTTGCATCTAAGTATATAACGAATTATTTCATAAAAAAGTACAAAGGGAATAAAAAAAACATATCTTTGCAACTGAATTGACTACTCAAACCAAGCCAAATAGCTAAAAAGCAATAAGATAAAACCAAGTAATACTAACAATTAACTCTAATTAAACTAATGTAATGATGAAGCAGGTAAACATTAAATTACCATTCAGGACGTTAGCCCTTATCGTGGGCCTTTTCCTGGCTATGGGAGCCTTTGCACAGAACATTACTGTGAAAGGTCATGTGAAAGATGCTACAGGTGAAGCTATCATCGGTGCAACAGTACGCGTGGCTGGTACACAGAATGCCACCGTCACCGACTTCGACGGTAACTTCATTTTGCAAGCTAATCATGGTGCCGCAATTCAAATTTCCTATGTCGGCTACCAGGTATCAACCGTAAAAGCAGCACCCAATCTGGTTGTCACACTGGAAGAAGACCAAGCTGTTCTTAATGAAGTAGTGGTCATCGGTTATGGTGTTGCAAAAAAGAACGATCTGACTGGTTCTGTTACAGCCATTAAACCTGATGAAAAGAACCATGGTCTTATTGTTAACGCTCAAGACATGATTCAAGGTAAGATTGCCGGTGTTAATGTAACCACAAACTCAGGTGAACCTGGAACAGGAGCTACTATCCGAATTCGTGGTGGTTCTTCATTTAATGACGGCGGTAATGACCCTCTGATTGTTATCGACGGACTGGCTATGGACAACACAACCCTGAAAGGTGTCACCAATCCACTTCAGATGGTCAACCCGAATGACATCGAATCATTCACCGTATTGAAGGATGCTTCAGCTACTGCTATTTATGGTAGCCGTGGTTCTAATGGTGTTATCATTATCACCACAAAAAAAGGACGCACGAATCAGAAGCCACAAGTTAGCTATAATGCATCAGCTTCTTTGTCAAAAGTCAAGAAGTACATGGATGTTCTTGACGGTGATGAGTTCCGCGCTGCCGTCACCAACCTGTTTGGAGCCACATCAGCACAAGCCGGACTTCTTGGCACTGCCAATACTGACTGGCAGAAGGAGATTTACCGTACAGCACTTAGCAACGACCACAACCTGACTGTTTCTGGTGGTCTTGCAAACATGCCTTACCGAGTATCTTTGGGCTACACCGATCAGGAAGGTATCCTCCGTACCTCACAGTACAACCGTTACACAGCAAGTGTAAGCCTTACTCCTACCCTTTTGAACGATCATTTGAAGTTCAATATCAATGGTAAGTTCATGCATTCAAGAACACGCTATGCAAACACCAGCGCTATTGGTGCTGCAGTTTCTTATGATCCCACGAAACCAGTACGCGACGACAACGCTAATTACGACAATTTCAACCATTACTGGCAGTGGACCGATGCAGCTCCTGCAGGATGGGACGCACAGTGGCCTCTTGAAAGAATTGCACTTGCAACATCCAATCCCGTTTCCTTACTTGACGAAGATTATTGCTTTGCAAAAGCATTCGATTATCAGGGAAACGTTGAAGTTGACTACCAAATCCACGGTTTTGAGGACTTACGCATCCACATGAATGCTTCTGGCGACTGGTCAAACAGTAAACAGGATCAGGAATGGGCTAATTGGGGACCATCCAACACCTATTTTGGATACTTCGGCTTCGACAAACAGCACAAGTACAATTTGAACTACACTGCATACGCCCAGTATTATAAAGACTTCGCAAAGACTCAGCATTTCGACATCATGGGTGGTTACGAGTGGCGTCACGAGAAGTACTGGACAGATTTCAACAGCTACAAACTATACCCTGAGACAAGCGCAACACCTGGTGCAACATACATGCCAGAAGAGAGCGAGTATAAGACAGAACACTACCTTGTTTCTTTCTATGGACGTATGAACTACATCGCGTTCGACCGTTACATGTTGACTGCAACTCTGCGTGCCGATGGTTCTTCACGTTTCAGTAAGAACAATCGCTGGGGCTACTTCCCTTCAGTCGCATTAGGATGGAAGATGAACGAAGAGCCCTTCTTGAAAGATGTTAATGCACTAAGTGAACTGAAACTACGTTTAGGTTGGGGTGAGACTGGTCAGCAAGAAGGTATTGGAGACTACTCATACTTCCCTGTTTATGGTGTTCCTACTAGCAGCCAAGCAGTATATCCCGTAGCAGGTGATGGTACACAAAACATTCCTAATGCATACAACCCCGATTTGAAGTGGGAAACAACTACAACTTATAATGTAGGTATCGACTTTGGCTTCCTGAAGAACAGAATCACTGGTAGCATTGATGTTTATCATAGAAAAACAAAGGATTTGTTGATGCAGGCTCCTGTATCTGCCATGTCAAACTTTGGTAACACCATCACAAAAAATATTGGTTCTATTGAGAATACCGGTTTCGAAGCTGCAGTAACCGTACGCCCCATTCAGACCAAGAATTGGCAGTGGGAGGTAACAGCCAACGCCACCTATAATAAAAATAAGGTAACAGCATTGGCTGGTGACGGTGAGCCAATTGAATATGGCGATGTCGGTCTGGGAACTGGTGGAGGTTCCGCACACTGTTTCCAAGAAGGACAGCCTATGAGTGCATTCTGGGTTTTCCAGCAGGTTTACGACACAAATGGCGCCCCCATTCAAGGTGCTGTTGTTGACCGAAATGCCGATGGATATATTGACAACCAAGACCGAATTTTCTTCCATCAGGGCACCGCTCCTTGGATATTTGGTTTGAGCTCGCGCTTGCAATATAAAAATTGGGACCTTGGCTTTGGCTTGCGTGCTAATTGGAACAACTATGTTTTCAACAGAAACAAGATGGGCAGACGTTCACCAAGATACATTGGTACAGGTACTGGTTATTTGATGAACACCATGCCTTCTGCATTCGAGGTAAACTTCGCTCCTACAGGAAGTACTTACGAAGCACTGACCGACTACTTTGTTGAAAATGCTTCTTTCCTGAAGTGCGACAACATCACTCTTGGTTACTCTTTCAACAACTTCCTGAAAGGCGAGAAATACAAGGGTATTAATGGTCGTATCTACGCAAGTGCCACAAACGTATTCACTATCACTAAATACGATGGACTTGACCCCGAAGTCAACGGAGGTATTGACGGAGATATTTATCCACGTCCTATCACCTTCCAGATGGGCCTATTGCTTAACTTCTAATTCAATTAAAAACGTACAACTATGAACTTAAGATATATCAAAAACATTGTACCTGGCGCAGCTCTACTGCTGTCTATGGGATTAAGTTCTTGTGTAAACGATTTGGATGTAACTCCTATCGATCCTACAAAGAACATGACTGTCGATTATGCGTCGCTTTTCAACAAGTGTTATGCAGAATTCTGTCTTGAAGGCTACGGACCAGGTGATTCCGAATTAGACCTTGGTGATGCAGGTTTGTCTGTCTGCTATCGTCTAATTTGGAATGCCAATGAACTGACGACAGATGAGGCCATCTGTGGCTGGACTGATAAAGGTATCGACGAATACGATTTCAACAAGTTTACTGCTCAGAACTCGTGCCTATACGGAATGCTGTGGCGTTTGACATTCGGAGTCAGCTTGTGCAACCAGTATCTTGCACAATGTGCCAGCTATGACAAGTCTATGACTGCAGAGGTACACTTTCTGAGAAGCCTATATTATTACTATCTGTTGGACAACTTTGGAAATCCTCCATATACAGAGGTTGTCAGTCCTGATAATCCACAGCAGATTACCAGCGCAGAGCTTTTCACCAAAATAGTTGATGATCTGGAAGCTAACATGGACGACATGCTTTCTCCCTCTATTCGCAAAAAAGGTACAACGAACTACGGACGTGCAGACCAAAGCGCTGCTTGGATGCTGTTGACTCGTCTTTACCTGAATGCAGAGAAATATACAGGTACACCTCAGTGGAGCAAGGCTAAGTATTATGCCGAAAAGGTTATCAAGGAATCTGGACGCGAGATTTGGATGGGTGACAACAAGACCACTCATAAGAGTGCTAATGGTCAATGGTCAGCTTATCAGATGTTATTCATGGCTGACAATGACGAATCAGGTGCATTCAACGAGGCAATATTCTCATTCATTCAAGATGGCGCAGAGACAGCTTCTTGGGGTGGCTCAACATTCCTATTCGCATCAACATGGGACGGAAATATGATTGAAGACTATCCTCAGACAACTGATCAAAAATGGGGCGGAAACCGCACAAGAGTAGACTTAATCAAGAAGTTCTTCAATCTGGATGATTTTGACGCTCTTGCAGACTGGAAGACCGAAACCATCGTTGCAGGTGCAGGGGATGACCGTGCTCTGTTCTATGGCAACAATGCCGACGGCGCAAACCAAGTTAAAAACCGCAAATACACCAACGAAGACATTTCAACCTTCGCCACCGGTATTGCAACCACGAAGTATTCAAGCCAGCGTTCAGACAACGGTGCAACAAGCAACACCACATTTATTGATAATGATATTATCGTAATGCGTTTAGCTGAAGCTTATCTTGCATATGCAGAGGCTGAGGCACGCGAAGCTGGTTCTAACGTAACCTTACCAACAGGTACTGGCTATATCAACGAACTACGTACTCGTGCTAACAATAGCGACAAGAAAGCTTCTTACACACTTGACGACATCCTTGATGAACGTGCGCGCGAACTATATTTTGAAGGCATCCGTCGCACAGACCTAATTCGTTATAACCGATTCGGTGGTAACACTGACTACAAATGGCAGTGGAAAGGCGGTGAGCAAAATGGACAAAACTTCGAAGCTTATCGTAACATCTTCCCTCTCCCACAGTTGGAACTTGGTGCTAACCCGAACCTGAAGCAGAATCCAGGCTATGTAAGCGAATAAATCGTGGTTTAATTTTAAAGACTAAGAACATGAAAAAGATATTCAAATCAGCATTGCTGTTAATTAGCGGAATTTGCCTTTTAACAGCTTGCGAGAATGACAGAGATTCAAATCCCGTCATTGATATAACAAAAACGAATGATGTAACATTCCTGCTGAATGCGCCTGCATATGCGACAAATGCTATAGACTTAAAAAATACATCTGATAGCATTCAGTTCACTTGGAAGCAGCCAGACTTTGGTTTTCCTATTGCAGCACAGTATAAGATGCAGATCTCGTTGGATGGTAGTTTCACGACATCCTATGCAGATGCGCAAGCAGATGCGACAGGAGCTACCATAGCAGATTTCTACGAGTTTGACAATGAACCTGTAAGAGCCTGCAAGCAGAAACTCAGCACCGAAGACATTGCCAAGGGCATGCAGCTTATTGGAGGATGGGGAGAAGACAATGTTCCCGACCTAAAGACTGCTTATATTCGCGTAAAAGCAATGACAGCCGGATTAGAGAATGTTTATTCTAATGCTCTTCAACTCTCTTTCGCTCCTTACTATGTAGTTCTGAAGGAAGCTCAGCCACTCCTTTGGTATCTTGTCGGAAACTGCATCGGTGACGGATCGTGGGGTAATGAAGCTGGAAAAATCGGCACGAGTCTTATACCTATGTTTACCATTACTGGTGAAGAATACGACAAAGCCACTGGCGAAGGTAAGACTTCATACACAGGTTACTTCCCTGAAGGAGGTCAGTTCAAACTGATTAAGACCCCTGGCAACTGGGATATCCAGAAGAACTTTAGTTCATTCGAGGGTATTGATGAAAGTAAGTTCGAGACCAACAATGATGGTAATGTATGTATCAAAACTGGTGCTGCTGGCTATTACACCATCACTTTCGACACAAAGGAAGATGTTATAACTATTGAACCATACGAAGGAACTCCAAGCGTATGCACAAGTATGGCATTACCTGGTGGTCATAACGGATGGAATGAAACCAACGCAGAGAAGGATGGTAATGCTCCTACTGCATTGACCGCAGCAGAAACATCAGCAAATGCAGAATGTCATATTTGGACACTTGACCTGAACCTCGTTAACGACGCTGAAGTGAAGTTTGCTGCCAACAATGGCTGGGACAAGAACTGGGGCTGCTCAGATTTCCCCTATGGTACTGGTACACAAGGCGGAGACAACATCAAAGCCAAGGCTGGCAAATATCAAGTATTCTTCAACGATATCACAGGTCAGTACATGTTCATTGAAAAATAACTAAGAATTTATAATCATGAAGAAATTATTCTATACATTGAGCATGGCACTGCTGATGGTAGGCTGCTCAGAAGAAGACTTCAAAGACTGGTCTGTTCCCCAAGGTTTCGAACCAGAAGCCGAGACAGAAGCTAAGACCGTTAATACAAGTGCTACCGCAGGCGAAGCTATTGACTTCGCCACGGTAACAGAAGACTCCATCAAGCTATTCTCTGTATCAGTAGAAGCCAACACAGAGATACTTGAACAGACTGCATATGTATTGGTTTTCAATGCTGACACGACCAAGTCGCAGAAGATTAATGCAACTATGGAAGGTAAGGTTGCGACTGCAGACATCCGGAAAGCTGTTGAGAAACTATATGGAAAGAAAGCAATCGAACGTGATGTATTCGCAAAAGTATTTGTCACAAATACCCTAAACAATGGCTACACCGTTATTTCCGAATCTCCTATCAACTTCAAAGCCACGCCTGTAGCTCCAGCTTATGAGAATTACATATGGCAAGCAGGTAACAGCAATGGCTGGGGTTCACCAGCTGATGGCCTTTACGGTGCTAATGAAGAAGGATACAATGAAGACGGAAAATATGTTGGTTTTATGTATCTGAATGGTGATTTCAAATTCCGTAGCAATGAGACCACATGGGACGAACCCGATTGGGGTAAAGGAGAGGATAATGGCACACTCGAGGTCAAAGGTGGTAATCTTAATGCAGAAGAAGGCTATTACAAGGTAGAAGTAGACCTCTCTGAAATGACATATGTGCTAACCCCCATTACAACAATCGGAATTGTTGGCCCCGCACAAGCTGGCGGTTGGGATGCCGATACAGATCTGACATGGAATTCAGAAACTAAGGCTTGGGAAGGAACCATTGCACTCACTCCTGGAGAATTCAAATTCCGTGCTAACGATGGATGGGACATCAACTGGGGTGGCACTACTGACGCTCTAAAACAAGGCGGTGATAATCTCAAGATTGAAGAAGATGGTACTTACTTCATCCAACTCTTTGCATGGTGCGACACAAAAGCATATTGTGTTATCACAAAGCAGTAACCCAAACGGTAAATAAAAACAAATGATATTATGAAAAAAAGAATCATATTTTCAATGTTAGCAACAATGTTTGCTATCGGAATGTCAGCCCAGGAGGCTCCAACCTACCCTCACGCTTTTGTTAGCGTTCAAGGTGGTGTCATGAGGCCTTATAATGGCGAAGGAATTGACCGTAAGTTCAGTCCTATGGGAGCTGTCTCGTTTGGTTATAATTTCACTAACTATTTCGGATTGCGCTTACAGGCCAATGGTAGCATGTGGACTGCAGAAAACACACCTATAGGAGATTTCAAAAGTAAGGCAGCTAATATTGACCTTGACATGTTATTCAACTTGTCAAACGTTATTTTCCCCAATAAATGCAACAAACTCAATGTTATTGCGATTGCCGGTGCCCCATTCAACATAGCCATACCTCATGCTTGGGTAGATAACTATTGTCACAGTGTAGCTGAGGGTGGAGCCATGTGGAATAGTGCTTGGAAAGTTGGTGGAATGTTAGAATATAACCTCAACAAGAAATGGGCTGTAAACCTGGAAGGAGGTACCAATTATGTACGTCAGAAGCATCATGGAGTTTACGATGACAATAAATGGTGGCCTTATGCCATGGTTGGCGTAACATTCCGTCTTGGCCAGAAGAAAGCAGCTAAGCATGAAGAACCTGTCATGGTTGAAGAGGTTTATTTCGAAGAAGAACCTTACACAGAGATTGTGAAGAAACAGCGTCCTATTGAGACTGTTGAGCAGGCTAACATGGAGAAGGTTGTTTTCTACAGCTTAGCCCAGAGCGATGCAAACAAGGCTGAAGGTATTGACGCTGCTATCAAGGATGCTGCAGAACTGATCAAGACTGATCCTGAGGCAAAGATTACCGTAACTGGTTATGCTGACAAGGGTACAGGTACTGCAGTCGTGAACAAGCGCCTGTCTAAGGAACGTGCTGAGGGTGTTACCGCTAAACTCATCAATGAGTATGGTGTGAACGCAGCTAATATCACTACCGATTTCAAGGGCGATACCGAACAACCTTATGCAGAGAACGACAAGAACCGTTGTGTCATCATAAAGGGTGAAGGCAAGTTCAAAGTAACCAAGTACGAAGAGTACGAGGAAAAGGTAGAGAAGACTCGCCAAGTGGAGAAGACTCGCATGGTAGAGAAGAAGTAATGTAACACACAGAGGCACTATACCTCTGTGAAAGACAAAGAGACGGACGTCAATAGGATGTCCGCCTCTTTTTAACTTTAAAATCACGCAACTACGCAATTTTGAAATATGAAGAAACTACAATTTTTACTCATTTCATTGCTGATGCCGCTGACTATGTATGCACAAGGATGGCCTGCAAACTACGGAGGTGTGATGCTTCAAGCATTTTTCTGGGACTCGTACGATGAAACCAACTGGGTGGTACTCGAGAAACAAGCTGATGAGTTGGCTGCGGCTTTCGACTTGGTATGGCTGCCACAAAGCGGAAACTGTGGCGGTCAGTCAATGGGCTACGATGATCTATATTGGTTTAATAACTACAATAGCTCTTTCGGTACAGAGACTGAACTACGCACACTCATCAACTCCTTTAAAAGTAAAAACATCAAGACTATCGCTGATGTGGTGATTAATCACCGCAAGAACAAGTCCAATTGGGTGGACTTTCCCATTGAGACTTACAAGAATGTCACCTACGAGATGAAATCCACCGACATCTGTAAAAACGATGATGGAGGTAAGGCTGCTACAGAAGCCCAAAAGTTAGGACTCAGTGTAAGCAATAACAATGATACTGGCGAGGATTGGGGCGGTATGCGCGACTTGGATCATAAAAGTGAGAACGTACAGAAAATCGTTAAGGCTTATTTGGATTTCCTTAAGAACGACCTTGGATATGCTGGTTTTCGCTATGACATGGTGAAAGGCTACTCTGCATCATTCACAGGTCAGTATAACAAAGCATCAAATCCAGAATTCTCTGTAGGTGAATGCTGGGACAGCTCACAAACCATTGCCAATTGGATTAACGGAACCACAGTAGATGGGGCTATTCAGAGTGCAGCTTTCGATTTCCAATTCAAATACGTAGTACGCAATGCTACCGACAACCGGAACTGGAGTCGTCTGAACCAACAGAACGATGGCAACTGGCCATTGGTGAGCAGCAATTTCAACAATGGTAGTTATCGTCGTTATGCTGTAACTTTTGTGGAAAACCACGACACCCAACTGCGAAAGGACGGTTCTTCGAATGGTCCACTGAAACGCGACACACTGGCCGCCAATGCTTATCTGTTAGCAATGCCTGGTACACCATGCGTATTCCTCCCCCATTGGATTGACTATTCCACAGAGATTAAGGCTATGATTGCAGCCCGCAAGTTTGCAGGTATCAATAATCAAAGCAGCTATACCAACCTACTCAATAAGACAACCGTTTTCATTAACAACATTGACAACAAATTGGCTGTTGCCGTAGGTAATGTTACAAGCTCAGACATGAGCATTGACACCAACACATGGAAGAAAGTCTTGGAAGGCTATCACTACGTTTACTTCCTACCTGCATCCATGAACACAGCCTATATTGACCTAGCATCAGGTGTTTATACTGGCGAACAAGAAGCCATGTTGACAGCCGTATCTTCTAGCAATGCAGAACTGGTATATACGACCAACGGACAGGATCCTACAGCCAGCAGCACCAAGGTAAGTAGTGGAACAAAGATAACCATTCCAATTGGTACTACCACACTGAAGGTTGGTCTACTCATCAACGGACAGGTGAGTGGCATTTTAACTCGCACTTACAACGTGAAGAAACCTGTCAGCACAGAGGTTGTAATTCCAGACTTCTGCGTAGTAAACCCAGGCGAGACCTGTGCTTTCTTTGAAGCACCTGAAACATGGACCCAAACCATCAAGTGTTGGGCGTGGAGCACTGTTAACTATACTGGCGGTAGCTGGCCAGGCGAGGCATGCACAAAACTCGGTGAGGCACCTAATGGTAATAGTGTGTGGAAGTGGACGTATCAGGGAGCACTCACCACACAACCCACACAGATTATCTTCAGCAACAACGGTTCACCACAAACCGCAGACATGAAATTCGTGAATGGTGGTTATTACACAAAAAACGGACTGTTTGACCCCACCAATGCCATTCCGACAATCAAAACATCTCATTCCGTTATTCCGACACGTTACTACACATTAGACGGACGATTCGCAGGAACAAATAGCACAGTTCTTCCCCAAGGAATCTACATTGTAAATGGAAAGAAAATTATACGATGAACTACATAAAAAAAAGACCTAAGCAAGTAGTTGTTTAGGTCTTTTTTTTTATTTGCATATAAGTGAGCAAACGATTACATAAGACTTTTAACTGTTTTTAAACAAATAATATATCAACAATAGGCAAAATTCTTTATTTTTGCTACAGAAAACTATAATTGCAACTAACGATTACATTTAATTATGAAGAAATTCTACGCATTTATCTTTGCTTTACTATTTGCTCAGTACACCTTTGCGCAATGGCCAGCAAATTATGGAGGCGTGATGTTACAGGGATTCTACTGGGACTCATACGATGATACGAAATGGACAAACCTCACTGCTCAGGCTGATGAATTATCCACTTATTTCGACCTAATCTGGGTTCCCAATTCTGGTAACTGTGCAACAGATAGAGCCATGGGCTACATGCCTGTATATTGGTTCGACCAGCGTTGTGCATTCGGAAGAGAAGCTGCTCTACGTACCATGATCAATACCTACAAGGAAAAAGGTACAGGTATAATAGAAGACGTAGTGTTTAACCATAAAGCACCCGTAGGGAAAGATGGGTCATGGATTGACTTTGCCAACGAGAGTTGGACATGGGAAGAAACAACCTACGAGATAAACTGGACTCCTGCGGATATCTGTAACAATGACGATGGAGGTGATACAAAATCAAAAGGGTGGAACGTAACTGGCGCCAACGATACAGGAGATGATTTCGGTGGCGGTCGTGATTTAGATCACACTAGCGCGAACGTTCAGAAGAACTGCAAGATATTTCTCGACTACCTTCTGAAGGACTTAGGATATATTGGTTTCCGTCTTGACATGGTAAAGGGCTATGGTGCGCAATACACCAAGATGTACAACGAGCATGCGAAACCTAAGTTCTGTGTTGGTGAATATTGGGATGGTAGCGTGACTGCCGTAACCAATTGGATTAATGGAACCGGCAAAACCTCTGCAGCCTTCGACTTCCCGCTAAAGTATGTCATCCGTGATGCATTTGGTGGTGGCAATTGGAGTGCGCTCTCGAATAAAGGTATTGCAGGTAGTCCCGACTGGCAGCGCTATAGCGTAACATTCATAGACAACCACGACACCTACGAGAATCAGGATCGTCTAGTCAACAATGTTCTTGCAGCCAATGCCTTTATCCTTGCCATGCCAGGAACTCCATGTATATTCTTGAAGCATTGGCAAAGCTACCCCATTGCTATCGGCAATATGATTTTGGCCCGTAAAGCCGCAGGCATCACCAACCAGAGTTCTATCACCAAGCAACAAACAGCAGGTGGCGGTTACGTCCTTGAAGTTCAAGGAACAAAGGGTTCAGTACTCTGCCTCTGTGGTACGCCAACCTACGATACAAACGGATGGAAGTGCATCTCTGCAGGAACTAACTATGCTTTCTACGTTTCAAGTAATGTTACCGTCGACGGATTACGTGAGGACAAGGTTGAAGTACCCGAGTGCGTCACCCCCATTGAAGGACACATCTATGCCTACTTCCTAGCAAATAAAGACTATACCACACCATATGCTTGGGTATGGGGTAAGAACGACAAGAACTTCAACAAGAACAGTCAATGGCCTGGCGACAAGATGACAAAAGCAGGTGAAGACGGACATGGCAATAGCGTCTATTTATGGGATGGTGGAGAAATTGGTAGCGACATGCCAACTGGCATCCTCTTCAGCAATAGCGGCACGCCTCAGACTGCCGACTTCACTTTCAAGAATGGCGGCTATTACAACGCTGACGGTTATATAGCTGATGTAACGACAAGCATTCAGAACACACCAATCAAGACGACATTGAATACTAAGCGCTATAATCTACGCGGACAACGCGTTGATGACAACTATCGTGGCCTTGTCATTGAGAACGGGAAAAAGAGAATCTACAAGTAATACAACAATTTACTAACTAATTAAAGAACCAATTATGAAGAAAATCTTTACACTTATTGCAATGTGTATGATTGGCATGGCAGCCAATGCCGCCATCACCATTTATGTAAAAGCCCAAGAGGCTCCTAACATCTGGGCATGGAATGCCTCTGGAGATATCTTCAGTACCCCCTGGCCTGGTGTAACCATGTCAGAGAAGAAAACCGTAAATGACACCGAGTTTTGGTACTATACCTTTGACGAGAGCATCAAGGATGTCAGCATTTTGTTCAATGATGGTGCCGCAACTGGCACCAAGCAGACCAAAGACTTCAAGGGAATTACCACCGACCGTTATTTTGAGTACGATGGCGCCACAACCGCTACCGACATATCAGATCAATACATTACTATTCCTGATGCAGAGGTTACAGACGTTGTTCTGCGCGGTAACTTTACTAATTGGGTTGACGGTGATGCCCTACCATTCACCGCTGTAGAAGCAGGAAAGTCTTACAAACTTGAACTTAATCTCACTGGTGTTACCGTAGAAGAAAACGTTGCTCAGTTTAAAATTGTAGTTAACGGATCTCTATGGATTGGTTTTGACCAGGTAGAACTTGATGCCCCCAACTATGTAGTAAAGGCCATTAAGGACAACAACTTCGAGATTGATCTTACAGGCATGACTGAGCCTAAGTTCAATTTCTCAGCAGTTTGGGGCGGTGGTAAGGCTGCCGATGAGAATTGGACAGTAACTATCGCAGGTCCAACAACCGCAGGCATCGAATCAATCACTACTGTGAAGGCTCAGAAAGGCTTTAACCTTGCTGGCCAGCGCATTAATGCCAATTTCCATGGCATTGCCATCATGAATGGCAAAAAAGTGGTGCTTAAGTAATACAAGCACTTAGTTTAAGTTTCATACAATTTTCAAAGAAGTGATTCCGTTTGGAATCACTTCTTTTTTAGTATTGCCCTTATCACGAACCAGAGGTGCATCAGGAAGGTGCTGATACGGCCATAGTGATGGGACATGACCCGATAGCGCTCTTTCAGCGATGCCTGATGGTTCTTGGTAGTGGCACCCTCCTCCGTGTAGTTGGCCACCACCATATTTATATTATATAGGGGAAGTCCCATACGGTCTGCTTCTCGCATCACACGGATGCACCAGTCCACATCGGCAGAGAAGCGGTAGTTGGTGTCATACGGCAGGTTCTTGGCTATGTCTGTTCTCACATAGAAAGCCTGATGGCACACCAGCATGCCATGACGGAACGAGCGCCAGGTGAGCTGTGCCGGTGGTTGCAACCGTCGTGGATACAGATAGTGTCCTTCCCCATCTACGATATCCGTATTGCCGTAGAGCACGGCAGGCAGCTCGGCTGTGGGCATTTCGCTGAGATGACAGCGATGTACTATCTGCTCTATCGTGTCATCCTGCGGAAAGAAGTCGCCAGCATTCATAAACACGATATAGTCGCCCGAGGCCTGCGTCAGTCCTTTGTTCATGGCATCATAGATACCACGGTCAGGTTCCGACTGGATAATCACCTTGTGATGATTGTCAGAAGCATCGCTCTTCTGCTTGTATTGCTCAGCCATTGCCACGGTACCATCCTTAGAGTTGCCATCCACTATCAGGTGTTCCACACCCTCGTAGGTCTGGCGAAGCACACTCTGCAACGTACGTTCCAGTACAGCCTCAGCATTATATGTAATAGTAACAACCGTGAATCGTATCATAGCTTGAAGTTTTTCTGAGCCAAAGCCTGTTGATAGACCTCACTATAGCGAATCGCCACACTGGCCTGTGAATAGTTCTGAGTCACCTTTCTGATGCAAGCATGCGACAAAGCCTCGTAGTCGGCTTCTGCAAGCACCCATCCTAATCCGCGAGCCAGGTCTAGACTGTTGCGAAACTCTGCCACATAGCCCGTCTTCTGGTGGTCTATCATCTCAGGTATTCCACCCACACGGAAGCCCACACAGGGCACGCCGCAAGCCATAGCCTCCATAATCGTGTTCGGTAAGTTCTCGCTGAGCGAAGGCAGCACGAAGACATCCGATGCACGGTAGATGCGCACCATGCGCTGCGTATCGCTCACATAACCCAGCGAATAAGCTGCGAAAGGCAATTGGCCAGCCACCTCGTCGGCATGGCCGCCCAGGATTACCACGCCCATTTTGTCCTTCGTCTCTGGATGTTGTTCAGCCAATTTCCTGCAAGCCTCAATGAGATACGACATACCTTTATTCGTATTCGTCACACGCTGACAGGCAAAGAGCAACAACTGCTTGTCGAGAGGTAGTCCTTCCTCCAAACGTGCTTGTGCCTTATCACCAGGACAGAACACACGGGAGTCTATCGGATTGGGGATACTGGTTATCATCTGTCCGCTAAGTAGCGCACTGCTCTTGGCTTCCTGTTCCAACCACTTGCTGCAGGCCACGAATGTGATATTCCCCTCACTCAGCATCTGGAGCTTACGATTCCATATTGTTGTGGAAAGATCTTTTTCCGCCCCACCACCAGGCAAGTATTTGCAATGGCAACATTCCGTACGGAAATAACTGCACCCCAACGTCAAGTGACAGATACCTGTAGCTGGCCATATGTCGTGCATGGTCCACACCACAGGCTTGCCCGACCTGAGTATCTTCCTGATACCACCCAGCGAGAGCATGCCCTGATTAATCCAGTGCAGATGAATCACGTCGGCCTCCTTAAACTCGCGGAGTCCAGTAATGTCAGTACCAGAATTGGCTATATCTATCTCGAAGAGATGATCACGCTTGAATTGCAGATGGCAAAAGACCACAAAACGCTCCCAAAGGAAATGCCATCTCTTCAAGCACCTTCCCTTCAAGCCCACCACGCTGATGTCATCGCTCTGCTTGTCGCGCACCAGCATCATGGCCTTCACTCCATAATTATTTAAGGCAGCTGTCAGTCGGTTGGCAGCAACTGCTGCCCCACCCGTCCGCTCACTCGTGTTTACAATCAATACCTTCATAAGCAATGACAAAGGTACGAATAAAAGAGTGAACCACAAAAGGATTCCCCACTTTTTTAATGATGAGACCCTCAATACTGTTAAGGAACACAAAACAAATCTTAATGAATCTTTCATATAGGCAAATTTTGACTGTTATCGCACACAACGCGTTGATTTACGTCAAGAATGAAGCGTTTTTTAGGATTAATCAGATGCTAAATATTGCGTGATTCAAAAATTCGCCGTACCTTTGCACCATCAAAAGGTTAATAGATTGTTTTAGGTTAGTAGTAATATTTATAGTTTTAGGTTTTTAGTTATTGGTAAAAAAGAAAGTTTTCAACTGTAGGATAACAGGAGGTCGCTGTGAAGCTCCCTTTTAAACTTTCAAATTTTTAGTCCTTTGTGGACTGAAAATTTCTTTTAGAGAAAAAGGATTTTTAGTTAAACATAGGCTTGTTCCGCTGTTGCTCGAGAGAGTTGCAGCGGACTTTTTTTATATATATTCCAAGAACTCTTGGCTATATCGCAGAAAAACAATACCTTTGCAACGCAAACTAATCAACTATTATGAAATCAAGACTAACATTACTAACTACGTTACTTTTCTGTATCACTGGCGCCATGGCGCAACAATTGGCTTTCCCTGGTGCAGAGGGCTTTGCGGCCTATGCTACTGGCGGACGAGGCGGTCAGGTGGTACACGTCACCAATCTCAATGCTACAGGCAGTGGCTCGCTAGCCGATGCCGTAAGTCAGCCAAACCGCATCGTGGTGTTTGACGTGGGTGGTGTCATCAACATCACCGATAAGAACCTCACCATTGCCAGCAATATCACCATTGCCGGACAGACGGCTCCTGGCGAGGGCATCACCATCTATGGCGGTCGCGTCATTGCATCGAAGGCGAAGAACGTGATTATCCGCTATATCCGCATGCGTGGCGGCAAGGCAGTACCACAGAAAAAGTGCACGCTGACGATGGATGAGTGCGAGAATGTGATTCTCGACCACTGTAGCATCTCGTGGGGACCGTGGGACAATGTGCACATTACCGATGCCAACAACATCACGTGGCAGTACTGCATCAACTCGGAGGGCATCGAGCCTCAGCGCTTCGGCGCTATCACCGACGGCACGCGCAACTGGACCATCCACCATTGTCTGTGGGCCAACAACAAGAGTCGCAACCCCAAGATGAAGTGCTACCTGCAGTATTATAATAATGTGGTGTACAACTATGGCATGGGTATCATAGGCGGACACTCGGCAGCCGACAACTATCAGGACGTGATGAACAACTACTTCATTGCCGGCCCCGACGGTTCTTATAAGTATTTCGACGACTGGACGGCTACCGACCACCTCTATAGCACAGGCAATTACTACGATGGCAACTGCGATGGCGAGCTGAATGGCACGCTCATCACCGACTACAACAGCGCCACACCCATGCAGCAGCCTTCGCTCACTTGCAATGGTCCCATGAACCTGGAGTCGGCAGAACAGGCCTATCGCCACATCGTGGACCATGTGGGAGCGTCGCGAGTAAGGGATGTTCACGACAAGCGCATCCTGGAACACCTGACCTCGCTGGGCAAGAAAGGCTCGTTTATCGCCAATGAAGATGCCGTGGGAGGCATCGGAACCGTTGGCAACGGACAGGCTCCTGTGGATACCGACCGCGACGGCATGCCCGACAGTTGGGAGGAGGCACAGGGGCTGGACCCGCAGAAGGACGATGCCAACGGCATGAATGCCGGCAATGGCTACACGAACATCGAGAACTATATCAATAGTCTGGCTATGCAAACCGCCTATCTTTCCAACCCTACCTATGTCACCATCAGACTGACAAGCGCCACCACGGCAGAGCTCAACTGGCAGAATGGCGACGAGGAAGAGGCCATGGGCATCATCGTAGAGCAGTCGGAGGACGGGAAACAGTTTCAGGAGATACAGCGACTGGACAAGGGTACCACCACAACCGTTATCAGTAATCTTACACCCAGGAAGGTCTATTACTTCCGTCTGAAGGCCTATGGCGACGATCTGGAGTCGCTCTACTCTGCCGTTGTTGTGGTCAACGACGAGTATATGCGTCTTGACAAAGCGCTTGAAGAGGCAACCTCACTTGCTGAGAATGCCGAGACCGACGTGACGCTGGGCTATCCCTCGAAAGCGCTCGAGGCGCTGAATAGCGCCATCGCCACAGCCAAACAGTTTCAGGAAGGCATCAACGACGAAACGACCAAGGAGGATGTTGATGCCGTTTCCACCACGCTCAACAAGGCTATCAGCGACTTCAAGGACAGCCGCATCTACACGTTTACCAACATTGACAGGAATGCCTACTACCTCATCTACAGCTATGGCACAGCCCCCAATGCCAATGCCACCGATGCCGACAGCAGCACCAAGCGTCGCTATCTGTATGCCGTGAAAGCAGCCGATGGTCAACGCGACTCGCTGGTTTACCGCATCGGACTTTCCGACAATGCCATCAATGCTGGCCAGAAAGACCCTCTTGCCAATGATCAGGCAGCCGTATGGACCATCGCTAACGCAGGCAACGGCTACCTATACATTCAGAATGTGGCCTGCAACAAGTATATGCAGATAGCCAACATGCTAGCCACGATGCCCTCCTTTGTGCGTCCCTACTATGCCAAGACCGACAATGGCAAGCAGGCCTTCTTCTTTGACACCAGCAGCAGCTCCACCAAATGTCTGAATGTGGGCACGCCCGATGCCGATGGCAAGGGCGGTCCTGTGGAGTTCTTCAACGGACATGCTGACCGCACCCGTCTTCGTTGGGTGATAGAAGCCACCGATTTCGACCCCACGGCAGGCATTCTCCCTATGCAACATCCCGTAGTCAAGTCACGGTTCTACAACCTGCAAGGCGCAGTCCTACAGACTCGTCCATCTCACGGCATCTACATAGAAAGCCTCACAGGAAACGATGGCACCCCCATCTTCCGCAAGTGTTTTCGCAAGTAAAAAAGAATAGCGCCTCCAAACGAGCCGTTTGGGGGCGCTATTCAAGTCGTTTGGCGGCCCCAAACCATCCGTTTGGAGCCGCCAAACTTATTCCGTAGTAATGTATCCTATATGGCAACTGCCTTTCTTGAGCATTTTTCTCAGATATGCTTTAAGCGAAGCAGGTGTAACCTGCCTAACATAAGTCAAATCAAAAGGATCGTCAAGCTCATCGCCAAACTCACGATTCAGATAAGTATTACATGGATCCTGCTTATTTGCTTTTAAGAATTCCATCACCTGTTTATTAGAAGTTTCTATCTCCTTCACCGAGCTGTCTATGAGTTCTTGCGTTATCAAACCACCTTCTACCATATCATGGACCATGTCTCTCACGTCTTGAGCAATGCGTTCACGTTGGCTGGGGTCACATGTATAGAAAATGGGACAGTATAGACGAGGAAAGGGTTGTACTTCGTTATTCACACTACAAAAAGGTGAATACACATCACTATGCTGCTTACGTAGCACGTTGAAAAGAAGTTTTCCAAGAACTCTCTGCAGCACATTATTATAAGCATTTGTCTGTGGCGTATATTTGTATCCCTTCTCCCAAACATACATTATGTAGGTCTCACAATAAGGCTTATCCATTTCCACTTTTTCCACCAGCGTAGAATTACTAGTTTTATAGTGGTCTGAAGGCCATGCCATTCGCTTCACGGGCTTTTTCTCCGATGGAAGAGTCGCAATATATTTCAAAATAGATGGCATGATGCTGTCTCTATCATAGTTTCCATGAACCAACAGCACAGAGCCATTATAATTAGATTTATACTTTTTCACTATCTGGCGGAAACGGTCTAAAGAGAATGCAGAGAGCTGATCGGCTGTCGGTGCATTGATTCTGTCAAGCGACGCCCTTGGCAGATTACGGATATTTTTCCTTGCCTTTTCCAATGGGTTTTCACTTGTTGCAGTTTTTTCCTGAAGTTGTTTCAGGCTCTTATTGAACTTATCCGAGTCCACATCAACATTGGTCAAGTTTAGATAGAAGCCTTTAAGACTTCCTTCGACAGCACTCTGATCGTAAACTGTAATATCGAGGTTGTCCTCATAATCGCCTGCAGAAAAATCAGGGAAGTTCTTATATTTGATGACACTAGTATTCAGCATGTTTCGATAACCATACTCGTCGTTCTTCAACATAGAGAAACCTGATGGGCGACGAAAAGCAAAACGCAATTGGCTACTGCCTTTATCCTTCCATAAAACCACTTTGACACCATTCGGCAAAAAGACTTCGCTGATACTATCATTCAGGACTATAATCTTTTTCACCATAGGAGGAATGGTAATAACTTCAACGCTATCAATATCTTTCTCTTCCGGTTCACTTTCTTTCGTGTTTTCAATGCTGAGCAATTCGTCATCCGACATTCGCTTCACCCGTTCAATCACAGCCAATGCCTCATCTTCCGTAGGCGCTTTCACATTGTCAGGAAACATCATTGTAATGAGCAGATTTCGGTCGTCAGTAAGTTTAAGGAATTCTTGGTGCATCTGCTCTTGTGTCATTGTATATAGAATGAATTGCTTCGCCATTTCACTTGCCATAACCTGCTTAATCGTCTTCCCTTTTAAGAAGTTGTTTTCACAAGCACTCATCAGATCATTGCTTTTGCGTTGATTACTCTTGCTTTCTACAAATGTCGTGTCAACTAGTATGAGGGCTGTCGTATCGGCATTGAATTTTGGATTGTTAAGGGCATAAGTTTCTTTCCATTCATCATGAGTGAATCCCTTACGGCGAATCAATTCCACTTGTTTCACGAGTGTTTCCAATGTCGATTGCCAGTTGTCTGGTGCACTTGAAAGCTTGAAAGAGAGAAGCTCTTGTCCCCCATCTACGAGCTCCATCTTTAAAGAAGAGCCAAAACTTGCCGAACCTGTGATTTGAGTTTGCAAGTCCCCAATTTTCCATTGCATAATGTTCGTAATCTTATCACGAATATAGTCTGTACGCATACCTCCAATTGTATGACGGGATTCAGCAGCCAACTCTGGAACTTTCATCAGAAACGATACATCAAAAGCGTTTTGGGCTTTATCCTGATAACAACGCAAACGAAGACCATTAGCATTTGGAATCTCGGGGAATGATGCAACGACATGTTTGCCGCGCGCTCTATCCCCAAAGTGTGCTTTCAACTTCTCCACCATTACGTCAGGGTCAACATCGCCCACAACGATGACAGTCTGATTCTGCGGCTCATACCAACGGTGGTAGAAATCGCGTATCAATTGTGGCGAACAGTTTCTAATAATATCCATGTCGCCTATGGGACTACGCTTCGTATAGGCGGAATTGTTCAAGATCTCGTTCAAAACCTGCTCAGCAGAAGGCGATGCCTTGCGCATTCTCCATTCCTCTACTATAACATTACGCTCGCTCTCCACGTCCTTATCTGTAATGACAACTTCGCTAGCCCAGTCGCGCATCAGCAGCAGACAGGAATCCAGCAGTAAAGTATTGTCTGCAGGAATATAGTGAAGCAAGTAGCGCACCGTGTTGTATCCAGTAAAGGCATTGCTATCATGTCCGAACTGGATGCCGTTGCGTCGCATAAATTCAATCACACTGCTGTTAGGGAAATGCTTCGTTCCCTTGAAAGCCATATGCTCTACGAAATGTGCGATACCCTGTTCATTGTCGTTCTCTACCATTGATCCGCCCTTGAGAAGCAGTTCGAAGTACACACGATTTTCCGGATTATCACACCTACACACATAATAGGTCAGTCCATTGGCTAATATGCCTTTGCGCACTGTAGAGTCTTCGGGTATCACCTGTTGGTCTATCTTATCCTGATGTACAAACGTCGTACACTCTTCTTGGGAAAACGCAACAATACTTACTAAAGTGAAAATAATACTTAAAAAGAATTTCATGAAAGTTATTGGTTTCAAGTTAAATAATTTAGTTCTTCAGTCTTTCGGGCTGCAAAAGTAATAATTTTTCCCTTACAGACCAAGGATTTAAAATAAATTATCACATAAAAACATCTCGTCCCTAAGTTTAAGGTATATCATTTGCCTGCTGCGTAACAGTTCTTTTGCATTGTTATATGCTAACTACTGCGAGCAGAAAGTTGAGGTTTCCACTGGCGAAACCTTAACTTTTGATGCGATTCTAAAGTCTAGAATGAGTCATTCTAGAGTCTAGAAGTAGCATTTCTAAAGTCTAGAAATGGTTCTTTCAGAGTCTAGAACCAAAGCAACAATTCCACTCCTAGCCCCTGAAAACCACACTTCCAGCCCCTAAAACGACCACTTCTAGGGCCTAGAACCACCCTTTCCAGGGGCTGGAAGTGAACCAAAACCTAAACTATGGCAGCGCAATAGCAAAAGAAAAGCGCTGCCAAAGCAAAAGAATAGCGGCACTATTCGGTGTGAATAGCGTCGCCAAAGTCATTTTAATATCAGGAACGCCTTGTCTAAGCATCGGGAACTTCATAATCTCCCATCATGCGTCGTAATGTCTCTGCATATTCTATCTGGCTTTCGTCTTCCCATATTTCTTCCTCACGACGTTTCACTAGTTCAAACTCGCGGTCGTTGCGTATCTTCCCACGCGCGATTATTTTTCTGATGATTTCTGTCTCCTTGTCCTTCTCATCTGCTATGTTATGCCCAAACTTCTCTTTCAACAATTGGTTTAGCTCGTCCATCTGCTTGGGTGACAACATATCTTCTCCGACTAAGATGTTCACTTCCTTATATAAGGCCTTCATCTTTCTAAGGTTATGTGTCTTGTCGATATTGTTAATAACTTCCATCACACCATATTTACCATAAACCAGATGTGAATATTCGCCGTTTATGGATAACAGATAATCGCAAATAGTTATGCACCAATGCCTTAGAGCTGAATAATCAGAATCTTTTTTTAAGTTACTAATATCCATTATGATATATTCTTTATGGTTATCGGTTTATTGATGCTGCAAATATACAAATCATTTTCATGCTAGGCAAGTCTAATTACAAGGGAAGTTTGATTTATTTAGAATCATAGGAATTCTCTCATGATTTTTTTAATCCTTTAACTAATCAAATGATACGAACAACATAAGAACCTGCCGATGGCGTTTGACCTCCACTTATAACAGTGAGGGCATTATCAATATTTCTATTAATGGGATATATAGCATTCACATCTGTATGGAATTCCTTAATATAGATATTATTTCCAATAGTTATAGGTTTTATTGTTATCATAGTTATATAATCAATGTCTCCACTATAAGTATAGCTGCTAGGATTAGGTATCTCGAAAAGAGAATAGGGACATAGGCCACTAACCTGTGGACTCTTATTCAATGTAACCCCCATCATTATAATGTTCGGCCACGAGACGCCTGTAGTTTCTATCCTAGGAGACAAATCTGCATTGGTAATTCTCAGGATTGACACTAAACATTTTACATGTGGCCC
>Ga0265298_10001475_pt1 | contig 34899 bp, 27 predicted proteins | sample AusTroGonzalo_MG_3_FD_193486 | JGI IMG/M metagenome (GOLD analysis project Ga0265298, IMG submission 193486) | Bovine rumen microbial communities from tropical cattle in Woodstock, Queensland, Australia - Gonzalo_01 | ecosystem: Host-associated > Mammals > Digestive system > Stomach > Rumen ...
GCGGAACAGTTCCTGGACAGCGGCGATACCGTTCCCGTCGACTACAAGGTCTGGTGCTTCGACGGCAAGCCCTACTGCATCTGGGCCTGCTACGGCCGCACCGCCGACCACGTGTATGTCAATGTGTACGACCTCGACTGGAACCCGCGTCCGGAGGCATCGGTCTTCACGGACCACTACCGCGACGGCCGCGCCATCCTCCCGAAGCCCGAAACCCTCCCCCAGATGCTCGAGGCCGCCGCAACCCTCTCCGCCGGCTTCCCCGAGGTCCGGGTCGATTTCTACGAAGTCCAAGGCAAGCTCTATTTCGGCGAGATGACCTTCGCCTCCCTCATGGGCATGATGGACTTCTACACCCCCGAATTCCTGAAAGAACTGGGCGACCAGGTCAAACTCCCCCGCCTATGAACCGCAAAGTCATATTCACCTGTTTGACCGGCGGTTACGACCGCCTGGAACAGCCCGTCGCCGTGGCGCCGGACTGGGATTACGTTTGCTTCACGGATACGGACGGACAGGACGGCGTGTGGCAATTGCGGAAGATTCCGTATGAGAGCCCGGATCCGGTCGTGCGCTCCCGCTTCCCGAAGATCCTTCCCGACAAGGTTCTGCCGGAGTACGACTACAGCGTCTACATGGACGCGAACCTCTGCATCACGGGGATGGAGTTTTACGGCTTCGCGGATAAGTGCATCGCCACCGGCATCTCCTTCGCGCAGGTGCAGCATCCCGACAGGGACTGTGTATATGAGGAACTTAGGTACTGCTACCTGAAGGACAAGATCGACACCAAGACTGCCTTCCGCCTGTATCGGAAATGGAAGGATGAAGGGCTCCCCCGACACGCCGGCCTCTATGAGAACAACCTCATCTTCCGGCGTCACAAGATTACGGAAGCCCGGGCGCTGGACGAGGCGTGGTGGCACGCCTTCTCCGCCGGCGTCCCCCGCGACCAGCTGTGTCTTCAGCCCATCTTCCTCCACCACGGGATCCATCCCAACCTCCTGCTGGGTGAAGGCCACAACGCCCGCAACGTCCCCTATCTCAAGTACACCCTCCACCCTCCGACCGGGAAAGAAAATACCCCGGGCCGTCTGACCTGGGGTAATGTGCGCTATCGCGTGCGTCTCGCCTGGCGAAAGGCGATGCTATCGCTTTTCCTCCTCTAAAGAATGTGGCATCAACTTGGGTTAGACTCTTAAACAAAATACAAAGGGACCATCAAAGAACAATTCGAGAAGAATGATTGTTTCCTTATTTTTCATGCTTCCAATGCGCTTGAATACTTTAGTAGCAAACTCTTAACACATGGGAATCTAACTTTTTTTCTGTTATTCCGTAAAATTCTCTGCAAACTCTCATTCCAAAACAATTGGGAATTCTTATTCCCATCAGAAATAAGAATTCCAATCGTACCGATAAGAAGGGAAATCAATCACATAATCAGTAGCTGTATTAATTGATACAAAACCCAACCCACCCCTTACGTTATTCGGGAACACAAAATCATTAGTAAAGAAGGTTCCACTTTCCGACGATTGATCGAATTGATATCCAGACAAATACAAATACTCCTCCCTCGTTATTTGCATCAGTCGAATGACGGCTCTATTGTGAGCCACGAAACAATCGCCTTTATCAATGGATTGAGGCTTCATATTAAATCTGGCTCGTGTATAAAACCCAAATGAATACTCGCCATTTCGGAATAAGGCGTCTGTGAACAAATTCTCTTTGTTATCAAAATAACTGCTTTCCGACATATCAAAACTCCCCAATGTCCGGGCACCGGGATTCAGCAAGGGCTCACCAGTCGTATTAACATCTAGCACTTCGTCTAAACAACTCACGATATCACCCGGTTGGAAAACGGCATTTTCATGAGCCGTTTCTACCATAACGAAAGAATGATCCAACAAACGAAAAAAGAAGTAATTGAGTTCATTATCTACATCCCGAATCTTTACCAAGAATCGAAAACGCCCCAACTCTCGCTCAGCAACTGTTTCACAAGGGACAACGCTTGCATCCAAAATGACCGGAGCCTTAGGGACGACAACATCAGAAGAACAGCGCAGCCCTTCCGGAACTTCGACTTCAATGTGCACCCTATCTCCAGGAGTGAAAGCGGCCTCAATATGATACCCTCCCATCCCATATACAAAGTCGGATTGCCATGACAATGGTATCTCGACCTGTTCTTCCATCGAACTGGTGATGCTCACCAGTTTTCCATTTACATAGCAGGAGACCACGGCATCCTGTAACGGAGCAATTATTTGCCGATTACTTCGCCCCAACCAGATGGTGTGTTCATTATCGGAAGTACTCATCTGAGCATTCATTACCAGTATCTCGCCTAATCCATCATCCCCCAAGTTAATCGTTGATTCGCAGGCCTGGCAACAAGTCAATAGTCCTATCAAAAAGAGATTAAATCTTACTCGCATTCAAAATCGATATGTATAACAAACAGACGGTAAAAAGGTCAAGAACGATCTTTTCACGAGATGATAATTCAAACCAGTCGTTCCATTCTCTTCTATGGAGAAATCACTGACACTTATAACCCAATCGGGATTCTTTGCTCCATAAAGATTAAAAACACCAAACGACCAGATCCGTTCTCCATTTTTCTTCACTTTTCGAAAGTCGACGGAAAAATCTAGTCTGTGACTGGGAGGGAGTCGATAATTATTCCTTCCCGAAATATATGGGGTATGCTCCATAATGCCTTCGGGATTCATAACAACGGTAGATCGCCATGAAGCAGTAACCATGTTCCCGGAAGCAAAAGACCAGGATCCATTCAGACTAATTCTGTCATTAATGGTATATCGGACGAAACAATCCAAAACATTCCTTCGGTCATATGTAAAAGGAAAAGGATTTCCTGAGTTGATGGTCCCATCTGGGAATACCCGTTCAGTCTTAGACAATGTATATGCGAATAAACCTGTCAGTTTTCCGGCAGTTTTCTGAACGAGAAGTTCCACACCTTTACTCATCCCCTCTCCCATTTCAACGGTCTCTTCCCAATCCGTCGCACTCGTAAAAACCAATTGACCATCTTTATACTCTAAAACATTGGTTTCCTTTTTGTAATAGGCCTCCAGTGTGACATTCCAACAGTCCGAAAGATCACTATAAAAACCGACTGAATAGTGATCAGAAACAATAGGTTTTATTTTCTTCGTAATAGGGACCCATAAGTCCGTCGGTAAATTCATATGCCCCGACGCAAGTAAATGCACATACTGAGACATCCGAGCATAGGCCGCCTTTATTGATAAAGACGGTATTACTTTGTATTCCGCCGAAATACGAGGCTCAATGGAGGGATAATGACTGCCAGAAGTCGAATAAAGCGAAGCCCTAAGCCCGACACTAGCGTGAAAAGAACCAATACAGATGTCATCTTCACCATAGAGAGATGATTCGGTGCCCGAAAGAGTAACATATTTACCATTTGTAAAAGAAACATTTCGTTCTGTTAATTCTCCCCCCTCGATAACATTCTGCAAGATATCTTTCTCGGGATGGAACGCATGAAAAGTATGCAATACGCCGAAACTGATTTTTTGACACGCAGAAAGCCTACACTCGCAGTCCCACGTCGCATTTATATCCGAAATGAAAGACTGATTGGAATATCTGTTTGAATAGCTAGAAAGGGTCTCCATCTGGTTCGTTTCTTTCTGAAATGTATTCTCATTCATACGGTAACTACTCCAAGAAACCGCCAAATCCGAAAAAACTCTTCCGCCAAAACGATGATTCCAACGTACGGCAGTAATCGTGTTCCCCCAAAACAAGCCATACTGTTCCTCGCGGGATCTCAGTCCAGATTTCTCCCGACCGATTTCATCTCGATAAGAGAATGAGGTCTTATCTGTTTTGGTGTAATTAAATTTGTCTCTCCCATGATAAGCCATTACATATAGCCGATCCGTATTTCCGAATCGGTGAGTTAGTTTTCCTGTCACATCATAAAAAAAGTATGAATAAGGAGAATTTAGCCAACGAGCCAACGGTAACAATGTAATAGTATTGGTCCCACGAACGGATAAACTGAAAGATGTCCTTCCTTGTGAAACTGGTCCCTCCAAATGGAGGCGACTGTTTATCAAACCAACGCTTAACGTTCCGCTAAACACTTCTGCATTCCCGTCATTAGTCCGGACATCTATGACACTGGATGAACGACCGCCATATTTAGCAGGAAAGAAACCCTTATATAGCGTAACCTGTTTGACCGCTTCCGGTGAGAAAGAAGAGAAAAGACCCAGCATATGAGAAACATTATATAGTGGGACTCCATCCATTAACACCAGATTCTCTTCAGCGCCCCCTCCCCGGACATAGATTCCCGAGAAACCCGTCGCTCCAGCCTGAACTCCAGGCATTTTCTGCAAAGTCTTCAACAAATCCGGCTCGCCGAGCAGTGCGGGCATATCACTTATATAGGAAGGCGAGACGTCAATCACTCCCATATAAGCTGATGATGGAGACGAAGAACTACTTATAATTATGGATCCAGCAATACTCTCAACGGGCATCATCACGGCAGACAGAAGTGTATCTCGATGAATGAGGACGTGCTTATCATCCGCACATCTACCGAGATAAGAGAATCTGATGGTGTTCTCTCCGAGCTGAACAGGCAACGAATAGAACCCGTATTCATTGGTTATCGCCCAGTTCTTACCAGAAGATACGACAGCACCTATTAAACACTCCCCAGATTCAGAGGCTGTCACATATCCACATAAATGAACATTTGATTGAGCATAGGTGCTGCTCCCTATGAGAAGAAGCAGCACCATGCATATCCTTTTTTTTTCGTAAGCCATTTACGAAACAGTTTTCTCAAAAGTATAATGAATAATCCCTTCTACAAGCTGTTCTTTGCAGTAATCAAATAGCGTGTATGTAACCTTAAAACAAAGATTTTCCTCCTCATCAAACCAAACTGTTCCATTATTCATTCTTACCATTTCAACTCTTGCATCGTCGTCATTAACCATCAAGGACTCGAAATGGTCTACGGTGAGATGTCCCTGGGAATCAATCTGGTATAAAAGGTTTACGGTCATACGACTACCTATCATCCACACAGCGGGATATCTTCCATCGTCAGTAACATTGACATTCTGCATCGGTAATTGCATTTTAACAAATCCATCAGTCCGATCATACGAGAAACACCGAACATAAGCGCGATGAGTATTCTCGGCATTGATTGGCAATGACATTAACTCAGAATAGAGATCATTGCTAGTAATACCATCTCCATTCACATCCAACGCATCTCCTTCCCACATGATGCCAGCCAAGTCATATGTTCCCTCAATCATATCGGCAGTTCTGTCTATTGGAGAATAAACTACCGTATTGCATGATGAAAACAAACCTGTCAAAATGACGATGAAAATGCACCCCTTTTGAGAAAATAAATAATTCATATGCAAATTAACATCAATATGCTGAAGGCAATACCATCAAAACAACGTCTCCCGTCGAGATCGTACGAACTTCGAATCCCCTCTCACCATTCTTGTAGACTTCCTTGACAAGAACAGGTTTTACATATTGCAATTCGGCTTTTCCAAGTTCGTCTACGCCACCTTGGCTCCTAGTAATCTTCTCTTGAAAAGATGTTTCGCTGGTCTGAGTATAGTTATAACCTAATCCCATCTTAAGAGTCCATTTTACAGAAGATTCGGTTGTCCAGGAGGCTTCCCCAGATGTGTCCACTTTAAAGTTATGCGCTACGGTATTCTTTGAAAACAAAGTATACTCATTACTCCCTTTCTCATCCATCTCAATAATAGTAAAGGTTATTGTGCTAGAATTCTGAGAGATGTCCCACTCAGGCAATTCAATTCCTAAATTGTACCACTTTGGAGAAATGCAGCTTGCATCTATTTTGTACACATACCAATCTTTAACAAACAAAGTCCTATGTCTATAATCTAGATGAGCATGATCGAGAACAAACACATCATCGAATGAAACGGATCTTGTTTTTGTTGTGACATAAGGACTACCGCTGGAATTAGGAATACTGATTAGGAACTGCAAATCCAACTTCCCTTCAAATTTGAAGAATCTTTTCAAATAATCAGCAGAACGAGGATCTTTATTCTTTTTATGACTATCTTCCTTATTAAACACACTTGCATCAAAATCGGCATTATGGGTTTCCGGATCCGGATCCGGATCATCAAAGAAAGCCGAAGGGACAAAATTTACAAATCTCATTTTTTCAATAACCTCTGTAATATTTTCACGTCGCGGTTTTTCTTGCCCTTCTGCTGTCATATCATAGTATATGTAATCTCTTTGATAGATACTAGTGGGACCTTCCGGGAAGTATTCATACGCTTTTCTTGCCCGGTAATTAATAAGGGATGCTTTAACAAAATTAGAAACATCCGGCGTTCCATCTACAGTTTGTTCAACATACTGATGTTCGATTCCTCTCGTCTCTACCTTACAAAAAGCATCATCGACAAAACCGTACTGGATAGCGGAACCTTTTGTCGCGGGCGAGCACGTAATCCTTTCATTATTTTTTATGATAAGTACGGGAAAATCGGGAATATCCTCGGCCGACAACTGGCCAAGATACTCACCATCACAATACACTCCAGTTTCACCATTACGTTGAGTGAACATGACCGCAATATCTTGGCTTGACGCATCCCAAGATTTCACACTAAAACACCCCATCCAAGCCCAATCTGGAACAAGAATATTGAGTTTTGGAAGCATTTGTTCAATGGAAGATAAAGTGCTCTCATCCGTATATCTCAACAGAATATCGCGAAAAGTCTGTCCATTTTCAACTTCCTGATCCTTTACAAAAGGATAAAAGACATCGTAGTCACAGTCGAACTGTTCCAGAGCAGTTGAATGGATGAAAAGACGAAGAGATTGATTCTCCGAGACTGCCTGAGAAAGGATATTGGCAAAAACCTTCTGCCCGGATACAGTGTCATTAACCATACAATCTGTTTCAGTCGTAACCTCTTTTGAACAAGAGAAAAGAGAAAAAACAGCAATAACTGAAACAATAAAAGATAGAGTTTTCTTCATTTATACTTAAGTAAGTTTTTCGGATTACAATACTACTCACCCAATGATTTTTACAGCAGGATGTTTGGCTGCATAAGAACGGGATTACATTATCCCATTGCTATAACTAGTTATCTATTAATCTCTTCCTCTTTTCTACATATTTTTTATTATTCTACATAATATTAATCGGGCCATACAAACAACTCGAAAACTAAGAATCATCCCTATTCATTGAATGATGCGTAAGTTTTTTTTGTTAGAACATAACAAAAGAAAAACTTAGTGGTATATTGAAGTGTATTTAAGAAGACGATAATCACCCTCTTCTCCTCAGACTCCTTCTTTGGCTCGAGTCATATCGAACTAACAAAGGCTGTAACTCCAACCCTCGCAAATAGATATTTGTATGCCATTCAAATAAGACTGTGACCCTATTCCGGCTTGTAAGAGTCCTTCAGCGCCGTGGTCTTGTTGAACACCGGCTTCTCGGGCGTGCTGTCCTTGTCCTTGATGTAGTAACCGGTGCGCTCGAACTGGACTGCGATGCCGGAGGCGTCGTCCAGGAGGGCGGGCTCGGCGTAGCCGGCGGAGATGACGAGGGATTCCGGATTCAGGAAGTCCTTGTAGTCCTTGTCCTCGGGGACCTGTGACATGTCGGCCAGGGTGAAGAGGCGGTCGTAGTTACGCACTTCCAGTTCCTTCGCGTGCGGGACGGAGACCCAGTGGATGGTGCCCTTGACGGAGCGCCACTCGCCCGTGGTCGGGTGCGTGGAAGGATCGTAGGTGCACTTGAGTTCAATCACCTTACCCTCAGCGTCTTTGATCACCTCATTGCACTTGATGATGTAGGTGTACTTGAGGCGGACTTCGCCGTCCGGCTTGAGACGGAAGAACTTCTTGGGAGCGTCTTCCATGAAGTCGGCGCGGTCGATATAGAGTTCGCGGCTGAAGGGAACCTTGCGGGAGGCGCCCTCCGGCTCAGCCGGGTTCAGCGGGCAGTCGAACCACTCGACCTGGCCTTCCGGATAGTTGGTGAGGGTGACCTTGATGGGATCCTGGACCACCATGTACCGGTTGGAACGGGCGTTCAGGTCCTGACGGACGCACCACTCCAGGAGCTGGAGGTCCATCAGCTGGTCGCGCTTGGAAACGCCGATCTTGTCGCAGAACATCCGGAGCGCCTCGGCCGTGTAGCCGCGGCGGCGGACACCGCACAGGGTAGGCATCCGGGGATCGTCCCAACCGCTCACGAGACCCTTCTGGACCAGTTCGAGGAGCTTGCGCTTGGACATCAGGGTGTACGTGAGGTTCAGGCGCGCAAACTCGTACTGATGAGAAGGATAGATGCCCAGCGTCTCGATGAACCAGTCATAGAGGGGACGGTGGACGTCGAACTCCAGGGTGCAGATGGAGTGCGTGATATGCTCGATGGAATCGCACTGGCCGTGGGTGAAGTCGTACATCGGATAGATGCACCACTTGTCGCCGGTGCGGTGATGGTGCGCGAACTTGATGCGGTACAGCAGCGGGTCGCGGAACATCATGTTGGGATGGGCCATGTCGATCTTCGCGCGGAGGACCTTCTCCCCTTCCGCGTACTTGCCGGCGCGCATCTCACGGAAGAGCTTCAGGTTCTCTTCCGGGGTACGGTCGCGCCACGGGCTGGGGATGCCGGGCTTGTCCACGGTACCGCGGTTCACGCGGATCTCGTCCTGCGTCTGGTCATCGACATAGGCGAGACCGCGCTGGATGAGCTCTTCGGCCCATTGGTACAGCTGCTCGAAGTAGTCTGACGCGTAAAGCTCTTTGTCCCAATGGAATCCGAGCCACTGGATGTCCTCCTTGATGGAGTCCACGTACTCGGTGTCTTCCTTGGTGGGGTTGGTGTCGTCGTAGCGGAGGTTGGTCACGCCGCCGTACTTCTGCGCAAGGCCGAAGTTCAGGCAGATGGACTTGGCGTGGCCGAGGTGCAGGTAGCCGTTCGGCTCCGGCGGGAAACGGGTTATGATGGAATCGACCTTGCCCGTTGCGAGGTCGGATTCGATGATTTCTTCCAGAAAATTCAGTTTACGTTCTTCCATGGTAATACCATTATAGACTGCAAAGATACGGATTTTAAATTATTTTTACTAAATTCGCACTGTACTAAAAACGAACAGACCTATGGGTTTATTACATGCAAGGCTGGCCAAATATGACCTGCCGCAAAAAATGATGGAGAAAGGGGTATACCCCTATTTTCGTGAAATAGAGAGCAAACAGGGCACGGAAGTCGAGATGGAAGGACACAAAGTCCTCATGTTCGGATCCAACGCCTATACGGGCCTCACCGGCGACGAGCGCGTCATCAAGGCCGGCATCAACGCCCTGAAGAAATACGGTTCCGGCTGCGCCGGCTCCCGCTTCCTGAACGGCACCCTGGACCTTCACGTCCAGCTGGAAAAGGAACTCGCCGAATTCGTCGGCAAGGACGAAGCCCTGTGCTTCTCCACCGGCTTCACGGTGAACTCCGGCGTCATCCCGCAGCTCCTCACCCGTGAGGACTTCATTATCTGCGACGACCGCGACCACGCTTCCATCGTGGACGGACGCCGCCTTTCTTTCGCCAAGTCGCTGCACTACAAGCACAACGACATGAAGGACCTGGAGCGCTGCCTGCGCCGCTGCCCCAAGAACGTGGTCAAGCTCATCGTCGTGGACGGTGTCTTCTCGATGGAAGGCGACCTGTGCAAGCTCCCGGAAATCGTGGAATTCAAGCACAAGTACGACAACGTCGCCATCATGGTCGATGAGGCCCACGGCCTCGGTGTCTTCGGCCGCCAGGGCCGCGGCGTCTGCGACCACTTCAACCTGACGAAGGAAATCGACATCATCATGGGCACCTTCTCCAAGTCGCTCGCCTCCATCGGCGGTTTCGTCGCGGCGGACAAGGTGATCATCAACTATCTGCGGCACACGGCCCGCACCTATATCTTCAGCGCCTCCGACACGCCGGCCGCCACGGCCAGCGCCCTCGAGGCCCTGCACATCATCCAGAACGAGCCCGAGCGCATCAAGGCGCTCTGGGACGTGACGAACTACGCCCTCATGCGGTTCCGCGACGCCGGCTTCGAGATCGGCGATACGGAAAGCCCGATCATCCCGCTCTATGTCCGCGACCTGGAGAAGACCTTCATGGTCACCAAGCGAGCCTTCGAGGAAGGCGTGTTCATCAACGCCGTCATCCCGCCGGCCTGCGCCCCGCAGGACACGCTCGTGCGCTTCGCGCTGATGGCCACGCACACCAAGGAACAGGTGGACCGCGCCGTCACCGCGCTCAGTAAGGTATTCAAGGAACTAGACATCATCAAATGATCCAGTCCATGACAGGCTACGGCAAGGCCGAAGCCCAATTGAAAGGCGGTAAACTCACCGTCGAAATCCGCACCCTCAACAGCAAGAGTGCGGATATCAATATCAAGACCCCGCTCCTCCCCAAGGAAAAGGACATCCCTGTCCGGAAGAAGCTGGCGGACCGCCTGCAGCGCGGCACCATCGACTTTTTCCTCACCTACGAGGCCGGAGCCGTCGATGCCGCCCGCCCCATCAACGCCGACGCGCTGAAGTCGTACTACGAGCAGGTCCGCGCCATCCGCGGGCAGCTTCCCGGCTTCACCGCCCCCGGTGACGAGGCCAACAGCGAGATCCTCGCCGCCATCCTCCGCCTTCCCGACGTCGTGGACGCCAAAAAGGCCGATGCCATCGGCGAAGAGGACTGGCCGGCCGTGGAAGCCGCCATCGACGAGGCCCTGGACCATCTCCAGGCTTTCCGCAGCCAGGAAGGCGAAGCCCTCTACAAGGACGTCACCGGCCGCGTGCAAACCATCCTCTCCCTCTATGACGAGGTCGAGAAGCTGGAAGGCGAACGCATCGAGACGGTCAAGGCCCGCCTCCTGAAGAACCTGGAGGAACTCGCCCAGAAGCCCGATCCCGCCCGCTTCGAGCAGGAACTCATCTTCTACCTGGAGAAGTACGACATCAACGAGGAGAAGGTCCGCCTGCGCCAGCACTGCCGCTATTTCATGGAAACCATCGACGGCGAGCCTTACCCCGGCAAGAAGCTCGGCTTCATCATCCAGGAAATGGGCCGCGAAATCAACACCACCGGTTCCAAGGCGAACCACGCCGGCATCCAGCGGCTGGTCGTCCGGATGAAGGACGAGCTGGAAAAGATCCGGGAACAGTCGATGAATATCCTGTAGATTCCTTCGCTTCGCTCGGAATGACAGAAGAGCGATTGCCCGGAATGACAATGAAAGAGGCCGTCCCTTGCGGGGCGGCCTCTAATCGTAGGACCAAGACGGTTACTTCTTCGTCATCGTGTTCGGAAGGTCGGTAGCGTCGCCAATGCTCGCACCGGAGCGGGAGCCGGAGGAGTTGGTGTACCGTCCATACCAACGGATACAGTAGAAGGTGGCCGGCTTTCCGGCGGAAGTGACGGTACCAGGCGTCAGAGTGGCCTTGAGGCCGTCCTCGGAAAGCTTGGCGCGGCAAATGACGGTGCCGACACCGGACGTGTAGTAGGTCTTGCCCTCGGCATTAGTGTACAGACCGGACAACAGAGCGTTCATAGCGCCGCGGCTGCTGTCATTCCAGGTAACGCTGTTCTCGTAAACCGAGAACACCATTTCATTGGTCTCGGAATCGAACGGAACGATCGCGACGAAAGCACCCGTAGCGTTATCGTCAGCGCCAATGCCGGAGATACCGCTCACCTTGAAGGATTCGTTCTCCACATTCTCCGTCACAATCCAGGTATCGGTACCTTCCCCGCGGGGAACGGACCACTCGCCCAGCCATTTCTGGTAAGGAGAGAGGGAGCCGATCTTGATGGGGTCAGCCGTATACCAGCCCGTCGGATAGCCGTCCTCGTCATAGCCGATGGCGAAGCCGACATATTCACCGTCATCCAGCAAGGAGACGAAGTCCCAGTCAGTTCCCTCCAGGAGGAAGTCGCTGAAAGAACGATCGTATCCATAGGCCCTATATAAATCGACGACCTCTTTGATTTCGGAGGCGATTTCGGGGGCCAGGACGTCGCGGACGAAATCCTTTTCGGAGAGTCCGGAAGAAGAGATGGCGGCCGGCGTCAGAACGGCAACCGTGTACATTCCGAGGTCCGCGGAAACCGTATTGGTCAGCGTGGAATACATCGTACTGCCGCTCATCTTGTTACCGGAATAGGTCACCACCCAGTCGGGCGTGTTCTCGAACACGGGATACTGGATGACGGTAACCTCCGTGTCGACATCACCCGCCTTGATGACGAGCGTTCCGATACGAGTCGCCTTGTCCGGGTTGGGAGCCGCCTTCAGTTTCAGCTCTCCGTCTTCCAGCGTAGGAGTGAGCCAGTCGGCCTCGCTGGACACCTTCATGTTGGCGTTGGATTCGCAAGGATAGGTAACCTCGCCGCCTTCACCATAAAGGATGACTTCAGAATCGATGTCGATGCCACTCAGGTTGACACCGTACTGGATGACGGAGACATCCACGGATTCGCCTTCCCTGGTAAGGGTCAGGACGGCATACCGGGACTGGAGTCCGCCCCATTCGCCGACGGTGACAGCGACGTCCGTTCCGGAAACCGAGGCCTGGCACCAGGACGCATTGGACGCGACAGAGGCGCCGGGGAGATTCACGGTGAAGGTGCTTGAGCCTCCGACCGGAGAGAACACCAGCTCGGAATTGACCACCTGCAGTTCTGTCCGCCACTCAATGGGCTCCTGTTCCGTCCGTCGGCAGGAGGCCAAAGCCATCGCTGCCAACAGAGAAACAAAGAGAATTCTATATAATTTTTTCATAAGAATCAGGATTTAAGCATTACTATTGGCGGACGAAGGAATTCCAACGTGCCAGCTGGGTGGAATTGTTGCCCCACACCCACGGCGAGGAGGCCTGGCCGGCACTCGAGGATCCATTCAGGTACCAGGTGATGAAAGCATTGATCGAGAGTCCGGAATAGCCACCGTTGTCACTCCAGGTGATGGTGTTGCCATCTTCGCTTAACATACCTAACATACCGGCGTTCGTATCCCAAGTCAGGCTGCCGACAGCGGTATCCCAAGCGCAGGCGAAGACCGTATAGGAGCCCTGGGTTCCGACTGCCTGGGAGCAGAGGTTGATCCGACCGCTGCCCAGGTCATAGGTAGCCTTCATGTCAAACACCTTACTCAGACCGGAAATGATGTAACTCTCCCGGTAGACGTCCTCCTTGATGGTGATACCGCCGAAGGAAGAAGCGCCGTTGGTACCGTACTTGATGGCCCAGTTGCCCAGGAAGTCAGCGTACTCATGCCAACCGGCAGGGAGGCTGCCCACCAGGTCAACACCGGCCGCATCGCCGGTGAAGGCGGTCAGTTTCCGCGTGTCCACATCCCAGGTGAAACCCGTGATGGTATAAGGGCCCAGTTCGACCGGATTGTAGAACAGAAGGCCGTTTTCCGTATACAGGTAAGGAACCGAGACGGAAGCGGTTTCGTCTTCGGCATACTTTTCACCGGTCAGGTTGAGGACGGCATTCCGGGTTCCAAGCTTCAAGGTCACGGTGGCTTCATCATCGCCGATCGTACCGTTGAAGCTGCTCACGAAAACGCTCTCGCCGCACGTGGCCGCAGCCTGCGCCACAGCCTCGGGCGTCTCGCCGGCGGCGAGGGGACGCATCACGATCTTGTTGCCGGAGCGCTTGCCCTTCAGCACGACCTCATCCTTGGAGGCGCTGATGATCAGGAACTCGAAGTCACCCTTGCGGGCCTGATAGCGGCCGGATTCGTTATAGAGATTCTTCTGGCTGCCCGAAGGGGTCGCGAAATAGTGGAAAACATAGTTGCCCGTATCGAAAGACAGCACGGGGCCGCTGTCCGTCGTCATCTTGTACAGGGACTTGACGGAGCCTTCGAACAGGTCGCCCCAGATCTCCACGTCTTCCTGCGAGAACTTCATCGTATAGAGGTAACCACCGTAAGCCTGGTCCGGATCCGGATAATAGAGCATCCGCCATCCGTTTTCGGCGCCGACCAGGACGGTCTGCGCATCCTTGAGCGCGTTCTGGAGCCGTACGGAAGCGGACTGGTCGAAGATCGGTTCCTCATCCCTCACACAGGAGGAGAAGGAGAGGGCCGCAAAGACCGCTAACAAGGCTGCAATAACAGTTCTTTTCATATGCGTAATCATCTTAATCGGTTAATAGACTTCAAGGGAAGTCAGGTCCACCATACCGCTCATCACCTCGTCCTGGCGACGCAGGATGGCGTCACGAAGCTCGTCGATGTCAATGCCGAACGTGTCTGCCATATACTTGCGGACCAGGTCGAGCTTGGCAAGCAAATTAGCGGCACCCGGGAAAGTGTCTCCGACCTTCAGGCTGGGGAATGTCGTATGGAATTCCTCGTAAGTGCTCGCGGAGGGATTCATATCCGATTCCGTGACTTTACGGCCGGCGGCTTCCAGCCAGGACTGGAACGTTTCCTCGGTGTTCGTGACATACATGGACATCATCTCAGCGAAGTCCTCCCGGTCCGAATGCTGGGCATAGGTGGAGATGAAACCACGCTGACGGTAGTAGGACGCATAATTAGGAGTACTCCAGGAATCCGTCACGTAATCGGAAGGGGTGACCATCGAAAACTCCGACGGGAAATCCTTCGTCTGGTTCAGAATATGGGTGAACTCGTGATGGATCGTCTTGATGTAGAAGTGGTTCAAGGCCTCCTTGGGATCACTGTGACCCTGATAGCCTCCTTGGAGGACAAGGGGAACATAGTTCACGCCGGAGAGGAGGATCTTCTTGCCGCCCTCGGCGGTACCGAGGATATAGGTTCCGTTATTCTTGTACTCCCATTCTCCGATGTAGAAGAACTCCTTCGGGAAGTATTTCTGGGTAAACCGGACACCGGCCACCTCGTCATAGGTGTCGATGCACAGGTACTTGACCAGATGAGCCAGGACGATGGAGCAATCCAGCTCAGCCGGAATCGTATAGTAGGAGAAATCCGATTCGTTCATCTCGTAACGGTACTTGACCAGGATGTTGTACGGATTCACGTAGTTGGCCTCCAGCCATTTGTCAAAGTCGTTCTGCGTCTTGGAATCCACCGTGATCACGCTGACAGGATCCAGCGGTTTCTCCTGGCAGGAAGCGAGGAAGAGAGCGGCGGCCAGAACGGACAGGAAATAATATACTTTTCTCATAGCGAAAGGATATTAACGTTTGTTGCCTTCAAACCCCGCGTCGCGGGACTTCTGCGGAATCTGGACGGCCCGGCGGAGATCGTCGGGGCCCAGCGTGTCAGTAATCTTAGCGAGATCGCCGTTGGAATCGACTTCGCGGCGATAGACGGTGATACCATAACGCTTGATGTCGAACCAGCGCATGCCCTGGCCCATCGTTTCGGTACGGCGGCAGGTGAGCAGGAAATGAATCATGTTCTCCTGGAGCTTATCCTGGATGACGATCGGCTTGCGGGGCTCCAGCTTCTTCTTCTGCGTGGGCTTGTCCCACTCATAGTACTCGAGCCCGTTATAGAAGGTGTCGATCATGTCCGTCGTAAGATTGACGGTCGCGACATACAGGTTGTTCACCCAAAGGTTCAGGTCGGCGAGAGCCTCGTCGTAGCGCTTCAGGAGGATATAAGCCTCGGCGCGGTCGAGGAGGGTCTGGTCAGCCGTGAAGCAGGGATACACCGTATGGCGATAGCCGATGCCGGCCACCGGGTCCGTGTACTCGAACTCGTAATCGATCTTCCAGAAAAGCGGATAGTGGAGCGAAGAGGAATTGTACTGACGGGGACGCCACACGAAGCTGGCAGCCGTCTGCTTCTCGCTGTTCCAAGGAGTCGGGGCGAAGAAACTTTCGTTCTCGGCGATCACGTTCGTGAAACCGAAGTGCTTGTAGGCACCGCTGTAGTTGCCCCAGAACAGACCGATGTTGGAATAACCGGTGATCAGCAGGAAGTTCGCCTTCTGGTCGGTGCTGTTGTAAGCCAGACGGGCTTCGGCGATGGTGGAATAGTTCGCCTGCAGGTCGGCATAGTCACGAATGAAGTTCTGCGGGCTGGGTCCGAGGCAGTCGGTCGCATACTGGATGGCCTTGTCATACTGACCGTAGTACAGGTAGAAGCGGGCGGCGAAAGCATAGGCGGCCTGCTTGTTGAAGTGGTACTTCGGCACGGCATAGCCGTCGCTGACATACTTCAGGCCTTCCTGGATGTCCTCGTCGATCCGCTTGTACACCTCGGCGACATTGCTGCGGTCGTACTGAGGATTCAGGCCCTGCTCAGGCTTGTCCATGTAGGGCAGGCCCTGGTCAGTGGAACTGGTCTCCTCGTTGTACTGGAGGCAGAAAATGTTCACCAGAATGAAGTGGCAATAGGCGCGGGCGAGGAGGGCCTCACCATAAGACGCGGCCAGGCTGGCATCGGTAGAAGGACCACCCATATTTTCGATGGCGACGAGCGCTTCATTGGCCGCGGCGATGGACATCCAGAAACTCTCCCAGATGCTCTCCTCGGAGTCGTTGCCGGTTTCCGTATTGTCCTCCCATTTCCAGAGGGACTGGTACAGGCGGTCGCAATCGGACGTCACGACGGCGCGGTTGTTGTCCATGTTGTCGGACAGCAGCTCGGTCACCATATTATAAGTGTGGTCGGGATAAGCGGTACCCAGGAGGGCGGCCACCTTTTCGGCGGAATCCACCTCGGTCCGGTTATCCGGCATCGTGTCCAGGAACTTGTCGCAGGAAACCAGACTTGCAAGGGCGGCAACTGCCGCAATGATATATTTATGCTTCATAAGTCAGGTCTGTTAGGTTATTCAACAATACATACAGCGACGCGGTTGGCTTCCGGGGAAGCGCTGGCGTTCCGGTCGCCGCCGAGGTATTCGATGGAAATGCGGGAAGCGTCCACGCCATTCTCTCTGAGCATGGCGGCGACGGCCTCAGCGCGCTCGCGGGCAAGACGGTTGTTGATTTCCGAGGTGCCGGTGCCGCTGTCGGCGTAACCCTTGATGACGATCTTCGCGTTGGGGTTGTCAGCGAGAATCTGGCAGATACGGCCGAGCTTGAAGCTCTCCTTCGGGCCAAGTTCGGACTTGCCGATCACGAAGAACAGGTCATCGGTGTAGATGTCCTTGAGGGTGGAGGCGGGAACTTCCTTGACCACTTCCTTGACGACTTCCTTCACCACTTCCTTCTCGACAATCTTCTCCACGATCTTCTCGACCACCTCAGGAGTGGGGGCGATGACGGGAGCGACCGTAGCGGCAGCCTTCTTCGCGGTGCTGCCCAGACCGAGCTTCAGGGTGAGGGTGAACTGCTTCGGAACCGGAACGGCGACACCGCCGGTGTTGAAGAATTCAGGATCCTGGCCGTTCAGCTTCTTGTCGGCATAGAGGAGGCAGAGGTTCGTCGCCTGCAGCTTGACGGACATCGAAGCGAAGGAGATCGCCTCGGCCCAGCGCTTGGGCAGGTCATAGCTCAGGGAGACTTCCTTCAGGCGGACGAAATCACCCTTGGCGATACGCTCCGTGGAGTAGTTGTACGCGTTGTAAGCGTAGCTCAGGGAACCGTCATTGGTATTCTGGAGGCGGCTGGCGATGACCGGGATGGTCGTGTAATTCTCGTCACCCGGAACCACCCAGCGGTTCTGGAATTCCTTCGGCATGGAGGTCAGGTCGGAGTAGCGGGCCTTGAAGACCGGATCCAGACGGACGACGTTGCCGAACGAACCGGTGATGAACACATTCAGACGGAGACCCTTCCACTCGAAGGTGTTGCCGATGGAGGCGACATCCGTCGGATCGGCGGTACCGGAGTACTCGAGGAAGGCGACGTTCGCCATATCGGAAGCGGAGGTCTGGAAATAGACGCCCGTGGAGGAAATGCTGTCTTCAACGAGCTGATAGACACCGTTCTCATCCTTCTCGTAGACGGCGTCGGTGTCGCGGAAGAGCGGCAGACCTTCGTCGTTCAGGCCCATGAACGGGATGGAGAAGATGGAGTGGTTCGCATAGCCCTCCAGCGCGAAGCCCGTGCCGCGGATCAGGTCGATGACACGCTTGGTGGTGAGGAGCTTCGTAACGAGGTTCTTCGAGCGGGAGTAGATGAGGTTCGTGGTCCACTTGAAGTCGCGGGTCTTGATGTTCTGCGTCGTCAGGGAGAGTTCGAAACCGTTGGATTTCATCTCAGCGACGTTACCGTACTTCTGAATCTGGCCGCCGACACCCGGGGTGTTCGTGATGGCGATCAGGTCGTAGTTGTTACGCCAGTACACATCGCCCATGAAGTTGACGCGGTTGTCGAAGAAGCCCAATTCAACGCCCAGGTTGAGCTCATGCTTCTTTTCGAAGGTGAGATCCGGGTTGGCGAGGTCGTCAATCCGCAGGGCGGTCTCCTTGTCGAAGGCGGAGGGACGCCAGCGGTTCGTAGCGGCGATCACCACGTTGGAGTTGGTCACCCAGCTCGGGCCGCTTTCAGCGGTCAGGGAGTAGGAAGCCTTGAGGGCGGCGTGGGAAAGGACCGGCTGGAGCGGACGCATCCACTTCTCGTCGGAGAGGTTCCAACGGCCGGACACGTTCCAGGTCGGGAGCCAGCGGGCGGTACGGGACTTACCGAGGCGGTTGGAACCCTCGTAACGGATGGTGCCGTTCAAGCTGTAACGTCCCTTGTACGCATAAGTGGCGGTGCCGAAGAAGGCCGCGCGGCGCTCGTGGGCGTTCTTCATCGTGAAGTAGTCGGTGTTCTCCTCGGCGCCTTTCTTGAAGATGCGGTAGTCGTAGTTGGCGATTTCACCCATGGAGTACTGGAGACCCCAGCCGCGGAACCAGACCTCGTGACGGTCCACGGAGTTGACCTCCATACCGCCATAGCCGTTGATCATGTGGTTGCCGAAGTTCTCGGTGAAGTTACCGGACAAACGCATGTCCCAACCCTTCATCCGGTTGTCGGTGCGCTGGAAGATACCGCCGTAAGGGAGGACGGTCTCCGGAAGGGCGAATCTGACGTCCGGATCCGTGTACAGGAAGGTGTTGTTGTCCCGGATGGTCGTCGTGTAGGCGGCGCGATAGGCCTGAGCCTGGTTGGAACCGTCCAGGATGTAGTGCTCACGAGTGGTACCCGCGTACTTGTAGGAGGCGAGGGCGGCCAGTTCGAACTGACGGAACACCTTCCACTTGAGTTCGCCCTGCACGCGGATGTTCGTCACATCCAGGTCCAGGTAGTTGTTCTCCAGTTCATTCAGAATGTTGAACGGTGCGTAGTTACGGGTGTAGTACTCGTCGGGATCCAGCGCGCGGGAAGTGTTGAGCGCGTAGGAGTACGGGTTGATATCGAAGTCACGCTTCACCTCACCGGAGACGGCATCCAGGGAAGAACCCAGGGTACCCGGCGCACGCTGCGTACGGTAGGAAGCGTTTCCGATCACGTTCAGGGAAACGTTATGGAAAAGCCGGTAGGTGGAGTTGATGTTCGCGGTGAAACGCTGGACGGAGCTCTGCAGGGTCCAACCCGGGTCATCCATCACGGACAGGGAGGCGTAGTAGTTGCCCGCGTCCGAACCGCCCGACATGGAGACGGAGTGGTTGTGCTGGATATTGTAGGTGAAGAGCTTGTCGAACCAGTCCGTGTTGCGGTACTCGGCGGCGCGGAGGTAAGCGGCCTTCGCGGCGTCGGTGTTCGGGAGGCCGAACTGACCGCTGGTCTCGTTGAACTCGGTAATCAGCTGATACATCTTACCATAGACACCGCTGTCGGAGGCGTTGGCCGTACCGGCATACAGGAGGTAACCCTTCTGCTCCAGTTCCTGGTAGATGGACATCTGGTCCTGGGAGTTCATGATGTTGAACTCGGCGTACATCGGCTTCAGACGGACCGTATATTCTCCGTTGTAAGTGATGCTGCTGGTGCCGGCGCGACCCTTCTTGGTCGTGATGACGATAACGCCGGCCATGGCGCGCGCACCGTAGATGGAGGTCGCGGAACCGTCCTTGAGGATATCGAAGCTCTCGATATCGTCGGAGTTCAAACCGGCGATGGCGGACGAGATCAGGGTATTGGCGTCACCGGAGCTCAGGTCTTCCGCGTCGATATCGACAATGTCTTCCATGATGACACCGTCCACGACCCACAACGGCTTGGAGGAACCGTAGATGGAGGTCGCACCACGGACGCGGATCTTCGGAGCGGTACCGAACGTACCGGAAACGTTCTGGACGGAGACACCGGCCACGCGGCCTTCCAGGGAACGCGAAATATCCGCGATACCGCTGATCTTGGCGTCTTCGGCGTCCAGTTTGACGGTAGAACCGGTAAACAGACGCCGGTCGACCTGGGTCATACCCGTGACGACCGCCTGTTCCAACATCTCCGAATCCGGATTCAGGACAATGCGGAGGTTGTCCTGCACCGGAACTCTCTGATCCTCGAAGCCCATGAAGGATGCAACGAGGTTCTTGGCGCTTTGGGGAACCTTGTCCAAGACAAAGTTACCGTCCAGGTCTGTCATGGTTCCAACGCCGGTGGCACCTTCCACATACACGTACGCTCCGATGATCGGCTCTCCGTCATCTCCGGAGATCACCGTACCACGGACCGTCCTAGTCTGCGCAAAAGCAGTCGCCATTCCCAGGAAGAGGGAACCTACACAGAGCAAATGGTTGAGCAATTTGCTTCTCATGCGTTAAGAATTAGTAATAAACAGTTTTAGGTAAATGTTTAATCCGCAAGATACTGAATATTTTTTCTAATTACAAATAATTAGAACGAATAATTATGCGCACTTCTTGTATAAAGCATAAAAAGTAATCGGAAGGAGAGCTCCTTCCGATTACGATTTTTAAATATTTGTGGCTGAAATTTTACAGTCTGTAATCAATCTGTCCCATATAAACACCCATCCAACCATCCTGAACAACCGGTATTTGGACGCCGTCAACGTTGGGATGATACTCCATTTTGTCCAGGAACGTGTGGGAGTGTCCGGTCACGAACAGGTCGATGTTCCGGGTCTTCGAGCACAGGATCGGATCCGTGATGTCGCCGGGAGTGTGCTCCTCGTAACCGATATGGGTCAGGGCGATCACGAGGTCGCAGCCCTCATCGACCTTCAGGAGGTCGGCGTACTTCTGCACGGTCTCCACCCAGGGGAACTCCGGCACACGTTCGGCGATGTCGCCCGCAACCATCGACTTAAGGTCGCACAGGACGCCCAGGACGCCGATCTTGAGGCCGGCGCGCTCCAGGATGACATAGGGCTTGATGTACTTCCCCGCCTCGAAGGGCGAAAAATCGTAATTGCACACGACGACCGGCATCTCCAGCGAGGAAAGCCGCCGTCCCAGGTCCTCCAGGCCGTTGTCGAACTCGTGATTACCGAGGGTGACCACGTCGAACTTCATCGCGTTCAGGGCCTGGATCTCCAGATTGCCGCCGAGCTCCGAGAAATAGGTCGTTCCCTGGCTGAAATCGCCGGCATGCAGCAGGAGCACGTTCTCCGGCCCCATTGCCGCGCGGACACTGTCAATGTATGCGGCCCGCTCGAGGATACCGCCCATGCCCACGAATTCACCGGTGCGCTCGGGCTCGAAATGGCTGTGCGTATCGTTGACATGCAGGATGACGAGGTGATGCTCCACCTTGCCGCCCTTCTGCCAGAAATAGCCTACCGCCGCGGCCAGGGCCACGGAAAGGCAGATGAAAAGGATTCTTGCTGTCTTGTCCATCGCTTAGTCCTCCATGATGACACGTCCGTCCTTCTGTCCGTCGACGACCTTCCCCTCGGCCTCCATCTTCTGGAAATACTCCAGCATCACGTCCTTCACCAGGACGTCCGTCAGGACCACGTCCTCCGCCAGGGCGCCGATGGCGATGCCGTCACCGCCGGAGAGGAGGAAATCGATCGTAGTCACATTATATAATCGGTCCGGGTCGATGGGTTCGCCGCCCACCTCGGCCTCCACGAGCTCATGGGCCTTGACCTTCACCTTGCAGCCGCTCACGGCCTGGAAGGCCTGGGTCTTGGCCAGCTGCTCCAGGAGGCGCTGGAGGTTGCGCCCCCGCACCTTCGCATAGCACATGTAATTCTTGAACGGGAACATCGCCTCCACATCGTCCATCAGGATCGCTCCTTCCGGCAGCGGGTTCCGGATGCCGCCGTAGTTGCTGATGGCGAAATCCATCGGCACCTTGAAATACGAGCTCCCCTTTTCCCGCAGGGCGTCCGCGACGATGTTGCCCAGGGGCAGGTCGGGCTCGGTCCGGATGTTCACGAGCAGTCCGGCGCTGTGGCCGACCACCTCCTTGAGATGAGCCATCTTGGGCTGTACATCCATCAGGAGCGCCGCCACCTCCGGCGTCGCTCCATCCGTGAAATGCCTCCCGTTGGGGGCGATGTAATCATCCTCGAACGTGCCGAGGGCGGTGTCCACGTTTTCGGCGGTCACCGGGACCACGCCGGTCCGGCTCCCGTCCATCGGGACGCGCTTCCACTCCATCCGCGGCCCCTGCGAACAGGAGACCGCGGCAAGGAGACAGAGCGCTGTTAATTTTGCTTTAACCATTTCCATAGGTCTTTGAAGCTGGATTTCTTTCCGTACATCAGGATGCCGACCTTGTAGATCTTAGCCGACGCCCAGGCGCAGGCGACGAAGGTCAGGACAAGGAGGCCGATCGACAGGATCAGTTCCCAGGTCGGGACTCCGAAGGGCAGGCGGGCCAGCATCACGATCGGAGAGGTGAAGGGAATCATCGAACCCCACCACACGATGCTGCTCTCAGGTGCCCGGAAGGCGTAAAAGGCGATGAAGAAGCCGATGAGCAGCGGAATCGTGATCGGCAGCTGGAGCTGCTGCGTATCCGCCTCGTTCTCCACGGCCGAGCCGATGGCCGCGAACAGCGACGCATAAAGCAGGTAGCCGAAGATGAAGAACAGCAGGAAGGACACGCCAAGCTGCGTATAGTTCAGGGAACCGAGCGTGCCCAAGACGGCCTGCATGCCGGTCGGGCCTTCGGCCACGGCGGTCGTGTCGGTCAGGGCCTGCAGGTCGATGGTGGCGCCGGCGCCGGCGCCCATCGTCATCTGCTGCATCTGCTCCATCTGGGACTGGTCCATGCCGCCCGTGAGCTTGTCCATGCCGATGATGCCGCCGATGATGCCCAGAATCATGCCCGTCAGGATGATCCACAGCAGGAACTGGGTGAGGGCCACGAGGGCCACGCCGATGATCTTGCCGAACATCAGTTCCGTGGACTTGACGGAAGAGACGAGCACTTCCACCACGCGGCTGGACTTCTCCTCGATGACGCTGGACATGACCATGCCGCTGAAGATGGCGATGAACATGTACAGGGCCATGGCCAGGACCATCGACACGATCATGTACACCTCGCTCTGGGAGATGCTTTCCTTGCCCTTCTCATCGACCGTGTAAGAGGTCAGATGAATATTGGACTGGACATCGGACATGATCTGTTCCAAGTCCGGAATGCCGTAAGAGTCAATACGATACGCCTCGATAGCATCGTTGATGCGGCCTTCGATGAAGGAGGAGGTCTCCACACCCATCGGCTTGTCGGCATAGGTCGTGGCCGAGACCGACTTGGTGGCGCTGTCCAGCGGCGAGATGCACAGGAGGATGTCCGCGTCGAAATCGCCCAAGCGGTTCTTCACGTTCTCGGGATCAGTCTCGTCCAGCTGCGTGAAGGTGATGCGGTCCGAATTCTCCAAGGCGGGCATCACAATGCCGGAGTTGTCGATGACGGCGATCCGCTTGGTATCCACCTCGGTGCGGAGCATGATGAAGATCATCACGGCGTACATGCCCGCGAACAGGATCGGAACGCCGAAAGTAGTGAGCAGGAAAGACTTCTTCTTGACCTTGTTCAGGTATTCCCGCTGTATGACGATGCCTAATTTCTTGAAATCCATGTTATTTGCCCTCCCCTTCCGTTACGAGTTTGATGAAGATGTCGTTCATGCGCGGAACGAGTTCGCGATAGGAATTGATCCGGATGCCGCTCTCGATGAGCTCGGTCAGGCGGGCGCCGGCCTTCTCGCGGGAGACGACCTCCGTCTTGCGGGTGAAGTCCTCCGTGTATTCGATTTCCACGTTGTCCTCGCCGAAGCGGTGACGGATGTCGTCCGTGCCGCCGGTGATGACGAGCTTCGCCTTGTCCAGGAGCGCGATTTCGTCGCAGAGCTCCTCCACCGACTCCATGTTATGCGTGGAGAGGATGATGGTGGCGCCTTCGTCCTTCAGGCGGAGGATTTCCTTGCGGATGAGGTCAGCATTGACCGGATCGAAGCCCGAGAAAGGCTCGTCCAGGATCATCAGGGACGGCTTGTGGACCACGGTGGTGATGAACTGGACCTTCTGGGCCATGCCCTTGGAGAGTTCCTCGACCTTCTTGTTCCACCAGTCCTGGATGCCGAAACGGACGAACCAGGCCTTCAGTTCGCGGGCCGCGTCGCGATAAGACATCCCGCGGAGCTGGGCGAGATACATCGCCTGGTCACCGACCTTCATCTTGCGGTACAGGCCGCGCTCTTCCGGGAGATAGCCGATATGGGCCACGTCGGCGGCCGTGATGGGATGCCCCTGGAAGTAAACTTCGCCCTTGGTGGCGATGGTAATGCGGTTGATGATGCGGATGAGGGTCGATTTGCCCGCTCCGTTCGGTCCGAGCAGGCCGAAAATCTTTCCTTCGGGGATGTCGAGAGTCACGTCGTCCAGCGCTACCTTCTCTCCGAAGTTCTTGGATACATGTTTGACTTCTATGATTGCCATGTCTGGTTTGTTTTCTGCAAATATAGAAAGAATTTATTGAAATGCAATAAATTTTTACTAAATGTTCAAGATTTTCGTCGTCAGTTCGACGAGCAGGTCTCCCGGGGTAGCCTCCCCCACATCACCGCCTTTCCCCTTGAAATCATAGTCGTTCAGAAGGGAAATGACGCGCATGGTCTGCTTCAGGGAATATTTCTTCACGGCAGCGTCGTATTCCTTGAAGAAATACGGATTCACGCCCAGCACCTTCGCCTTGGCGGCGCTGTCGCTCCCCTGACCCGACTGGATCAGGGCGTGGTAGCGAAGGATGCGGTTGAAATGCGTGTACAACATGCTCACGGCCATCGGCATGGCGAACCGCGGGGTGTCCCCCACGTTCCGGGCCACCTTCACGGCCCGGGGCGCGTCCCGGAAGGAAAGCGCCTTCGTCAGCTCAAAGATGCTGAACTGCCGGCTGATGCCCACGTTCCGTTCGATGTTTTCCGCCGTGATGGACTTCACCCCTTCGGGCAGGTTCTTGAGGAGTTTCTCCGTCTCGACGGCGATCTTCCCCAGGTCGGTGCCGGCCGATTCAACCAGCAGCCGGGCGCCCTCCGGATCGATCTGCAGGCCCCTTTCCTCATAGAAGGAAACGACCCACTTCTCCGTCTCGTAATCCCGGAGCGGCAGGGACTCCACGATGACGCCCTGCTTGAGGGCGCTCTTATAGAGAGCTTTACGCTTGTCGACGGAGGCTCCGTGCAGGAGAATGACCAAGACGGTGGAATCCAGCGGTTTCTGGCAGTAAAGGGCGAGATCCTCCAGCGATTTCATCGCCTGGGCCTCCTTCACCACCACGAGCTGCCGGTCCGCCATCATCGGGAAGCGGCGGGCGGCGGTGATGACCGCGTCGGCATCGACATCCGCCCCATAGCAGATGAGCTCGTTGAAGTCCTTCTCCCACTCCTGCAGGCAATTGTCGATGATCGCCGCGCACACCTTCTCGGGGTAGTACGGCTCCTCCCCCATCAAGAGATACACCGGCTTGAACGAACCGGCCTTCACCTCCTCGATGATGCTCCGGACCTGCCGGTCCGTTTCCATGTAAGATTTGCCCGCCATAATGGGCAAAGTTACAAAAAATGTATCAGAACACCATACTGACGCCCATGCCGTAAGGAGTGGGGATGACATGGACTTCCGCGCGGTCCAGACCGGCGGCGCGGAGTTTCCTATAGCCCGAAAGGCCCACGATGCCGTTGGTCAGTCCGGTGACGCCGAGGTTCAGCAGCAGCGCGCCGGCGGCGGGAATGAGCCACGGCGCGGCCATCTTCTTGCCGGTATCCTTCACCTTGACCGGCACTTCCACCCCTGCCGCGGTCTGAATCTCATAGGTCTCACCCCATCCTGCATCCTTCGCAATCCGGTCATAACCCAAGTACAGGACGGCACCGCCCGCGAGGGTCAGGCCACCGCCCAGGAGGGCCTTGGTCCGGAAGGAACCGACCGACGGGACCCGATCGGTACGGAAAGTAGTCGCCAGGCGACGGATAGAGACATTGGCCATGGCCATTTCCGCGATGCCATAGACCGCCGTGACGGCCGCGGCAGGGGTCGCCGTCTGCCAGAGGGGATTGAACTGATGCTCGGCGGAGCCGATGAACTCCTCCTTACCGTGCACCCAACTGGGGAGTCTCGTTGTTTTGACAGCATTGTCACGGGTCAGATAGCACACGAACGCCGACGGGGCGCCCACCAGCAGTTTGGCCATCCCGGCCCGGGCTTGGGTTTTCTTGACCCGATAGCACAACAGGTATGTCTCCTCTCCGATCAACTTCCGCATCTCTTCGCGTGTCAGCTGCACGACCCCCTCCGCCAGGAAATCGCCATGGGCGCCCTTGTAAGAAGGCGCGGACAGAAGCAGGCTGCGATCCAACCCGCCATTGTCGAACGGCAGCACGAACCCATCGGCAAAAACCACCTTCAGCACATCCAGGCTCTTGAACCCTTCCGCGAACTGCTCCGCCGTCCATTGATACCCTCCGGGAACTTGGGACCAGATATTCCGGTCCGTCAGGTCCAACGCTTCATGCGTCCTGATCCGATACGCCGACACCTCCCCCGCCTTGGACGGCTCGATGCTTTTCACATGCACCGTCGCCGTATTCCCATACCGCAGGTACACAGTGTCCGCCGGGGTTACGAAGCCACTCTGGGCGAACGCGGATATCGAAAGGAATACAAAGGAAAAGAATGAAATACAATGCCGCATAGTCCGAATATCTAAATCTCTGTGCAAGATAATCAATTTATTACAAACGCACAAAGAAAAAGCGGCCCCGGAAGGGCCGCCTGCGAGATTCAACGATTTTTATTTTTCGAACCGTCTCTCCTTGGCACGGACGATCTTTTCCTTCATCAGGTCGGCCGCCTCGGTGACGGCTTCTTCGAAGGTCTTGGCTTGACGCTCGATCACGAGGTCTTCGCCGGGGAAGCGGGTTTGGAGCCGAGCAACCTTGTTTTCCGGTTCCGGAGAGAGGGAGAGAGTGACATCGATGTCGCCGAGATTGTCGAAGAATTTCTCAACCTTGCCGACTTTCTTCTCCACGAAGTCGAGCAGCTTCTGGTCTGCATCGAATTTCAGGGACTTCACTTTAATCATTTGAGCCTCCTTTTTTTGCCCTGGGGTGGGCGTTGTTATACACTTTTTTCAGCCGGTCGACGGAGTTGTGCGTGTAGACCTGCGTGGCGGCGAGGGACGCGTGTCCGAGCATCTCCTTGATGGAGTTCAGGTCGGCGCCGTCGTCTAAAAGGGCCGTGGCTACCGTGTGCCTGAGCACATGGGGGGATTTCCTCCCGGTGATGCCGTACCCGTCGAGTTCCTCTTTGACCGTCCTGTCCACGTAGGCGGGATACAGGGCCCTGCCCTTTTCCGTCACGAGAAGCGGACCGTCCGCGGGGCTTGCGCCTCCTCTCATCGACTCAACTGCTTTCAAATATAAGCAAATTTCGTGACAAAGTGAAGGTACTACCGGAATTTCTCTCATTTTGTCACCTTTCCCCAGCACGCGCATCACCTGCCGCGCCGGGTCGAACGAATTCGTCTTCAGGCCAATGAGTTCCGCCCTCCGGATGCCGATTCCGAACAGCAGACTGATGATCAGCCGATGCAGCCGGTGCCGGTAAATCTCCACCGCCGCCTTGTCCTTGGGCGCCGGGCCGTAGCTGAGGAGAATCTCCAGTTCGTCCTCTCCCGCCCAATGCTCCGTGGCTTCGAAATACGCATCCATCGACTTTTCCTGATAGTATTCCGGCAGCCGCTTTTCCATCTTGGGGCGCTTCACGTTCCGGGCGGGATTGGACTTGAGCACGCCTTTCAGCATCAGGAACCGGCAGAACCCGCTGAGCACCGACATGTGCTGGTGCACCGTCCGCGGCTTCATTCCGCGGTTGATGCAATCGGCCTCGTACCGCCGCAGCATCGACGGTGTCAATGACGCCACCACCTCTCCTTCGGAAAACTGCGCGAAATCCTCCAGCACATCCCGATAGATGTCCTGCGTCCGCGGCGAATACCGCCGGATGTCCCGGATGTATGTCATGAAGGCGCCGATCATTTGACGGGAGTGAGGCCCAGTTCCGCAGCCTTCTGGCGCATGAGGGCATCGGCGGCTTCGAAGGTGTTGGGAATGACACCGTCGAGGATGGCTTCCTTGATGCTATCCTTGATCTGGCCGATGGTGTTGCAGGGGCCGATGCCGAAGACTTCCATCACGTAGTCGCCGGTGATGGGGTTCTTCCAGTTGCGGATGGCGTCTTTTTCCTCCACCTCCACCAGTTTCACCTTCACGAGTTCGAAGTTGCGGTGCAGGCGGGCCACCTTCGCGGGATTCTTGGAGGTGATGTCCGCGTGGCAGAGGAGCATGAGGTCGTCGATGTCGTCGCCGGCGTCGAACAGGAGCCTGCGGACGGCGGAATCCGTCACTTCGTCATCGACCAGGGCGATCGGGCGCAGGTGCAGGTTCACAAGCTTCTGCACGTACTTCATCTTCTCGTTCAGGGGCATCTTCAGGCTCTGGAAGATCTTCGGGACCATGCGGGCGCCGATGACTTCGTGTCCATGGAAGGTCCAGCCCTGCCCGGGCGCATAACGCTTGGAGGCGGGCTTGCCGATGTCATGCAGAAGGGCGGCCCAGCGGAGCCAGAGGTTAGGTTCCCCTTCCTCGCTTTCCGCCACATTGTCAACCACTTGCAGCGTGTGGGAGAAGTTCTCCTTATGCCCCTTTCCTTCCACCGTTTCCACGCCCTTGAGCAGGGTCAGCTGCGGAAGGAACTGCTCCAGCAGGCCCGTTTCGTCCATCAGGCGGAAAGCCATCGACGGTTTCCGGGTGACGAGCATCTTGTTCACTTCCTCCACGATGCGCTCGGAGGAAAGGATCTTCATCCGGTCGGCCATCTTCCGCATCGCCTCCAGCGATTCCGGAACGATGGTGAAGGTCTGCTCGGGGGTGGAAAGCTGGGCGGCGAACCGGATGGCGCGGAGCATCCGCAGCGGGTCGTCGCTATAGGTCTGTTCGGGCTGGAGCGGAGTGCGGATGATGCCGGCGGCGAGGTCGCGGATGCCGCCGAACGGATCGACCAAAGCGCCGAAATCCTCCTTGCAAAGGCTGAAAGCCATCGCGTTGATGGTGAAATCCCGCCGCAGCTGGTCTTCTTCCAGCGTACCGTCCTCGACAATGGGCTTGCGGGAATCGCGGTTGTAGGATTCCTTGCGGGCGCCCACGAACTCGACCTCGATGCCCTCGTAGTGGAGCATCGCCGTACCGAAGTTCTTGAACACGCTCACGTTCGTATGGACCTTGGCGGCGACGGCCTCGGCGAGGGCGATACCGCTCCCCTCCACGACAATGTCGATGTCCGTGTTGGGACGGCCCAGGAAGCAGTCGCGCACGTAACCGCCGATGACGAAGGCGCGGACGCCCAGTTCGGCCGCCACGTCGGACACCAGTTGGAAAACAGGCGCGTCCAGATATCCGCTCGTTATCGTCGGCATAGCATATCCTCCCAGAACGGTGCCTTTTCCACGAAGACGAATCCCTCCGCGCCCCGTTCGAACATAAACGTCTTTAAACCGTTGGTAATCACGATATAACGCACATCCAGCGCATTGTTGTACCGGATGGCCTGATCCACCACTTCCTGCGACAGTTCCACCTCCGGCCGCTTGCATTCAACAACCAGAAGCGGATGCGCGGAGCGGTCATACACGACGATGTCGGCCCGATAGTCCATACCGTTCCAGGTCAAGGAAACCTCGCTGCCCATCATATGCTCGGGCACCTTCATTCCCTCGTGCAGGACGGATATGAACCACTGCCTGACCTCCTCCTCGGGGGTCAGCCGGACGCTCTTTTTCCGGAGCGGGTCCCAAACCATATCGCTGTGAATCATATCTTGCAAAGGTACGAAGATTTTTAGATTCCTTCACCCTTCGGGTTCGGAATGACAGACGGTTGTCATTCCGAGCAAAGCGAAGGAATCTATTTGTGCGCTTTGCGCAAGGCCTTGCGGATGACCGGGAGCACCAGGTCCACGTAGCGCTGCATGCCCAGGTCCGTCAGGTGGATGGTGTCGGCGGTGGATTCTCCGTCGGGCATCGTCATCTTGGCGGCCGGGACGAAGTAAATCTGCTTCTCACCCTGTCTCTTCAGGCGCTCGAACAGGGCCTTCTGCTCGAAGTTCTTGTCCTCCACTTCCTTCCGGATCTCGCTGTCGAACAGCGTGTGCGGGAAGATGACGTCCTCGATGAAGATGACGGGGACATCCGGATGCGCGTCGCGGAGAATGCGGAAGAACTCCTCGCCGTGCTCCTTGATCATCGGAGCGTGGGCATTGGGCGCGTAATCCAGCACGAAGACGCCCGGATCGGGCACGGAGGCCATCAGGCGGGCGATTTCCAGGTCCAGCAGAGCGTTCCCGCTGAAGCCCAGATTGATGACTTCGCGGTCCAGGGCGCGGGCGATCATGTTCGTATGGGCCATGCCCGGACGGCTTGCGCTGCAACCCTGTAGGATGCTGGTGCCGTACATCACGACCGGACGCTCCGTGCGCGGCGTATTGACGTGGGAAGGCTCCAGGGAAGCCCCTTCATCGACACCGATCTCGAGCTGGTCGATACCGTCGTACAGCGACAGATACAGCATGTACTCCCGCCATTCCGGGGTCATGTTCTTGACCAGGCAGTCCGTGGAGGTCTTCTCCTGCGACGGACGGCCGACACCGGCGGGTTTCCATTGACCGTCAACCAAGATATAGAGGTCCAGCCCCCGGACGCCGGTCGGGTTCATGTTCGACAGCCAGCTTCCGTAGGTCGATGTCCACCGCGCGTGGATGGCCGTGGAATTCGACCGGAAACGGATGTAGAGGCCGGCGCTCTGGGTGCCCAGCCGCCACACGGCGGGACGCGAAACCCCTTCCAGTTCAGCGGGAAGCCGCTGGTAGCGGGTTTTCGTGGCCTCGGAGGCCTTTCCGAAGACATGGAAGGCAGATGCGTCGGTGTAAACTTGGGCGGACAGCGTCTGGCCCAACAAGGCCAGCGCAAGGAAAAGGGTCAGTTTCTTTATCATGACAGGGGGCCTGCGTAAATCTTCAGGACAATGGGACGGAGGTTCTCCGGCATGGCGGCCAGATGCGCCTCGAAGGCGGCTTTCTCCGCCTCCGTATAGCCGCCGGAATCGCCCCCGTTAAGCATATCAAAAGCGATGCGGTTGTTGGGCCAGATCTTGTATCCCGCCTGGATACGGCGGTCGATGAGGTTCGCCGTCTCCCGGCAGAAAGCATTGAGCGGAAGCTCCTTCCAGGGAGCGAGATCCTCGGGCTTCACCGGCTCGCACACCGTATAATGGACACGGCCCTTAGGCTGGGTGACACCGGCGAGAATGCTGTGCAGGTCTTCGCCGGGGCGCTTCTCGTAATGCCCGTCGCGCTCCATCGCAGCCAGTTCCGCCGCCTTCAGCACGTCGCACGGTTCCCACTCATAGGACACGACCAGCGGGACGATGTTCAGGTCCTCGATGTCCCCCGCCATGGAGAACATCTTGATGATGCCCTGGTCCGTCGCGTCAACGCCGTCCTTGGTCCGTCCGTTGCGCTGGGCGATCCAGATCGACTCTCCCTTCTCCGTGATGGTCCAGCGGATATATTCCGACAGGCGCATCGAAGCCTTCAGGAACTCCCGCGGTGACGAAACGGTCGTCGGCCGCTCCACCTTGAACATCTTATTGGACTTGCCGAAATCCACCACCAGGCCGCCCTGCATCAGGTTGGCCCCGAAAGTGATCTCGGAAGGCTTGAGGCCGGCGCGGTGCAGCAGCACCTGGAAGAACGTGGCGTCCAGGGTGATGTCGCGGTGGTTGGAGACGAACAGGTAGCTCCTCGCCGGATCCAGCCGCTCCATGCCCTCCACGGTCACGCCGTCCGTCGATTTCTTCATCACGGACTCCACGACCGTCGTCATGAACCGGACCTGGAACTCTTCCACGGTATGACAGGAGGTCAGCAGCGAAGCCACCGCCTCGTAAGGCTTGTCCGGAAACAGGTAGCCGCACACCACCCGGAATTCGGGATAGGAGACGATCCGCTGCATCGCGGCAGGGATCTCGGCGTCGGTATAGGGTCGGATATCGTCAAACATGCTTGGGGCGTTTATCGATGAATTTCACGGGTTTACGGGATTTCGCCGGATAGAGGACGGCGGCGATTTCCGGGGCGGGACGGATCTCGATGCGCGGCGCCACCCGGATGCGGGAGCGGAAACGGTCCTTGAGGTCCTTCACCGCGTCGAACTCGGGCTCGTACTTGAGGCTCAGCTGCACGATGACATCGTCCGTGCCCGCGTCGCTTTCCTCCACGACGACCACGTAGTTCTCGACATAGTCGGTATTGTCCAGCACGTCGTTGACTGCCGGCGGATAAAGGGTGGTGCCCTTGAGCTTGATCATGTTGTTCTTGCGGCCCACGAGCGGGGTCAGGCGGTACGACCAGCGGCCGCACTTGCACTGCTCCGTCACCTTCGCCGCCATGTCGCCCGTGCGGAAACGCAGGAGCGGCATGCCTTCCACACCCAGGGTGGTGACGACGATCTCGCCCACCTCCCCGTCGGGCACCGGCAGGTCGTTCTCGCCGATGATTTCCACGATGATGAGCTCGGGATGGACATGGCCGCCGCAGCCGTAAGGGCACTCGGAGAAGGTCGCGCCCATCTCCGTCGACGAATAGGTCGCGAACAGGTCCACGTCCCATTTCTCCTTGATCCTGCGGCCCAGGAGGTTCAGGTCGAAATTCTGGTCCCGCATGCCTTCGCCGATGCCGATGATGCGCCGCACCGAGGAGTTCTTATAGTCGATGCCGTGTTCCTCCGCATACTGGATGAGCCGGAGGATGAAGGACGGAACGCACATGATGGTGTCCGGCTTCAGGCGCAGGATGGTGTCCCACTGCAGTTCGGGAATGCCGTTTCCCACGCGGATGATGCTGGCGCCCATCTCCCTGATTCCCAGGAAATAAGCCAGTCCCGCCATGAAGCGCTTGTCGATGGTGGTCATCAGCTGGACGATGTCCCCGGGCTTCACGCCGGCGCAGGCGAACGACTTCTTCTCGTTGTAGGCCAGGCGCTGCAGGTCCTTCTCGGTGCAGCCGAAAGTGACCGGCTCGCCCAGCGTACCGGAAGTGGTCACATAATCCACGATCTTCTCCTTCGGACAGCACAGGAAATCGTCGTTGAACAGCTGCAGGTCCTTCTTCTCGGTGAAGGGGATCTTCACCAGGTCCTCCAGCGTCCGGATCTTCGTGATGTCGATATGATAGCTGTCGAACATCCGCTGATAGTACTTCGAATGTTCCGACAGGTATTTCAGGGCCTCCGCGAGGAGTCCTTCCTGATAGGCCTTGATGGCCTCGGGCCTTTCAAACTCAATATCTGCCATAATTTATGTCTTCCAACCATTCCAGAAAGCCGGCCTGCCAACGGGCCGTCTCTTCCGTAAACTTCTCTTTGTCAGCGCCGAAGCCGTGTCCGCCGACGCTGTATTTCACGTACCTGTGCGGCACTCCCTTTTCCGTGAGCGCGGCATCCAGCAGGTCCGAATTCTTCGGATCAACCACCAGATCGTCGTCGCAGCGCAGGAGGAAAACCGGCGGCGTGTCCGGCCGGACGTGCAGCTCCAGCGACAGCGAATCGCGCATCGCCTGGTTGCCCGTACGTCCCTCTCCCAGCAGGCCCCTCCGGGACCGCTTGTGGGTGCAGGGCTCCCGCATCGACACCACCGGATAGATGGACGCCACGAAATCGGGCCGGAGGCCGCCTCCATCGGCATTGCCCGTAAAATCGGTGTCGAAGAACTCTCCCGCCGACATCGCCAGATGGCCGCCCGCGGAGAAACCCATCGCGCCGACCGGGCCGTCATACTGTGCCCGCACCTGCCGGATCGCCCTTTGCAGGTCGGAGATCATGTCAGGGTGGCGACGGCCCTTGAAAAGGATCCGGTATCCGGTCATGAAATCGAAAACGCCCGCCGTAGGATAATGCAGGACAAAGGCGGCGATGCCTTCGGCGGCGAGCCACTCGCCCACCAGGCTTCCTTCCCCCTTCTTGTCCAGCCAGAAATAGCTTCCGCCCGGGCATACGACTACGGCGGCCTTCGTCTCCCCTGCCGGCAGATAGGCCGTCAGAGTCTGGGCACGCAAAGTCGTGCAAAACAGCAATAGAGCTATGACCAGATACTTCCTCATGCTTTCCCGCAAATATAAGTCAAATTCTCCGGAACGCCCGAGCAGCGGACGGCGGTCAGATACTTTTCTTCATCTTCCTCATAGGCAGTCACTTGCATCTCCGGATGCGTGAGCGCCACCAGGAGGGCATAGACGCCGCAGCCGGCCTCCGGAATGGTGAGTTCCGTACCCGTGAGGGCATCGACCCGGGCGAGGGTTTCCGGGGTCAGGACACGGCGGCATTCCGCATCGGCG
>Ga0265298_10001477_pt1 | contig 34894 bp, 27 predicted proteins | sample AusTroGonzalo_MG_3_FD_193486 | JGI IMG/M metagenome (GOLD analysis project Ga0265298, IMG submission 193486) | Bovine rumen microbial communities from tropical cattle in Woodstock, Queensland, Australia - Gonzalo_01 | ecosystem: Host-associated > Mammals > Digestive system > Stomach > Rumen ...
TTCAATCTCGGACGCGACGGTATCTACATGATCAAAGGCTCCCGTCACGGGACCTTCCTCCCCCAGGTTGCCACAGAAACCGGCTGGAGCACGGAAGAGTTCCTGGGCCATTGCGCTCAGGACAAGGCCGGCATCGGTTATTACGGTTGGAAGGAGGCCGAACTCTATACCTATCAGACCGAGATCGTGAACGAGTCGGAACTGTAATGAAGGAAGCCCGGTTCTATATGCCGTCCGACGGGGGTGTCCAGTGTCTTCTCTGCCCTCATCACTGCAAGATCAAGGAAGGCGGAAGAGGCCTCTGCCGCAGCCGTGAGTGCCGCGACGGCAAGCTCTACGCCCTTTCCTACGGAATCCCGTGTGCCCTTGCCGATGACCCCGTGGAGAAGAAACCCCTGAACCGCTTCATGCCCGGAACCCGCTGCCTGTCACTAAGTTGCACCGGCTGCAACCTTTCCTGCCGATGGTGCCAGAACAGTTCCATCTCCCAGGTCGCCCCGGAGGATGCGGACGCCACCCTTCTCTCCCCCGAAGAAATCGTCGACATCTGCCTTAAACGGGGCATGCCGTCGATCGCATACACCTATACCGAACCTTTCACCTGGTTCGAATACATGTACGACATCGCCGTCCTCGCCCATGCCAAAGGCCTGAAGAACATCCTCGTCTCAGCTGGATATGTGGAAAAGGAGCCCTTGCGGGAACTGCTGCCATACCTTGACGCCGCCAACATCGACATAAAAGCGATGGACGACGCCATCTACCGCCGATACTGCGGCGCCACCCTGGCACCGGTGCTGGAGAACATCCTTGCCATGAAAGCCGCCGGCGTCCATGTGGAGATTACCAACCTGCTGGTCACTGGCCTGAACGATTCGGAGGAACAGGTACGCAAACTCTGTCAATGGATGGTCGATAACGGCCTCCAGGACGTTCCGCTGCACCTCAGCCGGTATTTCCCCCGCTATCGGTACAAGGAGTCTCCTACGCTGGCATCGACCTTGAAAAAAGCCCGAGATGTGGCTCACTCCGCGGGCATTCAAACCGTCTATTTAGGCAATATCTAGAATCTTTTGGGCGACTTCGTCCGGATGGTCCACCAGGAACTGTCCGTGGTTCATGCCCTTGAATATCTGAATGTGCGCTTCCGGGCAGAGAGTTAGCAGATGCTCGGCCTGAGGCTTGGCCACGAAGGCCTCTTTCGTCCCGTACCAGAAATGGATGTCGGGCCCGGAAATGGACTCTAACTTGTTTGTATAGACATCTTTATATCCGTCCAGAACGGCCTGTCCTCCGCCGTACGGATAGACTTTCCGGCACTCGTCCAGCAGGACATCGAAATAGTGAGAATGGAACACCCAGCGCCAGAATCCGGTCCAATGGTAGCAGGTCCAGACATTGGCGCACTGGTAGTACCGCAGCGGGTTGACCGACCATTTGGGCAGCGGAAGCAACGGGGCGGCGTCCATGATGGCATGGTCGATGACGATCTCGCTGCGCTCCATCATCCGAGATAGGATCTTTCCGCCCAGAGAAAGGCCGTAGGCGACGTCCAGACGGCCTCCCAGGTTCTCTTGCACATATCGGTTCGCCTGCATGGCCTGGTCATCGACGGACGTAAACTTCGAATGCTCGCCGAGGATGAAACCGTCGACACCGGCTGTAATGATGTAAAAACGGTCTTTCAACCGCTCGATGAGCGGCAGGTATATCTCTGTCGAGACGCCGAGTCCCGGCACCAGAAACAGCGTCGGCAAGCCTTTTTCTCCGTAAATGGTGAATTTCATCGCTTGAAGGTAATAAAGCGGCCTGTTTTCTTCTTATAGGCCATATACTCTTCGCCGAAATCCGCCTCCAGCCGCTTTTCTTCGGAGCGAACCTGCAGCATCATCAGCACGAAGACGGCCAGGAACACCAGCAGCGCCCGCCAGTCCCAGAAGATGATCAGAAAGCCGATGTAATAAAGATACGTTCCCGACAGCATCGGATTGCGGCTGAAACGGTAAGGACCGTCCGTCATCAGGTGTTTGGTCCGCGGAGCGACCTCGTGCCCCATCGCATCGAACGGATTTCCCTTTCCGACGCGCTTCATGTGCACGATGCTCCATACGCTGACGGCCAGTCCGGCGAGGGCAACGAGGATGCCCAGAATGAGCCGCAGCACCGGAATCTCACAAAGCGAGGGCATGCCGGACACCCACCACATCAGCAACGGAATGCCGGCGATAAAGATGGCAAAGCCAAGAATGTAGCCGAAGAATTGTCTCATATCCAGGAGAAACTTATTTCTTGAAATATGCGTAAGTGAGGAGCCCGCCAGTTACTATAATACCTAGCAATAATGCAACCAGCAGAACGAAAAGGCCGGTCTTGATGGTAAGCTTCACCGCTTTGCGGTTGCCGATGGCCAGCATCTGCCGATAGTCAATGAACAGCAGAATACCTGTCAGGAGTATGCCCAGTTTGGCATTCTCTCCTAAAGACAGCAACAGTGCCAAGAATTTGAAAATGCAATACTGGCACAATACATAGGCCGATGCCGCTGCGGCGCCGGAAACGCTGATCCCGTATTTTCTCAGCAGGAAGGACATTGAAATCCACAGCAGCAGAAAATAACCTATGAACAGGTAAAAACCTTTGCTACGCAAATCGCCCTCCACGGCCGCCAGAGAGGCTTTCCAAGGGGTATCGACCGCTTCCGGGTGCTGGTCCAGATTGAAGAGCACCCATAACTGATTGAGTGCAATGCCCAGATCTTTCTCGTGGGGAGAATCGGAATCATCCAAAGTTACTGTCATCTCGACGTGGTTGGCGCTCTCTTCGTTATCCGCTTCTACCCTATGCGGAATCACCGCTATGATAAGCGTGAATACCGAGTAGAAGACCAATAGAGCAGTAATGGGCGAAAGATAGCGCTCGTGCTGTCCGCGAAGGATGTAGTCCCGCATCATATATCCGGGACGGAGAAGCAGATGGGAGAAGGTGCGCTTGGCGTCGTCGTTCATGAACGGGATGGCCTCGCGGGCGCCCATATACACGCCGCCTTTCCCTTTCTTCTTTCGGTCCTTCTTCACCTTGGGCTTCTTCCAGGGGATGTATCCCAGTTCATTGTAAATAGCCCAGAGACGGAGCCAGGGACGTAGCCGTTCAAAAATGCGCATCTGAATCGTTGTTTTCACAAAGATAACAATTTATCTCCTTTTTTTGATTACCTTTGTTTCTATGGCAAAAGAGAACGTTTACCTCGCGTCCAAACCTCGTTATGAGATCCTGGACGGACTCCGCGGCGTAGCCGCCCTGATGGTGGTCATCTTCCACTGCTTCGAAACCTATGTTCCCGTTTTCAAGACGCAGATCGTCAATCACGGCTACCTGGCGGTGGATTTCTTCTTTGTCCTTTCCGGCTTTGTCATTGGCTATGCTTACGACGACCGTTGGGATAAGATGACCATTTGGGGCTTCTTCAAGCGCCGTCTGACGCGTCTGCATCCGATGGTGATCGCGGGAACGCTGGTTGGCGCGGCTCTGTTCTTCTTTTCCGGGCCGGCATTCCCGCAGACGCTGCAGGTGGAGCCCTGGAAGTTCGTTCTCTGCCTCGTCATGGGCCTTCTGATCCTTCCCTGCCCCAACAGCCTGGACATCCGCGGCTGGGGCGAACTCAACTCCTTCAACGGACCGCAGTGGACATTGACCTTCGAATACATCGGCAATATCCTGTATGCCTTCGTGTTCCGGCATCTGCCCAAGATCGCTCTGGCCATCCTTTGCGTCTGCTGCGCTTTCTTTACGTTGGACCTTACCCTGGGATGGGATGTGTTCGGGCTGTTCCCGGACGGGCCGCAGTATACGGTCATCGGCGGCTGGAGCCTCACGGCCCAGCAGATTTACGTCGGCTTTTCCCGGCTGCTGTATCCTTTCCTGTGCGGTCTGCTGATCTCCCGCATCCTGCCGGGACGGCGTTCCGAGAGCAATCCCAGCGGCTCCCCTATCCATCTCAGGGGCGGTTTTTGGTGGTGCAGCCTGGCCCTCGTGGTCATCTTCTCGATTCCTTGCATCGGCGGTCATACTGGTATTCCCGACGGCCTTTATCAGGCCTTCTGTATCCTGTGCCTGTTCCCGGTCATCGTCCTGACGGGTGCCGGCAGCGTGACCACGGACAAGAAGAGCACGGCCGTGTGCAAATGGCTGGGAGACATTTCCTATCCGATCTATATCACGCACTACCCCATCATGTACATGCAGATGGGCTGGGCTGCGGCCAATCCGAAGGCGCCGGTCTGGATGCATGTGTCGGTAAACCTGGGCGTCATCTTCATGTCCATCATTCTTGCGTATGGCCTCCTGAAGATTTACGACCTGCCCGTCCGTGCATGGCTCACGGAACACTGGCTCAAGCGTAAATCGAAATAAGACCCTATATCAGCAGGTCTTCCACCTGCAGTTTGGGAACGAAATGGACCCCGTCCTTCCGATAGTAATCGAGGGAATCCCCCTCGTGGCACGGCATCAGGAAAATCCGCTCCGAGGGCTTGCCGATGCCGAAGACGGCTAACGGCTTCAAAGGAAGGGAAAGGGCCTCCTGCAAGGCCTCAGCCTTGAAATTGAGAATGTAAATGCCACCAAGGCCCATCTCCGTGGCCTTGAGGAGAATGCTTTGCCCCGCGATGCCCAGGTCCATGTCGACCACCCGGTTCTCCGGTTGCACGGAACAGGCGATGATATAGGCCGACGGTTCCTCGCCAGGATGCGGCAGATGCTCTTCCGGAAGGGCCGCGCCCAACTTGACGAGCGGATGGACCTTGGCTGCATCCTCTCCCGTAACAAGGTGGAAACGAAGCGGTTGCGCATTCATGCCAGAGGCCGTCCAGGTGACGGTCCGGACCATTTCCACGAGATCGTCCTTCGTGACGGCGCGGGCACGGTCATATCCCCGGTAACTCCGGTTCCGCTTGAGGAGCGTCTCCAGCGAGGCGTTCTTGCGGACGACCACGGGACGCTTTTCCCGCAGCTCCGCTTCTTTCTTTTCCAGATAGTTGTCTGCCATATTTACAAAGATAAGCTTTTTCCGAAAAATGGCTATCTTTGTCCATTGAACCAAACACTGACCACATGAAAAAAATCCTCCTCTCCCTCGCCCTCCTGGCAGGCCTTGCCTGCGGTTCCGTCATTTATGGGCAGGACACTTTCCGGGTCCGGGTGGCCCAGCCGCCGCACGGACGCGTGACCGTCACCCCCGCCATCCCCGAAAGCGGTGTCGTCCCCGCCGGAACCGTCCTGAAAGTGAAGGTCGATGTCACCGATCCGGGCTGGGTCTTCGACAGCGGCTACGAACTCTCCGTCACCGGCGGCATGTTCTACCCCACCTACAAGGAGTCGATGACCCCGGAATTCACCGTCAAGGTGGACCACGACATCATGGGCATCGGCGCCTCCATCATCGAGGCGGAACGTCTCCAGGGCTATCGGACCGTCAATGACGTCGTGTATGCGCAGCCGGGTGTCAAGCCCCTCAAGTACGATGTCTTCATCCCGGACGGCGCGAAGAAACTCCCCGGCATCATCATCATCCACGGTGGCGGCTGGGCGTCCAACACGGAGGATATCATGCGCGGTTTGGCCCGCGAACTCATCAAGGGCGGTAAATACGTTGTCGCCAGCATCGATTATCGCTGGCTGAACTCCGCCGACGGTGATGCAAAGCCCAACACGATGAACCAGCTCATCGAGGACTGCTACGGCGCCATCCTGCACATCCAGGAGCACGCGGCCGAATACGGCATGGATCCCAAGAAACTCGCTGTGACTGGCGACAGCGCGGGCGGACACCTTTCCGCCTGCATGATCGACCTCATCGAGCGCGTCGGCAACGGAGGCTTCGGAAAGACCCCGGACGTGTACGAATACCGTCCTACCTACATCCCTGCAGGCTGGTCCATGAAGAAGGTCCGCAGGAGCCTCAAGGCCATCAAGGCGGCCGCCCCGAGCTACGGCGTCTTCGACCTGAAGACCCTTGCCCGCTTCGGCGAAGGATTCGCGCCCATGGGCCTCGTCGCCATCACTCCGGACTGCAACATCCCCTTCGCGAAATCTCGCAAGGCTCCGCAGTTCTTCGTCCTCGGCACCCAGGACCGCACCGTCGGCCGCGAACCGATGGAAGAATACGTAAAACACCTCCAGGACGTCGGCCAGAAGGCCGAACTCGTCATTGTCGACGGTGCCAGCCACGCCTTCTTCGACTGGAAACCCGACCAGCGCACCAAAGAAACCTTCGCCAAATACGGTGTCCCCTACGCCGCCAAGATGAAGCAGTTCTTCGACGAGGTGTTCTATTGATTGAATGTCTGAATGAAAAAAAGAGAACCGGATAAAGCGGTTCTCTTTTTCGTTTGGGGATAGGGCTGTCGATTATTCTTTGACAATGAGACGGGATAGCAAATGGGTATTCGAGCTGACCGGGATATAAATACTCCTATCCTCTGTCCTTGCTAAGCCAAAAGGATTGTCGTTTGCCGGATCCAATAGTATTTCAAGGGCAAAGTCGCCTTCGTCACCAATCGAGTACCAACTAGTCCAGTAATACCCTCGTGTCGGATCGATAATCGTAGGGCTTCCGTCAATGACTTCTTCATAACCGGCAGCGGGCAGGAACAGCCTGTTTCCTTTACACACACCTTCTTTTACAACCAGTTCCACACCGGCAAATACTTGCTGTCCGTTTACTGTCTTGTATTTCTTGGTGATAGTATGATTTGTCGATGTGTACAGCGCTTCCCACTCATGATAGGTCTGTTGGGTCCACCCTGACCAATGATCATTATCCAACACACAATACACACCTACAGTCCACCAATCCAGGTAGTATCCCGGATCCGTCTCGCTGGTGGCGCCCATGTTCATAGTCGCCCACTTTTTTCCGTCGCCCATCATAACCCACTCGTGGCCATTAACCGTGCCACGGGTGCCATTGACGTTGCTGGTGGTCCATTTCGGACTGCTCAGCGGCGGGAGTTTGATGGCTTCCCTGCCATAGAGCTTTGCGGTCTTGGTCAGCGTGTAAATGACATCATCCGAATCGTCGTCGGGAGTTTCCATATTGTCCGTAATCTGAATGACGTATTGCGTTTCCACCCCACTTACGTCGGGACTCAGATAGCCGCAGAAATAGAATTCATTTGAATCGCCGATCTGGGCTGCCTCTATGGTACACCCGTAAGTAGACGGGGCCATAGTGGCTTTGGGAGGGTCAATCTCCACAGCATCAGCATGACAATGGAAATCCAAGAACCTGTCATATGCGAAATGCTCACACTTGAACGAATAGCGCTCTTTGTTCCCGTTCATCCCAGGGATGGAAAAATAGACGTCTTTGGAATTCACGGCCATCGGCAAGGATGCCGTCAATGTTCCGTTTTCGACAGAATAGTCCACCTCACTGGCGGACAAATGGAATCCGATGAAACGAACTTTTTTCACGCGTATGGTCGGTTGCACGAGAGGTGTAGTATATCTATAATCGAATTCAGGCAAATCTGCGGAGCAATAGACTGCAGCCAATTTGCCGGATGTCTGATTCAGCAGGTAGGTCTCCAGGGCCGGATCGGAAAACTCGCTCAGCCAGGTATCACCGTCAAACGTGAGAGTCATGTAATACGCAGGAGAAGGGCGTACGTTTATATTCTCCGCGAAAAAATGATCGAACACCACGTAGATCTTGTCGCCTCCCATCCAGGCAATCTTGCTGGTACGGGTATCGTCAACCTTATTGACGGAGATGTTGACGGTCAGGTGACCGGGAGATTCCACCGTGAGTCCTTCCTCGGGAGCTTCCACAGCCTCGAACTTATTGCAGCCCGCCATCAGCAGGGCCAGGCAACCTAAAAATATCAGAGACTTTTTCATGATTACCATTCTGTTTCGTTTTTAAACCCTTGATAGTCCACCGTCAGCGCTCTTTCATCTACAATTGGACGGACAGCCATCAGGCAGTCGATGCTCAGGTCTTGAATGACCCCCGAATGATTCTTATGATCGATGTGCCAGACATTGGGATGGGTCTCATCATAGAGTGTGGACGACCAGTAATGACCGTCATAATTAGCGACCATCTCGATAGCCTCGTCAAAGTAGGGGGCGGCGGGGATGAACAGTCTGTTCCCGGACATTTCCAAGCCGTCGTCGACGGTCACCTCCCAACCGGAAAACATATCCTCTTCTTCTTCATCTTTGAAATAAACTCTTCTGTATGTATGATTCCCATTTAGCATGAGGTGAACCCAATCCATCAGAGTCGGCACGCGCCAGCCTTTGCCAAATTTCGATTCCGTAAATTCCTGGATATCTTTCCATTTTAACATGGAGCCGCCGTCGATTTCTCTGTTTGCACCTAAGTTCTTTGTCGCCCACTTGTTCCCGTCGGCCATCAGGACCCACTCGTGTCCATTAAGCGAGCCACGGGTGCCTTTGACATTGCTCACAACCCATCTAGGATCGTCCAGAGACGGAAGGGTGAAAGCCTCTTTGCCGTGAAGGGTTGCCGTCCTGGTCAGCGAATAGACCATGTCGTCCGAATCATCAGCGGGAGTACCCATGTTGTCGGTAATCTGAATGACATATTCCGTTTCCTTGTCAATTACGTCTTTATGAAAGATTCCAGCGCAGAAAAAAGCGCCACCATCGATACCCGTAGCCGGAATTGGCCATATATTCGTTGTAGGATGATTCACTGAAGGAATGTTCCAAGAACCATTACTCATTTTATTGACAATGAAACTGGAAAACCGGAAGTATGCGAGATGCTCGGATTTTTCCTTTAAAGAGTAGCGACTGACGTCCGAAGCGGGGATACCGTCTATATAGAAATATACGGAGGCCTCTTCCACTTTCATCGGCAAAGTGGCCGTCAGCTTGCGATCCGTGACTTCATACGTAACGTTATAGGCATGCAAGAAAAAACCGGGGGAATCCGGATAGACCACCGGTTCCAGGCGACTAAACGACATAACGGAAGAATACGAATATTTTAAACGCGTATCCGACATAGTCGAACAATAGCCCGCGGCCAAAGAACCGGAAGTCTGATTCAGGAGATAATCCTCCAACGCATCGTCAGAAAATGCACTGTTCCATGACGTTCCATCATAGGTCAGTGTCATGTAATAAGCAGGCTGAGGGGATCCCTTGGTAATATTACTCTCACTCGTAAAGAAGTGATCGAATGCCACATAAATGACATCGCCCGCTTCCCACCCGGTCTTCATGGAACGGGTTTCCGCTGCAAAGTCGACTTTGATATCGACGGTCAGGTGACGGGAAGAGTCCTTTGCGGGCTCTTCCACGGTCGCGACCTTATCGCAGCCTGACGCCAGCAGGGCCAGGCTGCATAGTACGAGAATGGTTTTCCTCATATTACCAATTCACCTCGTTGTTGTATCCGTTGAACTCGGCATTGATGTTCGAAGGAGTGAGTACTTCCCACACGTCAGAATTGGAGAACCAAGGGAATCTGATGGCTTCCTTACCACTGAGCGTGGTCGTCTTGGTGAGCGAATAAGTGGTGTCATCAGAGGTGTCGTTAGGGGTTCCGTTATTATCGACAATGTAGAAGATGTACTCCGTTTCGATGCCGAAGCTAGAACTCAGCACACAGTTGAACTCGAGACCGCCGTTAAGATACTGACCGCGAATAGGGTCTCCCGGCTTTCCTGCCTTAAAATCCGACCAGGGGCCTAATTCCAGATGATAATTCGATTCAGGCAAATCAATCAGCACGTAAGTGAAACGGTTGAAATGCGCGGGAGCGAGTTTGTCGCAACAGAGACTGAAGTTCTTATCCGCGTTCTCGGGAACACCATCCAGGAAGAAGTGAACGAAAGTGGATTCTCTCAGATCCATGTTCAATTGCGCGGTCAACGTTCCGTCTTCAACGTAGTAATTGACATTATCCGCAGACAGGTACATTCCCTGATTGTCCTCGTAATCCGTCAAGGAAAGCATGGGAAGATACGGATTATCCACCGTATCGACCATGTACTGGAATTCCAGTTTTTTGTCCGTCGATACAAAAGCGGCGGCCAGCGTTCCGGTTTCCTTCTCCAGCAGGAGTTCTTCCAGGGTATAGTCGGTGAATTCGCTGATCCAGGAGAAACCGTTATAGGTCAAGACAAGGAAGCTCGGCAGCTCTGCCGGGAAGCAGACGTCAAACGCCACATAGATCTTGTCGCCGGTAGCCCATCCGGTCTTGACCGCGCGGGTTTCGACGCCATTGTTCACCGTAATGTTCACTTTCAGATGACGGGGGGAATCCTGGACGGGTTCTTCCATAGTCTCGATTTTGTTGCAGCTCGCGACAGACAGGGCGATGCAGCCCAAGAATAAAAGAGTCTTTTTCATATCTTAAAAATCTATTTCTTCGTTATAACCATTGAAATTAATGTCCACGTCGCTGGACATACCGAGTCCTCTCTGACGGACTTCAAATTGCTTTTGCAGGGTATTCTTACCGTCAAAAGCCGTGATGGTAAACATCTCGGAATAGGTTTCCCGACTCGTGTTGTTCATTTTTGGATAGATATAGGTGTTCGAAACACCGAACCGGGAATCACTTCCGTTAACAGGCTCCAGGGTTAGTTTCGTGAGGGAGATGAACTTATCGATAAAGAACTCAGGCTGTTTATAGACTTGAGCATCATTCGCCTCGAATTCCAAGACCGGAGCAACCGTCAGGTGAGGAACAAAGACGTGAGAAAAATGATCTGCGTTGAACACGAAGGGTTCTCCTTCCGCCGTCATGCCTCTCGAGCCGGTCAATGTAAGTTCGTCTCCGTCCTCAAAGTAGAGCAAGAAGTAATAGGGCATATCCGTATGCCACAAATTACTGACGAACACAGAACCAGTTCCGTCATTGAGATAGAAGGTATTCGCTCTGATATCCGACTGCTCCACGGTTCCGGAAAGCTTATACAATTCTTCACCAACGCCCTTTTCAAGGAACTGAGCGACCGTAATCGTTTCGACGGCATTCGGGTCATCTTCCCAATTCAGGCCGTTCTTCACGATTTTGTTGATCTTGCCGGCCACATAAGACTTCCCTTTAGTGTTTCTGAGGGTCGCTATCTTGGTATCGGTGGTGACCGTGAGCGTCAGAGAAGTGGCCTCGACCGGAAGGATGTTGTACCAAAGCTGGAAGTCGCGGGCGCTGGGAGCCTGTCCTTTCGGGAAGGTGATGATAATGGAGTTGTAAGTCTGGCCATCCGGTTCGGCAATATCATTGTCGACATTCAGATAGTTCGCGGCAATTGCTCCGCCCTCCACGGTCAGGGTGGCGGACGTGATCGGTTCGTCCAGGTCGCTGGTCAGGTGGAAATAGACGATGGAAGTCAGGCGGTTCATCGGAATGACGATGCTGCCACCGGACGGGTTTTCACCGAGAACGGCATTCTCGTAAGTTACGTTACCGACCATCGGATCGAACAGTGAATTGTATTCACTTCCGACCTGTGTCCGGTATGGGCCGAATTTGATGGTACCGGCAGGATATTCACCGCGATAATGACAGGTACTCGGTTCATATTCCAAATAATCAACAGTCTCGGAAACGAATTCGCTTCCGTCCCAATCGGAGATCATGAAATACTTGCTCCCGGGTTCGTTCTCCCGGGTGCCTATGACCCACATTCTGTCCCCTTTCTCCCAGTTGGCGACAAAGGTCTTGTCGTCCGTAGTCGTGAGAGTGGCTTTCGACTCATCGTCCTTGACGAAGGCAGAGAAACGAAATGCCCTTTTTACGAGGTTCTTTTCCGGAACCGGATTGTCGGCCGCCTTATTACAAGCCGTAAATGCCGTCACCGCTACGGCGACAAGCATCAAAGAGTTAATCGTCTTTTTCATAGCTTGAAATGTTAAGACCAGTCATCCGAGTCATCTTCGACATCATCATCTTTGATGTCCTGGATACCTCCTCCGCTGAGGATCGTCTCTTCGATACACACGAAGAGGAGCTCCGTCTCCGGAGCTTCGTAGACTAATTTCATTATCATAAGCAAATAGGTTTAGTCTTAGTAGCTGTAATTATAAACGAATTTAAAATGTCAGAATGAATAAAACAAGAATAATATGTAAATGGTACAATTTACATACAAAAAAACTTGGCGCCCACCCTTTTCCGACAGAGAAAAGTGGGCGCCAGGCCTATTTAAGTGATTGTAACTAGTGAGTTTCGGAAGCTAAGCCTTTTCCCGGGCAAGGAAGCAGGCGATGGTATTCTTCATCAGCATCGCAATGGTCATCGGGCCGACACCGCCGGGAACGGGCGTGATCCAGGAAGCGACCGGGAGGACGGAGTCAAAGTCCACGTCGCCGCAGAGCTTGCCTTCGGCATTGCGGTTCATGCCCACGTCGATGACAACCGCTCCGGGCTTGACCATGTCGCCGGTCACGAGGCCGGCGCGGCCCACTGCGACCACCAGGACATCGGCCGTGCGGCAGACGGCGCCGAGGTCGGCTGTACGGGAATGGGCGATCGTAACCGTCGCATGGCGGTCCAGCAGGAGTTTCGCCACGGGTTTGCCGACGATGTTGCTACGGCCCACGACGACGGCCTGCTTGCCCTTCAGTTCCGTGCCCACGCTGTCGATGAGGCGCATGATTCCGGCGGGCGTGCAAGGGACGATGCAGTCCTTGCCGATCCACAGGCCTGCCACATTGCCGGGGTGGAAGCCGTCCACGTCCTTCTCACGGGCGATGGTGTCGATGACTTTCTCCTCGTCAATGTGCTTGGGCAACGGCAGCTGCACCAGGATGCCGTCCACGGCAGGATCCTCGTTCAGGTCGCGGATCTGGCCCAGGAGGGCCTCCTCGCTGATGTCAGCGGGCAGTTCTACCAGCCGGGAGTCCATGCCGGTGTAGGCCGCGGCTTTCACCTTGTTGCGGACATAAACCTGGCTGGCAGGGTTCTCCCCTACTATGATGACCACCAGGCAGGGCTTGCGGCCGTACTTGGCTTCGAGTTCCAGTACTTCGGCCTTGACTTCGTCCTTGACGACCTGGCTCAGTGCTTTTCCATCAATGATGTTTCCCATGGCTATTCAAATGCGCAATGCGCGATATCGTGTCGGTAAAAGAGGTTGTCACAGTCGATTTTCGCCACTTCGCGATAGACTTTCTCGCGGGCCTGGGCAAGGGAGGGGCCTTCGGCGATGACCATCAGGACACGGCCGCCGTTGGTAACGAGCTGGTCGTCCTTGAAGGCAGTGCCCATGTGCGCGACACGCGCATCGACCTGGTCCATGTTCTTGATGGCGAAGCCTTTCTGGTAGGAGCCCGGATAGCCTTTGGAGGCCAGGACGACGCCCAGGGAGAAGGCTTTCCGCCAGACGGGGGCCTCGGTCTCACGGCCGGTGGCGACGGCTTCGAAGATGTCGTAGATGTCGCTTTCGAGCAGCGGCAGCACCACTTCCGTCTCCGGGTCGCCGAAACGGGCGTTGAACTCGATGACCTTGATGCCCTGCGGGGTCTTCATCAGGCCGCCGTACAAAACACCGGACAGCGGGCAGCCTTCGGCCACCATCGCTTCCGCGGCTTTGCACATGATTTCCTTGTAGGCGAACTCCTTGTCCTCTTCCGAGATGAACGGAAGGCCCGTGTATGCACCCATTCCGCCGGTATTCGGGCCCTTGTCGCCGTCGAAGGCGCGTTTGTGGTCCTGAGAAAGCGGCATCGGGTAGACGCGGTTGCCATCGACAAAGCAGAGAAAGGAGAATTCCGGTCCGGTGAGGAAATCCTCGACCACGACACGGCCTTCTCCGAAGGTGTGGTCTAGGAGCATGTCGGCCAGCGCCGCTTTCGCCTCTTTGAGGTTCTGTGCGATCACCACGCCCTTTCCGGCGGCCAGACCGTCGTACTTGAGGACGGCCGGGAACGGACGGGCGGAGACATAGGCCAATGCCTCGTCATAGTCCGAGAAAGCCTTGTATCCGGCGGTGGGGATGTCGTATTTCTCCATCAGCCTTTTTGCGAACTCCTTGGAGCTCTCGATGGCGGTTGCCGCCTTCGTATGGCCGAAAATCTGAAGTCCGGCGGCGCGGAAGGCATCGACGATACCGACAGCCAGGGAGGCTTCCGGCCCGACGACGGTCAGATCGACCTGATTGTCCTTGGCGAAAGCCAGAAGGCCTTCCACGTCCGTATCTTTCAGCGCGACATTGAATGCCTGCTGGCCGATGCCGGCGTTGCCGGGGGCGCAGTAAATCTTCTCCACCTGCGGGCTGCGGCTCAGGGCATCCACGATGGCATGCTCACGGCCGCCGCCGCCGATCACGAGGACCGTCTTGCCCAGGCAGCTTTCCAGTTTAATCTCCTTGCCCCCGATGGAGGCGTTCTGTGAAGGAAGCGGATAAACGAGACCCATAAGATTAATGCTTGAAGTGACGTACGCCCGTGAAGAGCATGGCGATTCCCAGTTCGTCGGCCTTGGCGATGGCGTCCGCGTCGCGGATGCTGCCGCCCGGCTGGACGATGGCGGTCACGCCGTATTTCGCGGCCAGGGCCACGGTGTCGTCGAACGGCAGGAAGCCGTCGGAGGAGAGGATGAGGCCTTCCGTGAAGCCGGCCGCCTTCGCCTCTTCGAGGGCGATTTCGGCGGAGCCCACGCGGTTCGTCTGGCCGGCGCCCACACCGATGGTGTGACCGTCACGGACGACACAGATAGCGTTGGATTTCACGTGCTTGACGATCTTCCAGCCGAAGTTCAGGTCGGCCATCTGGGCCTCGGTAGGCTTCACCTTGGTGACGCACATATCCATCGACACTTCTTCGACCTGAGTGTCCAGCTGCTGGGCGAGAAGGCCGCCGTTCACGCTCACATACTGAGGGACGGGGCTTCCGTCGTAGTTCATGTCGACCTGCATCACGCGGAGGTTCTTCTTGGTGGAGAGGATCTCCAGGGCCTCCGGAGTGAAGGACGGGGCGATGACGATCTCCAGGAAGATGGGCTTCATGCCGCGGGCGACCTCGGCGGTCAGTTCGCGGTTCACGCCCACGATGCCGCCGTAGATGCTCACCTTGTCGGCCTCATAGGCGGCCTGCCAGGCTTCCTCGATGGTCTTGCCCACGGCCGCGCCGCAGGGGTTCATGTGCTTGAGGGCCACGCAGAAGGGCTCCTTGAAGTCGCGGAGCACGTTCAGGGCCGCGTTGGCGTCCTGGATATTGTTGTAGGAGAGCTCCTTTCCCTGGATCTGGGTAGCGAAGGCCAGGGAGAAGGGAGACGGCTCCAGGGCGGCGTAGAAGTTCGCGCTCTGGTGCGGGTTCTCGCCGTAACGGAGGGGCTGCTTGAGGTCGTACTCGAGGAACAGCTTCTCGTTCAGGCCGGCCTGCTTGCGCATGTAGGTGGCGATGCAGGCGTCGTATTCGGCCGTATGGGTGTATGCCTTGGCGGAGAGCTTCAGGCGGGTTTCCGGCGTGGTAGTCCCCTTCTCGCGGAGTTCGGCGAGAACGGTGTCATAGTCGGCCGGATTGCAGACGATGGTGACGTCGCGCCAGTTCTTGGCGGCGCTGCGGACCATGGACGGACCGCCGATGTCGATGTTCTCGATGGCGTCCTCGAGGGTGACGCCTTCCTTCGCGATGGTCTGGCGGAAAGGATACAGGTTCACGCAGACAAGGTCGATGGTCTCGACTTGATTCTCCTTCAGGGTCTCCATGTGGGCGGGGACGTCGCGGCGGGCCAGGATGCCGCCGTGCACTTTCGGGTGCAGGGTCTTCACGCGGCCGTCCAGGATCTCCGGGAAACCGGTCACCTCACTGATGCCGATGGTTTTGACACCCTCCTTCTCGAGGAGTTTCTGGGTTCCCCCGGTGGCGATGATCTCCCAACCGAGGTCCACGAGGCCCTTGACGAAGTCAACCAGGCCGGTCTTGTCGCTAACGCTGACTAATGCTCTCATTTTATCAATTTTGCTATTGTTTCAATATACAGTGCGTGTTCGATTTTCTGGCCGATGCGGTGCACCTCGGCGGGGTCGTTCCCGTCGTAGTCGAAGGCCCGCTGGGCGATGATCTTTCCGCCGTCCAGGTCGGCATTGACCCAATGGATGGTGATGCCATAGACCTTGACGCCGTAGGCGACGGCGTCTTCCACGGCATGGGCGCCCTTGAAGGAAGGGAGCAGGGACGGATGGATGTTGATGATGCGGCCCTCATAGGCCTTGAGAAGGGTTTCCCCGATGATGCGCATATAGCCTGCCAGGCACACCAGGTCGATGTTCTTGGCGTCCAGCACCTTCACGATCTCCGCCTCGAAGGCAGCCTTGTCGGCATAGGCCTTGGGTGAGAAAACGAACGTGTCGATACCGTAGCGGGCCGCCTTCTCGATGACGGCCGCACCGGGCTTGTCGCACACCATCACGGCTACCTCGGCATCCAGGACGCCGTCGGCGCAAGCGCGGGCGATGGCCTCGAAGTTCGTGCCGGTTCCGCTCGCGAATACCGCTAACTGCTTTTTCATTGCAGGACGATGTTGACACCGGGCTTATCGGTGACCTTGCCGATGACGGAGGCCTTCTCACCGCAGCTTTCCAGGATGGAGATGACCTCCTCCGCCTCGGAAGCGTCCACGACGGCGATCATGCCGATACCCATGTTGAAGATGTTGAACATCTCGCGGTGCGGGACATTCCCCCACTTCTCCAGCATCTTGAAGACCGGGAGAATCTCCCAGGTTCCCTCGTGGATTTCGAGGCCCTGGCCTTCGTGCAGGACGCGCGGGATATTCTCGTCGAAGCCGCCGCCGGTGATATGGCAGATTCCATGGACATCGCACTGGCGGATCACCTGCAGCATCTGCTTGACATAGATCTTAGTCGGGGTGAGAAGCACCTCGCCGAGCTTCCGGCCGCCGAATTCAGGGATGGCGTCCTCGTAGTTCAGGCCGGCATCGGCCACGATCTTGCGCACGAGGCTGAAGCCGTTGGAGTGCACGCCGGTGGAAGCCACGCCCACCAGGACGTCACCTGCCTTGACCTTGGAACCGTCGATGAGCTTGGACTTCTCCACGACGCCCGTCGTATAGCCGGCGATGTCGTATTCACCGTCGGAATACATGCCCGGCATCTCGGCCGTTTCGCCGCCCACGAGGGCGCAGCCCGCCTGGCGGCAGCCTTCCGCCACACCCGCGACGATTGCCTCGATCTTGGCCGGAACATTATGTCCCACAGCCACATAATCCAGGAAGATCAGCGGTTCGGCGCCCTGCGCGAGGACGTCATTGACGCACATGGCCACGGCGTCGATGCCGATGGTGTCGTGCTTGTCCATCGCGAAGGCGATCTTGAGCTTGGTGCCCACGCCGTCGGTGCCGCTCACAAGGACCGGCTCCTTGACGTTCAGGGCGGAAAGGTCGAACATGCCGCCGAAGGAGCCGATGTTACCCATCGACCCGACTCGGCTGGTGGAAGCGACGTGCTGCTTGATGCGGCGGACCACTTCGTAGCCCGCCTCGAGGTTCACACCCGCATTTTCGTAAGTCTTGGCCATATCGTTAGTCGTTGATTTCTTCGTCGTAAAGGAGGGTAGGATATTCGCCGGTGAAGCAGGCCTGGCAAGGGTCGGCGCAGCCGAAGGCGGAAGCGCGCGTGGATTCCGGGCTCAGGTAGCCCAGGGAATCGGCGCCGATCGCCTGCCGCGCTTCTTCCAGGGTGCGGTGCGAGCAAAGCAGCTCTTCCGGCGTAGAGGTGTCCACACCGTAATGGCAGGTGAAACGCATCATCGGGCTGGCGATACGCACATGGACCTCCGTCGCTCCCGCTTCACGCAGCAGCTTGACGATCTTGAGGGAGGTGGTGCCGCGGACGATGGAGTCGTCCACCAGCACGATGCGCTTGCCCTTCACGATGCTGTACACCGGGGACAGCTTCATCTTCACGCCCAGTTCACGCATGGACTGGACCGGCTCGATGAAGGTACGGCCCACATATTTGTGCTTCACGAGGCCCATCTCGTAAGGTATGCCGCTTTCCTCGGCATAGCCCATCGCGGCGCTGAGGCTGGATTCCGGAACGCCGACGACGATATCGGCCTCCACCGGGCACTCGCGGTACAGGCGGCGGCCCGCTTCCTTGCGGTACGCATGGACATTGCAACCGTCGATGTCGCTGTCGGGACGGGCGAAATAGATGTATTCCATGCCGCACATGCGGTGGCGGCAGTATTTCGAGAAGATGGTGCTGCGGATGCCGTGACGGTCCAGGGAGACGATTTCGCCCGGACGGACGTCGCGGACGAATTCCGCGCCCATGATGCCGAAGGCGCAGGACTCGCTGCTCACCACATATCCGTCACCGATGCGGCCGATGCAAAGGGGCTTGATGCCGTATTTGTCGCGGCAGGCATAGATGCGGTTCTTCGTCATGATCACGAAGGTGAAGCCGCCTTCCATCATGTTGAGCGCCTTCACGATGTTCTGGATACGGTCCTCGCTGGCGCTCTTCTTGATCAGGTGCGCAAGGAGCTCCGCGTCGGTATCGGTCTGGAAGATGGTGCCGCGCTTTTCAAGAAACTGCGCGATCTGCTTGGAATTCACAAGGTTACCGTCGCTTGCCACGGCGAAATCGCCGGTGCAGTGACGGAAGAAGAAAGGACCCACGTTGTCCAGTCCGGAGCGGGAAGCATTGGCATACTTGACGCAGCCGATGCCGAGGCTGCCTTTCAGCTTGCCCACCTGGCCGTTGTTGAAGACCTCGTTCAGCAGGCCCAGGCCGCGATAGCGGTGGGATTCGCCCTTCTCGTCGAAGGTGGCGATACCGCCGCCTTCCTGGCCGCGGTGCTGGAGGTTGTGCAGTCCGTAATAGAGATATGTCGAGGCGTCCGGGACACCATAAACAGCAAGTACACCCATCTTATTCTACTCCCAAAGCTTGTTTCAATCTTTCCAGGACAATCTTGTAGGAATCCGTCACGTCGCCGAGGTCCAGACGGAAACGGTCCTTGTCCAAACGCTCCCCCGACTTCTCGTCCCACATGCGGCAGGTATCCGGGCTGATCTCGTCGGAAATGATGATCTCGCCGGAATCAGCCGCGCGGCCGAACTCGAACTTGATGTCCACCAGTTCGATGCCCGCCTTGTGCAGGATGTCCGTCAGCAGCTTGCCCGCGCGACGGACGGTGTCGTACATCGCATCCAGTTCCTGATAGGTGGCAAGGCCCAGGGCGACGGCCTGGTCCCGGTTGATGAGCGGATCGCCCAGATCGTCATTGTTGTAGACCAGGTCCAGGATGGTGTTCGCCGGCTTGAATCCGTCCTCCACGCCCAGCTTGAGGGCCAGGGAGCCGGAAATCCGGTTGTGGAACACCACCTCCAGGGGGATGATTTCAATCTTGCGGCAAAGCTGCTCGCGCTCTCCCAGCAGGCGGACGAAGTGGGTTTCCACCCCGTTGTCGTTGAGATAGCCCAGCAGCAGGCCGGAGATTTCGTTGTCCAGGATGCCTTTTCCGGCGAAGCGGGCCCGCTTGACGCCGTGGAAAGCGGTGGTCACATCCTTATATCGGAAGATGACCATACAAGGATCGTCAGTGGAGAAGACTTGCTTCTCGTTACCGTTGAAGATAAGCTTGTCCTTGATCATTTATCGTATTTTCTTGAAGTAGTTGACTGCGTTTTCGAAGAGGGGCTGGCGGCGGTTGCCGGCGATGTTCTTCATCAGGTTGTCCTCATAGCGCTCGCTGTGGCCCATCTTGCCGAGGATGTGGCCGTCAGGGCTCAGGATGCCTTCGATGTCGTAGTAAGAGCCGTTGGGGTTATCGACATAGCGGAAGGCCACCTGTCCGCGCTCGAAGAGCTCGCGGGCGAGGTCCGGATTCACGACGAACTTGCCCTCGCCGTGGCTGAAGGCGATGCTGTGGCGCTCGCCCTTCTTGAAGCTGGAGAGCCAAGGGGAATTCACCGAGGCAACCTCGGTCGTGGCCATCAGGGAGATGTGACGGTTGATGTCGTTGCGGAAGAGCGTCGGCGAATCCGGCGTCACGCAGCCCGGCTTCCCGTAAGGAAGCAGACCGCTCTTGACCAGGGCCTGGAAGCCGTTGCAGATACCCAGGATGAGGCCGCCGCGTCCGAGAAGGCCCTCGATGGCAGCGCTGATTTTCACGTTGCCGATGACATCGGCAATAAACTTGCCGCTGCCGTCCGGCTCGTCACCGGAGGAGAAACCGCCGCAGAACGCGAGGATATGGCTCTCGTCAATCCGCTTCGCCAGCGCGTCGATGGAACCGAGCACGTCTTCCGGCGTCAGATTCCGGAACACGAACGGACGCACCTCTGCCCCGGCCTTCCGGAACGCCTTCGCCGTATCATAATCACAGTTGGATCCCGGGAACACAGGCAGGCATACCACGGGGTGCTCCACCGCCTCGCCGGGATAGATGAGATTCAGATCCCTTCCTCGGTCTTCGACCTCCTCGGGATGACAACATTCTGTCATTCCGAGCGAAGCGACGGAATCTGTAAACTGCGCCTTCACCCGCGGCGGATAAATCTTGAAATAGCGGCCCTCATAGGCCTTTTCCAGTTCTTCCAGCGCGAGCTCGCAACCATTGACCTTGATGCCGGAGGCAGTCACGACGCCGAGCTCGACGGCGCAAGGGTTGTTCAGCGCGACCTTAGATTCCACGACGGCGGAACCATATCCGAGGGAGAAAAGGTCATCCTCGGATACGTTGACATCGACACCCAGGGCGTTGCCCATCGCCATCTTGACGAGGGCCTCGGCCACGCCGCCGTAGGACAGCGACCACGCGGAAACGATGCTGCCCTTGCCGATTTCATCATACAGGAAGGCCCAGTTGGCCTTGAGCTGGTCAGTATCGGGCATCCGGTTCGCAAGCGGAGTGTGCTTGATGAGATAGATCTTGTTGCCGACTTCCTTGAATTCCGGGGAAATCACCCGGCGGGCGTCCACGGTGGTGACGCCGAAGGCCACGAGGGTCGGCGGGACGTGGATATGCTCGAACGTGCCGCTCATCGAGTCCTTGCCGCCGATGGACGGGAGTCCAAATTCCTTCTGCATCTTGAGGGTGCCCAGCAGGGCGGCCAGGGGCTTGCCCCAGGTGTGGGCGTCTTTGGTCATCCGCTCGAAGTATTCCTGATAGGAGAAGCGCATGCCGCTGTAATCGGCACCGGCGCAGGCCACCTTCGTGCAAGCCTCGACAACCGCATAAGCAGCGCTGTGATACGGGCTCCAGAGGGCGAGGTCGGGGTTGTAGCCGAAGGCCATGATGCTGGCCGTGTTGGTATAGCCGTCCATCGGCAGTTTCTGGACGGAGACCTGCGTCTCGGTCGCCTGCCGCTTGCCGCCGTAAGGCATCAGGACGGTGGAACGGCCGATGGTGGAGTCGAACATCTCCACGAGGCCCTTCTGGGACGCCACATTCGCGGATCCCATGACGGAAACCATCTTCTCGCCGAGAGACTCCCCTTCCGGATTCCGCCGGAACGGATCGACATCCTCGACAGGCTGGATGGCCGCCTTCGCATAGTGCTTCGCGCCGGCGCTGTCGATGAACTCGCGGGAGAGGTCGCAGACCATCTTGTCCCCGTAGAACATCCGCATCCGGCCGCGGTCGGTCACGGAAGCCACGTGCGTGACTTCGATATTGTCGATGGCGCAGAGCTCCATCATCTTTTCCTTGTCCTTGGCCTCGACGACCACGGCCATGCGCTCCTGGGACTCGCTGATGGCGAGTTCCGTCGCGTTCAGACCGGCGTACTTCGCCGGCACGCGGTCCAGCCAAATGTCCAGTCCGTCGGCCAGCTCGCCGATGGCGACGCTGACGCCGCCGGCGCCGAAGTCGTTGGATTTCTTGATCAGGCGCGTCACTTCCGGACGGCGGAAGAGGCGCTGCAGCTGGCGCTCCTCGGGCGGATTACCCTTCTGGACTTCGCTGCCGCAGGTTTCGAGGGAAGCCTCGGTATGTTCCTTGGAAGAACCGGTGGCACCGCCGATGCCGTCGCGGCCGGTACGTCCGCCGAGCAGGAGGATCACGTCGCCGGGAGCCGGGCTCTCACGCCGCACGGCGGAGGCGGGAACGGCCCCCACGACAGCGCCGATTTCCATGCGCTTGGCGGTATAACCCTCAGAATAAATCTCACGCACGTGCGTGGTGGCCAGGCCGATCTGGTTGCCGTAGCTGGAATAGCCGGCGGCGGCCTTGCGGCTGATCATCCGCTGCGGCAGCTTGCCGGGGATGGTCTCGGCCACGCTGGCGTTCACATTGCCGGCACCGGTCACGCGCATGGCCTGATAGACGTAGGCGCGGCCGGAGAGCGGGTCACGGATGGCGCCGCCGAGGCAGGTGGCGGCACCGCCGAACGGCTCGATCTCGGTCGGGTGGTTATGGGTCTCGTTCTTGAACTGGAGGAGCCATTTCTCGGGCTTTCCGTCCACGTCCACGTTCACGAAAATACTGCAAGCATTGTTCTCCTCGCTCTGCTCCATGTCGTCCAGCTTGCCCTGCTTACGAAGCCAGCGGGCGCCGATGGTAGCGAGCTCCATCAGGCAGCGGGGTTTGTTCCCGCGGCCGAGGTCCGCGCGCATCTGCTCGAACAGGTCGAGGGAGGATTCCAGTTCGGCCTTCATGAAGGACTCGTCCACCGTGATCTCTTCCAGGACGGAAGTGAAGGTGGTGTGACGGCAGTGGTCGCTCCAGTAGGTGTCCAGAATGCGGAGTTCCGTCTCGGAAGGATTCCGGCCTTCGGCCTTGAAATACTTCACCACTTCCGCGAGATCGTCGGCGTTCATGGCGAGGCCGTGTCCCTTGCAGAAGGCGGCGTAATCCTCAGGAGCAAGAGCGGTGAAGCCGGAAAGATCCTCCAGCGGCTTCACGGCCGCCTTCTCGCTGAGCGACAGCACGGAGAGATTCTTCTCGCGGCATTCTACCGGGTTGATGAAATAGTGGCGGATCTTGGCGAGGGTTTCCTCGGAGACCGAGTCTTCGAACACGACGAGCCGGGCGCTCTTGATCTCGATCTCGGCTTCCGGATCGATCAGGTGGACACAGTCCACGGCGGAGGAGGCCCGCTGGTCGAACTGGCCGGGAATGTATTCCACGGCAATGTATTTCTTTCCCTCGAGGTCGAGGCTGTCGGTGACCGTATCCGTCACCACCTCGCCGAACAGGCTGTAGCGGCTCTTCTCCAGCAGGTCGTCGGAGAATCCGAACAGGTCGTACACATTGAGGAGCCGGAGGGATCCCAGGCTCAGGGAAAGGTTTTCGTTGAACTCGGCGAGGAGGCTGGCTGCCTCCACGCGGAACTGCTCTTTTTTCTCTACAAAGATGCGCCGGTTGTTCATATTCAAAAAAGTAGATGCCCACCGACGCTGTGTGGCGGGGGTGGGCATGGAAATTCAGATAACGGTTTGAAGAACTTTGTCGCTCTGCTGCTGGCGGAATCCCTCCAGCTTTTTCCGGAGGGCATCGTCCTGGAGGGCAAGGATGGCTACGGCGTACAGGGCGGCATTCTTGGATCCGTCGATGGCCATGGTCGCGACGGGGATGCCCGAAGGCATCTGCACAATGGACAGGAGGGAATCCAGCCCGTTCAGGGCCTTGGACTTCACCGGGACGCCGATGACCGGAAGGGTGGTCAGGGCCGCAATGACGCCCGGAAGGTGGGCGGCACCGCCGGCGCCGGCGATGATGATGTCGAATCCATTGTCCCGGGCGGCGCGGACATAGTCGGCCAAAGGTCCCGGATTGCGGTGTGCGCTGAGTACTTTCTTTTCGTAGGAAATGCCGAATTCTTCGAGGGTGGTGCAGGCCGGGGACATGACGTCCCAATCGCTGGCGCTGCCCATGATGATGGCTACCTTGCTCATGCAGTAAAGAGTTTTTCTACTAACGGAGTTGCAAAGTTAAGATGAATATCCGGACGGAGCAAATGCTTTATGCATTTTTTTTCACATCTTTTTCAACATTCCGTTATTTCAAGAGCGGCCTGGATCCGGAGAAGTCCCAGATGTCGGCGTCCCAGCCGTAGATGCTCTTCGCAAGCAGCGTCAGGAGATTGTCCGTCCTTCTGCCATGATAGCAGTAGATGTACTGGTGAGCGCCCTGCTCGACGGTGCTGTCGTTCAGCCAGCTGATGCCGGAATTGGACGTCGGGAGCACGTTCTCGCTGTTTCCTGCGCACTCTTCGAAGATCAAGTCGGATTTGTAGTAGGCATTGTCGACGGTCATCTTCTTTTCCTTCGCATATGCGACGACCGCACCGCTGCTGTAATGCGGGTTCTCATCGGCGATCGTGGCCTTGATGGAAGTGTTGAAAACCGCACATCTCATGATGGTCAAACCGTCGGCATTGACCTGACCGACGATACCGGCGGCACCGAATCCGGCGGAAACGGCACCCGTCGCATAGCAGTTGTAGATCCGGGTGACACCCTTGTTGTGGTCGCCGAGGATACTTCCCGCCCAGCCGCTCGCAGCCGTGACGTCACCGTTCACATAGCAGTCCTGGATGGTCAGCGTGCCGGCTCCGTTCGTGTGTCCGACGATACCGCCTGCATAGCGATAGGTACAGTTGACGGTCTGTGCATCGTAATAGCACTGGGAGATGGTGATGCTCTTCCCTTCGGGAGCTTCGGCAAAACCGACGATACCGCCCACATAGGCTCTGGCATCGACATAGGCCGTGGAGTGGCATTTCTCCAGCGTGGCGCCGCTCTTGATGTAAGCGATCATGCCGCCGATGGTTTTGTTCTCCGAGGGGTTGCCATAGACAGAGCTGTTCTCGATCGTCACGTTGGAAAGCTTCGCGGCATCCTTCTGGATCTGGCCCGCGATACCGCCGACGTAGTTCGTAGCGCGGCTCTCGGCCGTGCCGACCGTGGAATTGACGACATGGACATTGGTCACCTCAGGATCGACGGCGCTGCTAGCGCTGCCGATGTAACCGGCGATCACGCCCGCCTTCTTGCCGGCCGGGATGATGGTCGCGTTATCGACGGTCAGGTTGCGAAGCTTGCCGTTCAGGACGCCGAAGACGGAAGGATACTCCGGAATCGAGGTAGCGCTCGTCGCGATGTTGCTGAGGGTATGGCCGCAGCCGTCAAAGTCGATGTATTTGTCGAAACTGCCGTCATTGTTCAGCGGAATCCAGGTGATACCGTCCATGTCGATGTCGGCGATCATCTTGTAATAGGTGGTCTCGCCGGACTGCTGCAGCGCATGAACGGCGTCCATCTGATACTTGTCGGCGATGAGATAAGGAGCAGCCTCGGTACCGGCGTCGGAACTACCGGCGTACTGGTCGATATGGGCGCAGTTGAACTTCATGTAGTTGAACTTGCCTTCGGCGGGTTCGGCGGCAGCGGCAAACTCCTGATAACGGGTATAGACCGCATGGTCGGCGTTCGTGGAGCCGAATCTCAGGAACATCTTGGCGCCAGCGGGAACGGTCCAACCGGCGGGGACATTGGCATAGACCTTCAGAATGTCGTCGCCGTCGGCGTCTTCCTGGGAAGCCAGGGCGACGGTGAGCTTGGTGCTGGTGGCGAAATCGTCGGTGCTCGTCTCGATCTCCAGTTCATTGATGGTGGCGGCGGCGCCGGCTGGGAGTTTCGCGATGATGCCGATGATGCCGGAGGTCTCCGTCAGGCTGATGTTGGCGAGATCCGTGACACCGGTGGCGGCGGCAACGTACTTGAGGTGGTCCGTAGCGCCGTCCTTGGCCTGGGTCTGCGCGTTGCCGGTGACGAAGGTTCCGTTCGGGATCACTTCGACGTCATAGCTGGCGGCGGCGAAACCAGTGCCTTCGAACTTGCCGTTCGCGGTTCCTTCACCGTCGACAAGGTCGAACACGGCGGAGACGGACGGATCGGAAGAGTCGGTGACGAGCAGCTGGTCGCCGGCTTCCCAGGCGTGGGACATGCCGGTAGGCTTGCCGTTGCCGTCGAAGGAAGCGTCAAAGCTGACCTTGGTGGCAGCGTTGGAGAGCGTGGCGGAGATGGTGATCTTCGCGGCGGGCGTCTCGTCGACGGGAGACTCCTTGGAACAAGCGGCGGAAAGGGCGACGAGCGCCAGGGCCGCGGTCAGGAAGTAGAGCTTTTTCATACGGCAGTTCCTCTAAAAATCTTCGTCAAACAGTTCGTTCGGATCCATGTTCGGCATGAAATCCGGCTCGATTTCGCTGAGGAAACTCCGCTCCTGCATAATGATGTCCACGGACGTATCGGGAGCCACATACGTCTGCTTCGTTGCATTAGTTGTACACATAAGTTAGTTGGTTAATGATTGGTTATGAATGGTTATAATTGGTTGTCAATGATGGGCTTGATGATGCCTTCCATCACCGTGTAGCCGTCGGGGTTGGGATGGAGACGGTCGTAGAGCCAGTACTTGGCGTCCATGGCAAAACCATCTTCAGCCACCAGGGAAGACCAGTAATCACACCAGGTGAAGCCCTTGGAAACGGTGTAATCCTTCAGCATCCCGTTCAGGGTGATGATGTGCGCGCCCTTGGTCTTCGGATCGCTGAGCCTGGAATAGCTGTCGTTATTCGGGGTGACCGTGCAGATGACCACCTTGATGCCGGCGGCATCGGCCATTTCCGCCATCGCCGAGATGTTCGCCACGATCTGGTCCTTGGTGACGCCCTGGGCAAGGTCGTTGGTACCGCCCATGATAACCACCACCTGCGGGTTCAGGTCGATGACATCCGACTGGAAGCGAGTGAGCATCTGGGTGGTGTTCTGCCCGCTCACGCCCTTGTCCAGATAGCCGTTTCCGGTAAAGAATCCGGGATGGAAACGAGTCGTGACATTATCGCCGCTCACGGTCATGAAGGAAGGAAGCGGATCTAGGGGAATCAGGATGTTACTCTTGTTGTCCGTACGGGAAGTACGTGCCCATTGCCACGTAATGCTGTCGCCGATAAAGATGGCGGGAATGCGGAGAGGTGTATCCTTCAGCGTCGGAAGAGAGCCGCTGAGGTCCCACACGGAGGTAGGCCAGGTCATCTCTTCTGCATGCGCAGACACGGTACCATCGTTACCTGCGTAGCAATCGGTGATAGAGGCACCAACCGTATTGGTCCCGCAGAAAGGAAGGGACGCATCCCAACCGATACATTTGGAGATGGAAGCGGTCGGATTGGAGTTCTGCTGGTCGCATTTGCCGACGAAAGCACCCCGGTCGGCACCGGAACCATTGACGGAACCCGCTGAGTAGCAGTAGGAAATAGAGGAGGTATAGGCGATGCCAATCATGCCGCCGACCTGGGCATAGCTGCTGCCGTTGACATTGGCCGTGGTGTAGCAGTTGGTGAGATCGCCGTTCTGGACAAAGCCGCTGAAGCCGCCGCAGTGGGCGCCCTTTGCGGTCACCGCTCCCCCGCTGACATAGCTGTTGGCAATCGGCCCATACTGCACGCCGACGAAGCCGCCGCAGTTGGTGCTGCCGGTGACAGACGTTCTTTCCACATGGCACTGCGATATGGAAACGCTGTTGTTGCCGTTGTAACTGGCACCCAGCTGTCCGATGAAACCGCCGACATACGTCGCCGCAAGGCCCGAATAGACGGCATCCTTGACCTGGCAGCCGCGGATGGTGACACCGGTCGTCGCAGAGCCGCAGAAACCGCCGCTCTGGGACTTGCCGCTCGTGTTGTCGGTAACGCATCCCTTTTCATAGACACAATCCGTGAAAGCGGAGTTCTCGGCCGTGCCGACGAAGCCGCCGACATGCTTGGCGCCGCCGGTCACATTACCGCTCGCCGTGCAGTTCGAGAAGGAGGATGCTCCAGCCGATAAGCCAACAAAACCGCCCGTATATTCCGATCCGTTGGACACTTCGGCCTCAGAAGCGCAATCCGTATAGGAAGCGGCGACCTCGGAATAACCGACGAAACCGCCCACACGATTCGCGTTGGAGGTGACGGCAGAGCCCGCGAGGACCTGGCAGTTCCGGAAATTCGGAACGCCGCCGGTGACGCGGCCGACGAAGCCGCCCACGTCCTTGATGCTCGCGGTTACGGTCGCCTTGACGGTGCAGTCCGTAAAGGAGGCAGGAACGGCCGAAGCGCCGATGAAGCCACCCGTATAGAGTTCTGTTGTACCAGTAAAGTCCTGTTGAACAGTCACATCCACGACATGGCAGTCTATAAAGCGGGCCGGCACCTCGTATTTGTCATCGCCGGTAATGTCCACGTAAGCAGTGAAACCGCCCACGTGACCGGTGGAACTCTGTACAGTAGTATTCTCCACCCGGCAGGAGACGATGCTTCCGGTGGTACGCGTATGCCCGGCGAAACCAGCGGAATAGTTGGTGCCCGTGACCGAGGAATTCTTGACCGTGACGTTCTCGCAGGAACCCGGGAGACCCGTGGTTCCCAGGAAACCGGCCACGACACCCTTTTTCGTCGTGCCGCTGACATCGGCGCCGTCAAAGACGACATTGCGGACGGAACCGTACAGCACGCCGGCGAAACTGGCATAGGTGCCAGTGACCTTCAGGCCGGAGATGGTATGGCCGCAACCATCGAAATCGATGGCTTTCCAGAAGCTTCCGGTCGCGTTCAGCGGAGTCCACGTGATGGTCGATGCATTCACGTCCTCCAGCAGCTTGAACCAATACTTGAAGGAGGTCTTGTCCGAAGGATCCGCCGCGTTCTTGTACAGGTTCATCATGTTCTCCAGCTGGCGGGTGTTGGCGATGAGGTACGGATTCTCCGCCGTTCCGTCGCCTCCCACGAAGTCCTGCAGGGACAGTTTCACGCCCGTGATGGAGTTCATCTTGCCGGGGAGGATGGTCTTCTCTCCCTTGATGGAGAAAGAAGCCGAATACACCTCGTCAGACGCATCTGTGACATAGACCTGCTGCGAGGAACCATCGGCCAAAGATACCGCCGTCCAAGGCAGCATCATATAAGCGGTGAGCACCTGCTCAGACGCAGCGACATCCACATTCTCAAGCGGCAGAGCGTAGTCCACGCCATTGAGGCGAAGGGTCGCTTTCTTGAGGGACGAGACGCCTTCCGGGAACTTCGTCTGCAGCTTGACGGCCGCTCCCTGCCGGAAGCCTCCGCCGTGCTCTTCGGCCCAAGCGTTCGTGAAAGCGATTTCGGTATAATTGTCCACGCCGGCCAGGAGCGCCTTGAAGCGGAGATGGTCAGCGGTGCCGTTTCCACGCTGGGCGGGAAGGTCGGTATCATTCGCGGCCTCGTCCACGGTGGCGTAGGTGCCCGGACAAAGGATATCGAATGAAGAGCCCGTCACTTCGGGGCCGGTGAATTCGGCCTCATGGGCGGAAATGATGCGGGAGACAGTGAATACACTGGAGTTCTCCCCGGAAATTACCCGGATGCAGTCCCCTTCCTCCCAGGAAATGGCCAGTTTGTCCTGCTCGGGCGTGAAGGCCACTTTGGTGGAAGCATCGGGCACGGACACCCGGATCGTTACCTGTTTTCCTCCTTGGGCAGGGGTGTCCATCGGCATTTCCTTGGCGCAGGACAGCAGAAGCAGGAGTCCGGCCAAAGGAACGAGCGAGGCTTTCATGACACTATTCATCATCGTCGTCGAAGATGGAGTTGTCTTCATAATCTTCCAGCTGGGAGGCCACGAACTGGCATTCCACAACGACGGGGATTTCCCAGATGACGGGAATCTGATAATCTTTTTTGGTCAAATCGGTTTTCATATGGATGGTTGGTTATTATTCTGCATTGACGATGACGATGAAGGAATCGCGTTTGCGCTGGCCGGTGTGGTCATGGGTGGTTCCGTTGCCCATGTTGTCGCAAGGATAGTTGACCACATAGTTGTCCGCGCTGAAGGCGCTGTCCCGGACGCACATGGTGGAAGAGCCGCCGCCGTCCAGGTTCAGGGCGTACTGCGGATTGAAGTACTTCGCCAGGAAAGAGGTGAGCCAATAGGCGCTCATGCCGTTGCCACCGTAACCGGAGGTGTATCGGCCGTCGCAGACGACCATCAGGAAATGGTTCCCTTCGGTCAGGGCCACCGCGGTGCGAGGATACTGGCCTCTCTGGTGCGTATTGGGATCCTCGGAGCTGCTGGACTGCTTGGGATGCAGATTCTTGAACTGCTTGCCTACGGGGTTGAAATCGTGGATGAGCACGGGGGCGCTGGAAATCAGGGCCGGCCACTCATCGGTGCAAAGCTGGTAGAAGAGGCGCTCCTCCTCGACCGTCTTGGTCTTGGTGGACGTGTTGGGATCGTAACCGTCAAAAGCGATCTTCAGGCCCCGCCTGCCGTCGCAGTAGAAGGTGCCTTCGCTCTTCCAGTTGGGAACCTGGTTACCGTTGTTGTCGGTGATGAAATTATTCGGCATGAAAGAAACCGGCATGCCCTGCGGGTAATACTGGAGGGACTGGCCGTTCCAGAGACCGTTGGCCTTCAAGGCGATGGAGACGATCTCGTAACCACCGTTGATGGCCGCGAACGCCGAGGTGGCGTCAAACAGATTGGAACAGACCGTGGAAGGAGTCGAATAGACCACCTTCACCGCATACTTGGGATTGGTGAGGTCCAGGTCGATGACATAGACATCCTGGTACTTGTTCTCCGTTTCGGGGCAATTGTAGGCGTAACGGTAATAGGTGATGCCGTCGGCCACGTTAGAGATGGTCCAGCCTGCGTCGCCCGGCTGAGGACGGATTTCGCCCAGTCCCCGCAAGTTGTCGCTGCCCGGAGGCACGTCGCCCGCACCGCTCTGGGGCCGTTCCGAAGGATTCGTTCCCTCGACTTCGCCGGTCAGAACGGGAACGGAACCGGAGAGATCCCACACGGTTTCGTTCCAGCCCAGGGAACGGGCAGCCTCGGAAAGCGTACCGTTGAAGGCCTTGCCGTGGTACGGATAATAGTGTTTGTAAGCGCTCGGATTCGGATTGGAAATCACCAACGCGATGTCGTGGCTAGCGTTTTCCTGGTCATAGAGCACCATATCACCGGCGTAGTCCTGGAAGTCCATGTCCGAACGGCGCAGGCAGTCGGTGAGATAGTTATGCGTGGCGGTAAAGCCCACGATGGCGGCGGAAGAATAGTAGTCGTTGCTGGACACGGCACCGTCATACGTCCGCGTATGGATTCGCGGCTGCCAGGCGATACAGCCCTGAATCACATTGTCGGGAAGGTTGGTTTCATTACCGCTGCCCTTGTCCAGATTGGCGAAGCCCACGATGCCGCCGGCACCGCGCAAGGCGCTCGGTTCGCAAGTGGAGTAGCAGTTGATAATCTTGGTCTCGCTCTTGATCAGACCGCCGCAGAAACCGCCGACGCGTTGTTCTGCGCGCACGCTTCCGGTGCTGAAGCAGTTCCGGATGGTGGAAGCGTCACCCCAGTCGATACCGAAGAATCCGCCCGCGTAGTTCTTGTTGCTAGAGACCTCGACATCGGCGGAACAAGAGTCGATGAAGGCGAAATCCACGCGGCCGGCGAAACCGCCCACGCAGGAGGTCTGATTGTTGGGAATGCCCGAAGCGCCGGTGAAGGAAACGGTTCCCTGCACATGCACATTCTGGACGGTGGCCTTCATACCCGTGTAACCGCAATATCCAGCCAGGATGCCCGTAGGCGTGCCGAACGTATTGGTGATAGTTGCGTTGGTGAAACGAAGGTCATAGCATTCGCCGTAAAGGAGGCCGAAGAAAGCCGGCTTGTCATAAGGACGGTTGTCGCTGAGCACGCCGGGATCCGTCTCGCCATTGTTGCGGGCCTGATCTTCAGTGAAAGAGCAGGTGAAATGATCGATGGTATGTCCGCCGCCGTCAAAGTTGACGCAGTAGTCGTACGGCGCCTCCCAGTTCAGGGGAACCCAAATCGTACCGGCCGGCAGTTCATTCATGTCGATATCTTCGATCAGGCGGAAATACATCTTGTCCTGATGCTTCAGGACGCCTTCCTTATGCATGTTGTTCAGCTGGATGGCGCTGGCAATCAGATAGGGGGTGGCGGCCGAACCGTCGCCGCCCGCAAAAAGCTGGGCGACAAAGCCTTTCTTGATGGTGATCGTGTTCTGCGCGCCGGCCTTCAAGGTTTTCTCGCCAGAGATCGACTTGGTGGCGGCATAGGCGGTTCCATCCGCGTCCATAACCGTGACGGTAAAGGTCTTACCGCCGATGGCGACGTCTTCCCAACCGCACTGGGCATAAGCCGTCAGCACGCGGTCGGAGCCGAGTTCAATGTCCTTGAGATTCACGGAAACATCCTTTCCAAGGCCCTGCATCAGCACCTTCGTCGGACTGGAAACACCGGCAGGAAGAGTGAGGACGAACTTCACGACACCGCCCCGGTTCAGGGAGGAACCGGCATGGTCGGCCACCCAGGCGTCGGTGAAGGCGATTTCAGAGAGATCGGCCTTGGCGACATCGCCCAATTTGGCCGTGAAGACCAGGTGGTCCGTGCTGCCGTTGCCGGTCTGGGTCAATGCGGGATCGCCGGCTTCGGCCTCGGCGGCGGATTCATAGGAACCCGGACAGATGATGTCAAAGACGCTGCCGGGCACTTCGGGGCCGGTGAAGCTGGCGGAATGATCCGTAAAGCCTTCCTCAATCTGATAGACCGCGGAAGCGTCGCCGCTGATGACGCGGATGCAGTCGCCTTCCTGCCAGGCCATATGCAGGCCCGTACCTTCGTCAGGAACGCTGAATCCCGCCTTGGTAAGGGGTTCTTCCGGCAGTGAGGCATGGATGGTCACCATCGGCCCCTTCACTTCGGTAAAGTCTTTTTCACGGACACATCCAGGCAGGACCAGAAGAGGTACTGCCAAAGCAAATAACAGGACTTTTTTATACATGATTATTAAGTTATTAGTCTATAGTCGTCCTACGGACGGCGACCAATAAGGCCGCGTAAAACGTCGCCAAAGTTCAAAAATTTTTCTGTATGTTCATTCATATTTATTCTACGAATGGGACTTTTCACCCTATAAATCGTTTCGGGGTATTTCGCTTCTTGTATATATTCAAAATAGTCCCTGTTTTATTCATTTTTCGCCTTTCCAACCCCTGTTCATAACTTTTCCAAGAAAAATTTGGAGAATTGAGCGGGAAACCCTTAACTTTGCATTCCGGAATGTTGAGTAAGTCCATCATATCTCAGACGCTCGGCATCGGTCGGACCGATGAGGTCCATATTTTTTATTGCAGGCAGCCCCGACGGGTTGTCTTTTTTTTGTCTTGTCCGTATGGTGAAGCTCCCCGCATTCGTTGACCTTCACGTCCATTTCCGGGAACCGGGACAAACCTGGAAGGAAACCATCCTTACCGGGAGCCGGGCCGCCGCCCGCGGCGGATACACGCTGGTTTGCGCCATGCCCAACCTCGATCCGGTACCGGATTCTCCGGAGCATCTCGCCCTTGAACAGGCTGCCATCGACAAAGACGCCATCATCGACGTTCTCCCCTATTGCTCGATCACGAAGGGCCGGAAAGGGCTTGAACTGGTGGACTTCCACGCCTTGAAAGGTAGTTGCGTCGCCTTCTCCGACGACGGAAGCGGCGTGCAGAACGACGATATGATGCGGCAGGCGATGGAGGCCGCGGCGCGGGAGGACGTCATCCTCGCCGCCCACTGCGAAGACAACCGTCTTCTTCACGGCGGCTACATCCACGACGGCCGTTACGCAGCCGCTCACGGCCACCGGGGCATCTGCTCCGAGAGCGAATGGGGCCAGATTGCCCGCGACCTCGAAATCTGCGAGGCGACCGGCTGCCGCTACCATGTATGTCATATATCCACGCGTAAGAGCGTGGAACTCATCCGCGCCGCAAAAGCGCGTGGGGTGCGTGTCACCTGCGAGACAGGTCCCCACTACCTGACTCTCTGCGAGGACGACCTGCAGGAGGACGGACGCTTCAAGATGAACCCGCCCCTGAGGAGCGCCGATGACCGCGAAGCCCTGATCGAGGGCCTGGCCGACGGCACCATCGACGTAATCGCCACGGATCACGCGCCGCATTCGGCCGAAGAAAAGAGCCGTGGACTGGAAGGCAGCGCGATGGGTATCGTCGGACTGGAAACGGCTTTCCCGGTCCTCTACACCCGGCTGGTGAAGACCGGCCGCATCTCCCTGGAAAGGCTCGTAGAAGCCCTGTCCATTGCACCCCGCCGCATTTTCCGCCTTCCGGAAGCGCCGCAGGATTACGTGGAAGTGGACTTGGACTCCCCTTTCACGATCCGCAGCGAAGAGTTCGCTTCCATGGGAAAAGCCACGCCTTTCGAAGGCTGGGAAGTGTATGGAAAGGTGTGCCGGACAGTGTATCGGGGAAAAACGGTATTTAGCATATAACAACTTAACTAAGATATGATTAGACCTGAAAAGAAGCTGGTGCTTGAGACCGGGGAAGAATTCTACGGAATCGGTTTCGGAGCCGATTGTCGCAAAGTCTGCGAGATCGTCTTCAACACCTCGGTGGTCGGCTACCAGGAAATCATTTCCGATCCTTCCTATGCGGAGCAGATCGTGGTGATGACCTACCCCCTCATCGGCAATTACGGCATCACGGACGAAGACTTTGAATCCCATGGCACCGACATCGGCGGCCTGGTGGTGCGCGAGTGCTGCGACACCCCCAGCAACTTCCGGTACACCAAGACGCTGGAAGAAGAGCTTGAAGAGCATGGAATTCCCTGCCTGAGCGGCGTGGACACCCGGATGCTGACCAAGATCATCCGCGAGAGCGGACGGCCGATGGCCGCCATCGTCGAGGCGGACATGCCCAAGCAGGAGGCCCTGGCCCTGATCGCCGCCACGGAGCGGCCGAAGGACCTCGTCCGCCGCGTGAGCTGCCGCAAGCGCTGGGTCACCCGCACCTCCAACCACCGCTTCCATGTGGTGGCCGTGGACTGCGGTATCAAGCAAAGCATCCTTTCCCGTCTAAAAGAGCGCGGCTGCAACG
>Ga0265298_10001478_pt1 | contig 34886 bp, 32 predicted proteins | sample AusTroGonzalo_MG_3_FD_193486 | JGI IMG/M metagenome (GOLD analysis project Ga0265298, IMG submission 193486) | Bovine rumen microbial communities from tropical cattle in Woodstock, Queensland, Australia - Gonzalo_01 | ecosystem: Host-associated > Mammals > Digestive system > Stomach > Rumen ...
CGGTCATCCTGTTCTCCCCGTGCGATGGTCGCCAGCGTAGCCCCGCCGGTGGAGTACAGGTTGGCAAAGGCGCCGATCAGCGTGATCAGGGGAAAACAGATCCCCAGTCCGGTCAGCGCCAGTGTCCCTCCCTGCGCCATATGGCCGATGTACATCCGGTCCACGATGTTGTACAGCACGTGAACAAACTCGGCCAGCATCATCGGCAGGCCGAGTCTCATGATCACCAGCGAAACCCGTCCCTGTGAAAAATCGCCGGCCTTCACGGATGTCTTTCCCGGCCTGGTCATTTCGCGTTCCCCCTGATCTTCAGGGATCTCAGGTACGTTTTCTGTTCCGGTGTGATCCGGTAGCTTTCAATGGATTTCTGAATCGTCTTGTTGTGCGTCCAGGGATCCAGCCGTCTTTGTTCAATGAACGGAATAACCGCTTCGTACTGTTTCGCCAGGGCGGTAGCAAAATACCAGGCAATCATCATCCTGACGTAGTATTCTTCAGAGCGGATTCCTGCAACCGTTTCGGGATAAGCAGGATCAAAGTCTTCCTCCAGATAGTGTTCCATCAGCATCCCGATGCCGAATCGGACCGTATAGGTTTCCGTCGAATCGATCCATCTCCGAATGTTTCCGGTCAGCTCTCCCCGATGTTTCCTGAACACCTTGGGTGACATCTGGTCGCAGGTTGCCCAGTTGTCCACATAGGGCAGGAATCGTTCCAGTTGTCTGAGACATTCGGAATAATCCTTCATGCCCGATATGATAAAAGCATGCAGCTGGTTTTCTTCGAAATACGAATGCGGCAGTTCATCCAGAAATACACGGATCTCTTCCTCCCGGCTCAGTTCCTTCGCCATGGCTCGCAGTTCCGGCGTCCGTACCCCGATAATTGCCTCCGTCTTCACCGTTGGAATCGTCCGGATCTGCATCTCCCGGTACTTCAGGTCCTGCAGCCGGAACAGCTCCTCCCTGATCCTGTCAACAATCATTCCACTCCACTCTCCACTCTTCACTCTTCACTCTGAATCAGGTCACGGATCACTTCACCCGCAATAATCATTCCGGCCACGGTCGGCACAAACGCCACAGACCCCGGAATATCTCTTCTTCCGGTATTCTCCTCTTCTTCCGGTTTTTCCTCCGGATGTATGGGTGTTTCTGTAGAATAGACCACTTTCAGGTGGTCTATTCCCCGTTTCCGGCATTCGCTGCGCATAATCCTGGCCAGCGGGCAGACGGTTGTATCGTGGATATCCGCTACCCGGAAAGCGGTCGGATCCAGCTTGTTCCCTGCCCCCATGCTGCTGATCACCGGCGTTCCGGCCGCCATGGCCGCCTCGATCAGGCTCAGTTTCCCGGTTACTGTGTCAATCGCGTCGATGACATAATCAAATTGTGAAAAATCGAACTGATCCCGTGTGTCCGGTAAAAAGAAAGTACGGTATACGTTGACCCTGCAGTCCGGGTTGATCTCATGTACCCGTTCCGCCGCCACGTCCACTTTGTATTCGCCGATCGTCTTCCTGGTGGCATGCAGCTGGCGGTTCAGGTTCGTCAGGCTCACCCGGTCATGATCGATCAGATCCAGCGTTCCGATGCCGGAGCGCACCAGTGCTTCAACCGCGTATCCGCCTACGCCGCCGATCCCGAAGACTGCCACCCGGCTCTCCCGCAGCTTCTCCAAAGCATTCTGTCCCAGCAAAAGCCGGGTTCTCGAAAACTGATCCAGCACGCTTGAATTCTCCATATTTTCCGAAATACACTACACTTGTATCCAAAACCGAAGGAGCGCGAGGGCGATCGGAAAGCCCTCGCATCCCTTCGCTTAATCATCAAAAAGCAGATGGCCGAAGGGGTTTAGGGGCAAAGGCGCCAGTAGCGCCTTTGTTGGTCTCGATCGGAAAGCCCCCGCATCCCTTCGCTTAATCATCAAAAAGCAGATGGCCGAAGGGGTTTAAGGGGGCGATCGGAAAGCCCCCTTATTCCCCGAACAACTGCGTTGAATAGTACCTTTCCGCCGTATCCGGCAGCACCGTCACCACGGTCTTCCCCGGCCCCAGCTTTTCCGCGAGCCGGATGGCGGCAGCCACATTGGTCCCGCTGGAAATGCCGCAGGCAAGTCCTTCCTCCCTGGCCAGTCTGCGGGCGGTTTCAATCGCTTCCTGGTCGGTTACCACATAGATATCATCATAGATCTCCCGGTTCAGGATATCCGGAATAATCCCGTCGCCGATCCCCATCTGCAGGTGGGTCCCGATGGTCCCGCCGGCCAGGATCGCCGCGTTCTCCGGTTCTACTGCCCAGATCTCAATCTCCGGATACTGCGCCTTCAGTACTTCTCCGATCCCCGTCAGCGTTCCGCCGGTTCCGATTCCGCTGCAGAAACCGTGAATGGGTTTCGCAACCTGCGCCATGATCTCCAGTGCAGTATGTTTCTTGTGGGCCAGCGTGTTGTTCGGGTTTTCGAACTGCTGGGGCACAAAGACCTTCGGGTTTTTCTTTTTCATGTTCAGCGCCGCCTGCAGACACTCTTCCATGCATTTGCCGATGTCTCCGGCATCATGGATCAGCTTGACTTCCGCTCCGTAATGGCGGACCAGCTTCCGGCGCTCTTCGCTGACGGAATCCGGCATGATGATGATCGTCCGGTATCCGCGTACCGCGCCCACCAGTGCCAGGCCGATCCCCTGATTTCCGCTGGTTGGTTCCACAATAATGCTGTCCGGGCCGATCAGGCCCTCTTTCTCCGCCTGCAGAATCATGTTCATTGCCGTCCGGGTTTTAATGGATCCGCCTACGTTGAGCGGCTCCACCTTCACCAGGATCTCCGCGCTGTTTTCTTTCGGCAGTTTGTTCAGCCGGACAACCGGCGTATTTCCGATGGCTTCCAGGATATTCTCGCAAATCAATGGCTTATCCTCCGTATACGTTCAGATTCAAACTGTCTGCCATTTTAGCAGGAAATTCCGCGTCTGTCTATCCGCAGCACCGTTTCCCGATCGGTTTTCTGCTGTTCTTCGGGGAAGATACCCTGATGTTCCGGAATCACCTTGTAAATCGCGCCTTCCGGGATGTATAATCATTGAAGAAACAGCCTCACAGGGCTGCCCGGGCAGGAGGATTTATGCGGATTGAAACAGAAAAGCTGATCATCACGGAGTTTACACCGGATATGGCTCAGGCTGTCCGGGATAATTCTCTTGACGAGGATAACAGAAAATTCGTTCCGGATGAGGTGTTCGAAACCGTTGAGGAAGCGGCGGAAACCATCGGATTCCTGATCCGGCAATATGGCGGGACTGAAGGTCCCCTGGCTTATCCCGTGACCATAAAAGGCAGCGGTGAAAACATCGGCTATGTTCAGCTGGTCCCGCTGGAGAACGGACTTTGGGAGATCGGTTATCATATCGCAAAAAAGTATACCGGCCATGGATATGCCGCAGAGGCCGTCAAAGCCTTTCTGCCGGTCATAACGGACATCGTCGGTGCCGATGAGGTTCAGGGCATATGTCTCAGTGAAAATCTTGCTTCGAAACGTGTACTGCAAAAATGCGGATTTAATAAGGTCTTTGAAGGCATCGGCGATTATCAGGGCGAGAAACGTCCGATCTTCAAAGCCGTCTGGAAAAAAAGCCTGTTCTGATATCCTGCTGCGATATTCGCCACCTTAATAAATTTGATAATGGCAATCCATAGATCAAGTTCCGATTTGTCGATAGATATTAAATTCAGAATGTTGAACTCGACGCTTGAAAGATTATCTTCCGGGCCATGTGATTATTGCTCTTCAATAGCCGGCAGTACTTTCCTCTCTATGAAGTCAACTCTGTCGAATATTCTGGGTTTAAACGTGCCGGTTATTCCCACAGACACATTTTTCTCTTTGCTGACATAGATGATGTTTCCGGAATCACCGATTGCAGCATATACTTCTCTGTCGTCAAATGGTTTGTACCACAGGTATCCATAATTCATATACCCGAATCTTTCGCCAAGCTTAAGATGCGGCGCTGTCATCTCACGGATATAACTCTCCGAGACGATTCTTTTGCCGCCATACAGGCCGCTGTTGAGCACAAGTTCTCCAATCTTTGCCAGATCACGCGCAGAAAGGCACAATCCCCATCCCGCAGTTACCGTATCTTGTGGATCAGAATACCATTCATTTTTTCTTGGATTCTTGTTCATGAAGAAGTCAAACTGGTCCTCTTTTGAACTGTCCCCATGGATTGTATGCTCCGGAATACCCAAGGGCGCAAAGAAATTCCGGTTCGCAAAGTCAATGCACTTTTCACCTGTGGCATGCTCTATGATTCCTGCCAGAATCTGTATTCCGAGAGTGGCATATCTGAACTCTCCGGTGATTCCTTTCCTGCCACCCAGGAAATCAAGCACTGCAAGTGTCCAATCCTGTGAAGTGCATACCTTCTTCCAGGGCTCTGAACGATACTTATATGGGGCGGTCATCGTAAGCAAATGCCGTACTGTTACATCAAAAATGTTTTTTTCTCCCTTCTTCACCTCATAGTCCGGGAAAAAATCCATTACTTTCTGATCCGTACCCTTAATAGATCCCCTGTCAAGAGCAATACCGGCAAGCAAAGCCATGACGCCCTTTGTCACGGAATTGACATTCACGGCGTCTTCATTTCTATAGCCGCGCCAGCAGTCCTCATAGACTGTGATACCGTTCCTGAAAGCGGAGATCTGACACATGTTGCTTTCATTTCCGGTACTTGAAGAAATGAATTCATGCAATTCTTCTCTGTTCATGAAAGCCCTCCCTGATTGTAATTCGGACGTCCATAGAAAAGCCTAATTGGATTGGAAATTCTTTTCGCATATTCACCTCGATCGTCAGATTCGAAAATTTATCTCTCCATCAGGAACCTTGCAAGTTCGGTATTGCCGTCTCTCTCTGTACCGACAATCTGAAATCCGCATTTCTCTGTATAAAATCTGACGTTTTCATCCTTGTATAAGGGTGTTACCAAAGTCAAACGCTTCCAGTCATCATAATGGTCCTGCACAAACTTTACCGCCTGTGTGCCTATTCCTTTCCCCTGATACTCCGGGATGACGCACAGGCAGCCAATCTCATATTCCTGCGGCCCTGTCTTGTGGCATGACACACAGCCGACAGGTTTGTTGTCGCACAGGATGATATGCTTCGGATACAAACGGATAGATTCTTCCATCATTTCGATGGTTTTTCCATATCCCGGGCATGATCCGAACCGTTGATAATCGCTGAGAAAGGAAGCATTATAAATCTCGATCAGAAGCCCGGCGTCATCCATTGCCGCCTGTTTAAATTCTGTGACCATATGCAATTGTTTTGTTTTGATGTCCATTTTTAATTTCCTTTTGTTCACCCGTTATCTGCCGCATTCATCAGATTCTTCAGACGGTTTTATCACCATCTCAATATCAATCCAGTCTTTTCCGCAAAGCTTGTATATTTCACGAACACCGTTTTCTCTGAAGCCTACGCTCTTATAACAGTAATAGGCGGGCATATTATTATCAAATACCCCAAGGCTAACCTCAATAGCACCATATATTTCAAACATGAATTTCAGTCCCAGCTTAAGCATCTGACTTCCGTATCCATAGCCTCTTTTCTTTGGATCAACAATGACATATCCAAATCGTACCTTTCTGTCATCATCTCCCGGAGTCCTGACCGTAAAAAAACCGACAAGACCACTTTCATCAAATGCTACAAGAGGAAAGTATCTCGTATTATCCTCTCTCGCAGAAACAGCCTCCAATAATCTCTTTTCAGAAACAGGATATTCTCCCATAATCCCTGCTGACCATTTATAGAATTCGTCAGGCTCACCTGTCCAGGAAATGATCGTCTTCGCATCCGGCGAGCGAAATGGTCTTAACCTGAGCATAACTGCCTCCTTGGTATAAATCTCTGTGTTGATTGCTGTTAGACATATCTTCTCATGTAAATATAATCAGTTTTCTTCCAGTATCCTTAATCCCTCATGATAATCCTGCCCCAGGATCTCCTGGGTCTTGGAAAACTCGAACATCTGATGCAGCCGGTCGTGCACTTTCAGGAATTCTTTCTTCCCATGATTCCGGATGTACAGCGCCTGTGCCTTTGCCGCATTTGCACCGTCGTTTGACGGGATATAGAATCCTTTTTCACAGGATTCCAGGCTGTCACATTCATAGCAGCCGTCAAGCCCCTTTTCCGTGCAGCACTTCACGTTGGGACATACTCCGTCCGGGGAAACCGTCGCAAAAGAGCAGGTGTTATAGATCGTCCTGCAGGAACCGCACCACTCGCCCAGGAAGCAATGGTTACAGGACAGTCCGCAGTATGCGGCCGGATCAGCGCCCTTCCGGGCTGTTTTGCATAACCTGTTTTTGATGCGCCGCATTGCTTCAATATGCATGATCCAATGCCGGCTGAAAGGCATTCTGATCAATCCGCGGATATCCTTTTCACACCAGTAAGGAATCAGCCAGGCTGCCTCCTTGTCTTCGCTGACGCAGCGGGTCGCCTGCAGCTTCGTGACCATGTTCTCTCCGAATTTTCGCTTCATATCTGCCCAGGTAAGAAGCTTCAAAATACGGTTTGTGGATTCCATTACGCTCAGTGCATACTTGTACAGTTCCCTGATATCCAGTTCTTTGGAAAACGCAGCGATTTCCTCTCCGGCCAGTTCGTTTCCCGTCGTAATAATCGGGGAACGCACAGTCCTGTCAAAGCCCTGCGCGAAGAGAACCTGCTGATCTTCCGCGATCATCTCATGTGCCACGATATCTTCGATCCGGGAAATATGCCAGATCGAATAACCCAGCGTCTTGCTGTGATAACCGTCCGCGCCGGCAAAAGGCATCTGCCAGAATGCTTCCTCCGGGTAACTCATTACAATCTGCCTGATCTGCTCAAACATATCCGCTCGGAAGGCAATCAGCTTTTCAATTGCCTGGCTCAAGGTCGCTTCCTTTGACAGAAGCACCTGAATCTCTTTGTTCATTTCCGACCAGTTCTTATCCATGGTAATCCTCCTTCAGTTGATCAAAGTACGGCTTGTACACCCTCCTGCTCCGCTCGCTTTCACCGAATCAGTTCCCTCAAATCATGTATTTTCAGATAATTGGTTTCCACGTCTGCAGCCGGATTGGCCGCGATCAGGATCGGTGTAATACCCAAAGCAGCCGCGCCGTCCAGATTGCGCACAACATCATCGATAAATACGGTTTCCTCTGCGGGAACGCCGCATTTGTTCAAAGCGTCAAGGTAAATGCGCTTATCTGGTTTGAAAGTCCCGACAAAACAGCTGAACGTACAGAACGACAGATACTGCGAAACGCCGATATACTCCAGTTGCGGCTCGATACTCGGCCAGGTGTCGGAGATAATCCCCAGCTTATGCGTTTTGCTGAGCGTGCTCAGTACCTCCGTGATCCCGGGATACGGAATATAGTTTTTCATATTGCAGGCACGGTCCCGGGCAATCTGATCCCTTTCTTTTTCAGACAGGCCGAGAGCCAGCTGATCAGAAATAATGGAATAATAGTCAAAGAAATTCCGAATCTCCGCATCAACAGTCTGAATAAGATGATCTTGAGCAAGGTAATGCAAGCCTGCATCCCTTGCCTGCTGAATCTCCGCTTCAGTTCTCTGTTTCAGTTTCTCACCGGCCAGTTCCAGAAACCTGTTGGTAAACATCCAATCCCCGGAAGCCGGCATATCCAGTGTATAGCCCACATCGAAAAAGATAACCTTTTTATCCCTTAGAATATGTTCCTTTTCAATTTTTTCTTTTGTTACCTGAATCTGTTCCATGATTATTCCTCCCTGATCTTACTCATCATGATCAAAAATTCCAATCCTTTTTTAGCAGTCTGTACTCAATCCGGGTCTTCATTTTTCCATCATGCCACTCATAATCCACGTGTTCCGCTTCCTTGATCATGCCGTTTTTCTGCATTACTCTTTCTGAGCCGACGTTTTCTGCAAGGCATCCGGTTGTTACACGATATACATTGTCTGTTGTAAATGCATATTCCAACACTTTTTTCAGCGCTTCGGACGTATACCCGTTACCCCAGAATTTTGGATAGGTGAAATATCCCATGTGGACCAGCTTCCCGACAGGGGTTTCATCGGTGACAGTGTATCCGATGCTTCCGACCTGTTCATGACTGTCTTTCAGTTCCATATGAAGAAAGAGATATTTTCGGTTTGAACACTTCATATCATAAAGAACATCCGTGAATTCAGCTATTGCCGAATCAATGGATTTCAGCTTGATGTCCTGCAGATAGTACATCGTCTGATCATCAGTTTTAAGCCTGTAATACGCCTCAAAATCACTTTCGGTATAATCTCTGAGAATAAGCCGTTCCGTTTCCAGACGTATTGCCTTCTTTGTCTTATCCGGCAGAGAAAAGAAAGCCTTTCCTTTCTCATATTTGCCATTTAACATCGGTGTCCCTACTTCAATTAAGTTGCCGTCCGGATCATAGAAGCGTATGACCTTCTGCCCCCAGCTGTGCGTCATGAGTCTGTTGACGTATTTCACTTCCGGATAATACTTTTCAAGCCTTTCGATAAAACCTTCAATATCAGGTTCCTCAAAATAGAGCTCGCTGGAATTGTTCTCCGGAATAATATCTCTTCCGAGGAACTCTTTCCAGTATTTTTCTTCCTGCAACACCAATCCTTCCGTCAGGATCATATTGCCGTCATTGTCGAGAACAAGCTCAAGGCCGAACAGATCCTGGTAGAACTGTCTGGATCTTTCGATGTCCTTCACAACGATCAGTACGTTTTTAAGTTTCATGATTCATTCAACCTCGCATACACATAGGTATCTTTCCATAATCAGATTCTTCAAACGGTCTTAAAATCAGTCTTTTCGTTTCGATTTTCATCGCCGATCCCCCTGCCGGATTCAAAGTCAGTTCCCTTAAGACAAATCCCGGATTCCCATATCTCTGCAATCCGGAATCGTATTCCTCCATCTCCCGGAACGTGAACTTTAGGTCACGCATTCGTATTATAGTGACCCAGCGGTCACTTTGTCAAGGATGGAAACGATCCTTCTCAACAGCATCGTAAAGATCCCGATGCATCCTGTTTTCAAAATATGTTTTAAGTTCCAGGTTCCTGTTCCATTTTCCCTGATCATAATCTCCGTAACGCTGTTTGACATCAGACATCCGTTCTATGATGTCCATCACGCCTTCTGCACCGGAAATGGCGTCACACAATTGGATCAGCAAATCATAATCATCCGGGACTACTTCGTGCAGTTTTGTTCGGATCAGGTCGGTTTCCTCTTCTGTCGTGTCAAAATTGCCGACATAACCCTCGATCTTCATCTCATTGAAAGAATGAGTCAGGCAGATTCTGGCGGCATCCGGATAATCCAGTTTCATCATATAGGAATATCCGTCCGATACATGGCCGAGATGCCGCTTGCCGAATTTTCTTCCGATATCATGCAGCAAGCCGAGAACATAGGCTTTTTCGGGGCAGAGGTCGGAAAAGGTCGCGATCTTTTCAGCGCAGTGAGCAGCCGTTCGGCTGTGATTACCCCACGGACCCGGGTTGCACAGCTCTGCCTCGGCCAGGATTTCCTGTGCTTCTTTGACAGATGGATACCGTCCTTTGCCAGGATTTGCGATCCGGACAAAGTAGTGGCTTTCATCCTGTCCGGCAACGCGCCCGCCATTGTGGAGCATAACATGGAGGGAAGCCGGGTTATCCAGATTGACCCGAAGGTAGATTTCTTCCTCCGGAACAATCCTTTTAGCGATCTGAAGGGTGAGTTTTAAACCAGCGGTTCCGTAACCTTTTCCTCGCTCGTCTCTTCGAATGCTGTAGCCGATATGTCCCGCGCCGTTCCGGAGCGCTTCTGTCAGATGGTGTCGTATCCGGAATTCTCCGATCAGGCGGCCTTCATCCCACAGATAATAGTATGATTCCGGCACAAACCAATCCGGCATGTTAACCGGATGCTCATAGGAGATCAGCGTCGGCAGTACTGTTTCAGTGTATTCGTCAAAGGCGACCCCATGATATAGATTTGTCAATCCGTTCTCATCTGCAGGCAGTTCCGTTGTATATTCCCATTGGGCAGCTGCGTCCTGTACATTGATTTTCCGCAATTCCATATCGCTGGTCTCCTCTGGTCTGTTTCAGTACTGGCTTCCGGTCGTTTACAACTGTTATCATTTTCTTTCTGGAATGCTGTTAGCTTCGTTGGTGGAATCATGGAAAAAAGACATCACGGCAGCCGGACTGTCTGTTACTTTGTGAGGTCATTCAAATCAAGTACAACTTCCGATAACATATTTGCACCGTATGCGAGGAAGCTGGAGGGAGCCGGAAGCCTCATCACATGAGTGAAGCCGCTTTCCGACGCATTTCGGACAGCACGGTCCATGTGATAATTGCTGCTGATCATTACAACAGATTCCCCCGCTGAAATCATGCCGGCAATATTGCTGAAATTCTCTTTCGTGGTTTTTGCCTGATCTTCGAGAATCAGCATGTCTTCCGGCACATCCCGTTCTTTCAGGATATCCCGCATAACGGCAGCTTCCGTCCGGCCGGACTCATCTGCATTTCCCCCGGTCAGAATCAGCCGTGCTTCAGGATATTTCTCCCGGTATTCCCGGGCTGTGTCCAGTCTTGCCAGCAGATCAGGCGCAGGTTTTCCGTTTTCCAGTGCCAGTCCCAGTACAATCGCATATTCCGCCTGGCCCGCGGTATTAATCATGCTGCCGATGATCACTTTCCCGCAGAAAAAGATGATCACCGCGCTTGACAGAGCAATGACGGTACGCAGAATCCAGCCGATGACCCTGAGGATTACGGGTTTCCATCTGGTAAAGATATTGAATCGGGCATCCAGCGCAAACAGCAAAAGAATCACGCAAAGGATGATCTCATACATGAATACTTTCTGATAATCCGCCTTCAGCACGACGGCATTGATTCTGGCCGGCATCACAAAAGCAACATCGATTATCAGAAGAACAATCAATACGAGCAGGATATCACCGATGATCCTTCTGACGCGCGGAGTCCGATTCCCGTTTGCCATATTCTTATCCACCTCAAATCCTGGCTGCCGCCAGTTTCACAAACCTTCTCTTCATTGTTTATACCTCCTGTCCTCCCGCTCCTGTGATGTGCCTGTTCACTTATCCGAGCGCTTGGAGAAAGGCCTTTTATAGTTTCATCTCCATATACCTTCTGTACGTTCTGAACCCCGCCGCCTCATAAAAAGCCAGCGCACCCCGGTTGAACTCCCACATATTCAGTTCCACCCGGTCAAAGCCTTCTTCCCTGGCATAATCACGGATAAAGCCGATCAGCGCGCCGGCGACGCCCTGCCGCCGGCACTGCTCATCCACACAGAACTCATCCACATCCAGATAATCCCGCACATACATAAACGGAGTTTCCGGCCGGGTAATATGATTCAGCACGGCAAACCCGCAGATTCTGCCGTCCTTCTCGGCGACGGCGATTTTCTGCCGCGGGTCTTTCCGGATTACGTACAGGTAATCCCGCAATTCATCACTGAACCCCGGTTTGAAGACCTCGGGTTTCCCGGCCACATGCAGGTCGTTCACCTGCCTGCGCAGCTCGTTGACCCGATCCAGTTCTTCCTCCCGGGCGAACCGTACCGTAACATTCGCCTTTTCAGGGATCGGTTTTTGTTCCCTGTCGCTGCGGATCAGGCCATAGCGGACTTCATCGCAGATACCCTGGTTGTTCTTTCCGGCGCCGCGCAGAATGCCCTCGAACTTCAGCCCGGCTTTCTGCATCACCCGGCCGGACTTGGGGTTTTTCACATCATGGCACGCAGTAACACGGTTGACGCCCACCGTGTCAAACAGAAAGTCTGTCACAGCGCGCAGGGCTTCCGGCATAATGCCCCTTCCCCAATAGGCCCTGCTCATGCAGTATCCGATATCAGCCGTCTCCGTTTCCTCGATGAATCTGACGACGGAGATGTTGCCGATGACCGCGTTGTTCTCCTTCCACTCGATCGCCCAGTTGAAAAAGCTGCCGTCTTCATATTGGGGAATCCAGCTGTTCAGAACCATTCTGGAAACGTCAGCGCTTGTATGCGTGGGCCAGGTCAGGTAACGGGTAACTTCCGGATCCGAAGCCCAGTTGTGGAACATATCTTCAGCGTCTTCAATCCGGAATGGTCTCAGGATCAGCCGGTGGGTTTCAATCCGCTGTGTACCGGTTTTATTCATTGCCTTCATCTCCCTTGCTGATATTGTTACAGAAAAGCCGCTTGCCTGTCAACCGTCTGCTGTCCTGTGTTTTTTCCCTCTGTACGTCACTGCTGTTCATGAGGTATAATCGAATCTGAACATTTGCAGGAGGTTGGGTATGGAATACAGGATCGCTTCGGCTGACGATATCGGCTTGCTGGTGCAAAGTCGTCTGGAAACCCTCAGAGCTGTCAATCACCTTGAAGATAATCACCCTTTCAGTAAGGACTTTGTGGAAGCCAGCCGGCGGTATTTTCTGGAAGGGGATCAGACGACTGTCCTGGCCGTCGAGAACGGTCAGGTTGCCGGCTGCGCAACCCTTTGCTATCTCCGGATGATGCCCACCGTCTCCCATCCGTCCGGCAGGCGGGCACATCTGATGAACGTATACACGCACCCCTCCTGGCGCAGGAAAGGGGTCGCCCGCCGGATGGTTTCCATGTTGATCACTGAAGCCCGAAACCGGGGTGTGTCTGAAATCAGCCTGGACGCAACAGCCGCCGGCAGGCCGCTCTATGAAAAGCTGGGATTTAAAAACTCCGGTGAATGCATGACTCTCTGCCTTTGAGTCTGTGGTCAGTTCCTGATAAGACTTTTTAAGGAGAATGGAAAACATGATCAGAAACATCGCCATCGTAAGCCTTTCCAGCGGAATCATCGGTGAACCCTTCGTTCAGTTCGAAGTCGAAATCGGCCTTCGCAGGCTGAAAGAATATGGCCTGAATGTAAAGTTCATGCCGCATGCGCGCAGGGGGCTTGAATATGTCAGAGATCATCCGGAAAAAAGAGCGGAGGATCTCCTTTCCGCCTTCCGGGATCCGGAGATCGATATGATCCTCTGTGCCATCGGCGGGGATGATACCTATCGCCTGCTGCCGTATCTCTTCGATCACAATGAACTGGCGGAAGCGGTAACGGATAAGATCTTCCTCGGCTTTTCCGATACCACGATCAACCACCTGATGCTCCATAAGGTCGGTCTTCGCACCTTCTACGGACAGGCGTTCCTTTGCGACCTCTGTGAGCTCGGTCCGGAAATGCATCCCTATACCCGGAAGTACTTTGAAGAACTGATTACCACCGGAAGCATCCGGGAGATTACCCCCAGCAATGTCTGGTACAGGGAAAGGGAGAATTTTGCCCCGGACCAGGTCGGCAAACAGCTGCCTTCCCATCCGAACCACGGCTTTGAGCTGCTGCAGGGTCCCTCCGTTTTCTCCGGAAAGATCCTCGGCGGCTGTATCGATTCACTCTATGACTTTTTCAGCGGCGACCGGTATGCGGATATGCCGGTCTTATGCCAAAAGTATCATCTTTTCCCTGATGCGGAAGACTGGAAGGGACGCATTATGCTTCTGGAATCCAGCGAGGAAAAGATGAAACCGGAAGCATACCGGAAGGCGCTTGAATACCTGAAGGAAACAGGTGTGTTCGGCACGGTCTCCGGCGTGCTGGCCGGCAAACCGATGGATGAAACCTATGCAGCGGAATATAAACAGCTGCTGACAGAAGTCATCGGCCGGCCTGAACTCCCGATCGTCTTCAACCTGAATATCGGCCATGCGATGCCGCGTTGCATTATGCCCTTTGGAACAGATGCGACTGTAGATGTGGATCACCAGGTCATCCGCTTCGCCTGACCGTTACTGATCAGCCCAGCATTCGTTCTTGGCGCTCCCGTCCCGGTAAGTTTCTTCATAGGGTTCCGGAAGCGAATCTTCCTCGTCCGGTATTTCGTCTGACCATTCTTTTTCTCGGTAATCCTTTTCCCGCTCACTCATCGTTTTTCTTCTCCTTTTTTTCACCGTCTGTTCCAGCTGAAGCAGACGGGCTTTTTTATCTTTTCCTCCGGCATAGCCTGTTAAACTGCCGTCGGATCCCACCACTCTGTGGCAGGGAATAATCAGCGAGATGGAATTATGTCCGACCGCACCGCCCACCGCCTGCGCGGACATCCGGCCGGATCCCGTCTTTCCGGCAATCCGCTCCGCGATCTTCCCGTAAGTCGTCGTCTGCCCATAGGGGATTGTCAGCAGAATCTCCCAAACCGTCTTGCGGAACGCAGTACCTTTCAGATCCATCACAGGAGTAAAATCCGGAATGTCACCGCCAAAGTAAAGATCAAGCCAGCGGACCGTTTCTTCAAATACCGGCATCCATCGTTCCGGAGGAAGCACAGCCGGGAAATGCTCTTGTCCGTCAAACCACAGACCGGTCAGCGCATTCCCCTCGCCGGTCATCGTCATTCTGCCTAAAGGCGATTCATAATGCCAGGTGTAACAATCCATCATTTCTTTTCTTCTGTCCCCTGTATGAATATCTGGGACATTCCGATCCGGATTCCTCTCCGCTCACACATCATTTTCAGTTCCCGGTTCAGCTGCCGCTGCAGCCATCCGTAGTACATCCCCTTGCAGTAAATAGCAAAGGACAGGACAAAGCTGGTCTCGGTAATCTTTGATACACCCCGGTATTTCGGCCCGCCGACTTCGCTCCCGCTGATTTCGCACAGTTTATCGTGAATCAGCGGCAGTTCCTCTTCCAGAATGCTTTCGACCCGTTCGATAGATTCCGACAGATCGACAAACAGACTCGTCGTTACCCGGTCAGTCTTCTCTGAAGGCATGTTGATATAGTTCTTGAAGTCGTTGTTCCTGACAACCGTGGTTTCGCTGAACCATACCAACTGGGTTGTCCGGACACCGATGCTCAGGATCACGCCGTACTGTCCATTGTAGGAGACGAAATCCCCGACATGGACGACGCCTTCAAACGTCATCAGGATCCCGGCCAGGATATCCGCCACGATATGCTGGCATCCGATACCGAAAATAACGCCCAGCACGCCGCCGGTCAGGCTCAGCGTGGTCAGGTCAACGCCGAAGTTGGCCAGGCACAGGAAAATGCCCGTGATCGCCAGTAAATAGGCGGAAAAACTGTTCAGCAGATGGCAGAAGGTTTCTCCCTTGGCCCGCACGGCTCTGGCAATCCAGTACAGCAGCTTGTGCAGCACCATCTTGATCACCAGCAGGAGCGTGATGTCAATCACGCATGTCGTAATGGAATAAAGGTTGATTCCGCTGTTCCATTCGCCGCTGATGCAGTAATACCAGACGGAGTTTTCCCCGGAGATCATGGCGTGAAGGAGAAGTGCGGCCAAAACCAGGATGATCGATATCTTCAGGAAGAAGATAAATTTCTCTTCCGGTGTCCGGTCCTTCCACCGGACGCTGTCTTCCGGCCACCGTTCTTCAAAATAGGGTTTCTTTTTGTTGACGATGCTGTTGAGCATGACCAGGACGTCGTCGTCCCGATGTTTTTTCTCTTCCTCCCCGTCGCTCACCGGGTTGACATCTTCCGGAGCTTCCGGACTGTCTTCCGTGGAAACCCGCTCCGTTTTCCGTCCCCGCGTGGAAACCAGGAACAGCAGGCACATGTATACCAGTGTACCGACTACGGAAAGAATGATCGGCGTCATATGGTTATCCGCTACTGTAACCGGGGGCCTCATGACCAGGAAATAATAATCCCCGACCCGCCTGGCGGAAGCGAAATAGCGGTTCTTCAGCACGAACATTTCTCCGTTGTAATGATCCAGCAGCAGGTTCTCGTTTATGCCCATGTCCGAAGCTCGGAGGCCGGTATAGTCATAGCCGTTCAGGCTGTTTTTGAAAATGCCGTTTTCCACCTCGCCGACATATTTCACCATCAGTTCCTTGTCGTCAATCACCAGCACGAAAGTCCCGTCGGTCAGGCTGATCTGCTCAAACACGCTCTCAAATCCGAGATTGGCCCGGATCCTTTCAAGCTCATTCGAGTCCGCCTCGATCAGGATCATTCCGCCGATGGTCTCATCCTGGTTCCACAGGGGCACCCCGATGGTCTGAAGGGTCTCCCCGCTGATCTCATCCTTTTCCCGTGCCCCGACGAATGATTCACGGCCCTCAAGCAATACGGCAGCCGGGGAATCGGCGGGAATGACTGTCCGTTTCCGGAGAGAATTGCTGTCCGTTCTCTTTCCCCCGGCGTCATAGACCGAAATCGTCCGGATTTCCAGGCATTCGCAAAGTTTATCCAGAAACTCCCTGGTCATCTTTTCCTTTTCCGTATGTTCCAGGATACTCCGGACCAGCTTGCATCGGGTCACGTATTCCTCGTCGTACCACTGCTGCAGCTTATCCACCGTTGCCTGGTTTTTCTCCAGCAGGTCCACGACTCGGGTGACTTTTCCCCGGCTGTAGCTGAACGTGGCCGCGTAGACGGATAACGCCTCCAGGTATAACCCGCCCAAGAACACCAGCGCCATGGCAACGATGGTAATCACCTTCAGCTTGCTTGCCAGATTGTGGTCCCAGTCAAATCCTTTTTTCTTTTTCCATACGGTCTCTTCCTTATCCTTGATATGGAAGAAGGCGTACCCCGCGCAGATGCCGGTAATGAACATCATCAGCAGGGTCAGCGTGCCGGCTGAACTGAATGCCTTCTCTTGGATTTCCCCAATCGGTATCAGTTCCAGCATCAGCAGATACGGTTCGTCCACCCGGGCCGCGAGATACGTCTCGCTGCCGATCCGGATTTCCGTGGTCCTGTCCTCCCCGGTAAAGGCGTTCTTCAGGTCCTCCGTCCCGGTGGGAACGTTCCCGTTGATCCGGATCTCCAGGGCTTCGAAAGGCTGTCCTTCCGCCTTCCGGTCCTTCCAGGAAAGGATGGTGCCGTCCGATGCATCCAGGGCCAGCAGACAGCCGTTTTTCCCAATGGTAATCTTCCTGACCACGGTCCGCCAGTCAAAGTATTCGGCAGCCTCCTTTTCCACGTCGGTCGGAGCGTCCCGAACCACCAGCGTCCATTCGCCTCCATGGGCGTTCCATGAGAAAACATTCTGAAGATCGTTGTTCACAAACGCCGAGGAGAACATGATATCCCGGTACCGGTCGTTCCAGACCAGCCGCTCGTCCATCGTCTCAAACGTATCCGGTGACAGCAGTTTCTGAATGGTTTCTTGTGAAAGATCGAGCTGCTGACTTTCCCCTGTCCGGTACAGAACCTTCCCCGTTCGGTCATACATCACAAGCTCTTCCGCTTTGTTGATTCTGGTGAACTCGTCCAGCAGTTCCCGTGCCGCTTCCACGTCTTCCTTGTCTTCCAGCGCCAGTGACAGGGCTTTCAGCTTGTTGAACTGTGCCTTAGCCGCCCCGACTTTTGCGTAGAAATGGTTTTCTCCCAGTGCGGGAAGCCGTCCGGCAATCGTATTCGCCTGGTCCAGGATTTCCTTTCGGGCTTCATTCCAGACGATCCGGTTTTCGATCGCATAGAACACAACGCTCATCAGGATACTCCAGACAAACCAGAGCACGATAATGCCTATTCTCCGTTTTTTACTGAACGGTCCATTCTCCCGCCCCTCCATATACAGTTCACAGATTCCTGAGGATCTCTTTTCATTTTGCCTTTTTCATCCGGTTTTTGTCAACCTTCGGAAAGCCCTTCCCCTCATCTCACCGCTTCAATCAGATTCTTATAAAAATCCACCGCACCGGGCAGACAGTTGTATTCGATATTCTCATTCAGCCCGTGCATGCCTTTCATCTGTTCCGGTCCGTAAATCACCGGTGCAAAGCGTACCACATTCTGGCAGATCTTCTGGTAGAACCGGGAATCCGTCGCTCCCGTCATCACATAGGGGCTTCCAGCGCATCCCGGGAAGGTTTTTTCGATCACCTGCTGCACCGTCCGGAAAGCCTCGCCCTGAATATCCACTGGCTTCGTGTAATCGTTGGCGCTGATCACTTCCGTCTCCAGTCCGTGTTTCTCCGCCAGCTTCCGGATAACCTCCAGGCTTTCCTCCATTCCCTGGTGAGGAATGAAACGCATATTCGCTGATACCGTCGCTCTCTGAGGCATCACATTGCAGGCGTCTGAGCCGCTCATCATCGTGAAAGCGATCGTCGTGCGGATCATGGCGCCCGCCTGAGCGCTGATCATCGGCAGTACTTTCAGCAGCACCGGCCGGAACAGCCACAGGTTTGAGAAAACCAGCTTCAGCGGAAAGCTTGCGTAGGGCGCCAGCGTTTTGAACATGGCTGCGACTTCCTTCGGCATCTCCCGCCGGAAGATATGCTTTGTCTCCGTTTCGTTCACGAACGCCGCCAGCCGGGCAATCGGCGAATGCGCCTGAGGCGCGCTGGAATGACCGCCCTCGGAAGTCGCTGAAAAGCGCACGTCCGCCTTGCCCTTTTCAAACACACCGACCATGGCAAAGTTTCCGTGAATGCCGCCGATGGGATCGGTAATAATCCCGCCGCCTTCATCGCAGACGAGCCAGGGATGCACGCCTCGTCTTTCCAGTTCGGCTACCAGCTTCGGGCATCCTTCCCCGCCCCATTCCTCCGTACAGGAGCAGGACAGGTATACATCCTGGGGCGGAGTATAGCCGGCCGCCAGCAGTTCTTCCGTCGCCTGGAAAAAAGCCATCACCGAGCATTTTGTGTCCGAGGCGCCGCGTCCCCAGACCTTTCCGTCGGCAATATCACCGGAGAATGGCTCATAAAGCCATTCTCCCTCCGCGGGCACCACGTCCTGGTGGCTCATCAGTACAAGCGGCCTGTCGCACTTCTCACCCTTCCAGCAGTACAGCAGGTTTCCGTCGATTTCCGTCTTTTCCAGCATCCGGTGCACCAGCGGAAACAGTTCCTCCAGCACATTGTGGAAATGCAGGAACTTCTCCCGCTGATCTTCTCCTGGCACGGAAACTGTCTCGCACCGGACCATAGCGGATAATTTCCGGGCATATGCTTCCGCCCGTTCAGGATCCGGCGCGGGAGTATATTCGGATTTCTTATTCGGAATCAGTAAAGTCCCGATGACTGCTGCCAGCAGCAGGAGCAGAATCAGGCCCAGGCATCCGAGGAGGATCCACAGGATGATCATTTCCCGGCCGCTCCCTTCGTTTCCCTGCGGTACTTCAGCCAGCTCAGTCCGATCGCCAGCGCGCCGCTGGGAATGATCATGAAGCTGGTGGAAGACGTCAGGGATGGCACCAGCGTGAACAGAATCATCATCGCCGCCAGGGGGATCATCGCCAGTTTCGGATCTTTCCGGTAATACTTGTACGCCATCGCGCCGAACAGGGCCGGCACCACGTTCGCATATGCCGGCGCCAGCACCGGGTTCTGCAGCACCGGCTGCAGCGGAACCAGCAGCGCCACGCCCGCCGCAAGCACCACGATCGTTACCAGCGCGGATGTGGCGATGGACAGCGTTGCGATGACTTCGTTTTCCGCCGTGCCGCTCTTCGCGTTCACCAGTTCCTTTGCGTTCATCGCGCAGGGAACCTTCATGTTGATCAGGTTACCGGTGATAAAGGCCAGATAGCTGCCGCCTGCACCCAGCATAGGCGTGTAAACCAGGAATTCCACCACGCTGGAGACGGTCCATACCAGCCCCACGGACAGGAAAGACCGTGCCACCGCGCCCAGGTCAGGCTGCGTGCCCAGCACGGCGCCGATGGCAAAAGGCGCGCCGACCAGCAGCACCAGCGAAACCACGGAAACAATCCGTCCCAGCCGATGGGTGGATTTCAGATAGGCTTCATAGCTTTTCCCGTTTTCCATCTTTTCATCCTCCCCCTTAATGCCCGATCAGCACCGCAACAAGCATCCCGATCAGCATGCTCCCCGCGATGGAAAAATTATCAAGCCATTCCTTCCCCTTCTTCTCGGAGAAGTAGGTGAACACAGCCATGGCCAATGCGGCTGCAGCCACGACCGCCAGCGGCGTCCAGGTGCCGCTGAATGTGAACCGTCCGTTCCCGGAAATAAAATCGCCAACATAGCTGCCGATATACGCGCTCACCATCCCGATAAACATCGCCGTCATGGCCCTGTCCCCGAAGCCGCCGCCCTTGCGGGTTTCGGTGTCGCCGCTCTTCTGCAGGCGGTTCAGATACCGGCGGTTGAACAGCGCGGAAAGGATCATTCCCCACATGATGCAGATGCTCATCAGCAGCGCAATCGACGGGAAAGCCGCCACCGTCATCTGCCCGGGGCTCAGTGAAATCCCCATCTGCTCCGCCGCCGCACTTGCCACCTGCGTCTCATAGTGCAGTGCGCCGATCACCGAAAGCCGAAGCCACGGCCACGGTACGCCCAGGCTTCCGCTCAGAGCCAGCACTCCCAGCAGGATAGCGACGCTGGGTAACACGGAAAAAGTCGCGCTGGCCGTCACCGCCCGCTTCATCCGGGTGGTATCCATCCCCAGGGCCTTCCCGGCCCGCCAGGCGCGAATCATGAAGACCACACAGACCACCGCGATAAACGCCACGATCAATCCACAGATCAGATAGATGCTTCCTCTGTTCAGTTGTTCCAGAACACTCATCAGGGTCCCTTCCTTCATTCGCTTGCTGTTCGCTATGATACCATACCGCTCCTTCGCTTGCAAATCGGTTCATAGGTTTTGCTGGATTCTTTCCGGTTTTTGGGTATAATGGAATCAGCGCAAAACAGATTAACAGTAAAGGAAGGATTGCCGTATGTCAGACACCTTCAGGGAAAACCCGCTTCGTCTCGCCTTCGGCCTCATGAGGCTGCCAAAGCTGCCGGACGGTTCCATCGACGTCCCTCAGGTCAGTGAAATGGCTGATCGCTTCATTGCCGCGGGCGGCACCTATTTCGACACAGCCTTTGTCTATGACGGAGGCGACAGTGAACAAGCCTTCAAAGCCGCCGTAGCGGACCGTTATCCCCGTGATGCCTATACGCTTGCAACCAAGCTGCATGCGGCCATGGGCGCAACGGATGAGCGAAGCGCCAAGCAGGAGTTTCAGACCAGTCTCGAACGCACCGGCGCCGGTTTCTTCGATTATTATCTCCTCCACGCCATGCAGCGCGCCTTTTACAAAAAGTACGATGAATATGGCCTCTGGGATTTTGTGAAAGAGCAGAAAGCAAAGGGACTCATCCGCCACTGGGGGTTCTCCTTCCACGCAGATCCCGACCTGCTGGAGGAGCTCCTGGATGCTCACCCGGATGCCGAGTTCGTCCAGTTGCAGATCAATTATGCCGACTGGGATAATCCCGGTGTCGCTTCCCGGCGCAACTGGGAGATCTGCAAAGCCCATCATAAGCCTGTCATGATCATGGAGCCCGTCAAAGGCGGAATCCTCGCTGATCCTATTCCCGAGGTCAGGGCTGTTTTCGATGCATCCGGTGCGGATGTATCCTATGCCAGCTGGGCCCTTCGCTTTGCCGCCGGGCTGGACAATGTTCATGCGGTTCTCAGCGGCATGAGCAGCCTGGCCCAGATGGAAGACAACCTGAAAACCATGAAGTCTTTCCGCCCGCTGGATGAAGCGGAAATGCAACTGATTCATAAAGCGCAGCAGGCGCTGGATGCGGATAAATCCATTCCCTGTACCTCCTGCCATTACTGCGCCAAGGGCTGTCCGATGGAGATCCCGATTCCCGAAATATTCAATGTCATCAACCGCCGCAAAGGAAGTCCCGAATTCCGGACCATCCGGGAATACACCATCGTTACTACCGGTCGCGGCACCGCCGGATCCTGCATCTCCTGTGGGCAGTGTGAAGGCGTCTGTCCCCAGGGGCTGCCGGTGATCTCTCTTCTGCAGCAGTGTAAAGCCGAACTGGAAAAATAAACAAAATAGCAGCCCCTGCGTTCGTCACGTGCCACGCAGGGGCCTAATGATCTTCTTTGTATATGTTTCTGAACCGTCTGATCGGACTTGATCCGGGCGCCCCCGGGGTGTCTTGTTCAATCTGCCGCGTTTCGTCACGCCTTTGCCGTTCGCGGGGAAAACCGTCTTCCATGAACGCCTCCGGCAACTACCGCGCAGCCACGGACCTGATTTCCCGAATCACCTGAATTCCCTGGAACTCTCACCTCCTGTGTGTATTCGATTTCATTCATCTCTTGTTTGTGACATTATTATTGCATATACCTTTTTGTTTGTCAATACTTTTTTAATAATTTTTTAATATTTTTTATATTTCTGTAAAATTGACGTCAGGTCCCTGTATTTGCTATACTTTGAACAATTCTATATTCCCCATCCCTGCGCAAATCAACTCACGATACAAGCTTGTTTCTGCGTGGAGAAGCCGAAGGGGTCAAGGGGTTCGGCGCGCCCGGAGAAAGAGCCGGTGGCTCTTTCTCAGCAGAGAACGGGCGGCAGCCCTGGAAGACCGGAAAGCCCCCTTGATTAGGAGGTTATGATGCCCAACATTTACACAATCCGCTCCATCACAAGTAAACCAGTCTGGACCGCAATTCCTCAACTGGAATTGAATCATATTCTTTGGAAACCGGACTGCGGCATCCGCGCATATGGCCAATTCTGCCATAGCGCAGAAGCCCTCCACGTCCATCTGCGTGCCGTCGAAGCAGCCATCCGCGCCGAATATACCGCACCCCTTTCCCCGGTCTGTCAGGACAGCTGCCTGGAATTTTTCTTCATGCCGGAAAAAGAAAACCGCTATTTCAATTTTGAGATCAATCCCAACGGCTGCCTCTATATCGGCTTCGGTCACGGACGGAAAGACAGCACCGCCCTGTACAGGGAAAATATGAAGGATTTCTTTGATATCCGGCCGCAAAAAACGCAGGACGGCTGGGAAGTCTTTTACCGGATCCCGCTTTCTTTCCTGCGTCTGTTCATGCCGGACTTCACCTTCACCGGTGTTCTCCGTGCCAATGTCTATAAATGCGGTGACCTCACCGAACAGGAGCACTATCTGTCCTGGAATCCCGTCACCTCCGAAGCCCCGGACTTTCACCGCCCGGAAGATTTCGGTTTGATGGTGTTTGAGTAAAAGCAATCATCCCGAAGGGTCCAGGGGCGATCGGAAAGCCCCTGGTTGCGTCCGCAGACGTAAAATTTCTCTCATTGATGGTGATGAACCTCATTGATAAAGCCTCATCAGCATCTCCTTCATCTCTTCCTGATGCTTTTCCAGATCCGTCAGCAGGGCAAACTGCGCCCTCGCCCGGTCCAGATTCTGCCCGAGCCGGTGAATCCTGAAATACTTGTCCCCGTTCAGATGGTCTGCCAGGAAGCGCATCCCGCATTCGAATGTCATCAGCCGGGCGCCCGCCTCCAGGGACAGCACCTCTTCCTCTGACAGTTCTCCCTTCAATTCTCTCAGAAAACCGCGCGCAAAAGCCTCTGCCTTGGGCAGTTCCAGATGGATTTTACTCAGGTCCCGTTCGTCCTCTTCCGCGCTGCAGGCCCCGACCCGGATCGCGTCGCCGAAGTCGTAGGCCAGCAGCCCCGGCATCACCGTGTCCAGATCAATCACGCACACAGCCTTCCCTGTCTCCCGGTCCAGCAGCACATTATTGACCTTGGTGTCATTATGAGTAACCCGCAGCGGCAGCTTCCCCGCTTCATACGCTTCCACCAGCACCCGCGTTTCCGCCTCCCGTGCCCGGGCAAAGGCCATTTCCTCTGCCACATCCTTCAGTCGCCCGCAGGGATCCGCAGCAGCCGCGTTCTCCAACTGTTGGAGTCTGGCAGGCGTATTGTGAAAATCCACAATGGTCTCATACAGGGAGGAAGCCGGAAAATCTTTCAGCCGTCGGCTGAAGCATCCGAACGCCTCCCCGCATTCCTCAAGGATTTGCAGATCGTCCGGATGCTGCGGGCTGATCGTATCCGGCACGCACAGCATTACCCGCCAAACTTCGCCGTCCTCATCCTCCACCCAGGGTTCACCGGTAACCGACGGAATCATCCGGATTGTCTCCCGGTCCGGATCGCCGCCTTCCATGCGAATCCTCTTCTGCAGGTGTTCCGTGATGTGCAGCATGTTCTCCATAACCTCACGGGGCCGGATAAAAACATAGCTGTTGATCCACTGCAGGATATAGCGTTCCTTCACGTTGTCGATGGTAATGAGGTAGGTCTTGTTGATATGCCCGTTCCCGAAGGGCTCGGTTTTCTTCCCGCCGCCGGGAAGTGCAAACCGATCGGCTAATTGCAGAATGTTCTCCAAGGTAAAGGCTCTCCTTCTTCAGCGATCTCTCAGTACATCCGCCAGCGTATCCATGCAGCGTCGTGTCCGCTCCAGCGTGCTGCGGCGGCAGGTACGTTCCCAGACCCGGATATACTCGTGGTACCATTTCTCAAGTGCAGCCGCAAGCTCCACCGGATCCTGATGCTTCACGTCTGCTTTGGCCTTTATGGCAGCCAGTGCAAGCCCGATTTCGTTCAGAACATGAACCCCTTCAGCCGCGGTCTGCAGCGTATGGACCAGAGGACGTTTGCTTTCTGCCATCGCCGGAACCGCGGCGTCCATTTCCCTCAAAGCCTCATCCAGTCGGGCATTCAACTCCGGTGCTTTCAGAATATCCGGCATAGCTTCTTCCATCACGGCAGCCCGTCCTGCTTCATCCGCCTCAATCCAGCGGATAACCCGGTACCAGGGGAAGGCCTCGTTTAATGTCAGCCGGGTAAAGGCCCGCATAAAGCCGCCGGTCCGGTCTCCGTAATACAGGAAAGAGATCGCCTCGTTCATTTCCTCCATGCTCACCTCCGCCGCGTTCCAGGAGAAAGCCGCGCCGTAGAGAATTCCCGGAGTGGAAAACGCCGGATCGCAGATATGTCCCCAATCTCCCCAATCTGTATTCAGCAGACCGATCGCGCCATATTTGTGTGCGTACCGGCACATGGCCCGGATATTGCAAAAGCCGTCCTCCAGCAGCGGAATCAAATGACTCCAGGTGTTCAGCCCCGGACAGGCATATTGCGTCGCGCCGAGCTTTGCCAGGTTCCGGATCTCATCCTCTGGATAATCCGGCGCATAGCCCCAGTTCAGGCAGATTCCTTCCTTGGGAAGCATCTTGACGCTTTCCGGCACAGTACCCAGCACATCGCCCCAGAACAGCGGAGTAATTCCCTGCTCAAGAAGCCAGCGGCACAGTTCTGCCAGATACCGGATATACAGGTTGTGCGCGCCTTCCCTGGCAGCCGTTTCCGCACTGCGGTCCGAGCAGAGATCGAAGGTCTCATCACAGCAGATATTGAACTTTTTGCTCGTAAACAGCGCCTTGTATTCCGAGATCATCCCCTTGACCAGCTCCAGTGCGCCGGGATGTGTCGGATTAATCGTATGGCGGCGGATAGCATAGGTATACGAGAAGGGAATCTTTTCGGAATTCCGGAGTTCGCATAGTTCGGCACAGGTCTTCGTGGAGAGAATCTGGTACATGTGGCCGAATGTAGCCAGCGACGGAATCAGCTCAATATGCCGTTCCCGGCAATAGGCATCCAGTTCCAGGATATCCTCGGCTTCCAGAGGATCCTCGTCCCGCCAGGCCTCGCTGAGATTCCGGAACAGATAGGTATGCTCGATGTACAGCTGAAATTCGTTGATCTTATACTCGCACAGAAGATCCACAATTCGCTTGATCGAATCCAGCGTCAGCATCCGGCCCCGGGAGACATCCTGATAGAATCCCCGGTGGAGCAGATCCGGCCAGTCCTCAATTTCAAGGCAGGGCAGCAATGCACCGTTTCTGCGGATCCATTGCCGCAGGGTGCATATGCCGTGAAGCAGTGCTTCATCGCTGCCGCCGGCAATCCTGACCCCATCCTCGGAAACGATCAGCAGGTACCGTTCCGGAGGCAGTGAATCATCCTCCTCCAGGCAGAAGCCTCCCGGGATTTCGTCTCCCCGGAGAATCCGCAGTTCCAGTCCTGTCGAATTCAGAATCTCCTCCCGAAGCATCCGGGCCCAAAGCAAAGCGCCGGGCTCCGTCCTTTCCGACAGAACAATCGGCGTATTCCAGCAAATCCGGAACACCCCGTCCTTTTCCCTGATCTCATGCGGCATAGGTAAAAACTGCATATTGTCTCCTCTTTCTTCCACTTGTCATCTGAAATCAAACATTGATGTCGAAGAGATCCAGGGGTCGACCGGCCCCCCCTGCTCATTCCTTCCATTCTCCGGCTGCTGTCCCCCCATTGATGCCGAAGGGGGCTTGGGGGTCGACCGGAACCCCCTGCTCATTCTTTCCATTCTCCGGCTGCTGTCCCCCATTGATGCCGAAGAGGTCCAGGGGTCGACCGGAACCCCCTGCTCATTCCTTCCATTCTCCGGCTGCTATCCCCCATTGATGCCGAAGGGGGCTTGGGGGGCGATCGGAAAGCCCCCCAATTAACCCTTGACGGCCCCGGCCGTCAGGCCTTTAATGAATGACTGCGACATGGCCAGATAAAGAGCAATCACGGGCAGGGAGGAAAGCGTCAGCACCGTCAGCAGCTTCGGCCAATCGGTCGTATACTGCCCCTGCAGACGGGTAACCGCGAGCAGAACCGTTTTGGAAGATTCCTTGGTGATGAAAATCAGAGGGAACCACAGATCGTTCCAGATCGGAACAAGATTATAGATTGCAACGGTCGCCAGGGCCGGACGGATCAGCGGGATGACGATCCGGTACCAGATCCGGAAGCGGCTCGCTCCGTCCATATATCCCGCTTCATACAGTTCCCTGGGCAGTCCGTGAATAAATTCCGTGAGAATGAAAATCGCGGTAGGCAGTCCCATGGCGATATAGACCGGGAAAAGACAGAAGAGTGTGTTTAGAGTATTCAGCGCCTTCATAATCTGCAGCAGGCGGATCGTCGCAATCTTGATGGGGAGCATCATGCCGATCACGAAGAAATAATAGACCCCTCGGGAGGTTTTCGTGTGCCAGTGCGCCAGGGCGTAGGCACAGAGGGATCCGACAAAGAGGATCATGAAAAGGCTGACAACCACGACAAGGAAAGAGTTTCGGAAATAACCGAAGAAATCGCTGTTGCCCATCAGCGAAGTATAATTCTCCAGTGTCCATTTCTGAGGCAGGCCGAAGAAGTTGATATAGATCTCTTTCTTGACCTTAAACGTGTTGATTACTAGGAAAAACAGGGGAAAAATCGAAATGAAGGACCAGAGAATCATCACGATATGATAAGGAATATGCATGTTCATGATGCGGAGGGAACGGGTTTTCTTTTCCCCGGCTGCTTTTTTCACCGTCATTTCGCCTCACTCCTTTCCCTGCGTCTTGACCAGTACGGGGATGACCCCGCACAGCAGCATGGCAAAAATCGTTGTGGAAATGGCGGAACCCAACCCGGGCTCGGGAATTCCCACGGGATGCTGACCTGCGACGCCGTAACGGTAGAACAGGGTGCCGATCAGGTCCGTGGCGTAATCCGGAGCGCCTTCCGGTGTTTCCATGGCAAAGACCACATCAAATGCATTGAAGTTGGCAACAAAGGTCAGGATGGCCACCATGCCGATCACGGGGATAATGAGCGGAACCCGGATGCGGATAAACTGCTGCCAGGGACTCGCTCCCTCAATGGAAGCCGCCTCCAGCAGGTCATCGTCGATGCTCTGAAACGCGGCAACAAACATCATGGTCGGAATACCCACCCATTGCCAGACGGAAACCAGGGAAACAGCGGACAGCGCCGTCCCGTGATCACCGAGCCAGCCCAGGGGGGAATGGACCAGGAAACCTAGGCCGACGCTCTCCAGCGGCGCTTTGGACCACTGGGGATTCATCATGATTTTAAACAGGTAGCCGGTGACCAGCACAGCCACGGTGCAGGGAATAAAGATCAGCGTCTGATAAAACTTTCTTCCCCTCATGGTCCGGTTGGTCAGGATTGCGGCAAACAGAATCCCGAGCGCGTTTTGCAGGATCATGTGGTACGCGAAAAAGATCCAGTTGTTTCCGAAGGCATTCCAGAAGCGTTTGGAAACCACTTCATCCGTGAAGAGACGTACATAGTTGGCAAAGCCTACGAATTCCCGGGTTCCCGCCGTTCCCTCGTAAAGACTCAGGCGTATGCTGTCCAGCATCGGATAGGCCATGAAAATCACATAGAACAGCAGGGCGGGGATCACATAGCGCATCCAGTAGATGCCGCCCGGTTTAATGCTTTTTCCTCCCTGCAAAGCAGGGATACGTTTTGATTTCACCGTCATCGCGCATCACTCCTCGGATAAAGTAAGAAGGCAGGGCAGGCACTGCCTGCCCTGCCGGAATACACGAATTACTTCTTGGCCAGTTCAGCTTCCCAGGCAGCGTTGACTGCGTCTGCGGCACCGGCGGGCGTCTGCTCGCCGCGCACAATCGCGTTCAGCTCGCTTACATAGGTATCATAGAGAGCCAGCATATTCCACACGAAGCGGCGGTCAGCATTCTTGCCTTCACCCTCGGCATTCATTGCGGAAATGATGCTTCCTTCGGGAGCCACGTCCGCGTTGATCAGTGGCAGGAAACCGGCGGGAATAACTTCCGCGGCGATCTTCGCACCTTCGGGAGAAGCCAGCCAGGTCAGGAAGGCCTTGACTTCCTCGGGATGGGCGGAAGCGGCGTTGCCGGCGATACCGAAGTCGGGATGCAGGCTGAATCCGGCAGCATAGCCTTCGGGAGCGGGGAAGGAGAAGAATCCCACGTCCACGCCGTCAGACACTGCACTGTAGCTCCAGGAGCCGTCGATCACCATGGCCGCCTGACCCAGGGTGAACATCATGTCCGCCTGCTCCTCGTCAATAGAGGCGTAGGTTTCGGGCAGATAGGGCACCAGCTTGGCGAAGTCTTCGAAGATCTTTAACCAGACTTCGTCATTCAGCTTCTTTTCACCGGTTTCATAGGCAACGCGCTCTTCCGCGGTGATATAGTTGGGAACCATGCTGCAGAGCACGCACTCCAGGATGTCCCAGTTGCCGGCGATACCGTTGGCCAGGGGGGTGATGCCGGCGGCCTTCAGCTTGTCGCACGCGGCCAGGAACTCTTCGAAGGTCTTCGGCACTTCAATGCCGTTGTCCGCGAAGATCTGCTTGTTGTAGTACACAAAGTGGCTGACAGCGGCGAAGGGAACTGCGAAGACATGGCCGTCCTTGTCAGTGAACCCTTCGAGGGCTGTGGCAGTGAAGTTTTCCTTTACGCCGGGGATCTCTTCACAATATACATTGAAGCCGTTTTCACACAGCTCGGCGCCGCCGGAGTAGGTACGGCTGTAGAACAGATCCGGTCCGATACCGCCGTCCAGCTGCTGCCGGAGCGTCGCATTGTACTGGGTGGAAACAGTGGGCTGGTAGACAATCTTCACACCGGTGAGCTCTTCGTACTTTGCCAGCAGGGCGCCGACCGCTTCGCCGTCCTCAGTACGCCAGGAACCCAGGGTCAGTTCGCCGTCAGCCAGTACCAGCGTCGGCAGCGCCAGCAGCGTCAGTGCCAGCACGATTGCAAGAAGTTTCTTCATTGGGGATGTCCTCCTTAAAAAATTTATTTTCCAACCGCCGATTCCCCGGCGGTTATGGACTTGGTTATCCGCTTTACTCCTATCAATCTTCTTCCCCGAAGGGGTTTCAGGGGGCGATCGGAAAGCCCCCTGATATTCACTTATGGTTCCCCCGTTATCTCTTCCGGCGTAACCGCCCGATAATTTGGATTGTCGCGGGAAACCATATACAGAGAAGCCTCTTCTTCCCTTCCGGCGGCAAACGGGAATACATTCAGCGTCGTCGCCGCGCCGAATTCACCCTCCGGACTCAGTGCAATCAGGCTGATGGATCCATCATCCTCTCCCAGGGTTTTCTTTCGGCCGGTAAACGCTGTTAAAGCCGTCTGACAGGCTTCGGCAGGAGAAGCGCCGTTTCGCATCAGGGAAACCACCTCATAGCTCAGGCAGCCCCGCATGATGTCTTCTCCCAGGCCGGTCGCCGCCGCCGCGCCGAAGCGCGCGTCGCAATAGAATCCGGATCCGATGATCGGCGAATCTCCGACTCTCCCGGGAGCTTTCATGAACAGCCCGGAAGTGGATGTTCCGGCAACCATGCCGCCCGTCTCATCCAGCGCCAGCACGCAGACAGTGTCATGCCCCTGGTAAGCGGTAAGCCTTTCCGGCTGTTCCGCCACAGCCTTGCGCCATTTCTCCATGGATGCTTCCGTGCGCATGTCCCGCAGGGGAAGACCGAAGGAAACAGCTGCCTGTTCCGCTCCGCGCCCAGTCAGCAGGCAGTTGGTTTCCCGCCCGCAGAGCTTTCTCGCCAGCGAAATCGGGTTCCGGATGTTCTCCGCGCTCATGACGCCGCCCATCCGCAGCGTCATGCCGTCCATATAGGCCGCGTCCAGCATCACATGCCCGCTGCGGTCTGGCAGTCCGCCGTACCCGACGGAAGTATAACCCGGCTCATCCTCAACGGTCATAATAGCCTGCTCCACCGCGTCCCCCGCAAATCCCCCGTCCTTCAGCAGGGCTGTGCCTCTGCGGGCTCCGTCCAGGCACATCTGCCAGGTCCCGATCAGCGCATACATCTCAGTCTCTCCATTCTGAATTCTGAACTCTGAATTCTGAATTTTGAATTAAAGCCTGCTCTTCACCGCCGCCACATAGGCCTGGTCCGTGATCTCAATCCGGTCTTCCGGGGGATAGAGGCACCCGCCGTAGTATATCTCCCGGTTATTGGCAACCGAGGTGTCAATCAGCGTCCGGTGGTGCGCCAGATGCACCTGTGTGCATCCGGTCTCCGCCACAACGCGGTTCACGTTTTCCAGCGTAATGCCGGCTCCGGGCAGAATCTCGATCGAGTCCCCGGCAAATTCGATCATTTCCCGGATGGTCTCCAGTGCAAAGAAAACATTACTCTGCTGCCCGCTGGTCAGTACGCGCGTAATCCCGGCTTCGATCAACTGCTCCAATGCCCGTTTCCAGTCCGGCACCACGTCCAGCGCCCGGTGGAACACGCAGGGTTTCCCCTCCGCCAGTTCCACAAAGGCTCTGGTCTGCTCTGTATTGACGGTCCCGTCGGCATTCAGAAAGCCGAACACCAGACCGTCTGCCCCATGGCGAAGCAGTGCCTTCGCATCCGCCCTGGCCACTTCCAGTTCTGTTTCCGTATAGCAGAACCCGCCGGCCCGGGGACGCACCATGGTCATCACGGGAATCCCGATTCGGTCTTTTGCGACCTCAAGTGTTCCGATCGAAGGTGTCAGTCCTCCCTGAAACAGATTGTTATTCAGTTCAACCCTGTCCGCCCCGCCGCGGGCTGCCTCAATGGCATCCTCCGCGGAGCCGCAACAAATCTCCAGTAAAATATCTTTATGCATGGGATACGGCTCCCGTTTCATTTGTTTCTACTATTGTATAGACAACTGCTCCGTTTGTCAATCCGAACCGTATCATCAGACCGGGCTGTCATCCGCCGTCTTCACCGGTGACTTCTGTTACAGAGTGTCCTGCATTTCTTATATCAAGCATTGACTATACGATAATATCGTATATAATATTGCTGTAAGGATATGGAGGTAAACAATGACAAGAGAGTTTGTTTATACTGAATCTTTCAGAAAATGCTGGAAAGCGATGGGGCTTTCCGACGGAGATTTAAAGATTCTGGAAGAGATTCTTCTCACGAATCTCCGTCTTGGAGATGCCATTGAGGGTACCGGCGGCACATGGAAAATACGCATTCAGATGGAGAATCGCGGGAAATCCGGTGGCGCTCGTGTCATCTATGTTGATGTCTTTGAAAAAGAAAAACTCTATTTACTGCTTGCATACCCTAAAAATGTACAGGATGATCTGACGCCGGAGCAGAGAAAGCAAGTCAGAAAACTGGTTGAAGCCATCAAAAAGGAGTAAGCCGCTATGAAAGACTATATCTTCAAGTCTGAACTGTCTGAACAGAAGATGGAAGAAAACTTCGCCGGTTTTGATTTCTTCGAGGGACTGATGGATGGTCTGACTGAAGCCCTCGCTCATTCCAAAGGAAAGGCGACTGCTGATACCTTTGTACGGAAAAGATCACTGCCGGAAGTGAATGTTGCGGAAATCAGAAGCGATCTCAAAATGACCCAGCATGGATTTGCTTCCATGCTGGGAGTTTCTCCGCGTACAGTTGAATCCTGGGAATCGGGAAGGACCACCCCAACACCAACAGCAAAAAAGCTGTTATTCCTGATCCGTGAAGATCCTCGCCTGGCAAAAAAACTGACAGAGGCATCGAGTATCGGGAGAAGATAATATAAGTCTGACAGTAAAATCTTTTTCGGACAGATGTTTGTACCCGGATCGCCGGTAACGCCTGCGAAGGTAGTCTTTATTTTGAGAATTTCTATATTCTTACTTCGAATTTCTCAAGGTAAATCATATAAACATGTTGTCATATTCTTTATGGCATGCTATTATGTGTTTGAAACTTTTATCTTGAGAATTTCCGATGTTTCTGCACGATTTTTTCAAAATTAAACCGGAGGGCCGATATGACGGGAAGACAGAAGGAAATAGCTGAACTTGAGGAATTATATCGCGGAGAGCAATCGGAACTGGCAGCGATTTACGGAAGGCGAAGAGTTGGTAAAACTTATCTGGTTGAACAAACCTTTAAAGGCAGATTTGCTTTCAGGCATGCAGGCCTGTCCCCTGTCGAGCAGAATACACATGGGGTTTTGAAGGCTCAGTTAACCCAGTTTTATAACAGTCTGAAATCTTTCGGGATGAAAGAGAGGAAACGCCCGGATTCATGGCTGGATGCTTTTTATATGCTTCAGGATCTTCTGGAAAAAAAAGATGACGGGAACAGACAGGTGGTCTTCATTGACGAAATGCCGTGGATGGATACACCCAGATCTGGGTTTATTACCGCGTTTGAAGGATTCTGGAACAACTGGGGATGCCATCGGGACAATCTCCTTGTCATTGTCTGCGGCAGTTCGAACTCATGGATGCTTGACAATCTCATCAATAATCATGGGGGCCTGTATGGGCGGGTAACATATGAAATCAGACTTTCTCCGTTTACTCTTGCGGAGTGCGAAGAATATCTGAAAGCCAGAGGAATCAAGCTTTCGAGGTATGACATTGCACAGGCATATATGATGGTCGGCGGGATCCCGTTTTATCTGCAGTATTTCCGAAAAGGGATGTCTTTGGCGCAGAACGCAGACAATCTCTTCTTTGCGGAGACCGCAAAACTCAGATTTGAATATGACCGGCTGTTTTCTTCCGCATTCAGTAATCCGGAGTTTATTCGTGAAATCGTTGAATTCCTTCATACAAAGAATGCGGGATATACCAGAAAGGAAATAGCCGAAGCTCTTGGAATCACAGACGGAGGCGCTTTGACCGGCAGTCTGAACGCGCTTGTTTCAGGCGATTTCGTGATGAAATATACCCCTTTCAAATGTCCTGGCAGAAAGGTCGATCATTATAAACTGACAGACCCGTTCTGTCTGTTTTATCTGCGGTTTGTCCGCAGCAGGCAGGCGGAAATGGACGGAGCATTCTGGAAAGAGAATATAAGGTCACAGCCTGTTGTCGTCTGGCGCGGAATTGCATTTGAGAACCTCTGTTTCCGTCATATACGCCAGATCAAAGAGGCGCTGGGCATAAGCGGGGTCTCATCCAGTCAGTCCGCATGGTCAAAAAGGAAAGATGATCAGGAAGGAACACAGATTGACCTGCTGATCGACCGGGCTGATAACGTCATAAATATGTGTGAACTGAAGTTTTACAGCGATGATTTTACCGTCAGTGGGGATTATTACCGGGCTCTGATTCACCGTCAGAAACTGCTGGCTGATGAAATCCCGAAGCGAAAAGCAATTCACAGTACGCTGATTACCACATTTGGTTTGACATACAATGAATACAGCGGGATTTTCACCAACACCATCCTGCTGGACGATCTGTTCAGAAGGTAAGATGATTTCAATACTGTAAAAGCAGGAGCGACACATTATGACGAATATGCTTTTCGCGGAGACGCTGAAGAAACTGAGATTGGAAAAGGGGCTTTCGCAGCGGAAACTGGCGTAGCAGATCTACGTGACCCGTTCCACGGTGGCTCGTTGGGAGAACGGCAGCCGTCTGCCGGACGCGGCGATGATTACCCGCCTCTCCGGCGTGCTGGGTGCTGACATCGGCACGCTGCTCTCCGCCGCGGTCCAGAACGATGAATCGCCCCAAGTCATCATCGTGGACGACAGCAAGGTCATTCTCTCTGATAGTCTGCCCGTTCTGGAGGAAGTTTTTCCCGATGCCGTGATCACGGGCTTTATCCGGCCGCGGGAGGCGGCTGAATACGCGAAGGCGAACCATGTCGCCCTGGCCATTCTGGATATTGAACTGGGTACAGCCAGCGACCTTATCCTGTGCCGCACGCTGCTGGAAATCAATCCCCATACGAACATCGTGTTCCTGACCGCCTACCCCGACTACGCCCTTGACGCATGGAAAACCGAGGCCTGCGGTTTCATGGTCAAGCCGCTAACCCCGGAGCGCGTGCGGGAGCAGCTGAAAAAACTTCGCTTTCCCTTTTCTGAGGAGCTCGAGCATACCCGCGCCTATCTCGCCGTGGAGCAGGCGCAGCATGAGGAGATACTGGTTGTGGAATATGATACGCAGTTTACACAGTTCCGCCTGCCTCCGCTAACCCTGCAGCCTCTGGCGGAAAACGCCGTCAAGCACGGCATGAACCCCGATGCGGGCCCGCTTCATGTAACGATCCGGACCTGCCGCACAGACAAAGCCAGCATGATCGTCGTGGAGGACAACGGTCCCGGATTTGATGCGTCGGAGATGAACGAAAC
>Ga0265298_10001479_pt1 | contig 34883 bp, 29 predicted proteins | sample AusTroGonzalo_MG_3_FD_193486 | JGI IMG/M metagenome (GOLD analysis project Ga0265298, IMG submission 193486) | Bovine rumen microbial communities from tropical cattle in Woodstock, Queensland, Australia - Gonzalo_01 | ecosystem: Host-associated > Mammals > Digestive system > Stomach > Rumen ...
CCACGAGTACGCTGCAGCGGCGGCTGAAGATCGGTTATGCCCGGGCGGGACGGCTGACGGACGAGATGGAGGAGCGCGGGATCGTGGCGGCCAAGGACGGGAGCAAGCCGCGGAAGTGCCTGATTACGCGGGAAGAATGGGAAGCCATGAAGGCGAACAGCGAGTGAAGAACAGAGGGCTTAGGGTATAGGATTCATGCTTAAGGGTTATGAGGATTTAGTAACAGGGGAGACTTGAGTTTGGGAAACATCATTGACTATTTATCCTGGCGGGGGGATGTTCCTTTTTCGGTGAGTCCCTGGAACGCTGTCGACGGACTGCTGCTGAGCGTGCTGAGCTATCTGGATTTTCACGGAGTGGCGGACCGGCGGGGCTGGACGATTCGGGAGGCAAAGCGGATTGACCTGCTGATGGAAGGCAGCGGGAACACCTTCGAGATGCGGAAAAAGATGTTCGAGGCCATGGCAGAATCGGAACGGTTCGGGGATCTTCGGATGCATCACTTCATCGCGCTGACGAACGAGGACATCAGCATGCAGTTTTCCGCGATGTGCATCGACCTGCCGGACGGAACGATGGCGATTGCTTTCCGGGGAACGGACAATACGCTGATCGGCTGGCGGGAAGACTTCAACATGAGCTTTCAGACCCGGGTGCCGGGACAGCAGGCGGCGGCCTACTACCTGGCCAAGGCGGCGGGGCTTAGCGATGCGCCGATCCGCCTGATGGGCCACAGCAAGGGCGGGAACCTGGCGGTCTACGCGGCGGCCCACGCGGGGGAGAAGGTTGCGGAACGGATCGAGAGCATCTGGAGTTATGACGGGCCGGGCATGAACTTGGAGCTTTCGCGGGGTGAAGGCTATGGGCGAATCCGGAAGAAGATCCACTCCTATATTCCGCAGACCAGTATTATCGGCCTGCTGATGGAATACTACCGGCCTTACACGGTGATTCGGAGCGTTGGAAAAGGACTGGAACAGCACGACCCGATGACCTGGCAGGTGTTCGGGCGGCGGTTTGAGGAGATGGACAGCATTGATAAAACGGCGCAGGTTACCTGTGACACGCTGCATGAGATGCTGGCCAACAGCACGCCGGAGCAGCGATCGACCTTTGTGGACACGCTGTTCAAGCTGGCGGATAACACGAACGCCACGCGGATGAGCGACATTTTGAACGAAAAGTTCCGGAGCCTTTGGAAGATGGCGGGCGGACGGAAGGAAGTGGACCCGGAAGCCAGGCGGGTTTTCAACCGGCTGACAGCCCAGGCGGTTACGCTCGGCTTTGGAAACGCGGTTGAACGGGTGCGGAAGAAGAGCGAGGCGGAGGAGCCGGAGAGCAGCGGCGAATGGACCACGATGGAAGGGGTTCCGGAGCCGGCAGCGGCGGAAAAACAGGAAAAAATCACGGAGCCGGAGGCAGAAGCAGCAACGGAGGAGACGAAAAGGACGCGGAAAAAGAAGGCCAAAGCCGCACAGGAGGAAGCGAAAGAAAAGAGCGAAACGGCGCTTGACAAGAAGGCTGACCTGTGATAAAAAAGGGAGCGGTGCCTGATCTTTAAGGCGATACGAGATATCGGCAAGATCCGGATGAGACCGTTTGCCGCGGCGCGGCAGGCGGATATAACAACGCGATCCGAACTCTGCCGATATGCGGCAGAGTTTTTTCTGTCCGCGGGACTTTGAGATAAAAGGGAGAACGCGCGATGATTGCCGGAACGAAAGGGTTGATTCGAAAAGATCCGAACGGTCGGAACGGACAGGACGGCGTGTTTGTATTCCCCGGTTTCTGTGATGTGCATGTGCACTTTCGGGAACCGGGGTTTTCTTATAAGGAAACGATCGTGAGCGGAAGCCGGGCGGCGGCACGGGGCGGATACACGGCGGTGTGCGCGATGCCGAACCTGAACCCGGTGCCGGACAGCCTTGCACACCTGGCGGCGGAGGAAGCGCTGATCCGGGAAGCCGGGGATATTGTTGATGTTTACCCCTACGGAGCACTGACCGTCGGGGAGAAGGGCGCGGAAGCTGCGGACCTGGAAGGAATGGCGGACCGTGTGATCGCCTTTTCCGACGACGGAAAGGGTGTTCAGAGCGAAAGCATGATGAGGAGCCTGATGGAGCGGTGCCGGAAGCTCGGGAAGATTCTGGCGGCCCACTGTGAGGACGAAAGGCTGGTGGCGGGCGGATATATCCACGACGGAAATTACGCCCGGACACACGGACACAAAGGCATCTGCAGCGAGAGCGAATGGGGGCCCATTGCGCGGGATCTGCGGCTTGCGAAGGAAACGGGATGCGCCTACCACGTATGCCACATCAGCTGCCGGGAGAGCGTTGAGCTGATCCGGGCGGCGAAGAAGGAAGGCGTGGACGTCACCTGCGAAACGGGGCCGCACTACCTGCTGCTGGACGAAAACGATCTTCAGGAGGACGGACGGTTCCGGATGAATCCGCCGCTGCGGAGCCGGGAGGATCGGGAAGCCCTGGTTGAGGGGTTGCTGGACGGGACGATCGACATGATCGCGACGGACCATGCGCCGCACAGTGCGGAGGAGAAAAGTCGGGGACTGAGCGGGAGCGCCTTCGGGATTGTCGGGCTGGAATGTGCTTTCCCGGTGCTTTACACCGGGCTGGTGCGGACGGGAAGAATGAGTCTGGAATTGCTGGTTGAGAAAATGGCGATTGCGCCGCGGGTTCGGTTCGGGATTCCCCTTGCGGAGGGGGACCGGACGGAATGGGACATGGAGGCACGGTACTCAATCGATCCGGAAGAATTTCTGAGCATGGGACGGGCAACGCCCTTCGCTGGAAAAGAGGTTTATGGCCGGTGCCTGCGGACGGCGCACGGCGGCAGGATTGTTTGGGAGGGGCGCGGGAGAGTTTAGGTTTTAGGGTTCAGGCGGTAACGCTTACACGCGGAGATACAGAGAGAAAAACGGAGGGGAGATTTTTCATGGCAAAGCGGACAGACGTCAAAAAGGTATTGATTATCGGGAGCGGTCCCATCGTGATCGGGCAGGCGGCGGAATTTGACTACGCGGGCACGCAGGCCTGCCTGGCCCTGAAGGAAGAGGGATACGAGGTGGTGCTTTGCAACTCGAATCCGGCGACGATCATGACGGATACTTCCATTGCAGATAAGGTTTATATGGAGCCTTTGACACTCGAATACATTGCTAAAATTCTGCGGTATGAGCGGCCGGACGCCATCGTGCCCGGCATCGGCGGACAGACGGGCCTGAACCTGGCCGTGCAGCTGGAACGCAAGGGCGTGCTGAAGGAATGCGGAACGGAGCTGTTGGGGACCTCGAGCCGGAGCATTGAGCGGGCGGAGGACCGGGAACTGTTCAAGGAAATGTGCCAGAGCATCGGCGAGCCCGTAATCCCCAGCGAGATTACCTACAACCTGGAAGAGGCGAAGAAGGCGGCCTTGGATATCGGGTACCCGGTGGTTCTGCGTCCTGCCTTCACCTTGGGCGGCACCGGCGGCGGATTTGCCAACAACGAGGAAGAACTGATTGAAATCGGGACGAACGCCTTCCGGCTGAGCCCGGTGCACCAGGTGTTGGTCGAAAAGAGTGTCCGCGGATACAAGGAGATCGAATTCGAGGTCATGCGGGACAGCAACGACAAGGCGATCACGATCTGCGGGATGGAGAACGTGGACCCCGTGGGCGTGCATACCGGCGACAGCGTGGTGGTGGCGCCGATTCTGAGCCTGAACGACCACGACCTGAAGATGCTGAACGACAGCGCCATCAAGATCATCCGGGAACTGAAGGTTGAAGGCGGCTGCAACGTACAGTTCGCCCTGAACCCGAACAGCAGCGAGTATTTCCTGATCGAGGTCAATCCCCGGGTGAGCCGTTCTTCCGCCCTGGCCAGCAAGGCCAGCGGGTATCCGATTGCGCGGGTGACGGCGAAGATCGCGCTGGGCATGGCACTGGAAGAGATTCCGGTGGCCGGAGGAAACGCGGCGATGGAACCGAGCCTGGACTACATTGTCGCGAAGTTCCCGCGGTTCCCCTTTGATAAGTTTACATCCGCCAGCAATGCCCTGGGGACCCAGATGAAGGCTACGGGCGAAGTGATGGGCATCGGGAGCAACCTGGAGGAATGCATGCTGAAGAGCGTGCGGAGCCTGGAGACCGGAGTGTGCCATCTTCAGCTGGCCAAGTTTGATAACGAGAGTACCGAAGCCCTGCTGGAATACATGAAGGAATTCCGGGCGGATACGCTTTACGCGGTTTGCGAACTGCTGCGCCGGGGGATCGGGATTGACGAGATCCACGAACGGACGATGATTACGGAGCTTTTCCTCGAAAGCCTGAAGAAAATCACGGACATGGAGAAAAAGCTGGCTGCAGGGCGGGGCGACACGGAGCTGCTTCGGGAAGCAAAGAAGATGGGCTTCGGGGACGAGTACATCGCGAAGCTGTGGGGCATGGAGGAGACGGAGATTTACGGGCTGCGGAAAGAAAAGGGCATCGTGCCGGTTTTCCGGATGGTGGACACGTTACACACCGGGAAATACATTGCTTATCTTTACAGCAGCTACAGTAACGGGAACGATTCGATCCTGACGGACAAAAAGAAGATCGTGGTGCTGGGGGCCGGGCCGATCCGCATCGGCCAGGGCGTGGAGTTCGACTATTCCACGGTGCACGCGGTGCAGACCATCCGGCGGGCCGGATATGAAGCCATTATCATCAACAATAATCCGGAGACGGTTTCCACAGACTACACCACCGCGGACAAGCTGTACTTTGAGCCGCTGACGCCGGAAGACGTGATGGCGATCATCGACTTTGAGCAGCCGGAGGGCGTGATTGCTTCCCTCGGCGGGCAGACAGCCATCAACCTGGCCCAGCCGCTGATGGACCGGGGCGTGAAGATCATCGGGACGGACTGCGCGGCCATCGAGCGGGCGGAGAACCGGGACAGCTTTGAGAAGATTCTGCTGGACCTTGGGATTCCGCAGCCGAAGGGGCAGGCCGTGACAAAAATCGAAGACGGCGTGCGGGCGGCGGAGGAGATCGGGTATCCGGTGCTGGTGCGGCCGAGCTTCGTGCTGGGCGGCCGGGCGATGCAGATCGTGGCTGACGAGAAGCAGCTGCGGCATTACCTGAAAACCGCGGTGGAGATCGACGCGGACAAGCCGGTGCTGGTGGACAAATACATCCGGGGCAAAGAGGTTGAGGTGGATGCGATCTGCGACGGGCGGGACGTGTTCGTGCCCGGGATTATGGAACTGGTGGAGCGGACGGGCATCCACAGCGGTGACTCCATCTCCGTTTATCCGGCGTTTTCCATCAGTAACAAGGTGAAGGGGATCATCCTGCAGTACGCGAAGAAGTTGGGCCTCGGGATCGGGATCGTCGGGCTTTACAACATCCAGTTCATCGTGGACTCCAATGAGGATGTATATATTATTGAAGTGAATCCGCGGTCCAGCCGGACGGTGCCGTTCCTGAGCAAGGCGACGGGGTATTCCCTGGCGGACATCGCCACGGAGGTGATTCTGGGGAAGAGCCTGAAGGAGCAGGGGATCTTCGACCTGTATCCGGAGGAGAAGAAGCGGTTCTATGTGAAGGTACCGGTGTTCAGCTTTAACAAGATCAAGGGACTGGACGCCTATCTGAGCCCGGAAATGAAATCCACGGGCGAGGCCATCGGCTATGACGACAAGCTGAACCGGGCGCTGTACAAGGCGTTGCAGGCCGGGGGAACGCGGCTGCAGAACTACGGAACGGTGCTGGCGACGATCGCCGACCAGGACAAGAACGAGGCGCTGCCGCTGATCCGGCGGTTCTACAACCTGGGGTTCAACATTGAGGCGACCAACGGCACGGCCCGGTTCCTGAAGGAGCACGGGATCCGCACCCACGCGCTGAAGAAGATCAGCGAGGGCAGCAACGAGATTCCCGAAAGCATCCGGCAGGGGCATGTGGCCTACATCATCAACACAAGCGAGATCGGGGCTACGGACTCGGAAAGCGACGGGCTGAAGATTCGCCAGAGCGCCACGGAGAACAACGCTACGATCTTTACGAGCCTGGATACGGTGCGGGTGCTGCTGGACGTGCTGGAGGAGACGACGCTGACGATTTCGACGATCGACGCTTGACGAGGTGTTCATGAAACAACTGATTCTGAAGGTCTGGGAGAATGACCGGATTGCGGAAAGTGTTTACAGAATGGTACTGGAAGGGCCGGAACTGGAAGAACAGAAGCCGGGACAGTTTGTGAATATCCGGCTGGACGGGCAGTTCCTGCGGCGGCCGATTTCCGTCTGCGAATCGGAGGCGGGGATGCTGACGATCATCTATAAGGTGATTGGCCGGGGGACGGAGGCGCTGAGCCGGCGCCGGCGGCGGGACACACTGGACGTGCTGACCGGACTCGGAAACGGATACGACCTGTCGAAGGCCGGGGACCGGCCGCTGCTGCTGGGCGGCGGCGTGGGCGTGCCTCCGCTGGTGATGCTGGCCCGGAAGCTGCGGGAGCAGGGAAAAGACGTGACGGCCGTGCTGGGGTTCAACACGAAAGAGGAAGTGTTCGGGGAGACGGCCTTCCGGATGATGGACTGCAAAGCGATCGTGACCACGGTGGACGGCAGCTATGGCATGAAGGGGTTTGTGACCGATGCTTTGCCGGAGGATTACAGCTACTTCTATACCTGCGGACCGGAGCCGATGCTGAAGGCGGTATACCGGAAGACGCTGACCTCCGGGCAGTTCAGCTTTGAGGAGCGGATGGGCTGCGGGTTCGGCGCGTGCATGGGATGCAGCTGCAGGACGATCACGGGGTACAAGCGGATCTGCCGGGAGGGCCCGGTGCTGGAGAAGGAGGAGATTCTTTGGACAGACTAAAAACTTCTCTTTGCGGGATTGAACTGGACAACCCGGTGATTCCCGCCAGCGGGACTTTCGGGTTTGGATATGAGTTCGCCCAGTGGTATGATATTAACTGCCTGGGAACCTTCTCCTTCAAGGGAACGACGAAGGAAGAACGGTTCGGAAACCCGACGCCGCGGATTGCGGAATGTGCGGCGGGGATGATCAATTCCGTCGGACTGCAGAATCCCGGGGTGGAACGGGTCATTGCGGAAGAGCTGCCGAAGCTGAAACAGGTTTTCCGCAAAAATGTGATGGCTAACGTCAGCGGGTTCAGCGTGGAGGACTACGCTTATACCTGTGAAAAGCTGGACCGGGAGGAACAGGTGGGCTGGCTGGAGGTGAACATCTCCTGCCCCAACGTCCACGGGGGCGGCATGAGCTTCGGCACGGATCCGAAGGCCGCGGCGGAAGTGACGGCGGCGGTGAAGCGGGTGACGACGAAGCCGGTGATCATGAAGCTGAGCCCCAACGTGACGGACATCACGGAGATCGCGAAGGCCTGCGAAGGCGCAGGGGCGGACGGGGTCAGCCTGATCAATACCCTGCAGGGAATGCGGATCAGCCTGCGGACCCGGAAGCCGGTGCTGGCCAACGTGATGGGCGGCGTCAGCGGGCCGGCGGTGTTCCCGGTGGCACTGCGGATGGTGTGGCAGGTGTGCCGGGCGGTGAAGATCCCGGTCGTCGGCATGGGCGGCATCACGACGGCGGAAGATGTGCTGGAGATGATGATGGCCGGAGCCTGCGCCGTGGAGGTCGGAGCTGCGAACCTGACGGATCCCTGTGCGTGCAAAACGATCATCGACGGGCTGCCGGCGGCCATGGACAAATACGGCATCCGGAACCTTGAGGAACTCAGAATATAAGGAAGGAGCGGAACAGGATGGGGAAAGACGTTATTGTTGCCTGTGATTTTGACAGCATGGAGAAGACCCTGGCTTTTCTGGACAGGTTTCAGGGACTGGGGCGGAAGCCTTTTGTGAAGATCGGGATGGAACTGTATTATGCGGAGGGGCCGCAGATTGTCCGGGAGATCAAGAAACGCGGACACAAAATCTTTCTGGACCTGAAACTGCACGACATTCCGAACACGGTGAAGAAGGCCATGGCGGTGCTGAGCCGGCTGGATGTGGATATCTGCAATCTCCACGCGGCGGGGACGGTTCGCATGATGGAGGCGGCGCTGGAAGGGCTGACCCGGCCGGACGGAACCCGGCCGCTGCTGATCGCCGTGACGCAGCTGACGAGCACGGATCAGGCGGCGCTGGAGCAGGACCTGTGGATTGAGCGGCCGATGGACGAAGTGGTGATGCACTACGCGAAAAACGCGAAGGCGGCCGGACTGGACGGGGTGGTGTGCTCACCGCTGGAGGCGGAGAAAGTGCATGCTTCCTGCGGCGCGGCGTTTCTGACGGTGACGCCCGGTGTTCGGTTTGCCGACGGGGACGTGGGCGACCAGAAACGGGTGATGACACCGGCGGAGGCGAAAAAGATCGGCAGCGACTACATCGTGGTCGGGCGGCCGATCACCGCGGCGGAGGATCCTGTTGCCGCTTATGAGCGGTGTGTAAGGGAGTTTTGCGATTGATGGCGGCGCACGGGAAGAGTGCGGGAAATGAGAAACGGAAGAGGAGGATGCAGACAATGACCAGAGAAGAAATCAATGTTCTGATCGCGAAGGATCTTTTGAAGATCAAGGCGGTGTTTTTCCGGCCGGAGGAGCCTTTTACCTGGGCCAGCGGGATCAAAAGCCCGGTTTACTGCGACAACCGGCTGACGCTGACCGCGCCGGAGGTTCGCAACGACGTGGAAAAATCCCTGGCACAGGTGATCGGCGAGGAGTATCCCTCGGTGGAAGTGCTGATGGGCACTTCGACGGCGGGCATTGCCCACGCGGCGATCACCGGCCATCTGATGGGCCTGCCCATGGGATATGTGCGTTCCGGGGCCAAGGATCACGGCCGGCAGAACCAGATTGAAGGGAAGCTGGAGCCCGGGCAGAAGGTGGTTGTGGTGGAAGATCTGATTTCCACCGGCGGCAGCGTGCTGGAAGTGGTCGATGTGCTGCGGGCGGCCGGCGCGGAAGTGCTGGGCATTGCCAGTATCTTTACCTACGGGATGAAGAAGGGGATCGAGCGGCTGGCGGCGGCGAAGGTGAGAAACGTTTCGCTGACGAATTTCGATGTCATTGCCGAGGAGGCCGCGAAGGAAGGGTATATCCGGCCGGAGGACGTTTCGCGGCTGCTGAAGTTCCGGAACGATCCCGCGGATGAGCACTGGCGGGATTAGGATTTACGAGGACGTGTCCAAATCTATGATTTGGGTAATACGTCTCGTGCAACAACTGTCAAAGTCGCTTCGCGACTTTGGTAACAGCGATCGCAGGGGTCACGGGATTCAGGGGATTTAGAGAGGGGGAAGATTCTTTGGTTCGGAGTGTTATTGACGTACCGGATCTGAGTCTGGAGGAACTGACGGGGTTGATGGATACGGCGGAGGACATCATCGGGCATCCGGACGATTACGCGGATGCCTGCCGGCGGAAGAAGCTGGCGACGCTGTTCTTTGAGCCCAGCACCCGCACGCGGCTGAGCTTTGAGGCAGCGATGTATGAACTGGGCGGAAACGTGCTGAGCGTGACCGGCGCGGGGACCAGCTCGGCGGCCAAGGGCGAAAGCGTGGCGGACACGGCCAAAACGGTTTCCTGCTACGCGGATATCATCGCCATGCGGCATCCGAAGGAAGGCGCGGCGCTGGTGGCGGCGAAGGCGGCTTCCGTTCCGGTGATCAACGCCGGGGACGGCGGCCACTGCCATCCGACCCAGACGCTGGCGGACCTGCTGACGATCCGGCGGGAGAAGGGGCGGCTTGGCGACCTGACGGTGGGCCTGTGCGGCGACCTGAAATTCGGGCGGACCGTGCATTCCCTGATCAACGCCATGAGCCGGTATGAGGGACTGAAGTTTGTGCTGATCAGCCCGGAAGAGCTGAAGGTGCCCAGCTATGTGAAGAACGAATCCCTGAAAAAACGGGGTATTCCCTATGAGCAGACTACGGACCTGGAGCAGGTAATCGGGAAGCTGGATATCCTTTACATGACACGGGTGCAGCGGGAACGCTTCTTCAACGAGGAGGATTACCTGCGGCTGCGGGACAGCTATATCCTGACGCCGGAGAAACTGAAGAAGGCGCGGCCGGATCTGTGTGTGATGCATCCCCTGCCCCGGGTGAACGAGATCAGCGTGGCGGTGGACGACGATCCGCGGGCATGCTATTTCAAACAGGTGCTGAACGGGAAGTATATGCGCATGGCGCTGATTCTGATGCTGCTTGGACTGACGGGAGGTGCTCGGGCATGAATGTGGATTCCATCCGGGACGGGATTGTGATCGACCATATTTCCGCGGGCAACGGCATGAAGCTGTACCGGCTGCTGGGGCTGGAAGGACTGGATGTGCCGGTGGCCATGATTACGAATGTGGTTTCCCAAAAGCGGGGACGGAAGGATATTATCAAGATCGACGCGGATATTCCGGTGAATTTCGACGTGATCGGATATGTGGATCCGGGTGCCACGGTGAACGTGATCCGGCATGGCGAGCTTTCGGAAAAGAAGCAGATCGGGATGCCGGAGCGGCTGACCAATGTGCTGTTCTGCAAAAACCCGCGGTGCATTACCTCCTGCGAGCAGGAAATTGAGCATGTTTTCCGCCTGAGCGACCGGGGGAAAAAAGAATATCGCTGTATATGGTGCGAAACGAAGGCTGCTGAGTTATAATAGGAGCATCTCTTCGGAGTCGGAAAGGGGGCGGCCTGGGTGCAGATGGCAAGAAAGGGTACGGTCAGGGTCGTTCTGACGGTGCTCCTGCTGCTGGTGTTCAGCGCGTTTGTTTTCGCGCAGCCGGTTTTGCGGACAAGGAAATTCTGGTTCGCGTATCTTTGCGGCGTTTTCGCGGTGTTCTTCCAGTTTTACGCAATTAATACCGTCTATGGCAGAAAGATTGAGAAGGGCCGGTTCTACGGTTTCCCGGTCAGCCGCCTGAGTATCTATTATCTTCTGCTGCAGCTGGCGGCCAGTACGATTGAAATCACTTCGGGCATGAGCGGCTGGGGGATGCTGGTAATCAACGGGCTGCTGTTTGCTTTCCCGATCATCGGTTTTATTACCACCAGAACCGTTCAGGCGGAGATTGCCCGGCAGGAAGCGAAACGTAAGCAGGCGGAATAGCAGGCAGATCGGTTCATTCGGCCAAAAGAAGACCAGAACACACAAAAACACGAACGTTTATTTACGAACGTTCGTGTTTTTGTGATATTTTCCGGAATATTCAGCAACCGTTCATTGACATTGTTCGGATTTTCGGGTAAAATGACAGTGGTTTTCAAGCGCACTGCGGTGGAATGTTCGTGCATAAAGGCGAACAATCCTGCCCGGGAAGGACGGAGGGAAGCGCATGAGGAAAGTCGGAATTGTCATGGGCAGCGACAGCGATCTGCCGGTGATCAAAAAGGCAACGGATCAACTGAAAAAACTGGAGATACCCTTTGAGGTTCATATTTATTCCGCGCACCGCACGCCGGCGGAGGCGCGGGATTTTGCGCTGAATGCCCGGAAGAGGGGATTCGGCGTGATTATCGCGGCGGCGGGGATGGCGGCGCACCTGGCGGGGGCGCTGGCGGCAAACACGACGCTGCCGGTGATCGGGATTCCCTGTGCAGGACCCGTTCTGGACGGGCTGGACGCGCTGCTGAGCACGGTGCAGATGCCGACGGGGATCCCGGTGGCAACGGTGGCGGTTGGCGGCGGGGCGAACGCGGCCCTGCTGGCGGCCCAGATTCTGGCGGTGGAAGACGCGGAGCTGGCGGCGCGGCTGGACGCAAAGCGGGCAGCGGACGCGGCGGCGGTGCTGGAAAAAGATGCGGGCGTTTTGGAGAGGATTTAAGGGTTACAAGGTTTAAGGCTCAAGGCTAAAAGGCAGAGGAGATTTTGCAATATGGGCGGATTTTTCGGGATTGCTTCGAAGAAGGACTGCATGCTGGACGTGTTTTTCGGAGTGGACTATCACAGCCACCTGGGAACGCGGCGGGGCGGCATGGCGGCATGGGACAGGGAGATCGGGCTGCAGCGGAAGATTCATAACATCTGCAACGCGCCGTTCCGGACGAAGTTTGAGCATGTTTTTGAGGAGATGCGGGGCACCTCGGCGATCGGGTGTATTTCGGACGCGGATCCCCAGCCGCTGCTGATCCGGTCGAACCTGGGAACCTACGCGATCTGCATGACCGGGGTGATCAACAACGCGGAGGAGCTGATCGAGCAGTTCCTGAGCTTCAGCGGCGGGCACTTCGACAGCATGACCGGCGGAAAGATCAACCAGACGGAGCTGTTCAGCGCGCTGATGAACCAGAAGAGCAACTTCACCGACGGCATCCGCTTCGCGCAGAAGAGCATTCAGGGGACGGCTTCCATTATGATCCTGACCGACAGCGGCAGCCTGATCGTGGCGCGGGACCGGGTGGGACGGTTGCCGGTGGCCATCGGCAGAAACGAGGACGGATACGCCGCGGCGTTTGAATCCTTCGCCTTCCACAAAACGGGGTTTGAGGACGTCGGCGAGCTGGGGTCCGGGGAGATCGTTGAGCTGACGGCGACGGAGATGAAGCAGCTTTCACCGCCGCGGAAGGAAAAGAAGATCTGCAGCTTCCTGTGGAGCTATTACGGATACCCGACCTCTACGTATGAAGGCGTGAACGTTGAGGAGATGCGCTATCGCAACGGGGCGATCATGGCGGAGAACGACGCGACGGCGGGAAAGACCGATCCCATTGACTACGTGGGAGGGGTTCCGGACAGCGGGACGCCCCACGCCATCGGATATGCCAACCGGAGCGGGATTCCCTTCGCGCGGGCATTCATCAAATACACGCCCACATGGAGCCGGAGCTTCATGCCGGCGAACCAGAAGGACCGGGACAAGATTGCGAAGATGAAGCAGATCCCGGTGAATGCGTTGATTAAGGACAAGAACCTGCTGTTTGTGGACGACAGCATTGTACGGGGCACCCAGCTTCGGGAAACGGTTGAATTCCTCTACGAAAGCGGGGCAAAATCCGTTCATATGCGCAGCGCATGCCCGCCGATCATGTATGCATGCAAATATCTGAACTTCTCCCGCAGCAACAGCGACATGGAGCTGATCGCGAGGCGGGTGATCGTGGAGCTGGAGGGCGAAGAGGGACTGCAATACATTGACGAATATGCGGACGGAACAACGGAACGGGGCAAAAAACTTCGTCAGGCGATCTGCGAGAAATTCAACTTTGCTTCGCTGGAGTTCCAAAGCCTTGAAGGGGTAATCAGGGCTATCGGGCTGGATCCCTGCGAACTGTGCACCTACTGTTGGAACGGAAAGGAATGAGCACATGAACAACGAATCACGATCGGAAGCATACGCCGCGGCGGGGGTGGACATCACCGCCGGATACCGCAGCGTGGAACTGATGAAAAAACACATTGCCCGGACGAAGACGCCCGGGGCGGACACGGACGTGGGCGGCTTCGGCGGCTTATTCCAGCCGGATCTTGGCGGGATGGCGGAGCCGGTGCTGGTTTCCGGAACGGACGGCGTGGGCACAAAGCTGAAAATTGCCTTCCTGATGAACAAACACGACACGATCGGCATAGACTGCGTGGCGATGTGTGTGAACGACATCATCTGCTGCGGGGCACGGCCGTTATTCTTCCTGGACTACATTGCCTGCGGAAAAAACGTGCCGGAAGTGATTGAGCAGATTGTCAAGGGCGTTTGCGAAGGCTGCGTTCAGGCCGGATGCGCCCTGATCGGCGGGGAAACAGCAGAGCATCCCGGGATGATGCCGGAAGACGAATACGATCTGGCGGGATATTCCACGGGGATTGTGGACAAGGCGAAGGTGATTGATAACCGGACCATGCAGGTCGGGGACGTCGTGATTGCGCTGCCGAGCTCCGGCGTTCATTCCAACGGCTTCAGCCTGGTGCGGAAGGTTTTCGACATCGAAAACGCGGACCTGAACGCGCCGGTGGCGGAGCTTGGGGGGAAGAGCCTGGGCGAAACGCTGCTTGAGCCTACGAAAATCTATGTGAAGCCTGTGCTGGCTTTGCTGCGGGAAGTGGCAGTACGGGGCATCAGCCACATCACCGGCGGCGGCTTTTATGAGAACATTCCGCGGTGCATCCCGGACGGGCTGTGCGCACGGATTGAGAAGAACAAGGTGAAAGTGCCGCCGATTTTCGGGCTGATTGCCGATCGCGGCGCCATCAGCGAACACGACATGTTCAACACCTACAACATGGGCGTGGGGATGAGCGTTGTGGTTCCGGCGGCGGAGGCAGAGAAGGCGCTTCGGATTCTGGCGGAAAATGGCGTGGACGCCTATGTGATCGGGGAGATCGTGCGCGGAGAGCGGAAGATTGAGATTGTGTGACGCGGTATGAGGTTCCGGGTTTTTCGGGGCCGCGCTGTGACGCGGCAGTGATTTGCGGACAGAGATCAGGGGATGAAACGGATGATGAACGGAACGAAGGCGCGGATTGCGGTGCTGGTATCCGGAGGGGGAACCAACCTTCAGGCGATTCTGGACGCGGGAAACCGCGGAGAAATTCCCCACGGGGAAGTGACGCTGGTGGTCAGTGACCGGGCAGGGGCTTATGCCCTGGAGCGGGCCAGGAACGCGGGGATTCCCGCCCTGGAGATCAACAAGAAGGCATGCGGCGGGCAGGCGGCTTTTGAGGAAAAACTGATGGCCGCGCTTGAGGAAAACCGGACGGATGTGATTGTGCTGGCCGGGTTCCTGAGCATTCTGACGGAGAACTTCACCGGGAAATATGCCCGCCGGATCCTGAACGTGCATCCCAGCCTGATTCCCAGCTTCTGCGGCGAGGGATTCTACGGACTGAAGGTGCATGAGGCGGCGCTGGCGCGGGGCGTGAAAGTGACCGGCGCAACGGTGCATTTTGTGAACGAGATTCCCGACGGCGGAGAGATCATCGCCCAGAAGGCGGTGGAGATCCGGGAGGGAGACACGCCGGAAGTGCTGCAGCGCCGGGTGATGGAGCAGGCGGAATGGGTGATTCTGCCGGCGAGCGTGGAGAAGGTATGCGCCGCGCTTGCGCGGGGTGCTGAATGAGGGCAGAACGCGGAGAACGAGAACAAAGAGATCATTGAAATAAGAAAGCGGAGGGAAAAGAGCATGGACATTTATCGGATCAACACCATCGAGGAACTGCTGGCGGACAATACCTATCCCGGACGGGGCATCATCATCGGCAAGACGCCGGACGCTGCCAAGGCCATGACTGCGTATTTCATCATGGGCCGCAGCGACAACAGCCGGAACCGGATTTTCACCGAGAAGAACGGCGAAGTGTTCACTGAACCTTTTGATGCCAGCCGCGTGCAGGATCCGAGTCTGATCATCTATGCGGCGATCCGGCAGTTTGAAAACAACCTGATCGTGACCAACGGCAACCAGACGGATACGATTTACGACGGGCTGAAGGAAGGCAAGTGCTTCACGAAAGCCCTGGAGAGCCGTGAATTTGAGCCCGACGGCCCGAACTTCACCCCCCGCATCAGCGGTATGCTGACCTTCGGCGAAGGGGATTTCACCTACCGAATGAGTATCCTGAAGAGCGCCGACGCGGAAGGCAGCGCCTGCAACCGCTTCACCTGGAAGTATGCGCCGCTGAACGGTCTGGGACATTTCCTGCACACCTATGTGTGCGACGGGAACCCGATCCCGACCTTCCAGGGCGAGCCGGAACGCATCGAGGTGTGCGACGACATCGACGAAGAGACCGAACGGCTGTGGAAAGCGCTGAATGAGCAGAACAAGATCAGCCTGTATGTGCGGTACATCGACCTGAAGACCGGTGCTGTCGAAAACCGCCTGGTGAATAAGAACCAGTGACCGGGCGGAGGAAACAAGAGGTTTTAGGTTTTAGGAAAAAGGGAACGGACATTTGAAAGGAGACACCACAGATGAAAGAGTTTGAACTGAAGTACGGCTGCAACCCCAACCAGAAACCCGCGAAGATTTACATGAAAGACGGCAGCGAGCTGCCGATCACGATCCTTTCCGGCCGTCCCGGATATATCAACTTTTTGGACGCCTTCAACAGCTGGCAGCTGGTGAAGGAACTGAAAGCGGCCCTGGGCCTGCCGGCGGTAACCAGTTTCAAACACGTGAGTCCCACTTCCGCGGCGGTGGGTATCCCGCTGAGCGACGACCTGAAGAAGGCATGCTTTGTTGACGATATCGAAGGGCTGGACGATTCTCCCCTGGCCTGCGCGTATGCCCGGGCCCGCGGCACGGACCGGATGTGCTCCTTCGGTGACTGGGTTGCCATGAGTGATGTTTGTGACGTGACGACGGCGAAAATGCTGAAGCGGGAAGTTTCCGACGGCGTGATCGCTCCCGGATATACGCCGGAAGCCCTGGAGATTTTGAAAAGCAAGCGCAAGGGCAACTACAACATCGTGCAGATCGATCCTGACTATGTGCCCGAGGTGCAGGAGACCAAGCAGGTGTTCGGTATCACCTTCGAGCAGGGCCGGAACAATTTCGAGATCAACAGGGAACTGCTGAGCGACATCGTGACGAAGAACAAGGACCTGCCGGACAGCGCGATTCGCGACCTGATCATTGCGCTGATCACGCTGAAATATACCCAGTCGAACTCCGTTTGCTATGCAGTGGACGGACAGGCCATCGGCGTGGGCGCCGGACAGCAGAGCCGCATCCACTGCACACGGCTGGCGGGTTCGAAGGCGGACACCTGGTTCCTGCGGCAGCACGGGAAGGTGCTGAATCTGCCCTTCCGGGCGGATCTGGGCCGGCCCGAGCGGGACAACGTGATCGACGGCTACATCAACCAGAACGAAGAAGACGTTTGCGCGGAAGGCAACTGGCAGAAGTATTTCACCGCGCAGCCTGCTCCCCTGACCGATGAAGAGAAGAAAGACTTCCTGGCCACGCGGCAGAACGTGGCTCTGGGCAGCGACGCGTTCTTCCCCTTCAGCGACAACATCGAGCGGGCATACCGCAGCGGCGTGAAGTACATTGCCGAGCCCGGCGGATCCATCCGGGACGACGCGGTGATCGAATGCGCGGATAAGTACGGGATGGTCATGAGCTTCACGAAGATGCGGCTGTTCCATCATTAATTTGAGGATTTATAGGATATAGGATTTAGGGTAAGGGTTACGGAAGAAGATTTTTTTGAGATTGTTCACCGAAACGAGGTATTTCATTGATGAAGATATTGGTTGTCGGCGGCGGCGGACGGGAACACGCCATCATTCAAAAACTGAAGGAAAATCCGGAGGTTACGGAGATCTTTGCTTTGCCCGGGAACGGCGGGATCGCCGCGGACGCAACCTGCGTTGCGATCGGCGCGAAGGATATCGACAGCATCGTGGCCTTCGCGAGGGAAAAGGGGATTGACTACGCCGTGGTAGCGCCGGACGATCCGCTGGTGCTGGGATGCGTGGACGCGCTGGAAGCCATCGGCGTCCCCTGCTTCGGCCCCCGGAAGAATGCCGCCATCATTGAAGGCAGCAAGGTGTTTTCCAAGGATCTGATGAAGAAATACGGCATTCCCACAGCGGCTTACGAAGTGTTTACTTCCCCGGAAGAGGCGCTTCGGTATCTGGAAACGGCGCCGATTCCAACGGTGGTCAAAGCCGACGGCCTGGCCCTGGGCAAGGGCGTGACGGTGGCCATGACGCGGGAGGAAGCCTGCGACGCCGTTCGGGAAGCGATGGAGGACAAAAAGTTCGGCGAGAGCGGCAACCGGATTGTGATTGAGGAATACCTGGAAGGCCCGGAGGTTTCGGTGCTGAGCTTTACCGACGGAAATGTTGTGGTGCCCATGGTTTCCAGCATGGATCACAAGCGGGCGGGCGACGGAGATACCGGCCCGAACACCGGCGGCATGGGAACGATTGCGCCGAATCCATATTACACGGACGCGGTGGCCGCGGAATGCATGGAGAAGATTTTCCTGCCGACGATCCGGGCAATGAAGGCAGAGGGCCGGGAATTCCGGGGATGCCTGTATTTCGGGCTGATGATCACGAAAGACGGACCGAAGGTAATCGAATACAACTGCCGGTTCGGGGATCCGGAAACACAGGTGGTACTGCCGCTGCTGGAGAGTGATCTGCTGACGGTGATGCGGGCGTGCACCTATGGAACGCTGGCGGAATGCAAAGTGAAATTCCGGGAAGGGAATGCCTGCTGCGTGGTGCTGGCTTCGAAAGGATATCCGGGATCCTATGGCAAGGGATATGAGATTACGATTCCGGAAAGGCTGCGGCAGAATGTCTATGTAGCCGGTGCGGTGCTGAAGGACGGGAAACTGGAGACCGGCGGCGGCCGGGTGCTGGGCGTTACGGCAGTGGCGAAAACTTTGCCGGAAGCGGTGAAGGACGCTTACACGATGGCAGAGCAGGTGACGTTTGAGAACCGGTATTACAGGAAAGATATCGGGGCACGGGCACTAAAAGCAGTGAAGTAAGGAGCAAAAAAATGGTCTACAGAATCTTTGTGGAAAAGAAACCGGGACTGGACAACGAGGCGCGGGAGCTGCTGGGAGAAGCCCGGAACCTGCTGGGCATTACCGGGCTGGAGAAGGTTCGCCTGCTGAATCGCTATGACGCGGAAGACATGGATCCGGAACTTTTCCGGCGGGCGGTGAAAACCGTTTTCTCCGAGCCGCAGCTGGATATTGCGACGGAGGCGCCGAAGCTTGACGGGGCGACTGTGTTCGCGGTGGAATATCTGCCGGGTCAGTTTGACCAGCGGGCGGATTCCGCGGCGCAATGCATCCAGTTCATCAGCCGGGGAGAACGGCCCCTGATCCGCAGCGCGAAGCTGTACGCCCTGTACGGCAGCCTGACGGCGGAAGAGATCGCAGAGATCAAAAAGTACGTGATCAACCCGGTGGAAGCGCGGGAGGCTTCTCTTGAAAAACCGGAGACCCTGAAGATTGAATACGCGGTGCCCACGGAAGTGGCGACGCTGGAAGGTTTCACGAAGCTGGACCGGGCGGGGCTTGAGAAGTTTGTGGAACAATACGGGCTGGCGATGGACGCGGACGATATCGCATTCTGCCAGCAGTACTTCCTGCAGGAAAAGCGGGATCCCACCATCACGGAGATCCGGATGCTGGATACCTACTGGAGCGATCACTGCCGCCATACGACCTTCCTGACCGAAATCGACGGCGTGGCGTTTGAGGATCCGCTGCTGGAAAAGGCTTATCAGGATTACCTGAATACCCGCAAAGCGTTGGGCCGGACGAAGCCGGTGTGCCTGATGGATGTGGCGACGATCGCGGTGCGGGCACTGAAGGCGCAGGGCAAGCTGCCGAAACTGGACGAGAGCGAAGAGATCAACGCCTGCACGGTGAAGATCGAAGTGGAAGCCGACGGAAAGAAAGAGCCGTGGCTGCTGCTGTTCAAGAACGAGACCCACAACCATCCCACAGAGATTGAACCCTTCGGCGGTGCGGCGACCTGTATCGGCGGCGCGATCCGCGATCCGCTGAGCGGCCGGGCGTACGTCTATGGCGCGATGCGGGTGACGGGGGCGGCGGATCCGACCGTGCCTGTGAGCGAGACCATTCCCGGCAAACTGCCCCAGCGCAAGCTGGTGACGACGGCGGCGGCCGGCTATGCCTCCTACGGCAACCAGATCGGCCTGGCCACCGGGATCGTAGACGAGATCTACCATCCCGGCTATGCGGCAAAGCGCATGGAGATTGGCGCGGTGGTGGCGGCGGCGCCGGCGGAGAACGTGCGGCGGGAGCGGCCAGAACCCGGGGACATTGTGATCCTGCTGGGAGGAAGTACCGGCCGGGACGGCATCGGCGGGGCGACGGGATCTTCCAAGGCGCATAACGCGCACAGCGTGGAAACCTGCGGTGCCGAGGTGCAAAAGGGCAACGCCCCCGAGGAACGGAAGCTGCAGCGGCTGTTCCGCAACGGCGAAGCGACCCGAATGATCAAGCGGTGCAACGACTTCGGCGCGGGCGGCGTGAGTGTTGCCATCGGTGAGCTGGCCGACGGGCTGGAGATCGACCTGAACAAAGTACCGAAGAAGTATGAAGGCCTGGACGGTACCGAACTGGCGATTTCCGAAAGCCAGGAGCGGATGGCCGTCGTCGTGGCGAAGGAAGATGCCGAAGCATTCCTGGCCCTGGCCCGGGAAGAGAACCTGCAGGCCTGCCCGGTGGCCGAAGTCAAGGCGGAACCCCGCCTGACCATGCACTGGAACGGAAAGACGATCGTGGATATCAGCCGCGATTTCCTGAATTCCAACGGCGCGCCGAAGCATATTACCATTGCTCCGGCGAAACCGGAAGCCTGGCAGAAGAAGGCAGAGGGCTCCTTCACCGACAACCTGAAGCGGCTGGCCTCCGACCTGAACGTCTGCTCCCGCAGAGGCCTGAGCGAACGGTTCGACAGCACGATCGGCGCCGGCACCGTGCTGATGCCCTTCGGCGGAAAGCATCAGCTGACGCCCATCCAGGCGATGGCGCAGCTGGTGAGCATGGAAAAGAAGCACACGGAGGACTGCTCCCTGATGGCCTGGGGATACAACCCCTTCATCACGGAAAAGAGTCCTTATCACGGGGCATATCTGGCGGTGGTGGAATCGGTGAGCAAGCTGATCGCCAGCGGCGCGGATTTCCGCGATGTATACCTGACCTTCCAGGAATACTTCGAAAAGCCCGGGAAGGACGGAAAGCGCTGGGGCAAGCCCCTGGCCGCGCTGCTGGGCGCCTTTGAAGCCCAGATGGCGCTTGGGATCGCGGCCATCGGCGGCAAGGACTCCATGAGCGGATCCTTTGAGAAACTGGATGTGCCGCCGACGCTGGTCTCCTTCGCGGTGACCATGGCGAAGACCGGCGACATCATTTCCCCCGAGACGAAGAAGGCGGGGAATAAGGTCGTCCTGCTCCGGACAAAGACGGACGCGGACGGTCTGCCGGAAACAGCGAGCCTGCTTTCAAACTTCGGGAAGGTGACCGCGCTGGTCCGGGCGGGGAAAGCCGTCAGCTGCTATACGCCCGGCATGGGCGGGATCCTCGGCGCGATCATGAAGATGAGCTTCGGTAACGGGCTGGGCTTCCGCTTTGCGGACGGCTGGAACGTAGAGGAGCTGACCGCGTGGCGGTACGGCGACTTCCTCGTGGAAGTTACAGGTGAAGCTGAAGGTGAACTGCTCGGCGAAGTAACAGACGACGGTCAGATTTCGATGGGCGGGGAAAGCGTTTCACTTTTCGGACTGCAGAAAATTTGGGAGGACAGGCTGGAATCCGTGTTCGCCTGCAATATTTCCACACCGGACGAAAAGGCGGAGAATGTTTCCTTTGAAGCGGTGAGCTGGCCGGCGCCGGCGGTGAAATGCGCAAAGCCCCGGGTGTTGATTCCGGCGTTCCCCGGCACGAACTGCGAATGCGACAGCGCGAAGGCGGTGCTCGATGCAGGAGCTGAAGCGAAGATTGCGGTGATCAACAACCTGACGGCAGACGGCCTGAACCGGAGCATTGAAAGCTTTGCGGAAGAGATCCGGAAGAGTCAGATCATCTTCATCCCCGGCGGATTCAGCGGCGGCGACGAACCGGACGGCAGTGCCAAGTTCATCACGGCATTCTTCCGGAACGAAGCGGTGAAGGAAGCGGTGGCGGACCTGCTGGACAGGCGGGACGGCCTGATGTGCGGGATCTGCAACGGGTTCCAGGCACTGATCAAGCTGGGGCTGGTGCCTTTCGGAAAGATCATCGACACGGACGAGAGCTGCCCGACGCTGACCTTCAACACCATCGGCCGGCACCAGAGCCGGATTGTGCATACCCGTGTTGCCAGCAACAAGAGCCCCTGGTTGCGGGGGGTGAACGTGGGCGACGTGTTTACGGTTCCGATCAGCCACGGTGAAGGCCGGTTCCTGGCGGACGACGCGACCCTGAAGCGGCTAGCGGGGAACGGCCAGATCGCCACCCAGTATGTGGATCTGAACGGACAGGCGACGATGGATATCCGGTTCAATCCCAACGGCAGCCGGATGGCCATTGAGGGCATTACCAGCCCGGACGGCCGGGTGTTCGGCAAGATGGGACACAGCGAACGGTGGGCAAAGGGACTTTATAAGAATGTACCGGGGGATTACGAGATCGGGATGTTTGAATCTGCAGTGAAGTATTTCAAGTGATTCAGGACGATGAACAACGAGCGGGAAGCGAAAGCAGGAGGTAAAGGAAAATGGCATGGTTATCGGATATTGAGATTGCCCAGCAGTGCGAAATGAAGCCGATCATGGAGATTGCGAAGAGGGCTCATGTGGACGAGAAGTATGTGGAACAGTACGGCCGGTACAAGGCCAAGATCGATCCCGCGCTGATTGACGAAACCGACCGGAAGCCCGGCAAGCTGGTGCTGGTGACGGCCATTACGCCTACGCCCGCCGGCGAGGGCAAGACCACGACCACCATCGGCCTGGCAGACGGCCTGAGCCGGATCGGCAAGGACGTGACCGTGGCACTGCGGGAGCCGAGCCTGGGCCCGGTGTTCGGCGTAAAGGGCGGCGCGGCCGGCGGCGGATACGCCCAGGTGGTGCCGATGGAGGACATCAACCTGCACTTCACCGGCGATTTCCACGCCATCGGCGCGGCCAACAACCTACTGGCGGCCATGCTGGACAACCACATTCAGCAGGGGAACGCCCTGGGAATCGACGTGAAGAAGATCACGTGGAAGCGCTGCGTGGACATGAACGACCGGCAGCTGCGGTTTGTGGTGGACGGTCTGGGCGGCAGGACCAACGGCGTGCCGCGGGAGGACGGATTCGACATCACCGTGGCCAGCGAGATTATGGCTGTGTTCTGCCTGGCTTCCTCAATCAAAGACCTGAAGGAACGGCTGAGCCGGATCATCGTGGCCTATACCTATGACGACAAACCCGTGACCGCAGGGGACCTGAAGGCCACCGGCGCCATGGCGGCGCTGCTGCGGGACGCGCTGAAGCCGAACCTGGTGCAGACGCTGGAAGGGACGCCCGCCTTCGTACACGGAGGACCGTTCGCGAATATCGCCCACGGCTGCAACAGCGTGATGGCAACCCGGATGGCGATGCGGATGGGCGATTATACCGTGACGGAAGCCGGCTTCGGCGCGGATCTGGGGGCGGAGAAGTTCCTGGACATCAAGTGCCGCATGGCCGGGCTGACTCCGGACGCGGTGGTGGTGGTCGGGACCGTACGGGCTTTGAAGATGCACGGCGGACTGGACAAGAAACAGCTGGCGGAAGAAAACCTGGAGGCGCTGGAGAAGGGCATCCCGAACCTGCTGCGCCACGTGCATAACATTAAGGAAGTGTATCAGCTGCCCTGTGTGGTGGCGATCAACCGGTTCCCGACGGATACGGACGCGGAAATCGATTTCATTATCCGCAAGTGCCGCGAGCTGGGCGTGAATACCGTGCTGAGTACCGTTTGGGCTGAGGGCGGTAAGGGCGGCGAGGATCTGGCCCGGGAAGTGGTTCGGCTGTGCGAAGAGGAGAAGGGCAACTTTACCTTCAGCTATGACCTGGAGATGAGCATCGAGGAGAAGCTGGAAGCCGTGACGAAGAAAATCTACGGCGGAGCGGGCGTGGTGCTGACCCCGGCGGCAAAGAAGCAGGCGGAACGGCTGACCGCGCTGGGCTTTGACAAAATGCCCGTATGCGTGGCCAAGACGCAATACTCCTTCTCGGACGATCCGCTGCTTTTGGGCGCGCCGGAAGGCTTTATCGTCACCGTGCGAAATCTGAAGGTTTCGGCGGGTGCCGGATTCCTGGTGGCGCTGACCGGGGAGATCATGACGATGCCCGGGCTGCCGAAGGCGCCGGCAGCGGAGCGCATCGACGTGGACGACGTGACCGGAAAGATTACGGGGCTGTTCTGAGGCTTTACCGGAACCTGTTTTCCCGCAGCAGCGGATACCTGATGCCTTCAAAGAACACATCCAGGGCTGCCCGGTGATCCTCCGCGAAAATTTCCGGAAGTTCGTCCTTTCCGAAGAAGCGCAGCTCATAGGATTCTTCGTCGATTCGCGGTTCCCCGCGGATAATCGACGCGGTAAACATAGCGGAAATCACATGGGCGGCGTCCCCGTTGCTCCAGACCATGTTGTGGTTGTGAAAGATTCCGAGAAAACTGTCCAGCTTTACCTCAAGGCCGGTTTCTTCCCGGATTTCGCGCAGCGCCGCCTGTTCATAAGTTTCGTTCATTTCCACCAGGCCGCCGATCAGGCCCCATTTGCCGTTGTCGGTTCTGCGCTGGAAAAGAATTTTCCCTTCCCGAACGATCACCGCGCCGGCACAGTTCAGAATGATCTTCCGCGGGCCGATTTCCTTTCGAAGTTCATGAATGTAATCCATACGAATCCTTCTCCTTCGGTTGGTCTGTATGCCTATTATCCCTGATCGGGCGGCTGATTTCAAGGAGAAAAAAGACAAACAGAAGCGGCTCTCCCGGGTATGAGGGAGAACCGCTTCTGCTCTTTGGAGGTAAGGAGGTATTATTTCAAGGCTGAAAAGAATATTCGCATTCATTCACTCAGTGAACAGGGGCGTGGAGTAATACCGGTCGCCGCTGTCAGGCAGGAGAGCTACGATGATTTTGCCCTTGTTTTCAGGACGTTTTGCCAGCTCAATAGCGCCGTGGAGGGCAGCGCCGGACGAGATACCGACGGAAATGCCTTCCTTTCTCGCCAGCAGCTTTGCAGCGGCGAAGGCGTCCTCGGCAGCGGCGGCGAAGACTTCGTCATATACCCCGGTGTTCAGCACGTCCGGCACGAAGCCGGCGCCGATGCCCTGGATCTTGTGGGCGCCCGCGTGACCTTCGGAAAGAACGGGGGAATCCTTCGGCTCCAGCGCGACGACTTTGATCGCGGGATTCTTTTCCTTCAGGAATTCGCCGGTGCCGGTGACGGTGCCGCCGGTGCCGACGCCCGCGATGAAGATGTCGACCTTGCCGTCGGTGTCGTTCCAGATTTCGGGGCCGGTGGTGGCTTTATGCACGGCGGGGTTCGCGGGGTTTACAAACTGCCCGGGGATGAAGCTGTTCGGGATTTCCTTTGCCAGCTCGTCCGCTTTGGCAATGGCGCCTTTCATACCCTTGGCGCCCTCGGTCAGCACCAGCTCGGCGCCGTAGGCCTTCAGGATATTCCGGCGTTCCACGCTCATGGTTTCCGGCATGGTCAGAATAATGCGGTATCCCTTGGCGGCAGCGATGGCGGCCAGACCGATGCCGGTGTTGCCGCTGGTGGGCTCGATGATGACGGAGCCTTCCTTCAGGAGGCCTTTTGCTTCGGCATCTTCGATCATGGCTTTCGCAATCCGGTCTTTGACGCTGCCGGCGGGATTGAAGTATTCGAGCTTTACAAGAACCGTGGCTTCCAGGCCCAGTTCCTTTTCAATATTCGCAACTTCCACCAGGGGGGTATTTCCGATCAGACCCAGGGTTCCTTTGTAAATCTTAGACATTGTTTTATCCTTCCTTCTTTATTGATTCATGATTCGGGGGTAAAAGAAAACCGGGAGATTCTGTAAGGCTTCTCCCGGAATGGATCCATATGCTTTGTCCGTCAACATCGATCGGCGGCGCGCACGGAGATTTCCGGGATGTTCTTCATACAGTACCAACAGTACTTCATGGTTTGCCGCGCCCCTTTCGTTTGAACTGAGCATAGGATAACACATAATACCTACTATGTCAATAGGTGAATTGAATTTTATTGCGATTTTTTGTTCGCTTTTCATTCCGGCAGAAATCCGGTATAATGCAGGGGTACATCATTGCAAAGAGGTGCGCTGCAAATGAGTGAAACCCTGCTTCCACCGGAAGAGCCATCCCTGGCCGGACAGCCGCTGGCTGCCCGCATGCGGCCCGCCTCCCTGGATGAAATCGTCGGCCAGCAGCATCTGCTGGGCCCCGGAAAGGTGCTTCGCCGCCTGATCTCTTCGGATGTGATTTCTTCCATGATTTTCTGGGGCCCGCCCGGCGTCGGGAAAACCACACTGGCCCGGGTGATCGCCCTGCAGACCCGGGCGACCTTCATTGATTTTTCTGCCGTGACCAGCGGAATCAAGGAAATCCGCCAGGTCATGCTGAAAGCCGAGGAAAACCGGACTTACGGCGTGCGCACCATCGTGTTTGTGGATGAAATCCATCGTTTCAATAAGGCTCAGCAGGACGCTTTCCTCCCCTTTGTGGAAAAAGGCAGCATTGTGCTGATCGGCGCAACGACGGAAAACCCCTCTTTCGAGGTCAACAGCGCGCTGCTCTCCCGCTGCAAGGTGTTTGTGCTCCAGGCGTTGACAAAAGAAGATATTCTGACGCTGCTCCGCAGGGCACTGACGGACGAACGCGGCTTTGGACGGGATCACGTTGAAATCAGCGACGCGGCGCTTGAATCCATTGCCGATTTCTGCAACGGGGATGCCCGCAGCGCCCTGAGCACGCTGGAAATGGTGGTGCTCAACGGAGATGCGGGCGAGGGCCTCATCACCGTATCGGACGAAATTGTTGCCCAGTGCCTCAGCCGGAAAAACCTGATGTATGACAAGGACGGGGAGGAGCACTACAACATTATTTCCGCCCTGCATAAGTCTATGCGCAATTCCGATCCAGACGCTGCCGTGTACTGGATGATGCGGATGCTGGAAGGCGGGGAGGATCCGCTGTATATTGCCAGAAGGGTTCTGCGCTTTGCCGCCGAGGACGTGGGCCTGGCGGATCCCCGGGCGATGGAAGTCGCGGTGGCCGCCTATCAGGCCTGCCACTTTATCGGCGTTCCGGAATGCAACGTACATCTGGCGGAAGCCGTCGTTTACATGTCCCTGGCTTCCAAATCAAACGCTATGGAAATGGCCGTTATGGAAGCACGGGAAGCGATTGAAAAAGAGCCGGATGCACCGGTACCGCTGGTCATCCGGAATGCACCGACCCGCCTGATGAAAGAACTGAACTATGGCCGGGGATACCAGTATGCCCACGATTATGAGGAAAAAATCACCGCCATGCAGTGCCTTCCGGATGCGCTGAAGGACCGGCATTTCTATCATCCGACCAGCCAGGGACAGGAAGCCCGCTACAAGGAGCGGCTGGAACAGATCCTGGCCTGGAAGAAAGAACACCGGAAATAAGGACGATTATGATGAAGAGAATGATTTGCCTGCTGCTGGCCTGCATCTTGCTGGTGCCGGCAGCTTCCTTTGCAAAAGGAGAAAAAGCCTCGGAGGTGCGCGTTCTGCTGCGCCGTCTGTACCTGACGGACCGGGCGGATCTGACACTCTCCGGCCGGTATCTGGCCCGCTCCGAAAGCGGGCCCGATCTGCTGCTGACAGACGGCGCAAAAGTCACGATTCTCCTGCAGGATCAGCGGCTGACACTTTTTGCCGGCGGCGTTTCCGCCGACATGGGCAAAAAGCTGACCCTGCTGCGGCAGGATTCCGGGAATACAGCCCCCGGCATCCGGTTTAACCTGCAGGCCGGATTCTATCCGGGAGATCTTTCCCTTTCCATAGAAAAAGATACGGATTCCGGAGCACTGAGAATTATTCCGATTCTGACCCTGCCGGTGGAAACCTATCTGCAGGGCGTGGTTCCATATGAAATGGGCGACGGTTTTCCGGAAGAAGCCCTGAAAGCCCAGGCCGTATGCGCCCGGACCTATGCATTAAGCCATCTGAATCCGGACGCCGTATGGGACGTGGTGGACACCACCAACGACCAGGTGTTCCGCGGAATCCCCGAAAACAGTCCGAAATCCCTGCAGGCCGTTGCGGATACGACCGGGTTGGTGCTGACATGTGACGGGAAGCTGATCACCGCCTGGTACGGTGCCTCCAACGGCGGACAGACGGAATTGCCCTCCAACATCTGGAAGGGCGACGTTCCCCGCTGCTTCGCCATGACCGACGACCCGTGGGACGCGGAAAACCCTGAATCCACTGTGCGTATCTCCACGCTGAACCGGGATGGGACCGATCTCTCGCCCGCTTTCGTAAAGCTGCTGCGGCAGGCAGCCCTGAACAATCCCTCGCTGAAAGATTCCGTTCCAGAAGAATCAGAATTCAGAATCCAAAGATTAACCTCCCTGGAACTGACGACACCCAGGTATGCCGCTCCCAGCCGGCTGATGACGCAGCTGCAGGTTGCTTTTGAAATAAAACCTGTTTCGAAAAACGGCGTCCCGGGAGACGAAACTGCTTCCGAAGGCAGCGCAGGCGGTGAGGACGAAGATGACCTCGACATCACCGAGCTTATTTCCGCCGTTCCCATGACGGTGACACTGGATCTTTTCCCGGAAACCGTGATCGCCCTGGGCTTGAGCGTTTCCGGCGCGAACAACGAAATTATCACTCTGAAGGAAGATGAAACCTCCTTTACCCTGACCGCCGGCCGCTACGGTCACGGCGTCGGCCTCAGCCAGCGCGGCGCCCAGCAGATGGCCCGGGAGGGAGAAAAGACCTTCAGGGAAATTCTTTCCTTCTATTTCCCCGGCGCAAAGCTGAAGGAATATGCCGGCGAAACAGCGCCGCTGCCGACACCGCCGCCGCTGCTGGCCCGGGATCCCGGCCCGGCCCCGACCGCGACGCCGCGGCCCACCCTGATGCCTGTAACGGAGGAACTGCCGGAAGGCGCCCGCCGGGCGAAGGTGGAAAACATCGCTGACGACAGCACCCTGAACCTCCGGGCGCAGCCTTCCGCTGGCGCGGAAATCCTGATGCGCCTGTACCGTCATCAGGAACTGATTGTATTGGAGAAGAGCGACGTTCCCGGCTGGGTTCGCGTGAAAACAGACGTCATCGAAGGCTATGTGATGGAATCCTTTCTGGTATATGAGGAGGAGCCATCACCGGAAAGCTGACAGCATTTAAACAGCCTCTGTTCATACAGCTGTATGCTTCCGGCCGTCCGGAAACAGGGCTGTCCGGTGAGATGTGCCTTGCGAAACAAAGGCCTGGTTGCAAAAAGAGGAAAGATCATTGTATAATTCAATACAAGCGCAACAGCATCAGACAGGAGACGAACGGCCGGAGGGATCAGCATGGACTGGAAAAGCTTCTCAGAGCATTTTGACACGATGACATGCGTCATATCTGTGGAAAAGAAGCCGGATGGAAAATGCGGAACGGTTCGTATTGTTACCGGCAACCGGAAATATCTTGATTCGCTGGAGCTTGCGGCCGGACAGGTGGATTTGGGCAGCGAGAAAAAAGTGGAGTTTATTCCCAACAGCGAATATACGCGCTATATCCCGAAGGATCTGAACTTTGAGGATGTCTGTTTCCGGGCAGCCGTTTTGAAGCAACCTGTGCATAACTGCGTGCATATGCCCCGGTATCCCTTTGACATCATGGCGTATCTGATGCCCCTTGAAAGCGGGGACGAAAACCTCGGTTATTGCACTTATACCCAGGTGCTGGTTCCGAAAACCGACAACAACCTGATGTCCCTGAACATTTCGCAGGAAACGGCCATGAACATTATCGGCACCTGCATCAAACTGCGGGAAGACAAGCCTTTCCGTGAAATCATGCAGGAAGTGATCGAGGATATTCGGAAAATCAGCAGTGCCGAGTTCTGCTGCGTGCTGCTGCTGGACGAGAACCAGCGGAAGTGCTCCGTGATGGGTGAAAGCAAGGCGCCGGATTCCAGTCTGTCTATGATGGAAACGTATCTGAACGACGATTTTTACAGCATTGCGGAAACCTGGCAGGATACCCTCAACGGCAGCTTCTGCCTGATTGTCCGGGATGAACAGGACATGGAATTCATCCGGGAAAAGAATCCGAAGTGGTACCGGTCGCTGATTGGAGCCGGGGTGGAACGTCTGGTGCTCTTTCCGCTGATGCCCCGGGGGCAGTTCCTCGGATATATCTTTGCCATCAATTTCCTCGAGGAAAAAACCCAGCACATCCGGGACACCCTGGAACTGACGACCTATTTTATCGCCTCCGAGATTGCGAACAACCGATTTATTGAACAGCTCCAGACCCTGAACAAGATGGATTTGCTGACCGGCGTCATGAACCGGAATGCCATGAACTCCCGGATTGCCGCTGCAGGCAGGGCGGGAGATGAAACGAACGGTCCTATGGGCGTGATCTTTGCGGATATGAACGGGCTGAAATACACGAATGACCATCACGGACACTCGGCGGGAGATCTGCTTCTGAAGAACGCGGCGATGATTCTGCAAAATACCTTTATCGGGGATGAGATTTACCGCGTGGGCGGGGATGAATTCCTGATCCTGTTGCTGGACACGGACGAAGAAGAAATGCGGCGGAAGATTGCCGAAATGAAGAAAAAAGCCGAAATGTTTGACAACGTCCGGTTCGCTGCGGGATACAGCCTTGTGCGGCCCGGCATGGATCTGCGGGAAGCCTTGGCAGAAGCCGACACCCGTATGTATCAGGACAAGGAAGCTTATTACCGGGAGCATCCGGAGATGAAGAGGAGAACACTATGAATAAAGCCGGAACACAGCGGATAGAGACGCATCGGCTGATCCTGCGTCCATTCAGGACGGAGGATGCGGAAGACATGTTCGGCAACTGGACTTCCGATCCGGAGGTTACCCGGTTTCTGACCTGGCCGACCCACAGCAGCATAGAAGCTACGCGGTGGGTGCTGAGCGACTGGATGCCCCGGTATGAGAACGGAGATTACTTTAACTGGGCTATCGAGTGGAAAGAAACCGGTGGCGTGATCGGAAGCATTGCGGTTGTAAAACTGGACGAAGAAAAGGAATCGGCCGAGATTGGCTACTGTCTGGGGCAGGCATTCTGGGGCAGGGGCATCATGCCTGAAGCGCTGCGGGCGGTGATGGATTATCTGTTTGATACGGTCGGGGTCCACCGGATCGCGGCAAGCCATGACGCAAGGAATCCGAAATCAGGCCGGGTAATGGTAAAAGCCGGCATGAAGAAGGAGGGTGTCCTGCGCGGCGCGGGAAAGAACAATCAGGGTATCTGTGATGACGTCTGGTATGCCATGCTGAAAAGCGACAGAACGCCGAAGCCTGAAACAGAAAAAGCGCAGGTGACAGTGCGGTTTGCCCGGAAGGAAGACCTGAACCGGGTCAACGAACTGCGCAGGCAGGTGAATGATCTGCACGTGGCCGGGAAGCCGGAGGTGTTCAAACCGGGCTTTGATGACGAACTTCGGGATTTCATTTATACAGTCTGGGACGACCCGAACAAGGCCATTGTCGTGGCGGAAGCGGACGGAACTATCTGCGGGTTTGCCGTGCTGAATCATATCATCCGGCCGGAGAATCCCTTTATGTATGAGCGGAATTTCCTGGATATCGATGAATTCTGCGTGGATGAAACCTTCCGCCGCCGGGGTGTTGCCGGTGCGATGATCCGTTTTATCCGGGAACACGCCAAAGAAAAAGGCTTCCGGCGGCTGGAACTGAACATGTGGGAGTTCAACCGCGGAGCCCTTGCGTTCTATGAAGCGGCGGATTTTAAAACCTACCGGCGATATATGGAAATCTTTCTGTAAAGGGATCAGTCTTCGCCTTTCAGATGAACCGTCCGGAGGGTATGACCGGTGGCCGGCAGATAGGTCTGGAGAATATCCCGGGTTTGGATCTTCAGACTGGAAGTGCAGACGCAGGGATGGCAGCCGATATATTCGTCTTTGAGCACATCCTCGTCCACCAGCAGCTGAACCGCGTGATCACGGTCGTTCATCAGGCCCATGATGCTTACGGCACCCGGCTCAATGTCCAGATATTTCAGCATATCTTCCGGACCCGCAAAGGACAGGCGGGCGGACTGGATCTGGGCGGAAAGCTCTTTGGTTTTGAACTTCTTGTCACCGGGCATCATCAGAAGATAAAAGGCGGTTTTCTGCCGGTTGCAAAGGAACAGGTTTTTGCAGATGATAACGCCCAGCACGGCATCGATTTCGTTGCAGGCTTCCATGTTGTCAGCGCGCTCGTGATCTGTCCTTTGATACCGGATACCGAGGCTGTCCAGAAAATCATACGTGCGGATTTCCCGCGGAAGACGGCCTTCCGGGCTTTCCGGACGGCCTGTATACAGTTCCATAACCCTATGCTCCTTCTTTTTATTTCCCGTCCGGGAAGCTGGTGAATGAACCGTGCTCTGCCTCGGGCAGGCCGTATTTTTCTTTTGCGTCCGCGATGGCACAGATCAGGAAGGACATGTTCCGGGCCAGATTGCGCATGGTCTGCAGACCTTCCAGATCCTTGGCCACATCTTCGGGGGTGAATCCGTGAACCTGGTTCCAGTAGGTGCTGGAAGCAACCGGCATGCCGGAGATGGTGAAATATTTGTTCAGCACGTCGAAGGAAGCCGTGTTTCCGCCTCTTCTGGCGCTGACAACCGCCGCACCGACCTTCATATGCTTGGAGAAGTGGGTGGAATAGAAAAGACGGTCCATAAAGGAAAGAATGGTTCCGTTCGGGCTGGCGTAATACACGGGACTCCCGACCACCAGGCCGTCGGCGGCCTCGAATTTCGGCGCGACTTCATTGACCAGATCATTGAAGATGCATTTTCCGGTTTTTGCACAGGAACCGCAGGAAATACAGCCGCGGATATCCTTGTTTCCCACATGAATGATTTCGGTTTCAATCCCTTCGGCCTCAAAAACAGGAATCATTTCCTTCAGCGCTGTCGCGGTGCAGCCGTTCGGACGGGGGCTGCCGTTCAGAAGCAGTACTTTTGCCATATCTTTCTCCTCCTCCGGATTTCATTTTTCATGATTATAGCAGACAGAGCGGATCCTGTCTTGCTTTTTTTCCGCAGCGGTAGTACATTGTCATTAATGATGAAACCATTGCCGGAGGAATCGTATGGGTCTGCTTGAGAAAGTGAAGAAGCTGTTCCGAAAACCCGCTTTGCCGGAAACACCGAAGACTGAAGAAAAACCGGCTGCCCGTCCGCGGAAAGCCTGCAAAAAATGCGGGAAGATGTTTTCCTATGACCCAGCCTGGGAGTTTGTTCCCAATTACTGCAAGGAATGTAAAAAGCAGTTTGCCCGGGAGAAAGAGGAAAAGCAGCGGGCCGGCGCACCGAGGAAAGTCAAGCGGAAATGTAAGGAATGCGGAAAGTTTTTTACTTTCCCGAACACTATTGCGCATTATCCGAACTACTGCCCGAACTGCCGGAAGACCCATCAGGCAGCGATGAAGGCAAAATACAGCCGAAAGCCGGCTGTAAAGAACGGAAACGGAAAGGGATCAAAAACAGATGGAAATCGATAAGAAAGAGTTTAATGCAAAACTGAAGAAACTGACGCTGCCGATTGCCTTCCAAAGCTTGATGCTGGCTTCGGTGGCGGCCGGGGATGCGCTGATGCTGGGCCGGGTGGCACAGGATCAGATGACGGCGGTGTCGCTGGCGACGCAGATCCAGTTTGTGCAGAACATGTTCATCATGGCCGCGACGGCGGCCGGGGCCATCCTGGGAGCCCAGTACTGGGGCAAGGGTGACAAGATCACGCTGCAGAAGATTTTCAATCTGATGCTTCGCTGGAGCGGGCTGATCTCGCTGCTGTTTTTCGCAGCCTGCGAGATTGTGCCCGAAGCGCTGATGCGCCTGTTTTCCCACGACGATCCGATCATTGCCATCGGCAGCGGATACCTGCGGATTGCCGGATTTTCCTATTTGATGACCGGGATTTCCCAGTGCTATCTGACGACGATGAAAGTGACGGATCATGTCGGACCCTGCGCCTGGATTTCCAGCAGCGCGGTGGTGCTGAACATCCTGCTGAACGCAGTGTTTATCTTCGGACTGCTGGGAGCGCCGAAAATGGAAGCCCGCGGCGCCGCACTGGCGACGACGCTGGCCCGCGTTGTCGAGATGGCACTGTGCCTGATTCTGTCGGCCGGTGAGAAATATATCCGGCCGGCCTGGAGCCGCTTCTTCGAACGGCATAAGGAACTGACCCGGGATTTCCGGAAGCAGTGTCTGCCCCTGCTGGGCGGCGGCCTTTTCTGGGGCGTCGGGTTTACGTCCTATACCGCAATCATGGGACACATGGGAACGGACGCGGCTGCGGCGAATTCTGTGGCGGCGGTGGTCCGGGATCTGATCTGCTGTGTTTGCAACGGTGTTGGCAGCGCGGCAGGCATCATGGTCGGCAACGAGCTGGGGGCCGGCAACCTGGAAAAGGGCAAGGCGTACGGTATCCGGCTGAAGAATATTTCATTTGTCATAGGGTTTGCCTCCATGCTGGTGGTCTTTGCCCTGACGCCGTTGGTGACGCGGATGGTCATTCTGACAGACGAAGCCCAGAGCTATCTGACCGGCATGATGATCATCATGGGCGTCTATATGATCGGCCGCAGCGTCAACACGGTGACGATCAACGGCGTGCTGGACGGAGGCGGAGATACCCTGTTCGATATGTATTCCCTGGCGGTGTGCATGTGGGGTGTCGCGATTCCCCTTGCGCTGCTGGGCGCCTTTGTATTCCACTGGCCGGTGCTGCTGGTGTATGCCTGCACCTGCCTGGATGAGGTGGGCAAGATTCCGTGGGTTATGGCCCGCTTCCGGAAATATAAATGGGTCAAAAACCTGACCCGGGATACGGAGGAAGCCCAGCCCGCTGATTGACCGTTCAGACATTTATTTTGACCGTTCGTTCCGAAAGCATATACTTTCGGAACTTTTTTTGCTATAAGGGAGAAGGTAAGTTTGGTTGGTTTCTGAAAATGATAAGGTGAATGATCTGCTATGGGGCATCAAGAGGAGGTCGAGCAAATGGATTATAAGAAACTGTCAACGATCATTTTCATGGTTTCAGGCGTGGCGACGGTGGTCTGGGGCATGCTGGCCAACGACTGGTCAAAATGCTGGCTTGCAGCCGTGATCGGCGGCGTGATCGGCGTTGCGGTCGGGA
>Ga0265298_10001480_pt1 | contig 34877 bp, 27 predicted proteins | sample AusTroGonzalo_MG_3_FD_193486 | JGI IMG/M metagenome (GOLD analysis project Ga0265298, IMG submission 193486) | Bovine rumen microbial communities from tropical cattle in Woodstock, Queensland, Australia - Gonzalo_01 | ecosystem: Host-associated > Mammals > Digestive system > Stomach > Rumen ...
TAAGCGCCGAAAAAACGGAAACCTCAGTAAAAATCGATGATTTCGAGAGCATAAAATCGCCGGATGCCTTTTTGAAACGCCTTCTTGAAGCGGGGAGGAGCGATGTTTAAGATCCCCGAAAATCTGCCCAAAATCAGGAATATATTTTTCTACTGCTACCATTCGTTAGGCAAGATCGCGGCGATACTTTACATCGTTTTCGGCTCGATGGTCATCGGTTTTATCATTTTTCCTTTCATCAGGCTTTTTTCGAAAGATAAAAACGATTTTTATGTGAAGGCGCGTGGATATGTTTCGAATGTTTTCAAACGCTTCCTTTTCATGCTCAAAATAACTGATATCGTCGAGATGAGAGTGCCTGAAATGGAGAAGCTGCGCAACATGAAAGGGAAAGTCATCGTCGCGAACCACCCGTCGCTCCTTGATTTTGTCTGCATGACGGCCCTTGTTCCGAACGCGAACTGCATCGTCCGCGCAAATCTCACAAAAACGCCTTATGTCGGCATAATCAGCCAGATCTACATCACTAACGACGAAAATTATGACGATTTGTTCGAAGCGTGCAAAGAAGATCTTGACAACGGCAACAACGTCCTGATTTTTCCTGAGGGAACACGCACTCCGCGCTTCAAAAGAAATATCTACCAGAAAGGTGCCGCGCGTATCGCCCTCCACGCAAAATGTGACGTTCTTCCTGTTTTCATCGGCGGAAGCGACAAATACGGCCTCGGCAAGCACGATCCGCTCTTTTCCTACAATCCCGTCGAAGAGTATTTTTACGATTTTCAGCTTCTTCCCGAAATAAAAAGCTCAGACTACGAAGGAATGCCTTCTCCCGCAGCGGCAAAGCGCATCACCGACAAAATCGAGGAGGAGATCCTCGCCGCCGATGCCGAATACAGAAAAACCAACACCAAGTGCAGAACCTTCAATAATGTGTAAGCCGGGTTTTAATTGAAGACGCGAAAATTTGTCAATAAAATCCGCTGTTTATAAAACTTTTCGGGGGGGGGTGATTTTTTCTCAATAAAAATCGGATTTTGTGGTACTAAATATAAGACGAGTCTGGTTTTTTTTACTTGGAGGCTATCATGAAAAAATCGATGATTTTTATTGCAATGCTTGCTGTTGCGACAACACTTTTTGCAGAAACTGTCGACTGCGAGTCAGAAAAAGGAAAATGCACTTATGAGATTACTGATGAATTTTATTCTCAGGAATGCACATGCCGTGACGGTATGAGTGTCGGGGAAGATTCAACAATTGATGACTCAAAGACACTGCCGACAGCCGAAGAATGCGAAGCTGAACTTGAAAAAGTCTGCAAAGATGCCGGTTTCAAATGTGAAAACGAAGCGGGATACTGCGATCTTGACCCGGATGGACATTACAGATGTGCATGTTTCGGTGTTGCAGGAAGGAAAAGCGGAGAAAGTGAGAATTTCAGCGCTGAAGGCTGCACTGCTGTTTTGGAAACAGAATGCGGAACACAGGCGGCGACTCCTAAAGTAGTCTGTACAGATGAGAAAATTCTCAATGATTGCATTTCCTACGAACAGACTTTTGCAGACACCTGCTTTGAACCGCTTACCGATGAAGATCTAGCAGCTCTTCTTGAAACTTCTGTAAAAGAAAGCGGATTGGCAGAAGATATCGCAAACTGCTGTCAGAATGAGGGCATGAGAAACATCTATAAGACTAAATTCGAATGTGTCGAGGCTGCAGGTACTTGTGAAAACAAAGAATGCTGTGCAACTTGTGATGTCCAGCTCGGTTATGATAGCTATGATGAAGGCGAAGGCGGTGTCGATGCCGCAAATACTGAAGCACCGGCTGACGACAGTGCCCTTCCGGGTGAAGATTTTGATGTAGAAGAGTCTTCGGGCTCCAAAGCAGATTCTGAAAATAAAGAAGAAAGCAAATCCGACGGCTGTTCGATGCTGTTCATCTAAAAGTTTCTTTTTTGGTCAAACAATCGCAAAAATGTCGGTTTGAATGTCGGTTTGAATGTCGGTTTGAACAAAACTGAAAGGAAAGTTCTCTCGTTGCTTATTGAAAATGCCAATTCTACTGCAGAATTCCTCTCCGCACAGATCGGAGTGACAAAAAGAACAGTTGAAAGAACTTTGGCGGAATTGCAGAAGAAAGGCAGAATTGAAAGGATCGGCTCCAAGAGAGACGGTTTTTGGAAAGTTTTTTGAGAAAAAATGAGGTTCAAATGCCAGCTTTTTTGAAATGGTTTTTAGTCGTTTTAGCGGTCTTTTTTCTGTTTTCCTGTTCCTCTTCACACTCTTCCGCAGATTCCGACATAATTCCAGATTCCGATTCAGATGACACCGAAACTATTGCCGATGACGACACAGATTCAGAAGAAGATGTTGAAATTATTGATGATTCGGATGCGAAGCCGGATGTTGATGCTGATTCCGATTCTGAAAAATCCGATTCAGCCGAATGTCAACCGCCACTAAGTGAAGCTCCGTTTCCTTATTACGATGCAAACGGCAAGATCACTTTCTGCCGTCCAGGCTGCGACACGCCAACAGACGACGACCCGATCTGCATCGGCAACCTGTGGGATGAACAGAATGATGCTTTGTGTCACGAATATCCTGAATACGCCTGCTGTGGAACTCCGTGTGTTATGGAAAGTTTTAAGCCTTGGACTAAGGAAAGGCTTGCTGAAGAATACCCGACTCTTGTTGAATTTACACCAATGCACAAATGCGATTTGGCTATTGGTCAGGTAAATTGGGGTATAGACGGCACTGGTGGAGTAGTCAAATCATGGAACATGAGCGACGGGAAAATCGGTTTTTATCTTGCTCCAGCTAATCTTCCGATAAAAGAATGGCCTGTAAAAACAAAATATGTGACCTATGATATAGCAACACAAAAATATTCACTTGTTGTTCCTGCACGTGCTCAGGAACAGGCTTATCACAAAGGCAAAAGACTTGCCTTGATTGCAGATACACGCACTCTTGATTTGAATAAATCAAACATATTTTTGGCTTATATCGGAGATGACGGAAAAGTCGAAATCGTCTATGACAAAAAAATCAAAAGCATTTCCTACGAACCTGCACTGAATGAAAAATGGGCATTTGTCAATCTTGTCGAAGCAGGAAGCAAAAGGATGCTCTATGCCAAAGTCGGCGAATGGAAATGGACTTCGCTGGGAAACGGAGTAGCAAATCACACGAGTTTAGCAGGAAATTATTTAGGAATTTATGATGACAACAAAAACGGATATATTTGTGATCTGTCAAAACATCCAAAATCATTTTCGGACTGTATGAAAATCAACCGTGAAAATGAGGAGGTTTCAATAATCCGGTTTAATCAGGAAGAACCCTCAGAATTTGTTTTTAATCTTAATGGTGTCGGCATAACAAAAGCAAAAATTGAAAACGAAAAAATCGTTGATTATCAGACGATTATTTCTGATTTCACGTATGAAACAGCTCAAAATGCTTACACACTTTCACCGTATCAGCTCAGTGGGAATTTACTTCTTTATGTTGAAATAACCTACAAAGACGGAGTTGGATCTGGCGGCCGGCTTTGCTATTATCGTTTTGATAAAAACAAGAAATACTGCATGAAAAAAATGGAAGATGACAAAAATTATTCTGATGGAACAACGATTTTTACGTACGGATTCAGTGAATTTGAAGGAAAGTTGTTGTTATATCAAAAACTTAATTCCGACCCGTTTATCCTAAGGGATATGGATTGTTATTGTTTAGAAGAAGGTGTTTGTCCGTTTGAGGAATAATCTTAAAAATATTGGTTTAAATATGCCTTGTTTTCAAGTAATCCGACGGCTGTTCGATGCTGTTTATCTAATTTCAAACTTTCAGATTGATTTTCAAAAAAATCTGTCGAAATTTTCTAAATTTTGAGTATAATTACCGCGTTTTTGTTTTTTTTAACGAAGAGTTGAACTGTGATTAAGATTGAAAAATTAAGATTTTATTACGAAAACGATAAGGTTTTTGTTACCGAACACGCCGCGGAACGTTTCCGTCAGCGCGGGATAAAGGCTAAAGATATTCGTGCTGTAATAAACAATGGCGAAATTATTGAGCAATATCCGGATGATTTTCCTTTTCCGAGTTGTCTGATAACCGGATATGATGAAAAGGGTAGTTGTATTCATGTCTGTATGAGCGATGAAGGAAGTTGCGCCAGAATTATTACAGCATATTACCCTGATAAAAAACTTTGGAGTGAAGATTTTAGGCAAAGATTGGAGAAATAGGATGAAATGTTTGGTATGCAAAGCGGAAGAAATGAGTGAGAGCACCAGCACTTATTTTACTCAGGTCGATAACTGCTATGTTATTATTGAAAATGTTCCATGTTTAAAGTGCAGGCAGTGCGGAGCGGTCGTTTACCCGATGTCCGTTCAGGAAACGATAGATGACATTTTGGAAAAAGTCAGAAACATCGCAAGCAAAATCTTTATCATGGATTATTCCAAAGTAGCATAATTCTCTTGTGAAAATTCGTAAATAAAATCAAGTTGTTATCTTTGAGGGGTTCTTGGCGGCAATGTTTGATAATGCAAAAGAATATCGCGATTTTCTGAAATCGGTCCAGTTTGATTTTTCAGCATTTGAGGCTATCAGCGAAAAACCGCGTAAAATTGTAATAAGTGTAGGAAAATCGGCTGGTTATATGTATGAAAAGTTCGTTTCGCGCTATCCGGAAACTGCTGCTTTGCCTGCATTCGTGGTGCTTCCTGAAGGGATAGATTGGAGTGTTACCGAAAATGTCGAAGCGTTCTTTTCAAGCCATCCGTACCTTACTGAAAAGAGTTTTAAGGCGGCTGAAAAACTTATAAATTTCATAAAAAAGCATGAATCTGAAAATGTTATTGTTCTTCTTAGCGGCGGAAGTTCGGCTCTGATTGAGAAAAGTGATAACGAAAAAGAGGCCGTGGAACTCAACGAAAAACTGCTCAAAAGCGGCCTTCCGATAACTGAAATCAATAAAAAAAGAAGTGGATATTCGCTAATTAAGAACGGAAAACTCGCTGAAATGTTCGGAAAAACTGATTTTTATGTCTTTGTCGCAAGCGATATTCCGTTTGAAAACGGTGAAAAGTTTGTCGGAAGCATGCCTTTTTTCAGGGAAGACCTCGAAAACACTCATCTTTTCAAGTGTGCCGACTCCGACTTGCTGCATGACGCGCTTTTGAAAAATCTGCCGGAAAACACCGAATCTTTCAGGCGTTTCACCGGAAGCGTAGATGAATTGAAAAACCTCGTTCTCGGCCGCATCGAAGCAGGAGCTGAAAGTATTCTTGTTACAGGCGAGCCTCTTTTGAAAATCGCTTCAAAAAATTCGGGGACCGGCGGCAGAATGAGTCATTTCGCTCTTACGATGCTTCCGTTTTTGCAGAAAGGAATGAAACTTTGCGCCCTTTCTTCTGACGGGATCGACGGAAACTCGCCTTTTGCCGGAGCGGTAGTCGAAGGCGGTTTGAAAACCATACCAGGAAATGAAATTTCATCCGCGCTTGAGAGCTATAACTCTGCAGAACTGCTCGATAAATACGGTTTTATGATAAAAAGCGGCTACACAGGGCTCAATCTCAACGATTTCGTTATTTTTTTTAGGAAGTAAGTCGGTTACTTTTCGATATTTGTCTTTTGGAGATACTTTATTTCGCTGATCGAAAAGGCAAGAGGTTCATAATTTTTCGAAAAATTCGATTTCAGATAGGAATATAAAAAGGGAACGATGAAAATTGAGGGCACGGCAGCTAAAAGGAACATTGTGCCGAGGTTTTTCGCTTTGTTTTTGGCGCTTTCATCATTTAAAGTGAACAAGGCGCAGTTGTAAAGAACAAATGCGGTAGGCGAAAATCCGGTAAAGTAGGGGAATATAAACCAGATAACGAGCGAAACTACCAGAAATGCTGAAGCGTAGAGTTGGAATATTATTTCGATATTTTTTGCTCCGATGGCAGTACACCCGATAAATGTGATTGCGAAAGAAATTAAGTATATGGCGGTCATTTCTGCAAAAAAACAGCTGCACTGCCTCTCCGGAGAAGTTTTCTGCCACTGTTCGCTGCCGATCAGAGTTACTCCCTCTGCTTTCGATATTTGAACCAAATCGATCTGTCCGATACTTGTGAACTGTGTTACCGTGAAATCGCTTAGTGAGAAGTTATTATCAATGATCTCAATTACTTCTTCGATGAAATCATAGGACTTGGATTCTTTTCTGACTTCCTGTTTGGAGCTGACGGGTATTTTTTTCCCGCAGCCTTTGCAGTAGTAAAAATTATTGTTTGCGCTTTTGCAATGCGGACAGATCGTCATTTTCCTTCCTTTTCGTTTCCAGAGATATTAACAGGTTCGTGTTTCAGAGCCTTGGATATGATTTTTTCCGCTTCAGCCTTGTTCATAGCCGTTTTTTGCGGAAGAAACCAGAGGTCGATAAGTATTTTGTCGTTTTTTGTTCCTTTTATATACCTTCCGTCGAAGGAGAGCAAAGGATCCTTTTCAATTCTGCTTTCGACATTTTTTATCGCATCATGGATAAAAAGTGCTTCCTTGATGTTTTGAGCGATGATATTTTCATAAAGTTCGCCGGTGTATGCGATCTCGTATGCGATATTCGGGATCCTGATGAAGTAAAGCATCTTGCTGTCGGCAAATTTCGTGCGGTAGAATTTTTCTGCCTGATTGAATATCGGCTTGAAATCCTTGACGTTTTCAAGCGAACTCAAAACCATGTTGGTGAGTTTGTTCATGTTGATGAAGAATGTAAGCGATATCGAAAGGTCGAATTTGTCGGCGCCAAGAACGAGCTGATCGACCACTTTTCTTTTGAACGGAAGTCCCATCATTCTCATTTCGGTGTAGTCGAGACTCATGAACTGTGAATTTGCTGAAGCTGAGATCCGGCCTGAATGAAGGATCTCCATTAAATCTTCGCCGAGCCTTTCTTCACCTTTTTCATCGGAATATGCAAAGTTGGGAACCACCTGCAAAAACATGAAATCATTGAGCTTTTCTATTACGACATGACTGCTTTTGAGAGCTTTGCCTATGATCTCATCTATCTTTTTTTCCTGAATGTTTCCTTTCGAGTTTTTGACAAGTTCGTCGTAATTGGCGGGAAGATCCACCATCGGAGCGACTGGAAGCTGTCTCATTTCGAGATTCTCAGGAAGCGGTTCCTGAGCAGAAAGAAGGGCTGCTGAAAAGAGTAAAAGTAAGAAAAAAGAGATTTTTTTCACATCGACCTCCACAAAAAGCGTGAGATTTTATTTTTCCTGCAGAAAGTGTCAATAACAATTTTGTATTTGAGACAAAATGAACAGAGGAAATCCGGTTTTTTTCAGACTTGTCGAACGGATGTTTTATTCACACGGTATCCTTGAGCAGGTTCCGCCTTCGGAACTGTCTGATGACGCCTTGCATGTGTAATTTGCCGGACAGTCTGAGGGTTTCGAGCACTCCTTTCTGCCGCAGTAACTGCCTAAACCGCTTGTTCTGCAGATCATCCCTTCGCTGCATTCTTCGTCGGTAAGGCAGCTTCTCATGCAATAACCCGAAGTTCCGGCTTTAACGCATTCAACCGCTTCATCCGTATCTGCGCCGGGACAATCTGATCTGTAGGAGCAGCCGTTGCACTGACCTGAGGGAAGACTCGATGAAGTGCAGGTGAGAGATCCGCCGCAGTCTGAATTTTCTGCACAGAAGAATGTCGGGTCATTCGTATTTGCGCAGTAACCGCCTTTGCAGACAAAGCCTGTCGGACAGGTTTGTGTTTTAGGCTGGCATTTTCCGTTGTTTTCAACTGTTCCTTCATCGCAGACGCAGGTCGGAACACCGAGTTTTATTTCGCATTTTGTTCTGTTGGTATCTTTGCACGGATTGGGCGAGCAGCTTGAAATACATTCTCCGTTTATGCAGGCTTCGTTTGAATTCGGGCAGGTCCCGCCGGGATTCGTATCGGAGCATGCTGTTTCGTGGCATGCAGGTCTCTGGCACATTCCGTCGTTTTCGCCGGTAGAATATTTGCAGACACTTCCTCCGAAGCAGTCTGCATCGGTAGAACAGTGTTTCTGACCGCAGTAGCCGTTTGAATAACACTTTCCGTAAGGACAGTCGTTGTCGCTGTCGCAGAGCAGAGCGCACGTTCCGTAAGTCTCGTTGCACTGAGTGTTTCCGGGACAGTCGCTTGCGGCAGTACAGCCCGAGCAGACTCCGCCAGCTGCATTCGGAGCCGTACATGATGCATTCCCGCCGAATTCACGGCAGTCACTGTCTTTTACGCACTGTTCGTTGCTTAGATCCTGCGGTACGCAGTATCCGGCGAGACACTGTAAGCTGTTCGGGCAGACATCGTAAACGATTTCTTTGCATTTCCCGTCTGAACCTTCTTCGTAGCCTGTATTGCACTCGCAGTGGTAACCTTCTGTGCTGTTGTCGGGAACACATCTGTTCTGGTTGGGTTCCGAGTGATGAGCCTGGCTGCACGGCTTTGTCTTGCAGGGGTTGTTTGCGCTCATCACACATTCGTCGCCGGACATTTCGTAACCGGTGTTGCATTTGCAGGTTCCTTGGACATTTGTCGAATTTTTCGGACAACACTTTCCGTCGCTCATCTGAAGAGGGTCTTCGCACTGGCAGAAAGCTTCGTCGTTTTTTGTGGTGCAGGTGCTGTTTTCAGGGCATGTATATCCTGTGCAGCGGTCTGTTATGCAGATTCCCTGCTGGCAGATCTTACCGTCCTTGCAGTAGCCGTTGAGACCTTCGATCGTGTTGTCTGTGCACTGTGCCACGCATTTTCCCGGTTCGTTTTCAGGTTCGGTGTAATAAGTGTCGCACACGCATTTCCCGCCCTTTTCGGATGAATGAGCAGGACAGCAGATATCTCCGTAAGAGTAGTAGGAAGAATCGCAGACGCAGGTGTATGATGTTCCTTCGTTTTCAGGCATGCATCTGGATTTGTGTGCGGCGCGGTTTTCTTCGGTGTCGCACGGATTGGGCGAGCAGATGCCGCCAGCAGTATCTGAATCGTCTGTTTCCTTATCGTCGCCTGGTGTTGTATTGTTGTCAGTATCTCCTGCCGGTTCGGTGTCGGTTGTTCCGTTGTCTCCGTCCTGAATTTCGGCTTCGTTTCCGTCAGAATCATTGATTTCTTTGTTTTCGGATTTCCCTGACGAACATGCAAAACAAAAAAGCAGTACTAAAAATAAAATAGAGAATTTTTTCATTATTTGCCTCCGTTAAAAGTTTTAACAAAATCAGCAACTTTATCAACAGCATTCTGAACTTTGACTTTATCTGGTCCTTCTGCCATGACGCGCATTACGGGCTCTGTTCCGCTGTAACGGACGAGCATTCTTCCGCCTTCAAGCAGTGCTTCATGCGATTTGATGAGTTCGCAGAGTCCCGGGATTTCTTCGATCGGGGTTTTTTCAATGACTTTGACTTTTGCCTGGATCTGCGGGTAAAGCTCGATCTCATCGGCAAGTTCCGAAAGTTTTCTGCCGCTTTCGGATAGGATCTTGAGGATCATAAGCGATGCAACGATCCCGTCACCGGTCGGATTTATCTCTTTTATGATGAGGTGTCCGCTGTTTTCTCCGGCGAGACTAAGCCCTTTTTCATTGATCCTTTCGACGAGATAACGGTCTCCGACATTCGTTCTTTCGAGGCTTATCCCGCAGTTTGCAAGGTGTTTTTCAAGCCCTGCGTTGCTCATGACGGTGACAGCGGCTGCATTTTTAGCCAGTCTGCCGTTTTTATTAAGATATTTTGCAATGATCCCGATGATTTTATCGCCGTCAACGACTCGTCCGAGTTCGTCTACCGTGATAAGTCTGTCGCCGTCGCCGTCGTATGCAAAACCAGCGATACACTTGTGTTCAACTATCTTCGGAGCGAGGTTTTCGGGATGGAGCGCACCGCAGTTGTAGTTTATGTTGACGCCGTTTGCCTCGGTGAAAAAGAAGAATTTTTCCATTTTGCTGAATGATGCGAAGATTTTTTTCGCGATTTTTGCCGTAGCGCCGTTCGCACAGTCGATGCAGAGCCTTACATCGGAATCTTTCAGCGATTCGAATACTTTGACTATCCTTGAAACGTAGTCGAATTCAGGATTTTCTGCGATTTTTGCCGTTCCGACATCCTTTCCTGTCGGATTCTGAGTCTCGTTTCCGTCAAAAAACAGCGCTTCGATCTCAAGTTCCTGCTCATCGTTCAACTTTTCCCCTTTTGAATTGAAAATTTTGATCCCGTTGTCTTCAAATGGGTTGTGGCTTGCCGAAATGACGATGCCGAAATCGCATTTATTGGTTCTGACGAAGTCGCTCACAAGCGGAGTCGAAACCACTTTAAGGTCAGTCACATTGCCGCCCGCACTCATGATTCCCGCCGAGACTGCAGCACTCAGCATTCCTGATGAGATCCTCGTGTCGGTTCCGATCGCAGCTTCGATTTTTTTTGCCGGATTTTTCTTCTGAAACCAGCGTGTTACCGCCTTTCCGACTTTTACCGCCGATTCAGGCGTAAGCGGATAAACATTTGCCGTCGTTCTTATTCCGTCTGTTCCGAAAATCTGTTTTTTTGCCATTTTTTCCTCGCTATCTTTCGTAAACTTTTGAAATTTCTGAGTAAAATTTGGATATCGTCCCGTTTTCGATCCTTGCCCGCGCTTCCGCAACTAAATCAAGGTAGAAGTGAAGGTTGTGGATCGAATTTAAAATCGGGGAGAGGTATTCGCCCGCTTTGTAGAGGTGTCGCAGGTATGCGCGGCTGAAGTTGCGGCATGTATAGCAGCTGCATTTTTCGTCGACCGGTCTCGTGTCGCGTTCGTATTCGGCGCGTTTGATGTTCATAGTGCCGTTCCACGTGAAAAGCTGACCGTTTCTTGCGTTACGCGTGGGCATTACGCAGTCAAACATATCGACGCCTTCCAAAATCCCTTTGATTATGTCTCTCGGAGTGCCTACACCCATGAGATAACGCGGTTTGTCGGCAGGAAGAAGGTGCGGGATCTCTTCAAGAGTTTTATACATCTCCTCTTTTTCTTCTCCGACGCTTAAGCCCCCGATCGAAAAGCCGTCAAAAGGCATAGCAGTCATCTCTTCAAGGTGTTTGATTCTTAGTTCGATGTCGGTTCCGCCCTGCGTTATTCCGAAAAGGGCGTTGTCACTTTTTCTTGCTTCAAGGCATCTTGCTGCCCAGCGGGTCGTGCGTTCCATCGAATCGATCATGTATTCGCGAGAGCAGGGAAGAGCGGGACACTCGTCGAAAGCCATCATTATGTCGCTTCCGAGCGCTTCCTGGATTTCAATCGAAATTTCTGGCGAAATGAAGCGTTTGGAACCGTCGAGATGGCTGCTGAAATAAACACCTTCCTCCTTTATTTTCCGCAATGGACCCAGGCTGAAGACCTGAAATCCGCCGCTATCTGTAAGTATTGGATGGTTCCACTTCATCATGTTGTGAAGCGAGCCGAAAGTCTCTTTTATAAGCTGGTGACCAGGGCGGAGAAAAAGGTGATAGGTGTTACCGAGAATTATCTGCGCGCCCAAATTTTCAAGCTGTTCGGGAAGGACCGCCTTTACTGTTCCCTGAGTTCCTACCGGCATGAATATCGGAGTCTGGATCTCGCCGTGCGGAGTCGTTATCACGCCGCGTCTTGATTTGCCGCATTCTTTTAAAACTTTGAATGAAATCATTGTGTTACCTTCTTTTCCCTTGCTCCGAAAAGTATCGTGCCGAGTCTCACGATCGTTGCACCTTCTTCGATCGCGACATCGAAATCTTCCGACATTCCCATTGAAAGTTCCTTGAAAATTTCGGGATCGGCGCCGCATTTTTCTATTACTTCAGCCCTGAGATCGAAAAGTTTTCTGTGGAAAGGACGGAGTTTTTCCGCTTCGATAAATGGCGGAATACTCATGAGTCCGCAGACTTTTATGTGTTTCAACTCTTTGATTTTGTTGTATAATTCGCAGACTTCGTCCGGATCGCAGCCGCCTTTCTGGGGTTCTCTTCCGACATTTACCTGAAGCAGGATCCTGACCTGAGGGATCTCTTTTTTCACAGCCTGCTTTTCGATTTCTTCTGCAAGCTCGAACGAATCGACCGTGTGGATGAGAAACGCTTTGTCAACGATGTATTTCACCTTGTTTTTCTGCAGGTGTCCGATGAAGTGCCAGATCAGGCCGTGGTCTTTAAGCTGCTCGAATTTATCGACAAATTCCTGTACATAGTTTTCTCCGAACTCGCGGAGACCGACTCTGTGGAAAGCGATGATGTCTTCGACTGGTTTTGTTTTGGAAACTGCTACAAGTCTCACTTCGCGGCTGTCTCTTCCTGCGATTTCGGCGGCTGCATGGATCGCCGCATAGACTTTTTTAACGAGTTCTATCTTTTCTTCCATAACTATTCTCCCTTTTTCCATGCAAGAACAAAGCGTTCCTGCTCGTCTGTTTCAGGCGATCTGAGCCCGAGATAAGCGGGATCGACACCGATCTGGCGCAGAGTGAAAATTTCATCGAGAACGGTGCTTCTGGTCGCGATCCCGTGGCGCATCATCCAGCAGCCGACGACCGTTGCAGTTCTGCCGATCCCGCCCCAGCAGTGTATGTAAATCGGTATTTTTTTTGCATGGAGCATATCGATTTCATCAAGGATCTTCTTCATCAGTTCAATGCTCGGAACGTTTTTGTCCGGTATCGAAAAACGCCTGATCGCGCCGCCTTCGATCTCTTCTTCGCCGCTGCTTTTGAGGAAAAGTCTGAAAAAATCCCAGTAATTTTCGTTGTATTTCGCGTCTCGAGCCACCATTTCACCTTCTTCCTGAAGGTTGATGAAAGCGCGTATCCCGGTATCGAAAAGGGAACGGACACGGAGTTTTGCGTTGAAATCTTCGGAACTTCCCGGGAACGGACCAGCCATGATCTCTCCGGGAATCACCCAGTAACTGTTTTTTATCACTTTTGATGCCATAAAAACCTCGCTGTTGCAAAAACCTGAAAACCAAAGCCTTATACTGAAAAGAAGGAGAAAAAACAAATTTCAACGTTACGTCGTTACGGTGTCACGTCGTTACGCTGTTGGCCGCCTTTCGAAATATCGAAAATTCGACATCTCGATATTTCGACACAAAATCAGGCGGCGTAGACAAGAACATCGTCGCCGCCGCCGTCCTCTTGTTTTTTTCTTGCTCCTGCTTATAATCCTGCTACTTGAAGTTTTTTTAAAGGAGGCTGTTATGCGATTCTTCAAGGTTGCAGCTCTTGTTTGGGCGTTCTTTTTTGTAATTGCCTGTGATGACGGGGTAAAAATGTTCGTTGCTGTTGATACAACCGATGACGACACTTCAGAAATCACAGATGATTCAGATCCAACGGTTACAGAACCGACAACTGATCCTACGGCGGAACCGACGGCTGAGCCTACAACTGAACCGACCGAGCCAACGACGGAGCCTACAACTGAGCCGACAGAGCCTACGACAGAGCCTACAACTGAACCGACCGAGCCGACGACGGAGCCTACGACCGAACCTACAACGGAGCCGACAGAACCAACGACAGAACCGACAACTGAACCGACAAGTGATCCTACGACTGAACCGGCATACTGCTCTGCGGTTTTCAACGGAAGCACTTCCAAAGTCGAAGTCGCCCACAATGATGCTCTGAATCTTAATTCAGATTCGTGGACGATCGAAGCATGGATCAAGCAGACAGTGGAAGATGTCACTGACGAAGTTCCTATTGTTGCTAAAAAAGGTAGCGGAAATCAGGTCAATTACACTTATATGCTTTCACATTACTACTACAAAGCAGGCGGCTGGGGAAGTAACGCGTCAACCGCAATGAAAGGCAGTGCGTATTATACGGTAATGATGGCAAGTGAGATTTCGGCAGAAGCTACTGGGCTTGCCAATTCGGGAGAGTGGACCCATGTCGCTCTTGTTCAGAACATGGCCTCGTCGTTTATGAAAAAGCCTCAGGTTACTCTTTACATTAACGGGAAAAAAGCGAAGTCTGCAGAGAGCAACGTAACTTCTAATGTGGCGCCTTCGATTGCGACATCGACGGAAGTCCTTCTTATCGGTTCGACCGGATCTAAAGCATTCAACGGCCTTATTGATTCGGTAAGGATTTCAAATACTGCAAAATACACAAATCAGTTTACACCGGACAAACTTTCGGCTGACAGCGATACGATCGCTTTGTGGGATTTTAACGGCAGCACGAATGATACCATCGGTGGCTTTAACGGCATTCCAACCGATATAACTTATTCTGAAGACTGCAAATAGCCCTCTAGATCTCAGCAAAACAACTCAAATTTTTGTAAAATTTCAAAATAAGCGTATAATAATGCGTTTGCGAGTTTTTTAAGAGGAGGCAGATATGAAATTCTTTAATGTTTTGGCTCTTGTTTGTGCGTTCTTTTTTGTGATTGCTTGTGAAGAGGGGGCAACAAGGTTTATTCCGGTCGATGAAACCGATGACGGCTCTTCCGAGATAACCGACGATTCAGATTCAACTGATCCTGCAAACCCGACAACTGAGCCGACAGATGAACCGACGACTGAGCCGACAGATGAACCGACGACTGAACCGACAGATGAACCGACGACTGAACCGACAGATGAACCGACGACTGAGCCGACAACTGAACCGACGACTGAGCCGACAGATGAACCGACGACTGAACCGACGGAACAGGGCGGCGGTGCTAAGGAGGCGTGCTACAACATTTATGACTGTTACAGCAAGTGTCAGGACAACAGTTGTGCTCAAGCATGTTACAACAACGGTGAACCTGAAGGTCAGTCAATATTCATGGAAATGTACAACTGCTGGATGACGAATTGTAAGAATGCCCAGACAAATGCAGATTTCTCGAATTGTGTTGCTGCCAATTGCTATAATGAAACAGCCGCATGCGGTATTTTAGACGATGATCCGACCGATCCGACCGATCCTACAGACCCGACTGGACTTACAGACGAGGAAAAATGTGATGCTGCAGGCGGAAACTGGGAGGTAATGACAAGCAAATGTTATAAAACTGTTTCATGCGACGCAAAACCGGCAAATTCCGAATGGAACGGTGATTCGAGCTATTCAGTAGAGTACGATGTTGATGCGGAAGCGTGGAATCCCGGTCCTGCTTATGCAACGAACTACGGTGACGGCGATCCTGAGCCGTGCCGGTTCAAATGCAAGGCAGATTACACATATACAGGTGCCGAATGCAAAAAGAAGTCACAATGTTCGGCGGTTTTTGACGGATCGAGTTCGAAAATTGCAGTGCAGCACAACGATCTCCTGAATCTTGATTCCGAGACTTGGACTATCGAAGCATGGATCAAGCAGGGCGAGGATGATGTGGCGAATTACGCTATTCATCCTATACTCCGCAAGGGAGGAACATCTTCCGATGCGGCTTATTACATCAGCGGTTTCTACACGCTGAACAACGGTGCCGGTTACGGCCTGAGTTCATATCAGCAGTACACATACTCGCAGGGATACGGTCCGCAGGCACAGACGAAAACTGCTGAATTGAAAAAGAACATGTCAAATGTTCCCTATTCCGCTGAATGGACTCATATCGCCATGGTTCAGCATAAGGAACAGCAGAACTGGTGGTCAACTTACAAACTGCTTGTTTTTGTAAACGGTGAACAGATTTCCTCACAGGATTACGAAAACACTTACGCGGTGCCGACAACCAAAATTGTTGCCGAGGCGCTTTATATCGGTGTAAATCTCTCGACCGGCAAGCATTTTAAAGGTCTCATCGATTCGATCAAAATTTCAAGTGTGGACAAATACTCAGAAAATTTCACTCCCGGAAAATTCCTGCCTGACGATGACACAATTGCTTTCTGGGATTTCAACGGCAGCACGGAGGAATCCAAAAACAATATGACAATCACTTCGGCAGAAAATATAACTTATTCCGACGACTGCCTGTAAAAGTTTCCATACCTCTCTTTTTTCCCTAAAAATTCAGTGAAAATAAAAACTACACAAATTTTTGTACGATCCTATAATAATGCGTTTGCAGTTTTTTTGTGGAGGCAAAAATGAAAGTTTTCAAGGTTTTGACTTGGGTTTGTTTCTTCTTTTTCGTAATCGGCTGTGATGAGGGTGCTCAGCGCTTTATCCCGGTCGATGAACCGGACGACGGCAACTCGGAAATAACTGACGATACGGATAATCCTGATCCGACGAATCCGGACGATCCGACAAATCCGACCGACCCGACGAATCCGACAGATCCGACAGATCCGACAGATCCTACGAATCCGACTGACCCGACGAATCCGACCGACCCGACGAATCCGACAGATCCGACAGATCCGACAAATCCGACAGATCCTACGAATCCGACTGACCCGACGAATCCGACTGACCCGACGAATCCGACAGATCCGACAGATCCGACAGATCCGACGAACCCGACCGACCCGACGAATCCGACAGACCCGGCTGTTGAGCCTGATTCCGATGAGGCAAAGTGTGCTGCTGCCGGCGGAACATGGGATGCGTTTGCTGATAATTACACAAAAATATGTTACAAAATCGAAAATTGCACACTTCCGGCAGGCGAGAATGCTGATTATATCGTATGGCGTGATGCTCAAAGTTATACTCTTTACTACGATTTCGAAAATGAAACATGGACTGGAGAAACTTACACCAGCGAATACAACGATTCCGGCGAAGCGGAAACCTGCCAGTATATCTGCGCTGCAAATGCTGTCCGCGAAGACAATGAGTGCAAACCTTACTGTTCCGCAGTTTTCAACGGAACAAGTTCAAAAATATCTGTTCCGCACAGCGATGCGCTCAATCTTGGCCATTTCTGGACAATAGAAGCGTGGATATGGCAGGATTTCAGCAATCTTACGACTGACGACGAAGCTCCGATTGTAAGAAAAGGCGAAGAAGGATATTATCTGAGCGGTTTCTATAAGTCGACTCAAGGATATAATCCGCTACAGCAGAAGACTTATTACAACATGGAAGGCAGTTTTGAATATACATATACTTCAAATTTTGGCCAGACAAAAACGGGGGATTTCACGGTTACAGCCCAATATGAAAATACGAATACAAATTCGCCGATCAATAACGGGTGGAATCATGTCGCGCTTTCTTACTATATCAATAGCGGCGTAGCGCATCTCCGTCTTTACATAAACGGCAAGTTGGCAAAAGAAACAACCAAGGAAACCAATGATTATGCGCCGAACACAGTCAGCGAAGCCCTTACGATCGGATATTATTTGGAAAAAGGAATCCAAATAGCGCCGGGCGGAACTTCTACAATCGGCGACGAGGAATACTTCTTCAAAGGTAAAATCGACCAGCTGAAAATCTGTAACAACTACTATGAAGACGAATTCACGCCGTCACAGCTTTCCGTTGATGATTATACAGTTGCTCTCTGGGATTTCAGCAATAATGCCGAAGACAGTTCCGAAAACGGTCTCGACGGCAGCGGAACAAACGTAACCTATTCGACCGACTGTGCGTTTTAGTTAACTTTTTATATTAACCATTTTTTAGGAGGCCTTTCAATGCAGATCACGTCTAAACTTGTTGAACTTAGAGCTTTGATGAAGAAAAAAGGAATCGCGGCTTACATCATTCCGAGTGCGGACCCGCACCAGAGCGAATATGTCGCACCGCGCTGGAAATCGAGAGCGTGGATAAGCGGTTTCACAGGCTCGGCCGGAACGGTCGTAGTCACAATGAAAAAAGCGGGACTCTGGACTGACGGAAGATATTTTCTTCAGGCTGAGGCTCAGCTCGAAGGCAGCACGATAACCCTTTTCAAAATGGGACTTCCCGAAACTCCGAGTTACACCGAGTGGATAAGCGGTGAACTCAAAAAAGGCGATGTCGTCAGTTTTGATGCGGCTGTAATGTCGATAAACGACGTCGACGATCTGAAAAAGACTTTCGAACCGAAAGGGATCAAAGTCGCTTCCAGCGAAGACCTTATCGACAAGATCTGGAAAGACCGTCCGGCGTTCCCGAGCGGAAAAGCTGTTCAGCATCCTGTAAAATATGCAGGTGTAGGGAGAAAGGAAAAATTCGAAAGGATCCGCGGAAAAATGGCTGAACTCGGTGTCGACTACCACCTTTTCGCGTCTCTTGACGACCTTGCCTGGATCTTCAATATCCGCGGAAACGATGTCGAATGCAATCCGGTTGTCATGGGCTTCGGCGTTATCGGCAAAAAAACGGCTGACCTTTTCGTAAAAGAAGGAAAATTCAGTAAAAAAGATGCCGACGCTATCGCAAAAGACGGTGTAACCATTCATAAATATGAAGAAATTTATTCTTTTATCAAAGGACTCAAAGGAAAAATCTTTATCGACAAAGCGAGAACTTCACAGAGTCTTCTTGACGCAGTTGACAGCAAAAAAGCGGAAGTCGTAAACGGCGAAAACGTTTCGCAGATAATGAAAGGGATCAAAAACGCGACCGAAATCGAAGGAATGAAAAAAGCTCACGTCATCGACGGTGTTGCGATGGTAAAATTCCTCTGCTGGCTCGACAAAAATATCGGTAAAACAAAAATTACTGAAATTTCGGCAAGTGACAAACTCGAAGCTTTCCGCAAAGAGGGCGAAGGCTTTGCAGGACTCAGCTTCGACACGATTTCCGGCTATGGCGCACACGGCGCGATAATCCACTACAGTGCGACTCCTGAGACTGACTGCGAACTCAAACCGGAAGGACTTTACCTCGTTGACAGCGGCGCGCAGTATTATTTCGGCACGACCGACATCACGAGAACTGTCGCGATGGGAAAACTCACCAAAAATATGAAGAGAGACTTTACGCTCGTTCTCAAAGGTCACATTAGGATCGCCATCTCGCAGTTCCCGCAGGGATTCACGACCGGCGCGAATATCGATGCGTTTGCAAGAGAAGCACTTTGGAAAGACGGCAAGAATTATCTTCACGGCACAGGCCACGGCGTAGGTGCTTACCTCAGCGTTCATGAAGGCCCGATGAGCATTTCGACCCGCAGAAGCGATACGAAGATCGAGCCCGGAATGGTCGTTTCGAACGAACCCGGCTACTACGAGCCGAACCAGTACGGAATCAGGATCGAAAACCTCGTTCTTTCAGTTCCGAAAGAGAAGACGGCGTGGGGACAGTTTGTAGGATTTGAAAACCTGACGATGTGCCCGATAGATATCCGTGCGATCGAACCGTCGCTTCTTTCCGACGAGGAAAAGAAATATCTCAACGATTACCACAAACTTGTCTTCAAAACTTTGTCTCCGATGCTGGGCAAAGAGGAGAAGGCTTGGCTCAAAAAGATGACTGCTGCGATCTAAATCTCTTGTCTGCTTCAGACTGCTTTTCGGAGGATAAATGCTGACTGAATGGAATTCGATAATCGACTGGATCGGTGAAAAATCACTTTCTGAATACGGAAAAGCCTCTCTCCACGGGACTGACAGGCTTTCTTTAGACGACTGCGAAAAAGAATTCGCTCTCATCGGCGAAGCTGCGGCACTTTCGGCTGAATACCGCTCGCTGTTTTCATTCAATCTCGACAGTGTGCGGCGCGTCATGTCGCAGTTCGAGGATAACGAACCGCTTGAAGCTGCGGATTACAGGGTTATAGGCGACTTTTTAGGCGTTGTCAGAAAAACCGGTGAAGAGCTGAAAAGGCACGGATTCACGCCGAAAATCCACTCGCTTCTCAATTTCGAATACAATGTCAGTCTGGAAATGACGATAAAGCAGGTCGTCAACGAAAAAGGTGAGATAAATTCCAACGCGAGCCCTGAACTTGCCGCGATAAGGCGCCATCTTGCCGACACACACAGAAATATCGGCGAAGAGATCAAAAAGATGATAAATTCGCCCGAATACGGCGGTTTCCTGCAGGAAGACTGGTTCACGATCCGCGATGACAGATACGTGCTTCCATTCAAATCGGTCTACAAAAGGACTGTCAAAGGCGTGATCCACAACTACAGCAGAACGGGGCAGACGGCATTTTTAGAGCCGATGACTCTGATCGAGCACAACAATTCGCTTTCGCTTCTTGCGGCGAAGGAACTTGAAGAGATAATCAGGATCCTGCGTGAACTTCGCGGACTTCTTTTCAGAAATTACAGCTATGTCGAAAAGTGCGTCGAAAGGGCGGTTCACATTGAAAATATCTTCACGAAATACTTCTGGATGAAGGAAAACGGCTGCGCGATCCCCGAATTTACCGAGGATTCGATGAAGCTCGAAAACGCGTGGTTCCCGCCGGTCTATCTCAGCCGCGGCGAAAATCTGGTCAAAAACGATTTCATCTTCAGCGATGAGGAAAAAATCATGGTCGTAAGCGGTCCCAACGCAGGAGGAAAGACTGTTTCGATCAAGACTGTTGCGGCTATAGCGGAACTTGCTGTGCGCGGATTTCCGGTCCCTGCAAGCTATGCGCATCTTCCTTTTTTCGAGGAAATTTTCCTCATTTTAGGCGACAATCAGGATGCATTTGCTGGAGAATCGAGTTTCTCGAGCCATCTGCGTCTTCTCAGCGCGACTGCTAAACAACTCAACAGCCGTGATTTAGTCCTTATCGACGAGATCGGAACGGGAACAGATCCGCTTCAGGGCGGCGCTATCGCAGGTGCTTACCTTGAATTCGTAGCGGAAAAAGGGTGCTTCTCGGTCGTTACGAGCCATCTTGCCGAAGTAAAATCAATAGCATTGCAGAACAAGAAATTCATTCCTGTCGCAATGGGTTTCGACGAGGCTAAAGACAAGCCGACATACAAGTTTTCATACAACATCGTGGGTTCAAGCAACGCCCTTTCGCTTGTCCGCAAGATCGGATTCCCGCAGGAATTCATCGAAAAACTCGAAAAACTTCTCCTTGCGAAAGAAAGCGGGGTCGAACCTCTGATAAACCGCCTTCACAAAAAAGAGGAGCAGCTGGCTGAGCTGACTGAAGAGGTCGAAGCGGCAAAAGCTACTATCAAAGCGGAAGAGCAGGAGATAACCGAGCTCCGCAGAAAGCTCGAAACCAAGGAAAAACAGTTTGAGGAAACGCGTCTCAGAAGCCTTAAAAAACTTGTCGAGATGGAGGAGGCCGAATTGAAGAAAAAGATCGAAAAAGTGGGGGAGAAGGATGTCCCGCAGAAAGTCGTTCTTCTCAAAAAAGAGAAAGAGACTCTTCAGGACGCGATAGACCGCCAGACTGTGGCACTCGATACGAAAGAAGGGGCAAAACTTGAAGACGTTCTCGACAAAGTCATTCCGGGAAAAACGGTGATTTACGATAAGCTCTTGAAATTGGAAGGAACTTTGCAGAAAGTGAAAGGTGCAAAAGCGGAATACTCGAGCTGCGGAAAGCAGCTTGTTGCTCCGACTGAAAGGCTTCTTGTTCTTGAATTTTCGAAAGAAGTAAAGACGAAAGCGTCAAAAAACGCAGTCGAATCAAAGTATATCGAAATGTGTGATGTCAGAGGGATGTTCGTCGAAGATGCTGCCGAGAAGATCGAAAAATCGCTTGACACTGCTTTCGGCGGCGGTGCTGTATCACTTACGATTATACACGGTCAGGGAAGCGGAAAACTCAAAAAATTCATCAGGGATTTCCTTCCTGACCTGCAGAAAAAATACAAATTTACATTCGCGCCCGGCAGCAACGAAGAGGGCGGCGATTCCGTTACGGTAATAAAGTTTTAGGACGGCGGCAATGCGGCTTTTTTCTAAAACAGCGTTTTTTATTCTGCTTGTCGCGCTTGTTTCATCATGCAGTTCAGAAAAAAAGGCTGTCCTCGTTTTTGAAGACTCGTTTGACCGCGCCGAAATAGGGGAAAATTACGAAATTCAGGGCGGTGACTGGCGGATCTCCGACGGAAAACTCAGGTGCAAAACGGCTAAAAACAGAAATCTTGTCCTTAAATCGGTCGATCTGCCGCAGAATGCCGTTATTGAACTCACGATGAAAAGCAATAGCGACGCAGTCGATGTAAAATTCAATCTCTGGGGCGACGGAAAGATCCACGACCACGGCGACGGATATTCGTTTATTCTGGGCGGCTGGAACAACCGTATTTCGGTAATTTCAAAGCTTGACGAACACGAAAAAAAGCGCGCTGAAAAAAGGAATGCCGGCCTTGAAAAAGGAAAGGAATACAAGATCAAAGTTGAAAGATCATCTAATAAAATCAAATGGTTCGTAAACGGAGAACTTTTTCTGGAATATAACGACGAAGCGCCTCTCAAAGCAGCGGAAGGCTATTCAAAACTCTCGTTTGCGAACTGGAAATCGGATGTAGAATTCGACGATTTGAAAATTTACTCTCTGGAGGAAAAATAATGTTTATTGCAGTCGAAGGAATTGACGGAAGCGGAAAAAGTACAACTATCAAGGAACTCAAAAGATTTCTGGAAACAAAAGGGGAGGCGGTTTATCTCACGGCCGAGCCTACGGCGCTTGCTACCGGAAAGATAGTGCGCAACTTTCTAAGCGAAGCGAACAGCGATACGCCGCTTATCCACGAGATGCTCGCCCTTTCTTTCGCAGCCGACAGGATCAACCATCTCAGAGAGGAGATCTGGCCTGCGCTCAGGAAAAAACAGACGGTCATCACAGACAGATACTTTTTCAGCTCGATCGCGTATCAGTCTCTGAATGTCAGTTACGAGTGGGTCAAGGGGATAAACCGTTTTGCGACTCTTCCCGATGTCCTTGTCTTTGTTGATGTTAAAGTCGATAAGGCTGTAGAAAGACTGACAAAATTCCGCAATTCGACCGAAATTTACGAAAAACGCGAACTTCTGCAGCAGATCGACAGGAATTACCGTGAAGTCATCAGGGAATTCGAGGACAGTCTTAAAGTCATCTACCTTGACGGAAACCTTGAAATTTCAGAAATCTACGGCGATATCGAGAAAAAATTCGCACCGCTTTTTGCAAAGTAAATCAGACGATTTTAAGTCCCAGAAGAACTGTGTACGCGATGTAGAACGCGACAAGGAAAATTCCGGAAAAGCGGTCTATCTTTCTTCTGATACCGAAAATGAAAAGGAAGAGAGTTACTATTGCGACTGCAGGGAGGTCTCTCGTAAGTATTTTCGGATCGACTGTGACCGGCGTGATCGCTCCAGCGATGCCGACTACGCACATCGTGTTGAAAAGGTTCGAGCCTACGACATTGCCGAATGCGACGCCGTGTTCGTTCTTTCGTGCGGCCGATACCGAGGCTGCAAGTTCGGGAAGCGATGTTCCGAGTGCGACTATCGTGAGTCCGATGATGAGTTCGCTGACGCCGAGTGCCAGAGCGATGTCTTTAGCCGCCCAGACGAGGGCACGCGAACTGCTGACAAGAAGCACAAGACCGAAAATGATAAGGCATACCGATTTGATAAGAGACTCTTTTTTTCCGCTTTCTTCTTCCTGTTCCTCTTTTTTGCCGAGAGAGGAGATGACCATTATCGGAATGAACAGAACGAGCATCGTTATTGCGTTGAGGCGGGAAATAAAACCGTCAAGAACGAGGAAAACCGTAAGGATTATGGTACCTGCAAGGAACGGAAGTTCTTTTTTTACGACCGAAAAATCGACTTCTATCGGGTTTACGATCGCCGCTACCCCCAAAATGAGGAGAACATTCGTGATGTTTGAGCCGTAAGCGTTGCCGAGCGCGATGTCAGGGCTTCCTTCGAATGCCGAAATCGCCGAAACGAGCATTTCGGGAGCCGAGGTGCCGAAACCGACTATTATCATTCCGATGAGGAACGGCGAAATGCCGAGATAGTGTGCCAGACCGCATGATCCGTCGACGAATTTATCGGCGCTCCACGCTAAAACAAGAAGTGAAACTATCAGAACGATACCTTGAAGCCACATTTTTAACCTCGCAAAAAAGACAAAAAACCCTGAATTATGATGAAAATCAAGCTGATTTCAAGATTATTGTTATTGTCGATCAGGATCGACGCCGCCAGATTTTGTCGTTATAACGTTATTCCGGTATAACGGGATACCGACACAGGGCGGCGAATCGATAATAACGATAATAACGGCACTCCAAAACACGTGACAAAATGTCAATTTGCCGAATTGGCATTTTGCCGGTATTTTTAACTTGTTGATTTTGCTGACAAATTTTTCTGGCACTTGAGTTGCTTAAATAATCGGCTTTTGTTGTTTGCGAGGTGTGCTTTGAAAAGCAGGACGGTTTTAAATATAGCTTTGTTCATCGCGATTGCGGCAGCGGTGCTTTCACTTATAGGTTTTGTGCTCGCTTTCGTTGTTAAAGGTGAACAGGTTTATGTCCCGATCGGCAAAAATTACTACAAAACGCTTGAAGGAACGGCGACGGAAGATAAAAAGGAAAATTTCTATTTCGGTAAAAATCCCAACAATATGAGTGCGGCCAATATTTTTGATTCATCTTCACGTTTTATTGCTCTGACCGAGCAGCAGAACACCGGTACGGTCGAAGAGGCTTCCGTCGTTCCCGAAATGAGCAAGGAGGATATTTTCTTCTATCTCGAAAATCCGGACAAATGCACGCTTCTTCCGGGTTACGAACTCACAGGAACGATCGTTGCGAAAGATAACGATTTCTCGTTCGCGATCCTCAAAGGAGGCAAAGGAAGTTCGGGCGGAGCGGTCACGAGGACAGGCACCGAAGTTCAGGACGGCGTCATTCTTGCTTTCGTCTGGAGAAATATCGCAATTTTCAGAACGACAAGCGGCATAAAGTGCATCGGAGAAGGTGTCGGCGAAGGAAAACCCGCTGCTATGCCTGAAACGAAAGTCGCGGAAAACGCACCAGCTCCGTCCAAAGGCGGAGATGACGAGTTCGACATCAGGAATGTCGGTCCTAACCAGTATGTCATAAAACGTGCGGACCTCAACAAAGCGACTGGAAATCTCGGTGCGCTGGCATCCCAGGCGCGTATCGTTCCGTCGGCGAAGGACAACGGATTCAAGATCTTTTCGATCGCGAAAGACAGTCTTTATTCAAAGATAGGAATACAGAACGGTGATGTTCTCAAGTCGATAAACGGTATCGAACTTTCGAGTCCGGACAAGGCTCTCGAGGCTTATTCCAGGCTCCAGAACGCGTCCAAGCTTTCGCTTGACATCATCAGAAAAGGACAGAATGAAACTTTGGAATATACGATAGAATAGGAGGCATAAATGCTGAATCTGAAAAAGATAATTTTTCTGACAGCTCTGACTGCTTTTTCGTTTGTTTGCATTCAGGCGGAAGAGGTCGAGGTTGCGGAAGCCGACAGCGTTAAGGTTCCGATCAATCTCAACAATAAGCTCAAACCGATGAATCCGGGTATGAAAAAGCTGAACAACGTCAAGATAAACAAGCCCGCTGCGGCAGCAAAAGAAGACGAGGAGAAGCAGGAGGAAAACGAAGACAAACCTGCTGAAAATGCAGTTCAGCCGAAGAAAAACCCTGCCAACAGCGAGGTGAGAACCGTAACGCCTCCGCAGCCGAAGAACATTCTCAATAAGGAACAGCCGAAGACTCCGGAAGAAAACAAACTTCTTGATGCCGTAAAAGTCGAGATCAACGAGCCGAAAGCGGCAAATATGAACCTTAAAATCAGACTCGATTTCAAGGACGAAGAGCTTATGAACGTAGTCAAACTCTTCTCCGATCTGCTTCAGAAGAATTTCATAATCCCTGAAAATCTCGGCAAGGCGAAGATCAACCTTCTTTCACCGCAGAAAGTCACTGTCGCCGAAGCTTACAAAACCTTCCTTACACTTCTTGCAGTCAATGATTTCAGTGTTTCGGAAGACGGTTCCTACACGATAATCACTAAGGAAAAGAACATTCCGGAGATGAAGATCCCTTTTTACAAGGGGACTGAAGTGCCCGATCTGTTCAAAATGGTTGCGACGATTATGAAGTTCGAATACGTCACGGCCACAGATATAGACAAAGTTCTCAAGCTTTTCCGCGACAAAGGGGCAACTTCGGTCGTTTTTGACGACAAGACTCTGATCGTCGTTGATTATGCGGCAAATATCAGAAAGATAATGACTCTGGTCAAAGAACTCGACCAGCCGTCGGAATCGGACAAGGCGGAACTCTACTTCATCAAACTCAACCATGTCCTTGCAGCAGATGCCCGCAAGATCATTGAGGATATTTTTAAGGATTTCTCAAAAAAAGGAAATAAGAAAGGGAAAAACAACGACAGCACTCCTTCTCTCGGCGGCGTAGGCAAACAGGCTGACGGGAATAATAACAACAGGTTCCCGCCGCGTCCTCCGTTTCCGAATCCGTGGAGTAATCAGGATGACGGCGAAGGTCTGAGTGAAACCTACATTCACATCGTTGCCGACGAAAGAAGCCAGCAGATAATCGTTCTCTGCAACAAGGCGACTTACAATCTCATTCTTCAGGTCGTTCAGAATATCGACCGCGAAGTCGAAGGCGAAGGTGAGATCCACGTCGTAAAACTTCAGAACGCAAAAGCTGAAGATATGCTCAAGACTTTGAATTCTCTCTCGAAAAACAAAAAGTCTTCCGGTTCTTCAAAAAGCGGAACCAAAGGAACCGACGTTTTTGAAGGCGATGTCCAGATTTCATCCAATGAATCGACCAACTCTCTCGTTGTAGTCTCTTCGCTTCAGGATTTCAGAAACCTCAAAAAAGTCGTCGAAAAACTCGATGTGAAGCGTAAACAGGTATTTGTCGAAGCTGCTATTCTCGAAGTCAGCATCGACAACAACCTTGAATACGGAAACGCCTATGCTGCGATGGGTTACGAAGTTACGGTCGCCGGCGAGAAAGTTCCTCTTTTCTTCGGAAAGGCTCTCTCTTCTCCGACTCCCGGACTTGTTGCCGGAATGGTAGGTGCTTCTGTCGACGGAACTGCCGGGATGCCCGGTCTTTCGCTCGTTGACGGCGTTCCTTCGATCGGACTTATTCTGAATGCTGCGCAGAACGATTCGACGGTAAACGTAGTTTCGACTCCGCATCTTCTCACGACAGATAACGAAGAAGCCGAGATCACGGTCGGTGAAACGGTTCCGTTCCCGTCAGGAAACATCCTCACAAGCACGACTGGAAGCACGATAACCTACACCCGTGAAGATGTCGCGCTCAAACTCAAAATAAAACCGCAGATCAACGAATCTGGCTACATGACTCTTGAGATCAACCAGGAGATGACCGAGCTCGGTGCGCAGACCGATTACGGTTACAAAACGACGAAAAGACAGGCAAAAACCAAAATCAATGCCGAAAACGAGCAGACGATAGTTATCGGCGGTCTTATGAAGGATACTGTCACGGAAGGCGAGAACAAAATTCCGATTTTGGGCGATATTCCGGTTATCGGAAACCTTTTCAAGTATAAAAAAGTGAACAAAGCAAAAGTAAATCTCCTTCTCATTCTCACTCCTCACGTCGTTGACAGCAAAGAGGATTTTGAACGCATCCTGCGTAAGAAAATGGAGGAGCGTGACGAGTTCGCACGCAAATATTACGGCGGCGACACTACTTTCGAAGAGACGGTTTACCTCGACAAAAGACGCGGTGCGCTTCTTTCGATGGTGAATGCGGTCACAAACCAGCAGGCTTTCGAACAAGAGGAACTTAAAAGAATAGAAGCTGCAAACAAGAAGGAAAATTCGATAATGGTTACTCCGGACGGAGAAGAAAAACTCATAGAAAATCCTGAAGAACCTTCTAAAAAAGGTAAGTCGAAAGATGCCGAAGACGAACTTGTTCCCGATATTGATGATGAAGAGGATTAGTTATGGCAGCAAGGCGCAAAATAGGTGAACTTCTCGTTGAAAAAGGCTATATCGACGAGACGCAGCTTTCAGAAGCACTCGCCGCGCAGCATGCCGACAGAACGGGAACAGGTAAAATCGGTCAGTTTCTTGTTTCTGAAGGCAAAGTCACTGCTGAGCAGGTGACTGAAGCTTTTTCGGAGCAGAGCGGGATAAAAGTTTTAACTGACGATGATCTTAAAAAACTCGATACTTCGCTGCTTGGCGAGTTCCCGATAGCTTTGGCGAAAAAATTCAAGGCGCTTCCGCTTTATGCCGACAACGATCTTCACGTCATCGTGACCGACATCGATATGCTCCTTTTCAACCAGCTTTTCATGATCTACCGCAAAAATGTCGTTTCGCTTCTGGTTTCGCCTGCTAAAATCAACGACATGATAAACCAGGCTTACAGCAGTGTCGACAACAAGGAAGAGTCGCTCAACGCCGAAGAGTTCGGCAAAATGGCAGACGAGGACGACACGATCCCCGACCTTATCGACTCAAATGACGACGCGCCTATCATCAAGTTCGTGAACAATACGATCGCAAAGGCTGTAAAGGAAAAGGCGAGTGATATCCACTTTGAATCATACGAAGACGAAGTTATCGTCCGTTTCAGAAAAGACGGCAAACTTTCTATTGTCCAGCGCGTTCCGAAGGCGGCTCAGGCCGGTCTCATCACGAGAATCAAGATCATGAGCAGACTCAACATTTCGGAAAAAAGGCTGCCTCAGGACGGTAACATAAAGGTCAAGATCGCAGGAAACGACATCGATTTCCGTGTTTCGACTCTTCCGAGCGTTCACGGCGAATCTATAGTTCTCCGTATTCTGGATAAAAGATCACAGAAACTCTCTCTCGATGAAAGCGGTTTCACCAAGCGCGACCTCGAGATGATGAGAAAGATCATACACATGAAGCACGGGATCTTCCTCGTCACGGGACCTACCGGAAGCGGTAAAACGACGACGCTTTATTCGGCTCTGACCGAGATAAATTCACCCGATGTCAAGATAATCACGGTCGAAGACCCGGTCGAGTATCAGATCAAAGGCGTAAACCAGATCCACATAAATTCAAAGATCGGTCTTACTTTTGCGAGCGGTCTGCGTTCGATTTTGCGTCAGGACCCCGACATCATCATGGTCGGTGAGATCCGTGATAAGGAGACGGCCGATATCGCGATCAACGCATCGCTCACCGGTCACCTTGTTTTCTCGACGCTCCACACTAACGACGCTCCGACGGCATTCACGCGACTTATCGATATGGGAATAGAACCTTTCCTTATTTCTTCAACGGTCGTCGGCGTTCTTGCCCAGAGACTTGTGAGAAAGCTCTGTCCGGCATGCAAAGAGGCATATTTCCCGCCGGCTGCTATTCTTGAAGAGCTCGGACTTGACCCGAAAGAATATGCGAACCATCCTTTCTACAAGGCTGTGGGATGCCCGGAATGCGGATATTCGGGTTACAAAGGAAGAAGCGGTATATTCGAGCTTCTTATGATCGATGAAGAACTCAGACGTGCCGTAGTTGCGCGTCAGGATGCGAGCGACATCCGTAAAATCGCAGCTTCGAACGGAATGCTCAACCTCCGCGAAGACGGAGCTTTAAAAGCAATAAAAGGGATAACCTCGCCGGAAGAAGTCCTTCTCAGAACGCAGGAGGATAAGTAATGCCGCTTTTTGCCTACAAAATAGTCGATGCAAACGGCAAAGAGAAAAAGGGAACGATCGAAAGCCCCAACAAGGCTGCGGTCAAGACGAAATTCCTTTCGGAAGGCTACTACATAACCGAAATCAGCGAAAAATCGGGAAATCAGGGTTTCAGTTTCGATTTTTTGCGGAAAATGTTCTCTTTCGGTGCGAAAAGAGTGCCTCTTGACGAAGTCGCCTCGATGACGCGTCTTCTGGCTACGCTGCAGAAGGCGAAGATCCCGCTTGTAGAAGCGATAGACGCGGTCGCTCAGCAGCAGGAAAATCCGATAATGAAAGATGCCCTCATCATCATCAAGGGCAAAATGAACGAAGGTTACAGTTTCAGCAAAAGCGCGAGAGAATTTCCCAATATTTTTGATGACTTGTTCTGCAACATGATCGCTGCCGGAGAAGAGTCGGGTGCCACTGACAAAGTTCTGATGAGGCTTGCAGGATTCATGGAATCGCAGGTCGACCTCAAAAACAAAGTAAAAAGCGCGATGACATACCCGATGGTCCTCATGGTCGTTGCTGTTCTGGTCGTCGGTGTCCTTTTCACGGTCGTAATTCCCAACCTCGCAAAAATGTTTGACGATGTAAAAATGACGCTCCCGATCCAGACGAAGATCCTTCTGTGGCTTTCGGGCTTTATCGGAAGCTGGTGGTGGCTCATCGCGATCCTTATATTCGCTGCGGTAGTTTCATTCAACAAGTATATCAAGACTCCGAAAGGGGAGATCTGGTGGAGCCGCGTCAAAATCAACGCTCCCGTTATCGGCAAAGTGAACAGGCAGGTCGCTATCAGCCGTTTCGCACAGACACTTTCGACTCTTCTTCACTCCGGAGTTCCTATTCTCAGCGCACTCGATATCGTCAAAAAGATCATCGACAACAAGATCCTTGAAAATGCCGTCGGAGTAGCCCGCGAAAACATCAAAGAAGGTGAATCTATCGCGGTTCCGCTCAAAAGAAGCGGCGAATTCCCGCCTATCGTAATCCAGATGATCGCGATCGGCGAGCAGAGCGGCGAGCTGGAAGAGATGCTTGAAACTTTGTCCGCTTCATACGAAAAGGAAGTCACCTACACGATGGAAAAACTTACTTCGATGCTTGAGCCGATGATGATCGTTTTCCTCGCCGTAGCGATAGGTTTCATAGTTTTTTCGGTCATCATGCCCATCCTTCAGCTCAACGACGCGGTCGGTTAGTCCGCTTTTTTTCTTGTCATTTCAGTCACTTTAAATATTGTCTGAAACGGTCTTGAAGTTTTAGGAGTGCAATATGAGAAAAACATCAGTCTTGTTATTTCTGGTTTTCCTTTTCATCGTTTCGTGTGAAAACCACGTCATGCCTGATTGTTCGCAGGACAGCGTGAACAGACAGGCTTTTGCCTATCTCAAAGAGTGGTATCTCTGGTATGAGTATCTGCCGGCGGTAAATCCTGCTTCTTACGATTCGCTCGACAAGATGATCGCTGCTGTAAAATACCGCGAAGGCGATGTCCTGGTCGACCGTTTTTCTTATGCTGTCAAAAAGGAGGAACACGATAATTACTATGCCGGAAAGCGTTACGGTATGGGAATGTCGATGCAGCGCGACGAAGAGAATGCGGTATATATCTCCCTTGTATATCCTGAAAGTCCGGCCGGTGTTGCCGGGCTCAGGCGCGGCCAGCGGCTTATTGCGATGAACGGCGTGACTGTCGAAGAGCTTGACGAAAACGGAGCTTACAACAGAGAACACCGCAATGACGAGGATTTTGAAGAGAAAACTGACTGGAACAATGTCTATAATGCAGAAAACAAGGGAGAAGCTGTTGTTTTTAAAGTTCTTGATGAAGGAAACGAGCTTGAAACGACACTTTATCTTGATGATTACATCGGAAAATCGGTGCTCGCGTATAAAGTTCTGGATCATGACGGCGTTAAGACCGGGTATCTCCACTTCAAATCGTTCATAACCTCTTCAGAAGATGAGCTGAACGAAGTTTTTGCGTACTTCAAAAAAGAGAATGTAGAGCGTCTTGTCCTTGATCTCCGTTACAACGGCGGCGGACTTGTGAAGATCGCCCGCCAGCTCGTCAATCTTATTGCAGGGGACAAAGTGAAAGGCGACGAGATAATCAAACTGATCTACAACAACAAACATCAGGAGCAGAACACTTCATACAAAGGCGAGGTACTGAAAAATTCACTTTCAGGCATAAACAAAGTCGCTGTCATAGTTTCGTCGGGAACGGCCAGCGCTTCCGAAATGGTGATAAATTCGCTCACTCCTTATGTAGAAGTTTCGCTTATCGGTGAAACGACATACGGAAAACCTGTCGGAATGAACTCGAAGGATATATGCGACCAGACGATCGTTCCGATCACCTTCAAATACGCGAATTCGCAGGATTACGGCGATTTTTTCCTCGGCATGGAGGCTGACTGTGCGGCTTCGGACGATTTCAAGCACGATTTCGGTGACGAGCGTGAAGAGGAACTCGCTGTTTCGCTTTACCGTCTTTCAAACGGCAAATGTCCTTCGAATGCGGAAGTGAAGAGCTTTGAAAAGAGAAAGACCATCGAAGAACTCATTCCGATTCAGCTGAAGGGAATGGGAAAAATCGATTATACTTTTTAGTGCCGCGATCTATTTTTATTCGTAATATCGTGATAACGTTATGACGTAATAACGACAGCGCGGCAGAGAAAAAGGTCATTTCAGATCAGGATTCTGTTTCAAAACCTCAGGATCGACTTCGTAGATGTTGAAATACGGAGTTTTGTGTTTCAAGGTCATTCCTTTCGGAGGTTTGCTGCGCAGTTTCCGCAGGTCTTCCTTGGATATTTTGAAGCGGGATGCGCTTGAATTCATGTTGTGTGTGATCAAAAATATTCCCGGTTTTTTGATCTGTTTGAGTGAATTGATGAAGCGGTAGTTTTTGTTCTTGTAGCCTGAATAGTAGTCTATGCGGTAGTAAATATTCCTGTCGGCGAGGTATATCGTGGTGTTCGGATATTTCGAGAGAAGAACAGCCATCGATTCCTTCTGGTTGTTTCTGGTCGTTTTGTAGAAGGCACTGTTGTCAATGGAAAAATAGATGTTGCTGATAAAAATGGTGAGAAAAATGACCACTGCCGTGATTTTTAAAGCGATTTTATTCGTTTTTACAAGATCTGAAAGGAGGATCGCGCACATAGCGCAGATAGGAAGAACGAAAATTATCGTGTAGCGGTTATTTCTGATGAGGGTGGTGTAGGGGTTCAGGCTTGTCGGTGCGAACGACATGAACAGGAAGTAGGAGAGGAACCAGATGAAAAACATGACTTCCCGGCCCTGTTTTTTCATGCACATTTTCACGATGCAGGCAAGAAGCGCCGCAGCGGTGAAGTACCCGCCGAATCCGAATGTTCTCCAGCGTGCGAAGTTGCCGGATGTGAAAACTGTCCTTATGTAGAAAAACAGGTCTTTCGGATCGACATCGGTCATTCTGTTCTGATATTCGACCACTTTTTTGCTGAGATCGAATACATGAAAAAAGTTGTTGTGGATCTTGAGATAGACAAATCCCTGGAATATAGCCGGGACAAGCGAAACAAGTGCCGCGCAAAGAACCCAGAGAACAGTTTTTTTGTTGAATCCTTTTCTGTACCACACATAAATCGAGACTAAGAGTGCAATGAAAAGCCCCGTCGTTCTTGCGAAGAAGATCCAGCCGATCGCGAAGCCTCCGAGGATGAACCATCCGATTTTTTCGCTTTTTGCACCTCTATGGAATGAATAAACTGTCAGCAGCGTGAAAAATTCGAGCGGAGCGGCGACCTGAAGAAAGTTGGAAAAGATAGCGACGATCGGGTATGTGATGTAGAAAAGAGTAGTGATGACAGCAGTTGCTTTGTCGGTCTCGGCTTCGATTATTTTATAGGCCAGCCAGACACTTGAAACGCCGTAAACCATCGTCGGAAGCAGCGATGTGAAGTCGTTTACTCCGAAGAGTTTGTAAAGCAGGGCAGCCGGAGCGAAAACGACCCAGCGGACATCGAAAATGAAGCCGGCTGAAAAGTTGCCGTTTGCGAACCGGTTGGCTAAAGTGCTGTAGGGAAAGTCGTCACCCTGAGCTATTCCCATGAAATTGATCATTCGGAATATGAATGAGAAAATCATAAGAAGATATACGGGTTCGACAGGAAATCCTTCAAGTTTTTTGCGTATTTTGTCAAGATTCATTTGTCACCTCTAAAAAAACCGATGGAAGTCTACTTTTTATTTTAAGGATTGCAAATGCGGGAGAAAATCAGCTGTTTTCAAATGTAGTGTGACATAAGATCTGTGCGATCGAGAACTATTAGGGAAAGTGTTGGATTTTTTTATAAATTTTCACTTTTCTTCTTGACGCAAACTGAATAAAAAGTAAATTATTTAATAGGATTTTACATAATAATTCTCAGGAGGTTCAAATGCCGATCAATTTAAGAATATTTTTAGTAGTTTTAGGCTTGTTTTTCTTCATTTCCTGCTCATCCTCGCACTCTTCCAACTCATCCAAGGATTCCGATATAATTCCTGATTCAGATTCTGATGATTCAGAAACCATTGCCGATGACGACACTGATTCAGAAGAAGATTTTGATTTTATTGATGATTCAGATGAAATATCGGTTCAGGATGCAGATTCTGACAATGATGATTATGATGAAACACTGTATTGTGAAGAAGACGAAGAAGAATTCGATGATGAAAATACAATCAGCAGTTACGTACGCTGCTATGAAGAAATTCCAGATGAACCCTATGAAAGCTTATTTGCAGATCCGGATCTTGCATACAGGGTAAAACGAAGTCTTGGCAAAGATGAGGATTATGAACTTACCGAAGATGACTTGGCAAAAGTTACAAAAGTAAACGTTTATTCGCAGGATATTCGCGGTATCGAAAAACTCATAAACCTTGAATATGTCAGTATTTCCGGAGGCAATGTCTATGATTTTACGCCGCTTTCAGGACTGAAAAAATTGAAAGAAATGAGAATTGACGGGGAAAACATCGATTGTCTTGACGAATCTTTTACACAACTCGCAAATCTCGAAAAATTAGAAATAACAGGAACAAAATTGAAGGATGTTTCGCCTGTGGAACAGCTTGTAAATCTTGCAATCCTAAAATTAGGTAACAACCACATTGATGTTTTACCTAGAAATATCATCAACTTACAAAAGTTGGAATCCTTATCTTTTTCACACAACAAGATGAAAGACATAAAGCGTATCAAGTCTTTAACAAATTTGAAAGAATTGTTTTTCCATTATAACTATGTTGAAGATATTTCTCCGATAAAAGATCTGGTTGGTTTAACCCGACTTGGTTGTGACGGGAA